>OGJC01000094.1_pt1 | contig 118171 bp, 114 predicted proteins | sample 1571941 | NCBI WGS metagenome assembly OGJC01 (sample SAMEA2582100, study PRJEB24529) | metagenome | biome: Human gut stool | place: China | collected 2011 | reverse complement strand
TGATGAAATAATAAGGAGGAATAAGTATGGAAATAATTTTGAAAGAAGACGTAGTGAACTTAGGCTACAAAAATGATATTGTAACTGTGAAGTCTGGTTACGGTCGTAACTATCTTATTCCGACTGGTAAGGCAGTGATTGCTTCACCTTCAGCTAAGAAAATGTTGGCAGAAGAGCTGAAACAACGCGCTCACAAATTGGAAAAGATTAAGAAAGATGCTGAAGCTATGGCAGAACAGTTGAAGGATGTAACCTTGACTATTGCTACTAAAGTGAGTGCCACAGGTACTATTTTCGGTTCTGTTAGCAACATTCAAATTGCTGAGGAATTGGAAAAATTGGGTCACAAGGTTGACAGAAAGATTATCGTTGTGAAAGATGCAGTGAAAGAAGTTGGTTCTTACAAAGCTATCGTTAAACTTCACAAGGAAGTTTCTGTAGAGATCCCGTTCGAAGTAGTTGCTGAATAAAATCTGTAAATACTTTAAAGTATAATGATGCTGAAAAAGCCCGGTTCGTGAGAGCCGGGCTTTTTCTTTTTAATATGTTTGATTTATTAATTCAATCGTTTCTTTTATAACTTTTTGAGGAGTGGTAAAAGGATTTTCATTAAAAGTATTTGGCATAGTGAGGATCAGTTGTTTGATATCATATTCTTGTAGTCTGGCTGCCCATACTTCATAAATACTGTTATAATTTTTATGAATATTATTGCTGGTTTGGTGAGATAAATAGCGAGTTATATGGTCCTGTTTGTATTTATAATAGTCTTTGTTGTCTTCATTTATTTTTCTGCATCCTTTATAGGCTTGTAAAAGTTTTAAAATGAACTCTTTGTCAGGTATCTGCTGCATCAGCGCTGAGCTTTTCAGTACTTCTAGCGCATCTTCCGAATACTCACAATTTTCATACGCAAAAGGAGCATTGGCATTGTTTTCTAAAATAGAAGCTTTAATGGTTTGAAGTGAATCCTGTTTTTGTATTAACAATCGGAAGAAATTAATTTCATTTAAATATGCGGCTTCGGCCTGATTGATACTTTTTAAATTCTCTTCTAATTCCATTTTTATCATTTGCATACTTTTATTTATCTGCTTCTCTTGTGAGGCACTGTTTATAAAATCAGTTCCGGCAAGAGTGATAAATACTCCGGCAGTGACAATTGATAATTCGCGGAAATAATTTCCCAACTTCCAGTTTTGAAGTTTCTCTTTTAGATTTGTCTTTTTCATATTCTGCTTTTGTTTGTGGTTCGAGAAACAAAAGTAGATAATTTGTATTGTAAAGCAATGGAATGCTGGCAGAAAGGGAGAGGTAAAAACATAAAAAAAGTCTGTTGTGCTTTCGCACGGCAGACTTTCAATTCTCTCTAGAGTTCGTACTGAATTATTCAGCCTTAGTAGAGTCACAGCAAGCAGCTGTAGAGTCACAAGCAGCTGAATCTGCTACAACTTCTTCTACAACAGCAGCTTCTTCTACTACTGCAACTGAATCAGTTGCTTCTGCGTTGTTGTTAGCAGCTTTGTTTCCGCAAGATGCGAAAGAAACAGCTGCGAAGGCTACGAACAAAAATACTAATTTTTTCATTTTCTTTGCTTTTTAAATCTGTAATACTAATGTTGCTTTCTTAAAACGATGCAAAGGTATACACTTTTTTAATACGTTGTACCAAAAAGAACAACTTTTTTTCTAATTTTTTATGTTATACAACCTATTTTGCTGATTAGTAGCATGTTTTACAACATATTTATTCTTCGGTAATACTGTTATATAAGAATCGCTTGATGCTTTTTTTGGGAGTTTTTTCGAACTCTGTGGGATAAAGTTGTATTTTACTCACTTGTTCATAGTTTCCTACCAGTTTATTCAGATTCTTCAAGTTTTCATCCATTACTGTTTTTAGGTTTTCGGGGGTATTGAGTCCCAGACTGTCCAGACTTTCATAATCAGGATATACTAAAGCTACCAGTTTCTTGTTGCGCTCTATGATTAAACTTTCTAGAACGAATGGCATATTATTTAGCTTGGATTCTATCTCTTCAGGAAAAATATTCTGTCCATTAGAACTCAAGATCATGGTTTTACTACGGCCTCTTATATAAATGAATCCGTTAGCATCTATTGTACCTAAATCGCCTGTTTTCAACCAACCATCTTCAGTAAATACCTCACGGGTAGCTTCTTCATTCTTATAATAACCTTTCATTACGTTTTCACCACATACCTGTATTTCTCCGGTTATGTTATAAGGATCATCCGAGTCGATACGGACTTTCATGATATCCAGTATCTTTCCGGCAGAACCAGGTATAAATTCATTCCATGGAGCATAACTGATCAGTGGGGCGCATTCGGTCATGCCGTAACCGATGGTGAACGGAAATTTTATTTTGTGGAAAAAATCGGTGACTTCCGGATTCATGGCAGCTCCACCGATAATGACTTCTTTAAAACGTCCGCCTAATGCGTCAATCAGTTTTTTGCGAATCTGTGCATAAATCTGGTTGTCTAGTAAAGGTATGTTAAGCGCCCATTTCATGCTGCGTTTGTTGATGAGCGGCTGAATTACATTCTTATAAATTTTTTCTATAACTAATGGTACTGTAATAATAAGGTTGGGTTTTACTTCCTCAAAAGCTTTCATCAATATTTTGGGAGAAGGTGTCTTGCCTAATAAGGTGACATGTGTGCCGACAGCAGTAGCGGTTAGAAAATCAAAAGCACATCCGTATGCATGGGCCAAGGGAAGGAAGGAAAGTACCTTTTCTCCTTTCTTTAAAAGTTCTGTACAGATACCGAAGGTAACGTTTCCTGCCAGATTATTGCCCGTAATCATTACTCCCTTACTGAATCCGGTAGTTCCTGAGGTATAATTCAGTAACATGACCTTTTCATTGGAGAGTTCTGTATAATTGATATTTTCCTTATAGAAGCCTTTGGGGAAATTCTTTTTCATTGCTGCATCCATATTTTTCATGAATTTTTGGACAGTTTCACCGTCACGTTGATGCAGGCATCTGAAATCTGTTAGAGAAAATACAGCGCGTAATCCACTTAATGCTTCTTCTTCCAAATTTTCCCAAATGTTATCGCTGGTAAACAGGAATGTGGATTCGGAATGATTTACAATATGATGGACATCATTCGGCTTGAAGTCTTGTAGAATAGGAACTACAATAGCTCCGTATGTAACAGTTGCCAAATAAGCGATACACCAACGGGAAGTATTCTTACCTATAATAGATATTTTATCACCACGGCGCAGGCTGCAATATTGGAATAACAAGTGTATCTTAGCTATTTCTTCCGCTACTTGTCCGTATGTAAACGTGGTATCTTCACCATAATCTGTGTAACAGGGAAGATCCCAGTTTTCTTTGAAGCTATTCTCATATAGCTTGATAAAGTTTTCTTTTATCATTGCACAATTTTTGATGTAATGTGCAAAAATAAGCATAATTATTGGTATTCTAAAGAATTTAAGCAGAATAATATGTACCTTTGCTCGCTAATTAGATAAAAAGGTATGATTGATACGACAATTTTCCAGGATAAAACGGCTGTTTATTATACATTAGGCTGCAAATTAAACTTTTCAGAAACTTCAACCATCGGTAAAACACTGAAAGAAGCAGGTATACGTACAGCACGTAAGGGTGAGAAAGCTGATATTTGTGTTATTAATACTTGCTCTGTAACCGAGGTTGCGGATAAGAAATGCCGTCAGGCCATCCATCGTTTGGTTAAACAGCATCCGGGTGCCTATGTAGTAGTGACGGGATGTTATGCCCAGTTAAAACCTGACCAGGTGGCTAATATAGAAGGGGTGGATGTTGTTTTAGGAGCTGAACAAAAGGGAGAGTTGATGAATTATCTCGGAAATTTGGAAAAGCATCCTCAAGGTGAGGCGATTACGACAGCTGCAAAAGACATACGTAGTTTTTCACCTTCGTGTTCTAGGGGTGACCGCACTCGTTATTTTCTGAAAGTGCAGGATGGTTGCGATTATTTCTGTTCTTATTGTACAATTCCGTTTGCTCGTGGGCGTAGCCGGAACGGACGTATTGAAGAGATTGTGGAACAGGCGCGGCAGGCTGCAGCTGAAGGAGGGAAGGAAATTGTAATTACCGGGGTGAATATTGGAGACTTCGGGAAGACAACCGGTGAAAGTTTCTTTGATCTGGTAAAGGCTTTAGATCAGGTGGCAGGGATTGAACGTTATCGTATCTCGTCTATTGAACCCAACTTGCTGACGGATGAAATAATAGAATATGTGTCACGTTCACGTGCATTCATGCCGCATTTTCATATTCCTTTGCAGTCGGGAAGCGATGATGTGTTGAAATTGATGAGACGTCGATATGATACTGCATTGTTTGCTTCCAAGATACGCAAAATTAAGGAAATCATGCCGGATGCGTTTATTGGCGTGGATGTAATTGTGGGAACACGTGGTGAAACAGAGGAATATTTTGAAGATGCTTATCGTTTTATTGAAGGGCTTGATGTGACGCAGTTACATGTTTTCAGTTATTCGGAACGTCCCGGTACGCAGGCCTTGAAAATAGAGTATGTGGTGAGTCCTGAGGAGAAGCATCGCCGTAGCCAGAGATTGTTGGCTTTATCTGATGCGAAGACAAAGGCGTTCTATACCTCTCATATAGGAAGGGAAGCTTGGGTATTAATGGAAAAATCTAAGGCTGGAACTCCTATGCATGGATTTACTGATAATTACATCCGGGTGGAGATGGATCACGATGATCAATTGGATAATCAGTTGATTCGTGTAAGAATGGGAGGCTTTAATGAAGAGGGTACAGCGTTGAAGGGTGTTTTAGTCTGAATTATTCCATACATTTGGTATTAGTCTGAAAAGAAATGAAAAGGGTGTCTGTTGTTATATTGAATTGGAATGGGGTGGATATGCTCCGTAAGTTTATACCTTCTGTTATGGATAATTCAGTAGGAGAGGGGATTGAAATATGTGTGGCTGATAATGCGTCCTCTGATGGGTCGCTTGAAATGCTTCGTTCTGAATTTCCTGTAGTCCGTTTGATTGAGCTGGATCAGAATTATGGTTTTGCCGAAGGATATAACCGGGCTTTGGAGCAAGTTGATGCAGAATATGTAGTTTTACTGAATAGTGATGTGGAGGTTACTCCGCATTGGTTGGAACCTTTGCTGGATTATATGGACACCCATTCCGGAACAGTTGCCTGCCAACCTAAATTATTAAGTTGGCATAATAAGGAATATTTTGAATATGCCGGAGCGTCGGGGGGATTTATCGACCGGTATGGATATCCTTTTTGCAGAGGACGTATTTTTGATGTTGTTGAGAAGGATTGCGGACAATATGATACGGTAACGGAGGTGATGTGGGTTACAGGAGCTGCTCTTTTTATCCGGTTGGCTGATTATCGTGAAGTTGGAGGTTTGGATGGTCATTTTTTTGCCCACATGGAAGAAATTGACCTGTGCTGGCGTTTGCGCAGTAGGGGAAAAAAGCTTGTCTGTATTCCGCAAAGTGTGGTATATCATGTAGGAGGGGCTACGTTGAAAAAAGAGAATCCGAGAAAGACTTTTTTGAATTTCAGAAATAATCTGTTGATGCTTTATAAGAATTTGCCGGATAAGGAATTGGAACATGTACTTTTTATACGTGGTATACTGGATAGAGTGGCTGCCCTTGTTTTTTATCTGAAAAAGGATAGAGCGAATGCGCGTGCTGTAATGCAGGCGCGGAGAGAATTTGAGGATATAAGATATTCTTTTGCCGCTTCTCGTATAGAAAATATGATGAAGTCTACAGATGAGATAATTCCGGAACGGACTCATTTTAGCATTGTTATGAAATATTATTTGTTGGGCAAAAAACATTTTTCCCAGTTGAAACTTTTTTAAATTGCTTCTCTTTATATTTCTTTTTATAGCATTATTCCTGTATCTTTGTTTGATGAAATTTGATCAAAAAAGAAAAGGAGCTGTAAAATGAATGTTCATGAGGTAAAATCTATTGAAACAAAGTCTATTCTGTCACGTTTGAAAAGTAAAGATAATTATTGGGGAATTGCTTATAACATGAACTTGTATAGAGGGTGCCAACATGGTTGCATTTATTGTGATACACGTAGTTCTTGCTATGGTGTTGGTGATATTTCTCATATCTCTGTAAAGAAGAATGCTTTGGAATTACTGGATCATGAACTGGGAACGAAACGTGGAAAAGCAACCATTGGCACAGGTTCAATGAATGATCCTTATATGCCGTTGGAAAAACAGATGAAGCTGACTGGAGGTGCGTTGGAAATTATTGCCAAACATCGTTTTCCTGTTCATGTGATAACAAAGAGTAGTCTTGTGACTCGTGATGCCGATGTATTGCAGGATATAGGGCGCACTTATGCTGCCGTTAGTTTTACTATCACTACAGCGGATGACGAGATGGCGCGCAAACTGGAGCCTAATGCACCGGCATCTTCCGAGCGTTTTAAGGCGATGAAGATATTGTCCGATCGGGGTATATATACAGGAGTGGCATTGATGCCTGTTTTGCCTTTTATAAACGATTCTATAGAAGATATTGAGGAAATAGTAGAGAAGGCTGCCGAAGCAGGAGCGTCCTATGTGCTTCCTTTGTTCGGGGTAACTTTAAGACGGGGCTCCCGTGATTATTTTTATGATAAGGTAGAGCGGATTTTTCCAAAGATGGCCAAGCGATATCAAACTTATTTTGAAGACCGTTCTGAATGCATTTCTCCTAATGCTCCCTATTTGAATGAGGTTTTTTATCGCAGAATAGAAACATTAGGAATCAGTGCTACCATGAAATTTTATCATTCTGAAGGAAGAAAACAACTTTCTTTATTTTAATAAGTAGGGTCATGAACATGGTCTGTATATTCATTATTATTGGTTTGTGTTGTTATTTGCACGATAGCATATTTACGTTTTTAAGAGGAGGGCATGTAATAGGGTGAACTTAATTAAATGACTGGATGTTTGTCAGATAATTTTTTTCATCGTGTATAATGTACTTCTACTCCAACATTTCTGCAATCACTGCCCATAGGCGGATTTTCTTTTGACAACCGGATGATTATTTCCTGAATAGTTGGAAAATCATTAAACAGTCTTTGCCCTATGCGTTCACAGACATGCTCTAAAAGTTTGGATGGAGTTTTCATCTCTTTTTTGACGACTGCATATATATCAGCATAACTTACGGTGCCTTTCAGTTCGTCAGTTTGTGCTGCATGGGTGAAATCGGTTCTTAGTCTTAAATCAATTATAAAATTAGCTCCTACTATTGTTTCTTGTGGATCGACTCCGTGGTGAGCGAAAAACCTGGCACCTTCCAGATAAATATACATAGATGTTGCTTTCATATTTTTTCAGTTTGAGAAACAAAAGTAGAACTTTCGCTTCATATCTCAAAATTAAAAATCATTGTTCTTGTTTTCTTTTTTATCTGTTTTATTGGTCTATTTTATAGTATTAACACGAAATAAAGTTGATGGCATGGGTGTTTTCATTAATTTTGCATAATATGGAAAGAAGAATTCGTAAATTAATAAGGGTAAGTGCCATTACAGTGGGAGCCTTGCTGCTTACTGGGTTTGTGGTAGTGGCTTTTGTGATTAACTATGTATTTACACCAGATAAATTAACTCCGATAGTGTTGAATGTTGCTAATCGTTCACTGGATGCTGATTTGAAGGTAGAAAGTGTAGAATTGACTTTCTTTTCTACCTTTCCTCAATTTGGGTTAAAAGTTGACGAAGGTTTCTTGGTTTCTAAAGTATTGAATGATAGTCTTCCACAAAAGACCGATTCTTTATTGGCGTTTAAAGAATGTGTGTTGATAGTGAATCCTTTGGATTATTTTTTGAAAAATAAGATCAGTGTCTATAATTTGTCTTTGAAAAATGTTGCTGTTTATGCTTATCGAAATAAAACAGGTAAGGCGAATTGGGAGATAGTGAAAACTTCTTCGGATACATTGGCTGTGGAAAAAGATACAATTTCACAAAATAAATTTGATAGCGAGATAGATATCCGTCAGGTTGAGCTAGAACATGCCAATTTGATTTTTGATGATCGTAATACAGAGGTTTATTCACGTATAGATGATGTTGATTTGCGCCTAAAGCTGGCGTTGACAAAAGGAGTTTCTTCATTGGGAGTAGAATTTGAAAATAAAAATATTCTTTTTTGGCAGCAAGGTGAATTATTGATTAATAAAGTAGCGGCTTCCTTGCAGACTGATATTGAGATAGACAGGTCTACGGCATTGTGGACATTGAAAAATACAGGATTGACTATAAATGGTATCCGGCTGGATGTAAACGGTGAATTAAAACGTGATACAGTTACCAAGATGGTGGGTGTGAACTTGAAATATGGACTACATGCACCTTCCATGGAAACAGTCATGAATATGATTCCCGAGGCTTATGTGAAACGTGGACAAATTTCGGCAAAAGGTGAGGTTAAGGTTGATGGAACATTGGAAGGTAATTATGGAAACAAACAGCTTCCGGCGGTATCATTGAATATAAAGATTAATGATGCATCCGCCCGATATGAAGGACTTCCTTATGGTATTGATAATTTTACGGCTGATTTTGAATCGTATATTGATTTGATGCGTCGCAATCCTTCATTTTTGAACTTGAAAATTCTTCATTTTGAGGGAGCACATACCAAGATTCTAGCAGATGCCAAAGTGGAGGATTTATTGATAGATCCACTTATAACACTTCATACTGAATCTACAGTTGACTTGGATGCTTTAGCTAAAACTTTCCCTTTGCAGGAAAATGTAACCATCCGTGGTAAATTAGATGCGGGTTTAAATTTAAAATGTCGTCTTTCTTCTTTGAAAAAGCAGGATATTGGACGTATCAGGTTAGGGGGAAGATTGGCTTTAAAGGATTTTGAGTTAAAAGACACTGCTAAAGATTTTAATTTTTTAGGTAATGCCGATTTAAAATTCAGTGATAGTGAAACTTTGCAGGCTGAATTGGATATCAGAGAAATAATATTGAATAGTAGGAAATTTGTTTCAGAGATAGATCGGATGAAAGCGAAGGTTGTTTCAACCAATCCTCAAGATACCACAAAGATTGTCACTTTGCAATGTGAATTGGAAATGAATAAATTGCGTGCGAATATAGGAGATTCGCTTAAAATATATAGTGGCAAGACTACTGGAACTGGCGAACTTGCTCCGAAGGAACAAAATTCGGCAATGCCGATGATTAGCTTTTCCATGCGTACGGATTCTCTTTTCTTTAATGCCAATGAAACGAAGTTGGCGTTAGGCGTGGCAGGTATTAAGGCGAAATTGGAAAAGAAAAATGATTCGTTATGGATACCTCGGGGAATTGTTGGTTTTGATAGGTTGTTGGTACATACTCCTGAATTTGGTTTACCTTTACGAGTACGTAAGACAGCTGTAACAGTAGATGGTCCGAAAATAACATTAAGAAATGCCTCTTTGAAAATAGGGCATTCAGATATGGTTGCTACCGGTGAGGTAATGGGATTATATCGTGCGATGACTAAAAATGAAACTTTAAAAGCGCGTTTAGCAATCTCTTCTGAGATGATTGATTGTAATCAATTGATAAATTCATTCTCTTTATCTGAAGATTCAGTATCTGTGGCGGTGACAGACACAGTGTCTCCAACAGAAATGAAGTTGTTTGTGTTACCGGGTAATTTGGATTTTGAATTACAGACAGATTTGAAAAAAGTAGTGTTTGGAAAGGTGGAATTTGAAGATGTGTGTGGAAAGGTAGATTTGAAAAATCGTACATTATATTTAAGAAATTTGGAAATGCGTGCATTGGATGCTGATATGAAGGCGGTTATGGTATATCGTGCGGATTCAGTCAGAGGAGGATATACAGGCTTTGACTTTAAAATTAGGGATATAAATATAGCTAAGCTGGTAGATTTTATACCTTCAATGGATACCATTGTACCTATGCTGAGATCTTTTGAAGGAAGGGTTCAGTTTGATGTGGCTGCAGAGGCACGTCTGGATTCAAATATGAATATTCGTATACCTACTTTGCGTTCGGCCATGTATATAAAAGGGGACAGTTTGGTGTTGATGGATGGTGAGACCTTTGCCGAAATTTCAAAGATGTTGATGTTTAAAAATAAAAAGAAGAATGTATTTGATAGTATTTCGGTTAATGTAGTTGTTAATGACGGTAGTGTTCTTGTTTATCCATTTCAAGTGTCTATAGATCGTTATAAAGCTGCTATAGGGGGAGAGCAAGGACTGGATATGAATTTTAAATATCATATATCCATTTTGAAATCGCCTTTGCCTTTTAAGGCTGGAGTGAATATTTCCGGTAATCTGGATAAGATGAAAATACGTGTAGGTAAAGCCAAATATAAAGATGATGTGACTCCTGCTGCCATTCATAAAGTAGATAGTACGCGTATGGATTTAGGAAGGCGTATTGTGGAACGGTTTCATCGTATTGTAGGGGTAAGATAGAAAAGGGATTTATTTTGTTTATATAAAAAAGCTCCTTCACGAAAGTCATGAAGGAGCTTTTCCTTTGTGTTGTTACATTATATAATAAACCATTATCCACATCTCGATGTGCCACAAGTCTTGCAGATCAAGCATCCTTCTTGATATACGAGAGTTTCATTTCCGCAATTGGGACATTTTTGTCCTTCGGCACTAGTACCATCTGTTACATATTTTTTCAGTGCTCGTTCTACACCATTTTTCCATGTGTTAATGTTTTCACTGTCAAGTTGCAGAGAATCTACCAGTTTGATAACACGATCAATAGGCATTCTCCAACGAAGTACACCCGAAATCAATTTAGCATAGTTCCAATATTCTTTGTTGAACTTTTCGGACAAACCTTCAATGGTTGTTTTGTATCCACGTTTGTTTTCAAACTGGAAATCATATCGTTTGTTGCCTTCTTCATCAATGTTTTTGATGATGCGTCCGGTAGTGACCGATTTGGGCAATGAAATACCTTCTTCATCATCTTGCAGACCGGTAAAGATTTCGTATGGATGTCCATCCAACAAGCCTACAAATGCAACCCATTTTTCTTTGTTGTTTTGGAAACGTACTACTTCCGCTTCCAGTACTTTGGGGCGCACTTCTACTACCGTAGGTGGTTTGCAAGGGGGAAGTTCTTCTTTTTTGTCTTTCTTGTCCTTTTGGGTAGAAAGTAAAACTCCGGAGCGGGAGCCATCACGATAAACGGTACATCCTTTGCATCCTGAACGCCATGCCTCTACATACAAGCGGTTTACCAATGCTTCATCTACGTCATTGGGCAAATTGATAGTTACGCTGATTGAATGGTCAACCCATTTTTGGATGCGTCCTTGCATTTTTACTTTCATCAGCCAGTCTACATCATTTGATGTGGCTTTATAATAAGGTGACTTTTCTACCAATTTGTCAATTTCTTCTTGTGTATAACGCTTGGTGGGATCGTAACCGTTTACTGTCATCCATTCCACAAATTTATGGTGGAATACAATATATTCCTCAAATGCATCTCCTGTTTCATCTACAAAATCTACGTGTGTCTGAGGATCATTCGGATTGACTTTTCTTCTACGTTTATACACCGGCATAAACACCGGCTCTATGCCGGAAGTAGTTTGGGTCATTAGGCTGGTAGTTCCGGTGGGAGCTATGGTCAGGCAGGCGATATTACGTCGTCCGTATTTTTTCATCTCCTCATATAATTCTGGATCAGCTTCTTTTAAGCGGTTGATGAACGGATTGTTTTTTTCTCGTTCACTGTCATAGATAGCGAATGCTCCACGTTCTTTTGCCATGTTAACAGATGAACGATAGGCTTCCAGAGCGATTGTTTTATGTACTTGTTCAGAAAACTCTGTTGCTTCTTCTGTTCCGTAGCGTAACCCCATAGCGGCAAGCATATCCCCTTCAGCTGTGATACCTACGCCTGTACGTCTTCCCTGTCCGCTCTTTTTATAAATTTTTTCCCATAAATGTTTCTCTGCTTCTTTTACTTCCTCACTTTCGGGATCGGAATCGATTTTAGCTATGATTTTCTCGATTTTTTCCAATTCCAAGTCAATGATGTCATCCATAATGCGCTGGGCCAATGCCACATGCTTTTTGAATAAGTCGAAATCAAAGTAAGCCTCCTTTGTATAAGGGTTTACTACGTATGAGTATAAGTTGATAGCTAATAAGCGACAAGAATCGTAGGGACACAGGGGTATTTCACCACAAGGATTGGTAGAAACAGTACGATATCCTAAATCGGCATAACAGTCTGGTACGGATTCACGGATGATGGTGTCCCAAAATAATACACCGGGTTCAGCAGACTTCCATGCGTTATGGACAATCTTTTTCCATAACGCAGATGCATCAATGTCTTTCGTGAAAACAGGTTGATCGGAATCTACCGGGTATTGTTGTTTGTAAGGAGTGCCATTTACAGCTGCCTGCATAAATGCATCATCTAGTTTCACGGATACATTAGCACCGGTTACTTTGCCTTCGGTCATTTTGGCATCAATAAATGCTTCTGAATCTGGATGCTTGATGGATACGCTTAACATTAAAGCACCACGACGTCCGTCTTGCGCTACTTCACGTGTTGAATTGGAATAACGTTCCATGAAGGGCACCAGTCCGGTGGAAGTCAGTGCTGAATTTTTAACCGGAGAACCTTTTGGTCGTATATGAGATAAATCATGTCCTACGCCACCACGACGTTTCATTAATTGTACTTGTTCCTCATCAATGCGGATTATACCTCCGTATGAGTCGGCTGCTCCATCAATTCCAATGACAAAGCAGTTTGATAAGGAAGCCACTTGAAAGTCGTTCCCGATACCTGTCATAGGGCTACCTTGCGGAACAATGTATTTAAAGTGATCCAATAATTCGTAAAGCTGCTGTGCGTTTAACCCGTTCTGATATTTAGCTTCAATGCGGGCTACTTCATTTGCAATGCGCCAATGCATATCTTCGGGAGACTTTTCGAAAATGTTCCCGAAAGAATCTTTTACTGCATATTTGTTTACCCAAACCCTTGCAGCAAGTTCATCACCTTTGAAGTATTGTAAAGATGCTTCAAAAGCTTCGTCATAGGTGTACGTTTGTCTTTCCACTTTTATTTTTAGATTTACTGTAATATCAATAAGTTGTTTTAGTGTAGAAGTTACAACTCATTATAATAAAAGTTTCGGCAAAGCTATATATGTTTTTTCAATTAACAAAATAAAAAGCAGATAAGTTTTCAACAAATTGAAAGTTATCCAAGAATATTTGTTAATTTATTGATTATCAAAAGATATATATGCTTGCTTATTTGTAGAAGTTTTCTGTTTTGAAAATTTTGATGGAGGGGATGAGTGATTGACTAGTTGAAAAGGCCAGATTCTTAGCATATAATATTTTGCAAAAAATGCATTATTACTCTTTTCTTTTTTTATCTTTGCAAGAAAAATATATATGGAATCGATAAATAATAGACGGACGATCCGTAAATATAAGCAGGAAGATATTTCTGCTTCTTTGTTAAATGATTTGCTTGAAAAGGCGTTCCGTGCTTCTACAATGGGTAATATGCAATTATATAGTGTGATTGTGACTCGTGACAAGCAGATGAAAGAGAGATTGGCACCTGCCCATTTTAATCAACCGATGGTAACAGGTGCTCCGGTTGTACTGACTTTTTGTGCGGATTTTAACCGTTTTAGTAAATGGTGCAGAGAGCGTAAGGCGGTACCGGGTTATGACAATCCCATTTCTTTTTTGAATGCTGCTACGGATGCATTGCTTGTGACTCAGAACTTTTGTACATTGGCTGAGGAAAATGGATTAGGTATTTGTTTTTTGGGAACAACGATTTATAATCCTGATCAAATTATTGATATCCTTCAGTTGCCGGAATTGGTTATGCCGGTGGCTACTATTACAGTAGGATATCCGGATGAATGCCCTCCACAAGTCGATCGTCTTCCTATAGAGGGTATTTTGCATGAAGAATTGTATCATGATTATACCAAAGAGGATATTGATCGTATTTATAGATATAAAGAGTCACTTCCGGAAAATCATCAGTTTATTAAAGAAAATCATAAGGAAACACTGGCTCAGGTATTTACTGAGGTCAGATACAAGAAGTCGGATAATGAATGTATGTCTGTAACTTTGAAAGAAACCTTGAAGAAACAGGGTTTTGAGAAGTGAATTGCCGGGAACTATCAATCTTAAAACAGAGGTGCGCAGAGGGAAATAAAGAAAATGCCCTTTGCGCACCTCTGTGGTTTTATTCTATTTCCTTTTGAGAGAAGCTTCAATTTCCTCAATATCCGCTTTAAATGCTTTGTCAACCTCTACTTGGTCTTTTACTATTTTGCAAGCGTGCAATACGGTTGCATGATCTTTATTACCTATTAATTTACCAATTTTGGAAGAAGAGGAGTCTGTATGTTTTTTGGCCAGATACATAGCTACCTGACGTACTTGTACCACTTCTCTTTTTCTTGTTTTAGTATGGATGGCAGATTCTTCTATCTCGTAATGGCTGCATACTTTCTGTATGATATCTTCTACTGTGACAGGCTTGCTCTCACAACAGCGTACAGCTTTTCGTACAATTCTTTCAGCCAAATCCAAATCGACATCACGCTTGAAAATAATGGATTGTGCCAAAAGTGAATTAATGATGCCCTCTAATTCACGTACACTTTCATTTACGTTTTCAGCAATATAATTAATTACTGTTTCCGGTATATTCAAACCGTCACGACGTATTTTATTACGTAAGATATTCTTTCTCAATTCTACGTCCGGCTTTTCCAATTCGGCCACTAAGCCCCATTTAAAGCGGGTCAGAAGGCGTTCTTCCATACCTTGTAGCATTACCGGCGCACGGTCAGAAGTCAGAATAAGTTGCTTACCGTTCTGGTGCAGATGGTTAAAGATGTGGAAGAATGTGTTCTGGGTTTTGGTTACTCCGGCGAATTCTTGAATATCATCAATAATCAAAACGTCTATGGTTTGATAAAAACTAATGAAATCATTGAAATGATTGGTACGAACAGAGTCAGTGTATTGCACCTGAAACAGATGTGCTGATACGTACAATACTCTTTTTTCAGGATATAATTCCTTGATGCGGGTACCAATAGCATTAGTCAAGTGAGTTTTGCCCACACCGGATGGTCCATACAAAAACAAAGGGTTGAATGTTTTTGCCGGATTTTTAGCTACAGTTTCTCCTACTGTACGTGAGAACTCATTACTATTTCCTTTTATGAAATTCTCAAAATTGTAATTTGGATTCAAATGTGGGTCTAAATCCTGCGGAGCCGGTGCCTGCATTGGATTAGGTGCCTTGTTACCATCTCGTATAACTGTTTGTGTGGGTAGTGCTGAAGAGCGTTTGCTTCCCTCCATGTTAACAGTTATATGGTTGGTCTTATCGGTCAAGATACAATACATAAGTTGCGTTCCCTCCCCAATTTCTTTATATAGGGCAGCGCGCAGCAAGTCCACAAACTTTTCTTCTAGAAATTCATAGAAGAATGGGCTGGGGACGCCAATTGTCAGTGCCTTGTCCTCATATTTAAGCGGTACGATAGGCTCAAACCACGTTTTAAAGGTCGTTTCTGGTACGTTGTCTCTGATAAGGTTCAGGCAACGACCCCATAAAACGACGTGATCGTTTTCAATCATATGAAACATTTATTATAAAAAGCGAAACTTCTACAATGCAAATTTCGAAATGAATTTCTGAAAAAACAAATCGCTTTTTTCTTGCTTTTTATTTTTAAAGAGTAATATCTTTAGTTTCAGTTACTTATAAAAACCTCTATCTAAAGGCTTTTGAAAGATTCTTGTTGTTTGATAATTGACTGATTCTTAGATGACTATCAGTCAAAATAGGCTTTTATTTATTTTAAATGAAATAAGTCTACATGGTATTTCTTCCCTATTTGCAGTCATTTACTGAAAATAAGTGGAAAAATGGTTGAGTAGACTTATTTAGAATATTTTTAAATTAGCAAATATGTTACTTATCTTTCTTGCCAAACAAAGAGAAATGTACATAACGTTTAGGATGCGCTTTCAAATCCTCCAATAAGGTTGCAGCGTTTGCTGTCGTCGCACTCAAATTTTGGTAGAAAGTAGGATCATTGAATAGCAATCCGATACTGTTGTCCTTGCGATTGAGTTTTTCTGTCAGCATTTGTACATTATATAAAGTGGAGTCTATTTTATTGAACGTTGAAGCATAATCAATACCTTTCAAATTGTCGCTGATAGCAATGAAGTTATCAGCAATTGTGTTTAATTTTCCAGTAAGTTGCGGAAGATCCTTTTGCATTAACATGTTTAATTGACGTGTTGTCACATCCAGATTGGCTGTCAGTTTTTCTGCGTTGTGCAAGGTTGCACTCAATGCAGGATCAGCTAATATTTTATTTAATGAATATAGGATAGAATCCATTTTGGGTAACATCTGCTCTATTTGAGGAACTAGCTTTTCTTCAGCGGCTCCCATGAGCCCCGCATTCGTTTTGCCGGGCAGGGTATCTCCCGGTTGATAGTATTCTGTAGAATTAAAGTTAAGGAGTAAGTTCATCTTTACCGTTCCCAGCATTTCTGTAACCAGTTCTCCTGTACTTCCTTTGGGGATACGCATTTCCTTGTCCACTTCCACTTCTACTGTGACATGTCCCGGTTTTGCATAGTTGTAATTGATATTTCTTACTGTACCTACTTTATAACCATTGGCAAAGACGGGGCTTGATCCGGCTAATCCGTTTATATTTGTATATTCTACATAATAGTAATTGGCAGATTGGAACATATTTATTCCTTTCAGGTAGTTGATACCAAAGATCAGCATAGCCAATGCAGCGATGCCTATTAATCCTATTTTTACCTCTTTCGTCATTTCAATTATACCTTTTATATTATCTATTCTTTTTAAATTCTTTGATGGCTTCGTTCACATTCATTTTCTCTCCGTTTTTGAAAGCGATAATGAAAGCGTCCTTAAATTTAGGAGTAATATTACGTTTCATGCGTAGTATTTTATTATAATCCGTATTTTCTCCGTAAGTATATTTATAAAGTCCTTTTTCGCGGTAATAGCTAACAGGTGATACACCTTTCAGTTGTTTGCTTCCTTTGGGCAATATTTTGTTTGATACCAATATTTGTATTTTAAATACAGGCTTGGCAGATGTTCGGGCTTGGTCGCCTGTGATCTTTTTTTGTGTGGCAGGTACAGGCTTTTTGGTAACCTTGTCCGGTTCCGTTGCAGTGTCCGGTTCCGCAGTTTGTATTTCTATTCTTGATTCTTTCGGTTTGTTTTCTGGTTCCGGTAATTCTTGTTCTTGTACTCTGCTGCGGCCGATGGGGGCGTCATGTTCGCGCTTGTAATTGAGGAATGCTTTATAAATGCTGTTAGATAACGCCGTAGTGCCTGCATCGGATAAAAGATATTGTTCTTCATCCGGTGTTGAGATATAGCCTAATTCAACCAAAACACTAGGCATGGAAGTGGCACGTAGAACTAGGAATCCGGCTTGATGTACTCCTTTGTCTATTCGTTTGGCTGTATTCTTGAATTGTTTTTGGATAAGAGTGGCTAATTTTACACTCTTCTCCATATTTTTGTCTTGTACAAATTCAAAAATAATATAGCTTTCAGAAGAATTTGGATTGAATCCGGCATAACGTTGTTCATAATTATCCTCTATCAAAATAACCGAGTTCTCTTTTTTAGCAACTTCTAAATTTTCTTCAGTACGGTGGAGTCCTAACGTATAAGTCTCTGCTCCCCGTACAGTTCTGCCACGGGCTATGGAATTAGTATGTATAGAGATGAATAAATCGGCCTTGGCATTATTGGCTATTTGTGCACGACGATCCAAAGGGATAAAGACATCTGTTTTCCGGGTATATATTACCTTTACGTCATTACAGTTATTTTGGATCAGTTGTCCTACTTTTAAAGCTACGTTCAGATTGATGTTTTTTTCTTTTCCACGTCTGCCGATAGCACCGGGATCATGTCCGCCATGACCGGGATCAATGACGACTACAAAGTCCTTTCCCTTTGCCGCCAGGCAGAAACAGGGAAAGACCAGCCACAGGCTACACAACAGGAATATTATTTTAAGTCTATCGGTTTTCATATCAATTAAGTTGCAAATGTAGCGATTTTTAGTGAAAACTCGGCTTTTGTCTTTAAGTTTTGCGTTTTTTATTCGAAACTTGCCACAAAACCCGAAAAATAGACGAGTGTTTGGACTAAATTCTTTTATTTTGTATTCTGAAATAAATATTGAAAGATGGATTTGTTTAAGTTTATGAAGAATTGGACGTTACCTCTAGCGATGCTTGCAGGAGTTATCGGTTATTTTGTTTTTGCCAACTTCACTTTTCTGGAGCCGACAAAGCCATTTATGAATGGGTTGATTTCTTTTTTAACTCCTTCCTTGATTTTTGCCCAATTGTTGCTTACATTCTGTAAAATTGAACCAAAAGAGTTGGTTCCTAGAGTATGGCATGGCTGGTTGTTGGCTATTCAAGCCATTTCTTGTGGTATTATTGCGTTGTTGTTAATATTTTGTCCGATGGATGAATCTTATAAGGAGATATTCGAGGCGGCTATGGTTTGTCTTATTTGTCCTACTGCTACGGCAGCGGCAGTAATTACGGGAAAACTAGGTGGAAGTGCTTCCAGTTTGACTACTTATACATTGCTTTCAAATATTTTGGCTGCAATAGCAGTTCCTTTGATATTTCCATTGGTTGAACCACATACAGATGTTACTTTTGGTATTGCTTTTCTTAAGATTTTAAGTAAGGTTTTTCCATTGTTGCTTGCACCGTTTTTTATCGCTTTATTATTCCGTTATTATATTCCCCGGCTCCACAAGTTTTTACTGAAATATCATACTTCGGCTTTTTATTTATGGGCGGTAGCATTGACCATTGTAATGGGGCAGACTACTCGCTCTTTGGTTAACAGTACTGCTGATGTAACGGTAGAGATGTTGATTGCTTTTGCCGGTTTAGTAACTTGTTGTTTACAATTTTATTTTGGTAAAAGAATTGGTAGTGCATATAATGACCGTATAAGTGCAGGACAGGCATTGGGGCAAAAAAATACAGTACTAGCTATTTGGATGGCGGTTACGTATCTTAATCCTTTATCGTCTGTCGGTCCGGGTAGTTATGTGGTGTGGCAAAACATTATCAACTCATGGCAGCTATGGAAAAAGAGAAAGAATGAGATAAAATAATGAATATAAGATATTGATATTTAGTTATTTGCTGTTTATATTCATCTTTTCCTTTGTTTTTCCGATTTTCCTATTAATTCCAATAAATGCGTTTATTTTGTTACCAGTTTGTTACTCGAATAGCGTTGAGTAACAAAAAAAATATCTATATTTGCCATCGGTAACAAAATAAAAACATAAGTATGGCGAAGAAGAAACAAGAGGCAAAATTGAAGGAGCCTGTAAGAATCCGGTTTAAGCAACTTGCCAATGGTAATCAGTCTATCTATTTGGACTATTACACTGGTGATGTTATTCTTTGGAATGAAAACAAGATAATGAGTGTCAGTAGCGGTCACCTCACCATAAAATTGTCAAACTTCTTAATAGATATAATAAAAATTGCAGAATGTTTTGTTTATAAAATATAAATAACTAATTTTGCAGCTCAAAATCAGAACAAAGCATAGATATTAATGAAACATTTGTCCTACATATTAGCTTTATGGGTGCTGTTATTATCAACAGTTCCATGCTTTCTTGAAGACAAATGTCTGTTTCAATGTGCTAATGAACAAACAGAAGAACCATGTGCTGATAATGATGGTTCCTCATGTACAGACTGCAATTGTTCACCATTTCTACATTGCAACACATGCACAGGTTGTCCAATACCCAAATTGTTTCATTCACCAACCGCCGAATTAATTCTATTAAATAATAACCTTTCGTTTTACAAAGAGAAAATGATTCCTCATTTCTCTTCCTCAATTTGGCAGCCGCCTAAGCTGATGAATTTAGCAGAATTCTGTATGTCATAATTAATATGACCTCACCATTTATTTATTAAATTCATGATGATGAAACCGCTGTTTCATCACCAGTACGTCGTGCACTTATTATAATACAGATTAAGTGTGTGGCACTAAATTGACAAAACAAGAAAAATGAAAATTAAATTAATAGCACTGGCAATAATTACATTGCTGGCACAAAGCATTTGTGCGCAAAACATATTTAAAGCAATCGTTAAAGACGGAGATACTAAAGAGATACTGGTTGGCGTGAATGCCGTTCTTAATAAAACCGCCAATGGAGCAAGCTCAGATGAAAACGGAATAATCACCATTTCGAACATACCTGACGGAAAGCAACATATCACATTCAGCTACTTAGGCTATGAATCGGAAACCAAATCATACACATTCCCTTTATCTTCTTCAGCTCCGGTCGAAATCTTCTTGGAACAAGATGATGAAATGCTGGAAGAAGTTACCATTTCTTCAACCAGAGGTACACGCACTATTCAAAACATCCCGACCCGTGTTGAATTTATTTCAAGCGAAGAACTAGGAGAAAAAGGGAGCATGAAACCGGGCGACATTCGTATGTTACTAAACGAAAGCACAGGTATTATCACCCAGCAAACTTCTGCCACATCCGGAAATGCATCAATCCGCATACAAGGATTGGATGGCAGATATACACAAATATTAAAAGATGGATTCCCCGTTTTTGCTGGTGCAGCGAGCGGACTGGGATTATTGCAAACGCCACCTCTTGACTTAAAACAAGTGGAAATCATCAAAGGCTCAACTTCAACTTTATATGGCGGTGGAGCAATAGCAGGCTTGATTAATCTTATCTCAAAAACTCCCGAAGAGAAAAGAGATTTAGGTCTGCATCTTAACGGGACATCCGGAAAAGGTTTGGACGTCAGCGCTTTCTATGGGCAACGATTCAAAAAGGTCGGTACAACCATTTTTGCTTCCTACAACAGAAATTGGGCTTACGACCCCTCTAACACCGGATTCACAGCCATTCCGCAGTTTGACAGATATGTCTTCAACCCCAAATTATTTCTCTATTTTTCAGAGAACACGCAAATGAGTGTAGGGCTAAATGCTATGTTTGAAGACCGTTTGGGCGGGGATATTGAGTATATTAAAGGAAATGGAAATGACACACATTCCTATTTCGAGAAAAACAAGACTCAAAGACATTCCACACAACTGACATTCGAACACAAATTCGGCGAAAAAGACAGAATTGATTTCAAAAACAGTGTAACATACTTCAATAGAAATATCGGTGTACCCACTTATACTTTTGAAGGTACTCAGGTATCTACCTTTAGTGAATTGACTTACACACGCACGAATCAAAAAACAGAATGGGTGGCTGGTCTCAACTTATGGACAGACAAATTTGATGAAAAGAAACTTACTGATTTTCAGTTAAGAGACTACAACCAGACAACCATGGGAGCATTCGTACAAAACAATTGGGAGGCAACAAAATGGTTGAATCTGGAAACCGGATTAAGAGCAGACTATATTCCGGATTATGGCGCAGCAATTCTACCACGAGTTTCTGCACATTTCAAAATTACGGATAAGTTTTCATCTCGACTTGGAGGAGGATTTGGCTATAAATCACCTACCATATTTACAGAGGATAGCGAAAGGCTACAATATCAGAATGTATTGCCAATTGATAAAGACAATAACAAGCTCGAAAGAAGTTATGGTTTGAATTTAGACTTTAATTATGTCACATCAATCTTCGATGGAAATGTAACTTTCAGCATAAACCAATTATTCTTCTACACTTATCTCGATAATCCTTTATTATTGCAATCTACAAAAGATGGGCTATATCGACTTAACAACATATCCGGCAATACAGATAGCAAAGGAGGAGAAACGAATGTAAAAATCGGATACAAAGATTTCCACTTATACTTAGGCTATACATACACCGATACCCGAACCAAAGAAAATGGGGTGAAACAAGAGAATATATTAACTCCGAAACATAGGTTGAACAGTATTCTAATGTATGAAGTAGAAGATAAATGGAAAATAGGATTAGAGGCTTATTATTTCAGCCCCCAAAAACTAGGAGACGGACAAAAAGGAAAACAATATGTGGTGTGCGGCTTCATGATTGAAAAAATATGGGAGATGTTTTCATTGTATGCTAACTTTGAAAACTTCACCGACAGACGGCAAACCCGCTTTGATACTATATATACCGGAAGTATATCTAATCCTGTTTTCCGGGATATTTATGCTCCTTTGGATGGATTTGTAATGAATGCGGGTGTTAAACTCAGATTTTAAATTATAAAATAAACTCAAAATCAACAATAATATGAGAATTCTAGGAATAGCATTTACTTTAGTTTTATTGATGTCACTAGTCGGATGTACTTTAAGCCATAGAAACTGTAGACATCATCATCACTTAAATCACAGGTCTTGCCATACACATACTTGCTGTTGTCAACGGTAAACTAAGTGATAGTAAAACAAAAACATTCCATTAGGAGAATGTGTCAGAATGGACACATTCTCCTTTTTATCTACAATTATTTTGTAATCGGAAACCATTTCCGTGTATTATTTGCAATCCTTACCAACATCAACATAACCGGAACTTCAACCAGCACACCTACCACCGTAGCCAATGCAGCCCCGGATTGTAAACCGAATAGAGAAATAGCCACAGCAACCGCTAATTCAAAGAAATTACTTGCTCCAATCATTCCGGCAGGCGCAGCAATATCATGGGGTAATTTCCACCATTTCGCCCAACCGTAGGCAACGAAGAATATCAGAACCGTTTGCAGCACGAGCGGAACTGCAATCAATACGATATGCAGAGGATTGTTCAGTATCGTTTCTCCCTGAAATGAAAATAGGATGATAAGTGTCAATAACAGCCCACCCACCGTATAATTATCAAACTTCTTAATAAATACATTATTGAAGTATTCTATCCCTTTACGGCGTATAATCATTATGCGGGTAATGACCCCAGCAGCAAGTGGTATCACAACAAACAAGCCAACAGATAACATTAAAGTGTCCCACGGAATAGATACGCCGCCAACCCCCAGCAAGAAAGCAACGATAGGAGCAAACGCTATCAATATGATTAAATCGTTCACTGCAACTTGTACCAGCGTATAAGCGGCATCCCCTTTAGTGAGATAACTCCACACGAATACCATAGCCGTGCAAGGTGCAGCCCCCAATAATACCGCTCCGGCTAAATATTCTTCTGCTAATTCGGCAGGTATAAAAGTTTTAAAAATGACATAGAAGAACAAATAAGCTATCCCGAACATGGTAAACGGTTTTATAAGCCAATTTGTAACACAGGTGACAATTATTCCTCTCGGACGTTTGCCGACATTCTTAACGCTTTGAAAATCCACTTTTAGCATCATCGGGTAAATCATTAACCATATCAGGATAGCTACGGGTATCGACACGTTGGCGTATTCAAGCTTGCTTAATGTTTGCGGGATTACCGGGAGCCATTGCCCCACAGCAATTCCGATAACAATGCACAAGGCAACCCAAATGGTTAAGTATTTTTCAAAAAATCCAATTCCTTGTTTCTTTTCCATAACAACAACTATTTAGTTTAATTGCGGTTTTAATTCATTTAGATAGAAGTCATAGAAACGGGCTTTTATTTCATCCCGTACCCGATGAAATTCATTGTCGATAAATTCCGGACTTCCGGTTGCTTCCGATGGGTCGTCAAACCCAATATGCAACCTGTTTTTTACTTCACCAGTAAACATAGGACAGCTTTCGTTTGCACCACCGCAGACCGTAATAACATAGTCCCATTTTTTTCCTACATATAGATTGACACTTTTAGGGGTATGTTGGGCTAAATCAATACCTATTTCAGTCATAACCTTTACTGCCATCGGATTAACCTTTTCAGCAGGCTTTGTTCCTGCTGAAAAGACTTCCAGTTTACTGTCAAATGATTGTAATAAGCCGTGTGCCATTTGGCTACGGCAACTATTTCCAGTACAAAGGATTAAAATTCTCATATTCTCAATTATTTTTCCAAGCTATCAGGGCAGCGTTTCCCTTTGACAATTCTTCTACTTTCTTAATCCAAGTCAATTCATTTTGTGCCTTTGCCCGCAAAAAAGAATTTTCCGTATCGGTTAATGATAAACAAGCGTTTACAACCCACCATTTGTTATTAATTCCCGCACGCTGTAAATCCTTTTGCAAACGTTCGGCTTCAAAGACGGGGGTTGCTTCGGGCAAGGTCACAATAACAACTTCCGTTTCTTGCTGGTTTCTTAAACGTGGTAATAATTTTCTTACCGAAGCAGGAGAATCGCCATGCGTGCGTTGTACTTCCTTGTGGTAGCTTTCCGTTGCATCCAGCAGTAACAAGGTGTGTCCGGTAGGTGCGGTATCAATCACAACAATTTCATTTTCCGCTTTGTCTACGATTTCGGCAAAAGCCCGGAACACTGCGATTTCTTGCGTACACGGTGAACGCAAATCTTCCTCTATGTATTCCATATCTTCGGCAGTCATTGTTTCCGCAGCTTTACTACGAACTTCGTTTTTATAGGCTTCCAGTACTTCCGCTTCATCAATGCGGCTTACTGTAATACCTGCCTGAACTGCAAGGTTGTAATTCAGGTGGTTTGCCGGGTCAGTGGTGGTTAGATGCACCTTTGCACCCAGTTTAGTTAATTTCAGGGCTATTTCCGTGGCTAACGTTGTTTTACCTACGCCACCCTTTCCCATAGTAAATACAACTCTTTTCCCTGACTGATAGAGGTCATTAACCAATTCGTCTATACCTTTTGCATCAGTAATCCGTTGATAATCCGCATTGTCTGTTAAATTATCATCGTATAGCATCCGGCGGATATTTGCAATGTTAGATAGATTATACGACCGTAAAGGAACAGAATAAGAGGGGTAATCCAGCAGTTCCGCAGGGGTTTGTTTCAGGGCGGTTTGCTGTCTGTCATATATTTGTTTCGATACGCTATCGGCTTCATCTAATTGCAGCAAAAGTCCGTTGATTACTAATAGCTGGTTATTAATTCCCAGTAATTGTAATTCATGCGAAGAACGGGCAGCTTCTTTCAAAGGTGCGATTTCGGGACGACTTACCAACACTAAGCGAGTTGCATTTGCATCCGAGAGTGTTTCAACCGCTTGCTTATAGATGCCTTTCCTTTCTTCCAAACCGGATAATTGCCCTAAGCATGATGCACCGTGCGTACTTTCGCTAATAAACGTACTCCAAGCCGATGGTAGTTGTAGCATTCGCAATGTATGTCCCGTTGGGGCTGTATCAAAGATGATATGGTCATATTCTTTTGCTTTATCAGCATCCGTGATAAAATCGGAAAATTGATTGAAAGCAGCAATTTCTACCGTGCAAGAACCTGAAAGTTGTTCTTCCATATTTTGGATAACACTATCGGGCAGTTTTCCTCGGAAAGGCGCAATAACGCTTTCCCTGTATTCGGCAGCAGCTTGTTCCGGGTCGAGATTAACTACAGTTAAGCCGGGTACTTCCTGAATATCCGTGCCGTGTCCGTTTAAAGTTTGATTAAAGACATCTTGCAGGTTTGAAGCCGGGTCTGTGCTGATAAGAAGTATTTTCTTACCATTATCTGCCAAACCTACCGCAGTAGCACAGGCAATAGAAGTTTTGCCCACACCGCCTTTTCCGGTGAAGAAAAGGTATTTTGTCAATTCTATATCTGATAAATTGAATGTTCTCATTTTTCTTAAATAATTAATTGGTGAATACTTATTTAACTGGCATAAAATCTAAATTGACCCCCGTCCATTCACTCATTTGTTTGGTGGTAGGATAGGTTTGTGAAACAGCTATTTCTCCATCTACTAAAGTAATAGGCAGTGCGTCCGCACCATGCTTTTGCAGGAAGTCGTTCACCGTCTTATTGCTTACGTATACTTGTGGTTCGTCACGTAAATTGTGGCGGGTAACGATGATACCTTGTTTCTTCAATGATTCGATTACTACCGCAATACGCATCAATTCAGGATTGATGTTTGTTCCACAAAGACCCGTAGGGCAGCACATTGCCGGGTCGAAAATTTCTATCTTTTTCATACTGTTTTTTATTTAAAATGATACTTAATGTTTATTTATAGATAAAATACTATTGCGTAATATATTCCAACTGCGATAAAGAGAATAGCAACTATTTTGCGAAACCATTTCTCAAATATCTGTATTCGGTTGTAAAACTTCCCCAGTCCGGCAACACTATAAGCTAAAATCCATGCAAAAAGGATTACAGGTAATCCCGTAGCAATAGCATAGATTACAGGTAAGAGATAGCCGCCTGTTTCTGCTGCTGATAGAGGGATAAGCATACCGAAATAAAATACTCCACTGGTAGGACAAAAAGCAAGAGCGAATAAGACCCCCAACAACATAGCTCCCCAACCGCCTTTAGTTTTCTTTTTCAGGCTTTCCCCACCGATATTAATTTTGGGTAGATTGAGTTTTATTATATCAAGCATAAATATTCCAATGATGATTAACACCGGAGCAATCAGCATTTCCCCGTATTTGCTTACAGCTTTTTGCACCATAAACATACTTGCGCCCTCACGAAGAATAGGAATAAGAATAAAGCCAAGAACCGTATAGGTCACTATTCTGCCGAAAGTGTAGAGCAACCCGTTTATAAAAATCCGGTGACGGTTTTCTATATCCTTGCTTATAAATCCTATTGCCGTTATGTTTGTAGCCAGCGGGCACGGGCTAACTGCCGTTAAAATCCCCAATATAAAGGCTGTAATAGCGGGAACAGAACTGCTATCTAATAATGATTGAAGAAAGTCCATCTTACAACTGTTTTAACAATTCGTCAATCTTGCTTTTAATTCCCTCTTTAAACTTGTCCGGTGCATTTCTCGCATTGGAGAAACTAAACTCGGTCATATTGTTTACATTCTCTTTTCCGTCTTTCCAGCCATTCACAAACAAAGACGACCATGTAACTTCGTACTTGTCTGCAATCGCTTCATTCTCTTTCTTAGAAATATCTACTACTTTGTAGATAATCTTGCCATTTGCTTTTTCTTGGGAATAAAGACTATCCAAAAGGGCTACTGTATTGGCTTCAATCGCCCTGCAAGTGATACATCGTTGCGCTCCATGAAAATAGAGAACTTCAATGCGGTTAGGCTGTATTTCTTCCGCTTTGTTTTCCTCGTTTTTTTTCTTTGAACCATTTCCACAGGACATTAAGACCAGCATCGCAATCAGTAGATAAAATAACTTTCTCATAGTTCATTTTTTATTTGGTTATCAACTCTTTTACTTCCGAAAGGGACAATCTTTTTCCGGCTGATACAACTTTTCCGTCAATCACCAAAGCCGGAAGACCTAAAATGTTGTACTCCATGATTTTCAATAAATCTTCTTCCTTGATTAGTGTTGCATCGCAGCCTAATTCTGAAATAGCTTGTTTAGTGGTTTCATACAATGCTTTACAGCTTGAACACCCGGTTCCTAATACTTTGATTTCCATTTCTAATTCTACTTTAAAGTTAATATAATAATCGTAATTCGTAGAACTACGAACAATGATTTTAAAAAAAGGTGCTGTTATTCACAGCACGATGTACCTTTACATTGGCAATCCCCCAAAAAAGTAGTAAATAACTTTCGTGCGAGTTCCCAATTTTCCCGGTTGATACAATATCGTACTTTTGGCGTTTCTATTTCTCCTTGAATTAAGCCAGCTTCTTTCAGTTCTTTCAAATGTTGAGAAACGGTTGCCTTAGCGATAGGCAGCACTTCGTGTATATCACCGAAGAAGCAACTTTCTTGATTTGCTAAAAAAGCAAGAATAGCCATTCGTGCGGGATGTCCCATTGCTTTGGCAAAACGAGCAATCTGTTCCTGCTCTACTGTGTACGGTTTATCTTTCACTTCAATATCTCCTTTTTATTTGTTGTTCGCAAAACAACGAACAATATTTTAAATAGCAAAAAGAAGTAGGAACTTTTTTTCAGGTAGGTGAAAATTGAGTTTTAGTTTATCGCTTTGTATAGATATCCAAAACGGACTAAACCTGTTTGTGTTGACAGCAAAATAGATGCTGGCGAAAAGAAAAAGAATGTTTCTCTTTTCGCCAGCTTTATTTTTATGATTGGCGGGCTTTTGTTACCTTTGCAGCGTAAGCCCACCACTAAGCGAATTTCTTCGTTTTTTTGTTACTATTTTGTTACCCACTGTTAGTAATAGGTGGGCTTCCTTATTGATAATCAGATTAATACACTCTATGATATATAATTTGTGGCAGAACATCATCAATAGTTATCAGTTGTGGAAGAAAAGAAAAAATGAGATAAAAAATTAAGTCGCAACTATTTACTTTGTTATACGTAATGCTTGGTATGGTAAACTATATAGTTGCGTTCTATTAAAAATGAATTTGCCGTATATATCTCTTAAAGATTTCTTACGAAACCAGTAAAACGTTTCAATCCTTCTGCCAGTGTAGTACGTGGGCAGGCGATATTCCAGCGCATGAATCCTTTTCCTTCAGTCCCATACATTGTTCCTGCATTGAGCCATAATCCGGCTTCGTTAACCAATCGCTGTTCGAGTTCCTGCGAGTGTATGCCGAGTCTGTGACAGTCCATCCAAACGAGATAGGTTCCCTCCAATACCGTGATAGGAAACTCGGGCAGATGTTCCCGACAGAACTCCTGCATATAGAGAAAATTGGCCTGTAAATATTTGATGAGTTGGTTCAGCCACTCTTCCCCTTCGTTGTAAGCTACTTGAGTCGCAATTACACCAAAAGGATTGACATCACATACTTCGTTATCGTTAATGGCCCGGTCGATTTTCGCTCGACGGTTAGCATCAGCACAAATAATGTTCGCAATCTGTAATCCGGCAATATTGAACGCTTTACTGGGAGATATACAGACTACAGAATGGTGACGGAAATTTTCTGAGATGGAAGCAAACGGTGTGTAACGGTACTCTGGAAAAACCAGTTCGCAATGAATCTCATCCGAAACGACCGTAACATCGTGTCGAATACAAATTTCACCAATACGTACCAGTTCTTCACGTTTCCACACCCTTCCGGCAGGATTGTGAGGATTGCACAGCAGCATCACCTTCACTTTCGGATCAGCAGTCTTACGCTCTAAATCTTCATAATCGATGGTGAAAGTATTACTTGCAAAGACCAACGGTGATGATACCATTTCACACCCATTGTTACGGATTGAAGAAAAGAAACAATTATAGACCGGGGTCTGCACCAATACCTTATCTCCCGGAACGGTCAAAGCCTTGATGACTGCCGAGATGGCTGGGACTACGCCCGATGTGTAAATTATCCATTCACGGTCAATCGTCCAACCGTGACGACGTGCGAACCAGCCTGTAACAGCCTCGTAGTAACTGTCGGGCACACGGGTATAACCGAAAATGCCGTGTTCTACCCGTCGGCGTAAAGCATCGACGATAGCGGGAGCTGTACGGAAATCCATGTCAGCCACCCACATCGGCAATACATTTTCGCTTTCTGCGCTATCCCATTTGTAGGAATCGGTTCCCCGTCTTGAAATTTGTTTGTCAAAGTTGTATTTCATATCTTCATCTTAATCGGTAAAACAGGTACGCTCGTCCCGGAGACGGATTTCACAATCGGCAGGAGCCTTGATGTTCTCATCTATGGTTATGGAACCGAATTCGTCAGCCACAATGCATCCCGACATCGGGTTCTTGATATTTGTAATAGCTCCGTGAATATCGGCTTGCAACGTGCTGTACTCAAAGGTACGGTCGCAGTCAGGTCCGAAGGTACAGTTTTCAAGAATAAGGTCGTGTGCATAGCAAAGCGGTTGCTCACCGGTAATGTGGCAGTTGACCAAACGTAGATTCTTCGAATGCCAGCCGAGGTATTCGCCGTTGAGTTCGGAATCGTAGATGGTCACATTTTCCACTTCCCAGAAGGCATCCTTCGTTGTAATCTTTGCATGATGAATCTCTACATTTTTCACGTACTGGAACACATACTTGCTGTTGCTTTCCAGTCCGTCCACATAAATGTTGTTGCTGAACATGAAAGGATAAGTTCCGCCGTGCAGCTTGAGATTCTTGATGCGGATACCATTACAACGCCAGAATACTTCGTCGGCATCGTTCATCGTTACGTTCTCGATATCTATTTCGTCCATTTCACGGAACATCTTCGGTGCGTCGATAATCGTGTCGGTCATCTTCAGGTGATCGGAATACCACAATGCCGAACGCCCTCCGACATCGAAATAGCAACGGTCGATTTTGAAACCGTGTACATGCCAGAAGGGATAGTTACCCTCAAAGCGGCAATCTACAGCTTCGATATTGCTACATTCTTTGATGGCCGATTCACCGGTACGAATAATCACATTTTCCAGACGAAGGTCGTGGGACTCGAACAAGGGACGCTCGCCCCCGAATTCAGCATTTTTAATCAGTTTCATTTGATATATTGTTTTAGTTGTCAGTCATTATTAATTTTAAAAGTCATGTTCACATTGCTGCGTCCGCGAACTGAAGCCAATCAGGATATAGGCAATTCCTTTTTCTTGAAGCCTTCTATTTTAAGTATTCTTTGAAAAATTCCTCCAGCTTATCGAATGGAATAATGTCTGTCCGGTCATATAAATCCGTATGTACGGCATCGGGAATAATCATCAGTTCTTTATTATCGCCTTTCAGCTTCTTGAAAGTATCCTCACTAAAATAGCGGGAGTGAGCTTTTTCTCCATGAATGAGCAACACGGCACTGCGGATTTCATCGGCATACGCAAGGATAGGTGCGTTGAGAAATGCAAGATTGGAGGTTTTGTTCCAGCCCAAACCGGAGTTGATGGAACGAGGATGATAACCTCGTTCGGTCTTGTAATAATCATAATAATCCTTCATGAACTGCGGCGCATCACCGGTAGGTTCCGGGTTCGTCACGGTGCGGGGATAAGTGTCGGTACGGTAGTCTTCCGTGCGCTGGGCGTTAAACTCCTGACGCATTTTGTAACGTGCATCTGCATTGTCAGCGGCATCGAAGTAACCGTTTGCTGTACAGCGGCTAATGTCGTACATTGTGGAAGCTACCGTTGCCTTGATACGTGTGTCGTTGGCAGCCGCATTGATAGCAAAACCACCCCAACCACAAATGCCAATGATGCCGATTCGTTCGGCATCCACATCCGGACGTGTCGCGAGGTAATCCACCGCCGCCGAGAAGTCTTCGGTGTTGATGTCTGGCGAAGCTACGCTGCGAGGCTGTCCACCGCTTTCACCAGTAAATGAAGGATCAAAAGCAATCGTCAGGAATCCTCGTTCGGCCAATGTCTGGGCATACAGCCCCGACGACTGTTCCTTTACAGCTCCAAACGGACCGCTGACAGCAATAGCAGGCAGCTTACCTCCGAAAATCGTTTTCGGTGCATACAGGTCGGCAGCGAGCGTGATACCGTAACGATTTATGAAAGTCACTTTGCTATGATTCACCTTGTCGCTTTTCGGGTACGTCTTGTCCCATTCCTGTGTCAGATTTAACTGTTCCATATTTTTGTGAGTGTTTTGTGCCGGGCTTTCCGTCAGGCTGAAGAGGCAGAGGAAAGCAGCCATTAAAATAGTTGTACGTTTCATAACCGATGTAATTTAAATTTTTATTGTTTCTTGTTTTCTTTTCATAGTGCAAAATTACAGCGGATTACAGGAAAAGCCGGTAGATGGATTACTGATTGTATAACCTCAATTACAGACATTATTTTACATGCATCTCATCCAACGTTCCCGCTTCAAGCAGATCAGGAAAATCAGCCTCTTTTTCTTGCCGCATTGGTGATGATGATGATGGAGAAACCGATATCGAACAGTAGCAAGAGTCTTGTGCAAAATCTGCCGTCGATAAAGATGTATTGCAGATTATGATACGGCCGACTCCGGCAGTAGGCATGGCACTCGTCGTTTCAACCGGAAGAAGGGAATACAACGAGAACTCCGGAAAGTTGGTCAGTGCAATGCCCGGTAGAACCAATCCGCACAACCCGTTCAGTATGGTGTACCGTTCGGATGGATCTGACAAGGATGGCAGTATGGTTGGTTAGTGATTCCGATTCCATAGGCTATCACTTTTCGTTCCTGTCGATATCTCGGATATGCCTTGCCGGTACACCTCCTACAACCGTGTTGGCCGCTACGTCTTTCGTCACCACAGATCCGGCGGCGATAATGGCGTTGTCACCCACGGTCACACCCCGCAGGATGGTGGAGTTGGAGCCTACCCATACATTTTTGCCTAACCGGATAGGCGCCGGATACATTGCCCCGCGGTCTTCGGGAGCCGTACCGTGATCGAGCGTGGCAAAGACCACATTATGCCCGATAAGACAGCCGTCACCCAACGTCACACCGCCATGATCCTGGAAGTGGCAACCGGCATTGATAAAGACACGACGCCCGATGGTAATATTCTTGCCGAAGTCTGTGTAGAACGGAGGAAACATCTTGAATGTTTCGTCCACAGGTTTACCGGTCAGGCGCGACATGAACGCACGCAATTCTTCTTGTGAATGGTACGAGTTGTTTATCTCACAGGTAACGCGCCGGGCTTCATCGCTCATTTCATCCATCAGCCGATAGATTTCCGGTGTATTGAGTGCACCGCCGGCTTCAATATGATTCAAAAAATCATCTAATGTCATAATATTCTTTTTTCCTATACTTGTTTACTCGTTTCGTATGCCTCTTGCGATTTCGGGTTTCCTTTGATTTCTTCCATGTGCCATACACCACTGCGAAACAGTGTACCCTTTACCATCGGTTTTTCCAAACATCCATTCGCTTGTTGCGCTTGAAATAGGTGACAGACCGCCCCGTTATCTGTACGTTCTTCGTAAAGCACATACTTATTACCATTTTTCTTGGGAACCGGATCGGACTGTGTTATGGCAGGTATTCCTATAACAAATAAACTTGCAATCATGATGACTGGTATACGTTTCATTATCACTTGATTTTATTAAGTTTTGAATTCCAGAATCTTGATGCAAAGATAAGTACATGACTGAAAATACAGTGTAGATAAATTACAGATGTTATAACCCTAATTACATGATTTCCGGAAAGAATAGCATAAATCTGTAGCCAAGGTTGATACAATGTCTCAATCTGTTATTCTAGAAAATGATAAGTATAGAATTTGAAATCTTAAATTGATGTTAAACAGGAGGGTATGTGAGAATTATAGCCGTGCAATACCCCGGAATTGAGCGAGTGGCTACACCATCGGCATTAGTTATGTTATTTTTACCAATAGTAAACCGGAGCGTATTTATAACAGATGAGAAATTGAATACTGCAAGAAATTATCATGTTGCCTCTTTGGTTGAAATAGTGTTATGAAATAGAGATTTTAATCCATCGAAAATGGCAGGAAGAGCAATGGTGCCATGCACCTCGTCGGGAAATTTTTTATAAATGACATGCAAATGCTTGTTTTTCATTTCAGGGATGATCTTATTTTTTAAGCTGTCGGCCAATGAAAACTGAATAAGTTTGATTGCAGGACGTTGGCGGGTGGCGAAAGCAACATACAAATGTTTGCTGGAGAAGTCTTTTTGATAAACATTCTTTGCTGCTTGTTGTAGAAAGACTCCTCGGTCCCACCATAAACTTGGGTCTATTGCTATATACGAGTCAAAAGACTCGGGATGATTTGACAGTGTCTGTAGGGTAAATAAACCTGCGTATGAATGTCCGACAAGAAAGTTTGTACCGTTGGCAGGAACTTTATTTTCCACTTCCAGACGTAGTTCCTCTATCAGAAAGCGATGGAACTGTTCAGCTCCACCACCTGCCGGCTTATCATAGGGACAAATGGTACCATCCCGGCGGGCGGCTGAGCAGGTAGGAGTGAAATCTCTGGTCCGGTCTGTGTTTAAAACAGCCACAACGATGCAAGGAGGTAAGTTTGAGGTTTTAGAAGAAGAGAAGAAACGCGTAAAACCAACCACGGAATGAAAGAAGGAATCTCCATCCAATAGATAAAGAACCGGATAAGCCTTTCCTTTTTCACCAGCTTTGGTCTCAGGTACATAAATCCAATATTTTCTTTCTTCATTCAGTATTTCAGAAAACAATGTATGACGCGTTCCGATATAAATGGAATCTTGTTTTTGTGCGGAGAGGGGAAATATCCATCCTATTTGTATGAACAGTATTATATAAAGTATCTTCATTTGTTCGTTTTTTGGGGTTGCAAAGTTCGATGAAAATATGGATATGGACAATCCCTATTTTTAGGTATTTCAGAATATCTCCAATGGAATTTCCTCTATGTCTTATGATTTTGTGGAGGTGGCACCGGATGCATCGGAAGGAATTGATTGAACCGGATTTTTAAGTAACTTCTTAGGGGAATTCATTAAAATATCCTATCACTTCTAACATTTCCCGATTAATTTTGTATTTTTACAGACATACAAAGATTAACTGTAACAAGATATGATTATTTCTGTCGTCTTCGTATCTATGATGGTGGTTTTCGTAACAGTTTATTATTTTGTTGCAAAGCCGAAAAAGCAGCAAGAAAAGATTTATTCGGCGATGACCACCGATGAACTTATCAGGTTCGTGCAGTCCATGCACTGTGAACTAGTGAAGAGAATTGATGCTGATGCCATTATCATCGGTTTTCAAGGAGGTTATTTTCATTTGTTAAGAGAAAAAACAGGTCAGAATATTCAGTTATATTATAAAGATTTTTACGCATGTAGCTATGAACAGTCTAAAAAAATAGTTTTTGACATTAACAACATTAACTGCCGATACACAGCTTGGACTTGCTATTTGCGTAAAAGTCATGAGGATGGAGAAAGTGAGACACCTTTTACGGCTTGTCTGTCTGCCTGTCTGTTCTTGTCGGGCAGTGAAACTCAGTTAAAACAACATTTGCGGGTATTGCTTGAGTCATCTTTTATGATAGCCCGTAGTTTTAAAGAGTTGGCAGAACAATCTGCTTCAATACAAGACATGTTGGTGAAAAAAGAATTCGAAAATCGCTTGGCTTTGTTGAGACGAAAATTGGAGATTGGACATGGTAAGCTGTTGGAACCTGTCGATGTTTCCCGGCAAGATATGGATCAGATAGAGGATATTCTTTCTCTTTTTGGTACAGTGAAACAGGAAGATATAAAGGGAATGACACTGGTTTGCAATGGGCGGATAGAGAGGCGTACCGAATTATTGTCTATTCTTTCTTTTCGGTTGAAAGATGCTGTGATGGATGAAAAAGGACAGGCGGGAAAAGATGCTCTGATCTGTATTACACTTGCCGAAGGGCAGTTGGTGATTGCGTTGGAGAAAGCTGAAGGCAGTAATGAACGATCTCTTTATTATAAGTTGTCGGCTATGCGGACGGACAGGGTAGATGCTTTTTTCGATGAAACCCAAAAAGGCAGAGTATTCAGTAGTATGATTGAGGTAAGATTGACAACGGATCATGATGATTATTGGGAGTTGAAATATATGTTGGACGATGCTAAAGAAAAAGCGGCAAACAAACAGTTTGACGAACTGACGGAGGAACAACAGGCGTTGCTGGCTTATACCGAGCCTACCTTGCAGACTACTATTTATTGGGGGAAGAAATTTTTCAGGCAGCAATGTTATCTTCAGGCGTTGGGGTGTTATCTTTCTATTTTTCGGTATTATCAAGTCCACTGGACAGAATTGCCGGAGCGTGGCAAGGAAGAATATTATGTGATTTGTTATCATATCGGTTTTGTTTATCTCACATTAGGGCATTTTGAAAAGGCTTATTATTATTTGACTAATGCTAAAAGAAATTCATCCATTCATGCGATTCGTGATTTTACCAACTGTCTCGTCGAAATGAAGGATACAGGAGCTCTTGAGTATATTTATTCTATGGTGAGTTTGGTTGGCAGTCAGATAAAGATGTATGGTGATGAAAAGAATACCTTGTTTCCACTTTATCATTTTCTTCGGCGCAGGGCAGCACAAGTATTAGTAAACTTGAAATATTATTCGCAAGCTAGGGAACTGCTCTATCAAATGCTGGGAGAGGAGGAGAATCGTGAGTTTGCGGAACGGGAATTGCAGTATCTTGAGAGTATGGGTGCAGGTGATGATGCGAAGCGGAACGAGTGAGAAGAATGTGAGGAGGTTGAATGAAAGTTTCATGGAATTTCATAATGGGATGTTGCTAGGAGTAAAGCAGAAATGTGGAAAATGTTCTGTAACATGGACTGCTCTTCATTGAACTCTGTGATACCTATTAGTTGTTGTATATCATTTTGTTGAATTGAAAATAGCTAACCCCTTTACCGTCAAAAGATACTTTTGTCGCGGATGCTTGGGATTATTAGGGTAGAGAGGAGCAACAAAGCCATTCTTTAACTCATGATTTTCTCCCATCATCAGATTTCTGAAAAACAAATTCAAAAAACTCATATCAGGTTCAACCTCTTTTCGTACATTTCTATAATTCGCACGAATCAGCGCATTGCGGAAGTACCAAGAGTTGTCGGCAAACAGATCATTGTTCATCCTACAAAGGGATGATATAGTAAGGTAAGTGGAAAATCGGGATATCAGCCGATATATTTGAATGAGTGAAATTGTCAATATTGGAAGATATTATTTAACTGCTCACATTCTAATATAGATTTATGCGCATTGCAGGTGAAATGCTATCTTGTAAAAGTGCGTATTGCAGGTAGTAAATGTGGGGTTTGATTTGCGTATTGCAGAAAATATCATTAAATTTGCATATGGATGAGATGATAAACATTGAATGATATGATATTCAAGCGTAAATTATATGACAAACTGCTTGTCTGGAAACAGCAAACGGCAGGCACTAAGGCGCTTCTGATAGAAGGCGCCCGACGGATAGGTAAATCCACCCTTGTGGAAGAGTTCGCAAAGAATGAATACCGGAGCTATCTTATGATAGATTTCAACAAAGTTAGTGACTCGGTTATTTCGGCCTTTAACAATTACATGAATGATCTCGACACCTTTTTCCTTATTCTTTCTTCGGAATATGGTGTGAGGCTTTATCCAAAAGAATCCATTATCATATTTGATGAGATACAACAGTTTCCGAAAGCCCGGCAAGCGATAAAGTATCTGGTTGCAGATGGACGGTTCGACTATATAGAGACGGGCTCGCTAATCTCCATAAAGGAGAATGTAAATGATATTACCATTCCTTCTGAGGAGAGGACACTACTTATGTACCCCATGGACTTTGAGGAGTTTGCTTGGGCTATGAATGAAGAGCCATTGATGGCATATATCCGCCAATGCTTTGATAAAAAGGTACCTTTGGAACAGGGGATTCACGCCAAGGCTATGCTGCTGTTCCGCCAATACATGATTGTGGGCGGTATGCCGAAAAGTCTGTCGGCGTATCTGGAGAACAACCGGAACTTCGAAATGGCCGATATGGAAAAAAGAGACATACTGACACTGTACCGGAATGATATAAAGAAGATAAAGTCTGGCTACAGGTCGAGTGTACTAAGTATATTTGACCAGATTCCGGCTTTTCTTTCTCGTTCCGAAAGACGTGTAGTGATGAATCGCATTGAAAAGGGGGCGAGCTTTCCAAAATATCATGATACTTTCTTTTGGCTCTCCGATTCGATGATTGCCAATGAATGCTTTAACTGCTCGGACCCTAACGTGGGACTTTCGCTGAATGAGGACAGAACATATGTGAAATGTTATATGGGGGATACGGGACTACTTATCAGTCATACATTTGATGAAAATGAGATTTCTGACGGTGAGCTTTATCGGGAAATCTTATTGGGAAAACTGTCGGTGAACGAGGGTATGTTCTACGAGAACGTAATTGCCCAGATGTTGGTGGCTGCCGGGCACAAACTGTACTTCTACACGCGATATAATCAAGAGAAGCATCGCAACGACATGGAAATAGATTTTATCCTGTCGAACCACAGCAAACTGAGATATAAAATATTTCCGATAGAGGTGAAATCGAATGATAAATATTCCATCCGTTCTCTTACCCGGTTCAACGAGAGTTTTCGTCAGCGTATAGGAGGGAGCTATGTGATTCATCCTAAAAACCTGAGTGTAAAGGAAGGGGTGGTGTATCTACCTGCCTATATGACTTTCTGTTTGTAAGCATATTCATTCTTTTCATACCGTTACACTCTAAATTTATGAACGAATACGTAACTAAAACTTTTAATTTCAAAGAACGCTTATGTAACAATAGAAAGTTATAAGCAAATATGCCCTCATGCTCTCATTATGTATATAATCCATTGATAATGAGTGTTAAATGAATGATGGTAGCATATTTTTGAAGAAACAATTTGCCCTCATGCTCTCACTGTTTAATTATACTGATTATTATCTAATATGTTTATATTCAATGTGATATAGCTGAATTCGTTTCAAAATCACTCAGGTGAGAAAAGAGTCTATTTTGCCGTTTTAGGTGAAGAAAAATGGCATAATGCCTACAAGATCCCTTTTATATACACGAATCTTATCATATTTTGCTAGGAGAAACAACGGTAACTACTGCATTTTAGGGAGTTCTTGATAGTTTATATAGAGATCATTATATGATAATCGGTCATTCATATTGCAGTTCTTTACTATGGGAAATTGCTTAATCACGTTAGTGGTTAGATTTAATCACACTTGTGATTAACTTTAGTCACGTTTGTGATTAGAGTTAGTCACATTAGTGAGTAAGCAATTGCGAATAATAGAAAGAACAAATAGGAAAGTACGATGAGTAGAACTTGTCAGCATGAAAATGTAATCGGATGTTTGTAAAATAGAGTATACTGTGATGAAAAAGCTCAAAATGCGATGGTTGACAAACTTTTGAATTAAGACTTTGTATGTGCTCATGTTGTTGGTTATCAGATAGATATACTCTTTTTATTTGTTCTGTAGAATGAGGGCATGAGGGCAAAGATACTTTTTGAAATATGCTATCATCATTCATTCAGTATTCATTATCAATATGTTAACTTCTTAGTGAGAGCATGAGGGCATAATTGCTTATAACTTTCTATTAATATTGGTGTTATGTTGAGTCGATTTATTGTGAAATACAGAAGTGTTTTTAATGCTTGTGGTAGCAATTATTAAAAATAATCGCTAAGAAACGTTTTTCCTATTTAAGAAATTATTATATTTGTACCGACTATTATACTATGGCGTAGTAGAAAGTTACATATTTTAAGAAGCGTTATTGAAATTATCTTCTATCGTCAAACTTCGCAACTTTGAACTGTACCTGAAGATGATAACAACAACGCTCACGTCTGTGTTATATACCTGCCATTACTGTGGCATCTATATACCTAATGGCGTGGGTGGCTGTTGTTTATCTAGGTACAAGGCAATGCGAAGGCCCGACGATAGGATAAACAAGATACAGCCCTCACGCTTTTTTATTGTTAACCGCCGAACAGAGGAGGGGGAGTTAGGCAAAGTCTTTTGACAAGATAGACTGATCTAACATTTACAGACGTATGAAAACAACACTGCAAGCGGGAATGCGAATCCTTATTTCCCGTTATCTGTCAAGTCGAGGTTGCGGAGACACAGTATATGTCACCGGACCGCCAGGAGTCTTCTGCCCACAGACGGCAATTATAGTATCTTTCAATGAAAAATATTCTATGGTATAATTGGGGCGTATAATGTCTGAACAGAATCATTGAAAAATTAAAATCTAAATTTATTGTACGGAAATTATGGAAACAAACAATATGGAAATGTATGAGGCTCCTAAAGTGGAGGTTATCGAAGTAGAAGTGGAAAAAGGATTTGCAGTAAGTGCTCCTGATTATGTAGACAGGCCTTTGAATTAATAAAATTTTATCATCATGAGAAATATAATGTATCTATCCTTTGCCGCTTTTATTTTTGCAATGAGTGGCTGCTCAAATGAAACATTTGAGGAAGGATATGGAAGAACAGGCAATGACATATTGGTTGCTACGATACCATCCGTCGAATCACGAACTTATATGGATGGGGCATCTGTAAAGTGGAGTGCCGGAGATAAAATCGGTATATTTTCCCAATCGAACAATTCTGGTTCATATGTAAATAATGAATATACCCTTTCTAGTGAGGCGGGTACACAGAGTGCGGAGTTTTCGGGTTCCTGTGAAGGAGAGAAGAAGGTAGCTTACTATCCTTATTCCAAAGATGTAACATATGATGGGACAAAGATAAGTTATGATATGCCTGTTTCTTATACGTATAAATCTGAAAATCCGAAAGATAACAATGGGGCACCTATGGCGTGCCTGATAAGTAAAGATGCACAAAATCAAGTTTCATTCAAGAATGCAGGGGCTTTAATCTATATTATAGTGAAAAACATCCCTGCCGGATATACACGGGCTATCTTGACATCTCAAGGAACAGATGCTCCGGATATTGCGGGTAATGTAGAAATTACTTTCACTGCCGAAGGAATACCTACTTTAAAAACTTTAACGAATAGTAATGTGACAGAGGTGAGTGGAACAGATAATAAAGTGGTTACCATTAATTTTGCAGTTTCCGATGCTCTTCAGGACTTGGAATTCTACTTCCCTATCCCTGTCAATACATATCCGGAACTGAATATTTCAGTAGCAGGAGATAATAAGAATACACTCAGCATCAAAACATTCAGAGGGGATGATGGTAAAGGAGTCGTGGCAGAACGTGGGGTAAGACTTTATGCTACAGTCGCTATCGATAAAGTAATAGGCGAGGTTCCTACGGAAGTAGAAAGCGTAGCGAAAGCCACCGAAGCATTGAAAAATTCCAATGCGATAGTGATAGCAGACGTTCCGGACAGTGAAAAATCACCGGAAATAGCATTGCCTAAAAAGAGTAATTCGGAAAATGAGGCTGTCAGCATTTCTTTTGATAAAATCAGTGCTTCCAATGAAATTGCCATAAAGGAATCTTCTGAAGGAGAAGGATCTTCTGTTGCCAAAACTGTAAGAGTGGCCATTCCCGCTGTAGAAGCAGGTGGTGTATCTTCGGAACCTTCTTTTAAGATTGAGTTACCTACTTCTACTGTTACTCTGGATGCAGTTGACGGTAAAGCCACTTATGCAAAAGTGACTGCCAAAACAGCAGATCATACTCTTATCATAAAAGAAGGGGTGACAGTGAAAGAACTTGTCATAGCCGGCGGTAATGTAGAAGTATATGGTACAGTGAAAAATATATCATTGGCTGATGGAAATTCCAGTGAAACTACAGTAACTTCCTATGGATCTGGAGTTGTTGAGAAAGTGGGCGGCAGTAATACCGATAAGTTTAATTTTAAATCAGAATGGGATGGCGTTTCTGTAGCGGAAGCAACACCCACGGATGGTAAAATTTATACGGCTGCACAACTGGCTTACTATCAGTCGAAAGAAATTCCTAAAGCAACAACCGGAAAAGATCTGCCTGCTACAATGACGGGAAATGTTACACTATGTGCTGATATTGACATGAAGCAACAGCCGTGGATTGGCATGGTATTGGGTGAAAATGCTGTTTTTGATGGCGCAAATCATACCATCTCTAATATACGGGTGGATAATTTTGTACTTTCGGAGCAGAGTAAATATACTCCCAATGCCTGTGTAGGGCTGGTTGCGGCAACTAAACCGGGTTCTCAGATTAAAAATATCACGATAGACGGCTTTGAAGTAACCGGTAATGGTGCCGATGCAAAATGGAGTGGTGCTTTGGTGGGATACTCTTACGGTACAACTTCGTATGAAAACTGTCATGCTAAAAATGTGAAGATTGAGAGTAACAGTGCGGATGCCTACCGTATAGGCGGTTTGATTGGATTTATTGGCAAGATGAGTGGTACTGATAAAGCAGTGACATTGAAAGGCTGTTCAGCAAGTAACGTTACAATAAAAGGTAGTTTCTCTATCGGAGGTCTGGTAGGAACAGTGCAAGGAAGTGCGGATAGAACGTTCAATAACTGTGATGTGGATAATATCAAGTTGTCTGTCAATGAAAATTCCAGTGCAAAATACGGAGCATTTTCCAGTGATTTTTATGGTCCTAAAGTTTGGAGTGGTTATATGTCCAAGTTTATTGGAGATATTAACCTGGTGGGTACGGTTACTATAGATAGTGATTGCAGTGTGGATGCTTCTTTCACCGAAGAAAACTTGAAGTCCTTTGGTTATGGTGATATTGCAGATTATACTTACGCAAAAGATGCTTCACAAGAGGTGATAAATGCTGCTGTTTCAGCGGCGAAACATTATTCTTTGGCTGATGCTACGAGTCCTTTCATTCCTGCTCAAGTGGATGGGGGAACTATTACGGTTAATAGTACGACTTTAGTAAAAGGAACAGATTACAATCGTTTTACCTTGATTAGGGATACATGGGATGGAACAACCAAGACCCAACCTCAGAAGGAGGGTAATGTTTATCAAATTAAAAGTGCGGCCGAACTGGCTTGGTTCCAGTCTAAACAAGCGCCGACTTCGGTAACGGCTGCTTCTCTTCCTGTAACAGTAGATGCTGATGCTAAACTGTGTGTAGATATTAATTTGAATAATAAGCCCTGGTTGGGGATGGTTATAAACGGCAAAACATTTGATGGAGGAAAACATACGATTTCTAACCTGAATATGAGCCAGTATTTATTAAATCAACAAGCAACCATTTATACTCCCGAAGCTTGTATCGGGTTGTTTGCAGCAGTATATGGAAATGCTGCAATTAAGGATATAACGCTTGACAGGGTAACGATTGAGCCTTCTGCTGAAAAATCTCCCAAATGGGTGGGCTCATTGGTGGGATATTCCAAAGGAACTGGCACAACTTATACCAATTGTATAGCTAAGAATGTGAAAATTTTGACTAAAGGGACCAACTCTTTCCGTGTAGGCGGTTTGATCGGTTACATCGAAAAAAACAAAGGTACATCAGATGCAACAGCTACATTAACCGGTTGTAAGGTAGAAACGGCTAACATTGCGGCATCATTTTCTTATGGTGGTTTGGTAGGTTCTTTGTATGATAGTGTAACCTTTACAGATTGTCATACCAGTAATATCACATTGGCGTTGAACGGAGATTGTACAAGCAATTTGGGATATGTTTCTAAGTTTATTGGAGATGTGGCAAATAATACAACCCATAATAGAGTGATTATTTTCAATAATTGCTCTGCTGATTTGCTGACTTCTCAGGAACAGGCGGCTTTGAATTTCAGTGCTGTTGCCAGTCAACAAAAGAAATCAGGAACTTATACTCCCGTTAGTCCATTTGTAGGGATAGTAGATGTGACTAATGAAATGACTATAAAAGTTGGTGACAAAACTTTGGTGAATGGTACTGACTATAATAAATACGTTGAATAATAAGAATTCGGCTGTCCTTCTGTTTTATCGATAGGACAGCCGTCTTTTTACTTTATATTTTGCTTATGAAACTCAACTCTAACTTCAAACTCCGCCATATAGCCGGAGAAACCATTATAATCAATCAAGGTACACCGGATGTGGATTTCACCCGAATTATCTCGCTGAACTCTTCCGCACGTTTTCTATGGAACAAGTTTTGCGGAAAGGAATTTTCTGTAGACGAGGTAGGTTGTTTCTTGGCTAAAACCTATCATATACCGGTGCAGCAAGCCCGGCAAGATGCAATGGCTTGGGTTAGCTCATTGAAAAAATGTAATGTTATAATAGACTGAACCGATGGAATTGAACCAATCAGAAAAAATGCTGTTTGCTCTGCTGTGTTCAGCCTTGAACACCATTCCGGTCAATTCTGCCCTTTTTGCCGATGTGTCATTGTTATCTTGGCAGAGTTGCTATAAGCTGGCAGTGGAACAGGGAGTGATGGCCTTGGCATGGGACGGAATACAAACTCTGCCGGCCTGTTTGCAACCCCCGAAGGCTTTGAAGTTAAACTGGGCGATGGCGGTAGAGAACTATGAAAAACGCTACCTGCGGTACTGCCATACCATAGCCGAACTTTCAGCTTTTTATAAAACGCATGGCATTACCACGGTCCAGTTGAAAGGAGTGGGCCTCTCCACCTATTATCCCATTCCTTCGCACAGGGAAGGGGGAGATATAGACATCTTCACTTATTCGGCAGACCATTCCCGGAAAAGTGATGCCGAGGCCAACCGGCTGGCAGACCGGTTAATGGAAGAAAAAGGAATAGAGGTAGACTTTGAACACTCCGAAAAGCATAGTATGTTTTACTATAAAGGTATTCCGATAGAGAATCATAAAACCTTCATTAATTCGGAAACATACCGTATAGCAGTGAAGATGGATAAGCTCCTTCAAAAACTGCTACAACCCGTATCGGCGGAATTGGACGGAAAATGCTCCATTTTAATCCCATCTTCCACCTTTAATACCGTATTTCTCGCTTTTCATGCCGCCCAGCATTATGCACGCGGCCTGGCACTTCATCATCTTTGCGACTGGGCTTGCCTGCTGAATAGATACGGCCTGCATATTCCTGAGGAAGTGACGGATATTCGTTTTAGAAATATGATATTGGCAATGACCCGCCTCTGTAATGATTATTTAGGAACTTCCGTTCCTGTATATGGAGGAGAAGGATTGGCGGAGGAAATCTTACGGGAAATCATCCGGCCACCCTATACGATGTCAGTTCCGGCGAAGAATAAATGGGGGATCCTGGTTTATAAAACCAAACGTATGCTGCATACTCATCGTGCGTGCAACAGCGTGTTGCGCATTTCACTGTGCAAATGGGTTGGAAATTCTATTCTGTTGCATCTGCGCTCTCCCCATACCATCTTCCAGACGGAACGAAAATAAGCGGTTTATGTTGAAAAGAATCTGCCGTTTGTTGTTGCCTGATGAAAGGAAAATGGGGATAAGGGTGGTTTGTGCCGTATTTCTTTGCGCATTACTTGACTTTGCCGGACTCGCTGCCCTGTTGCCTGTCTTGTTTTTTCTGTTGGATGACGGGAGGGATAAAGATGCCGCCCTGTTATTTTGTCTGGTGGCAATAGTCTTTATTTTGGTGAAAAACGCTTTGGCAGCGGGGCTTTCACGTTTTCAAAACCATTTTCTGATGTCTCTTTACCGTCGGCTCAGCTTTTCTCTCTTTACTTCTTACTATCAACGGGGATTATTGTTTATACGCAGCAGGGGGAGTATCCGGCTGGGATATGAGGTGAACTATATCTGTTATGCTTTTTCTTTAAACCTTCTTTCCCCCTTGCTTCGCATGACAGGAGAACTGCTGCTTGTTTTTTGGGTGACGGCAGCTTTGTTGGTTTACGCTCCGTTGACGGTACTGATGCTGTATATTGCCTTTCTGCCTTTCATGCTGATTTACGGATGGGGAATCAGGAAACCGATGCGCCGTTATGGTGAGCAGGAGCAGCAGGCTCGTCGTGAGCAATCCCGGCTGGTCACGGAAACGATGAAAGGGTATGCCGAATTGGAACTGAATGCGGCGTTTCCTTTTCTTCAGCAGGCATTCGCCCAGAGGGTAAGGAAAATCAGTGAGAGCCGTTTGAAACTGGAAACGATACAGCATCTTCCTCTTTGCCTTTCCGAAATGGCGGTCATATCGGGGCTGACCTTGCTCACTGTTTTCGGAACAGGGGATATCAAAGCGCTGGTAGGTGTCTTTGCTGTGGCGGCTTTCCGGCTGTTACCCGCTTTGCGCGGCATCTTAGGTGGTTGGACACAAGTACAGAATGCGGTCTATTCTCTGCGGATTATAGAGGAAGGATTGGGGGATAAGGGGATGGAAGCAGTTTCTCCATCATGGGGGCAGGAAGCGTTTTCTTTTCAAAAAGAGATACGGATAGAACACCTCACCTATGCTTATCCTGAAAGTAAAGAGGTTCTAAAGGACTTTTGTTGTACTATTCGTAAGGGGGAATATGTAGGTATCTGTGGTGAGAGTGGCGTGGGTAAATCTACCTTGTTTAATCTGCTTTTGGGATTTATCACTCCGGATAAAGGCGCTATTCGGATAGATGGCAGGTCGCTTGCCGATGTGCCGAGGCAGGAATGGCATCGCAGGGTGGGATATGTGCAACAGGAAGTGTTTGTGCTGGATGGGACCTTGGCGGAAAACATTGCTTTGGGATGCCGGTCTATAGATAAGGAACGGGTAGCGGAGATAGTGAGGCTGGTGAGATTGGATGCTTGGGTGGATGAATTGCCGCAAGGAATGGATACTCCTTTGGGTGAAGGGGGAGGAAGGCTTTCGGGAGGTCAGAAACAACGGGTAGGCATAGCCCGTGCTTTGTATAAGAAAGCGGAGGTGCTTCTACTGGATGAGGCTACTTCTGCATTGGATAATGAGACTGAACGGGCTGTCAATGAAATGCTTCTCGGTCTGATGAAGGAGTGTAGGGGGCTGACTGTTCTTACGATAGCCCATCGGGAAAGTTCGTTGGCGTATTGTCATCGTGTAATCAGATTAAATGGAAAAGACAATGGATCGAATTTATAAAATAGGTGGCCACTGCTTCGCGCTGCCGGACGAAAGGTTGATGGAGGCGGTGGATGGTATCAGCGGTTTCAAGCCTTTTAGTTGGCAACCGGATCTGGTTTCGGCAAAAGATGTATACGGGGGTGCTTGGTTGCCGGATTTTACTGTTTGGGAGGGAAACGGTTGGGATTTTCCGGCTTTTACGAGAAAGTCCTATGGGTTCGGATATGAAGATGTAACCGGTACTTTCGGTGTGAGTGGGGATAGCTTTTTGTTGGAACTGGCTCCGCAGGGAGAACCGTCGCTTTATCTCCGGACGATGGGTGGAACCGGGAGAGGTATCTGTTTATATGGTAATTATTCTCCCCGTCTTTTAAGGTTTGCCTTATGGATGGGGTATGGCCTGATGACGGTACGGAAAGAGACGGTTGCCTTGCATGGCAGTTGTATTGTTTATAAGGGGAAAGCGGTTCTTTTTTTAGGTGAAAGCGGAACCGGCAAAAGTACCCATACCCGTTTGTGGAGGGAAAATATAGCAGGAAGTAAGTTGCTGAATGATGACAGTCCCATTGTGCGTTATGAAGAGGGGGGCGTGTGGGTATATGGCAGCCCGTGGAGTGGGAAGACTCCTTGTTATAAGGTGGAGCGTTATCCGTTGGCCGGATGTGTACGTTTGTCACAAGCACCGTATAACAAGATACGGAGATTGAACACTTTGCAGGCTTATGCAGCTTTGCATCCGTCTGCTCCTCCTGCATTTGCATACGAGGAGGAATTATACTGTGGGGTTTGTAGTCTGTTGGAAAAGATGGTTTCATCCATTCCTGTTTATCATCTGGAGTGTTTGCCCGATGCGGAGGCGGTAAAATTAGTATGTCGTACTTTATATGGAGATGGGTATGAAGCGGATAGCGAATGAATGTTTCTTTGCGTGGGTGGAGTCGGAAATCAAAAGTGGCAGGAGTGTGAAGTTCCGGGTGAAAGGCAATTCCATGATGCCTTTACTGAGAAATGGGAAGGATGAAGTGGTGGTGGGGCCGTATGATAAGGAGGAGTTGAAACTTTTTGATGTCATTCTGTTCCGGCAGACAGACCGGTATGTATTGCATCGGATTATTCAAAAAAGAGACAGTCGTTATCTGATGCAGGGGGATGGCGTCTGCCGTTTTTATGAGGAATGTGAGGACACGGATATCATCGGGGTGGTGAGAAAGGTATGCAGGCCTTCCGGAAAGAAGATTGAAACGGATTCCATGTGTTGGCGGTTGGAAAGCCGTTTGTGGTTGGGGCTTGGTGGATGCAGAGGAATGGTGCTGCGTGTCCTGAATAGATTGGGTTGTTGTCTCCTTTTTTGACGAAAACTGTCAGCTTGGAAGGAAATATTATTCATAAAGCAGGTATTTCTCTCTCATCTTTTTGTAGGCTTCCAGTTCGTTCTGCCATCCTGCACGGATTTCTTCTTCACTGGCTCCTTTCATGATTTGTTCCCTTACGGTACGGTTCCCTATCAGCAGGTCGAACCATTGCGGGCGGGTAAAGAACTTGTCCGCTTTCCCAAGGTCTTGATAAGCTTGATAATAGGTGATGATGTATTTTAAAGAGAATCCTTTCGGGGCGGTGATATGGCGGAGATTATTGCCATAGCAGTATTGGTTTTTATACATCGGATTCTTGTCAAAGCCTTCCAAGGCTTCCGGTCTGAAAGAAAAGGAGGAGATGCGGATATCCGGTGAACCGATTACTTGAAAAGGATAAAGAGTACCTCTGCCCACACTGATGGCTGTACCTTCAAACGGGCAGAGTGAAGGATATAAGGCAATTGCCTGGTCGTTGGGCAGGTTGGGAGAGGGCTTTACCGGAAGCGAATAGGGTTGTCCGTGTTTCCAGCCTTCCACGGGGATGACGGTCAACGTGCATTTTTTGCCGTTGGGCAGCCAGCCTTCGCCATTGATCATTTGAGCCAACTCGCCTACAGTGCAACCGTGTAAAATGGGGATGGCGTGCATACCCACAAAACTTTTCTGGTTTTTCTGTAGCACAGGGCCGTCCACGTAATCACAAGGATTGGGCCGGTCTGTGATGACCAGTTGTTTCCGGTTCTCGGCACAAGCTTCCATTACATACTGCATGGTGCTGATATAGGTATAGAAACGGGCACCTACATCCTGAATGTCGAACACAATCAGGTCTATGTCCTGTAGCTGTGTGGCTGTAGGTTTCTTATTTTTACCGTAAAGGGACAGGATGGGTATTCCCGTGCGGGTATCTTTTCCGTTCCTGATGGTTTCTCCGGCATCGGCGTCACCCCGGAAGCCGTGTTCGGGAGCGAATACCTTTTTTATTTGTATATGCGCTGCAAGCAGGGTGTCCAACAGATGGGTTTCTCCTACTTTGGAGGTTTGGTTTACAACCAATGCCACACGCTTCCCTTTTAATATAGGTAAGAGACGGTCCATCTGTTCGGCTCCGGTGATAACCTTTTGCGCGGTCACGGCGTTGCAGATAAACAAGAGGCAGTATAGGAAAATGTATTTTGTTTTCATGATATGTGGCGATTATTTTGTAATATTGCACAAAAATAAGAATTTAATTGAGAATGGACGCACTTGCTATCATTAATAAATATTATCCTGAAGATAATGAACTGAAACATATCCTGCTGGCGCATAGCCGTTCGGTGGCCGATAAGGCGTTATGGATTGCCGGCAAGCATCCGGAATTGAATCTGGACAAGCAGTTTCTGGAAGAGGCGGCGATGCTGCACGATATTGGTATTTTTATGACGGATGCTGAGGGCATTTGTTGTTTCGGATCTTATCCTTATATTTGTCATGGATATTTGGGGGCTGATCTGATGCGGAAAGAAGGATTTCCGCGTCATGCATTGGTCTGTGAGAGACATACGGGAGCGGGTATGTCTTTGCAAAGTATTATTGACCAGCAGTTGCCTGTTCCTCATCGGAATATGGTTCCGGTTTCGCTGGAAGAACAGGTTATTTGCTTTGCCGACAAGTTTTTCTCAAAGACGCATCTGGACAGGGAAAAGAGCGTGGAGAAGGCGTTAAAGAGTATTTCACGTTATGGGGAAGATGGGATAATCCGTTTTAACCATTGGTGCGAATGTTTCTTGTAAGCCTTAAAAATAAATTAAATATCCGCTAAATAGTTCATTATTGGCGGATAATGCTTAATTTTGCCCCTCAAAAGCGTAAATGATTTGTGAATGACGCCACTAAAACGACATAGATTTATAACATTCCTACTACTATTTGCATGCCTGTCACTTTCTTTAAGTACAGGTGCTCAACGCAGAAAGCGGAATTCTGCATCCGGTAATGATTCCCTGAAAGTAGATAGTGCTTTGGTAGATACGTTGTCTATCGATACGGTTGCACCTAAAAAGAAACAGCCGTTGGATGCGCCTGTTATTTATGAAGCAAATGACTCTATCGTATTCACTGAGGGCGGATATGCCCATCTGTATGGTGACGGTAAGGTGAACTATGAGAAAATAGAGTTGACCTCTGCCGTGATTACAATGAACATGGATAGCAGTACGGTGTATGCCCGTGGTGTTCCCGACTCGGTTGGCGTGGAAAAAGGTACTCCTGTCTTTAAGGATGGCGAGACTCCGTATGAGTCAAAAATCATGCGTTATAACTTCAAGTCGAAGAAGGGGTTCATTAATAATATCGTTACTCAGCAGGGGGAAGGATACGTTACCAGTGAGGAGTCGAAGAAAGGTGCTAATGATGAACTTTATTTGCGTCACGGACGATATACTACGTGTGATAATCACGAACATCCTCACTTCTATCTGAAACTTTCCATGGCGAAAGTGCGTCCTAAGAAAAATGTGGTTTTCGGTCCTGCCCAGCTGGTGGTGGAGGATGTGCCGTTGCCTATCGCTATTCCTTTCGGATTTTTTCCGTTTAACAGCAGTTATTCGTCAGGATTCATTATGCCTACATACGGTGATGAAATGAATCGTGGTTTTTATTTGCGTGATGGGGGATATTATTTCGCCATCAGTGACCGTATGGATTTGAAAGTGTTGGGTGAGATCTTTACGAAAGGTTCATGGGGACTGTCCGTGCAGTCTAATTATAACAAGAGATATAAATATAGCGGTAATTTCAATGCCAGTTATCTGGTAACGAAAACCGGTGAGAAGAATATGCCGGACTATATGGTTACAAAAGATTTCAGAATTGCATGGAGTCACAGACAGGATGCCAAGGCTAACCCTAACAGCTCTTTTTCGGCGAATGTGAACTTTGCGACCAGTAGTTATGACCAGCGTAACCTGAGTAGTTTGTACAACCCGCAGCAGTATTCAAATAACACCAAGACGTCTAGTGTGAGTTATTCGCGCAATTTCCCCGAAATAGGATTGAATCTGTCCAGTACATTCAATATCTCTCAGAATACGCGTGACTCTTCTATCAGTGTGACGTTGCCGGATTTGAATATTTCATTGAACCGTATTTATCCGTTCAAGCGTAAGAAAGCGGTAGGTGATGAACGTTGGTATGAGAAAATCTCACTCCAATATACCGGCCAGATGACGAACTCGATTAATACCAAGGATAATCTGATTCTGAAGCAGGGTTTGAATAAATGGACTAATGGTATGCAGCATAAGATTCCTATCAGCGCTACATTCACTTTGTTTAAATATATCAACGTTGTGCCTTCTTTCAACTATACCGAGCGCTGGTATATGCGCAAGGTGGAGCAGAGTTATGATCCGTCGGCCCCTAATAATGTGCGGAGAGATACAATCAACGGTTTCAACCGTGTGTATAACTATGATTTGAGCTTGCAGGTGAATACCAAGATGTATGGTTTCTACAAACCGTGGAAGAAATTGTTTGGCGACAAGATTGAAATGATCCGTCACGTCTTTACTCCTTCGGTGAGCATGAGTTATGCGCCGGACTTCAGTACGTCTAGGTATGGATATGTGGGAACGTATACTTATACTGATACGGATGGAGAAGTACGTACTCAGACTTATAATCCATATGAAGGTTTGCCTTACTCTTTCTCGCCCAGTGGTAAATCCGAGAATTTCACTTTCTCTATAGATAATAATGTGGAAATGAAAGTGAAATCCGATGCGGATACTACCGGAGTGAAGAAAATCAGCTTGATTGATCAGTTGGGAGCCAGTATTTCCTATAATGCGGCGGCTAAAGAGAAACCTTGGGGAAATTTGAGTATGAATCTGCGCTTGAAACTGACCAAGAGTTATACTTTTAATATGAACGCCCAGTTTGCTACGTATGCTTATGAGTTTGATAAAGACGGCAAGGTAGTGGAAGGTAACCGTACAGAATGGTCATACGGACGTTTTGGTCGTTTTCAGGGGTATAGCGGTTCTTTCTCGTATACATTGAATAATGATTCGTGGAAAAAGTGGTTTGGTCCGAAAGATGAAAAGGACAGTAAGGGGGATAAAGACAAGAAGAATGAAAATCTGGATGAGTACAGTGATGATGGCAATGAAGAAAACATGGAGGAAGAAGATAACTCCGGTTTGAGAAAGACAGAGAAGGCGGCTATAGATCCGGATGGCTATATGGCTTTCAAGATGCCATGGTCATTGAGCTTGAGTTATAGTTATAGTATTCGTGAGGACAGAAGCAAGCAGATTAATATCAAGACGATGCGATATCCTTATTCGGTGACTCATTCATTGAATGTTTCCGGTAATGTGAAGTTGGGTAGCCGCTGGAATGTGAATTATTCTTCGGGGTATGATTTTAATACGAAAGAGATGTCAATGACAACGGTCAATATCAGCCGTGACCTGCACTGTTTCAATATGAGCTGTGGCTTGGTATTCGGTCCCTTTACTTCCTATAACTTCAGTATTCGTGCTAACTCCAGTATGCTGACCGATGCTTTGAAATGGGATCAGCGAAGCAATACGGGTAGTGCGGTGAATTGGTACTAGGAAGAAGTTGGGAATAAAAAAATGAGAAATGGTTGCGTGTTGTTATCAGAAACCATTTCTCATTTTTTTATTCTGTTTTTTATTTATGTCTACCACTCAATAGGTGTTTGCCCGTGCGCTTGCAAGTATTCGTTGGTACGGCTGAAGTGCTTGTTGCCAAAGAAACCGTTATAGGCTGACAGGGGGGACGGATGTGCGGAAGCCAGTACCAGGTGCTTGTTGCGGTCTATGAAGGCACCTTTTTTCTGTGCATAAGATCCCCATAAGATGAATACAATATTTTCACGTTGTTCTGCCAGTACACGGATGGCGGCATCTGTAAATTCCTCCCAGCCCCGTCGTTGATGAGAGCCTGCCTGGTGGGCACGGACCGTCAGTGTGGCATTGAGTAATAAAACTCCTTGATTCGCCCAGCGGGTCAGGTTGCCTGAAGTAGGGATGGGAGCACCCAAATCGCTTTGTATTTCTTTGAAAATATTTTGTAGGGAAGGAGGAAAAGGTACTCCGTCATTAACAGAGAAGCAGAGTCCGTGCGCCTGGCCGGGACCATGGTAGGGATCTTGGCCGATAATGACGACTTTCACTTTGTCAAACGGGCACAGATTGAAGGCGTTGAATATAAATCTGCCCGGTGGGTAAATAGTGGCAGTCTGGTATTCGCTTCTTACAAACTCAGTGAGTCTGATAAAGTAATCTTTTTCAAATTCGGGTGCCAGATGTTGTTTCCAGCTTTCTTCTATTTGTACGTTCATGGCATTTCTTTTATTATAAAATGTGCGTTAAAGATAGGGGTAATTTGTAAAAATGACAAATAAAAAGAGGATGACTTTTTATAATCATCCTCTTCTTTCATTGCTGATGGATTATAATCAAATAAGTTGCATACCCAGTTGGGCGCATTCTTTTCTCATATCTTCGGGCCATATACTGGCTTGGATTTCACCTATGTGGGCTTTCTGTAAATAAAGCATACAGAGTCGTGACTGTCCTATACCACCGCCGATACACAAAGGAAGAGTTTCATTTAGCAGGCGTTTGTGGAAATACAGTTCTTTACGTTTTTCCTGTCCGCTGAGTGTCAGTTGGCGGAGCAGCGCTTCTTTGTCTACACGGATACCCATAGAGGAAAGTTCGACGGAACGGTCCAGTACTTTGTCCCAAACTAACAGGTCGCCATTCAGACCGGGAAGTCCGGTTTCCGGGTTGATTGTGGTATAGTCGTCATAGTCAGGTGCGCGCAAGTCATGTTCTTTACCGTCACTCAGTTTGCAGCCTATACCTATAATAAATACCGCACCGTATTTTTGTGAGATGGCATGTTCACGTTCTTTCGGACTCTTGTCGGGATACATCTGGCAAAGCTCTTCCGAGTGGATGAAATGAATGTCATGTGGCAGGAAGGGTTTGATCTGCGGGTACATTTCACATACCATATATTCTGTGCGGCGCATGGCTGCATAAATACGGGTTACTATTTGTTTCAGGAAATCAACCGTGCGTTGTTCTTTGGTAATTACACGCTCCCAGTCCCACTGGTCTACATATAGCGAGTGGAGATTACCTAATTCCTCGTCAGCCCGGATGGCGTTCATGTCTGTATAGATGCCATAACCCGGCTCTATATTGTAATCGGCCAAAGTCAGCCTTTTCCATTTTGCCAGTGAATGGACAACTTCGGCCTGTGCGTCTCCCAAGTCTTTGATAGGGAAAGATACCGCCCGTTCGGTTCCGCTCAAGTCATCATTGATACCCATTCCCTTCAATACAAATAGCGGGGCGGTGACACGGCGCAGACGTAATTCTGACGACAGGTTCTGTTGAAAGAACTCTTTTATTTGCTTAATGCCTAACTCTGTTTGTTTTAAATCAAGCAAGGCTTTATAGTTAGCTGGTTTAATTAGGTAACTCATTGTAAAATAGATCTAGTTGTTTTAATTGCTTGCAAATATAGAAATTATTTGTGATATTGTTATATGTTTAGCCGAAAATATAATCAAATTGATTGTTTTATACTTAAATTAATGAGCAAAATATTATTTTGATAGATAAATGTCCCAAATTATTAGGATAAAGACAATATATTTTGTACTTTTGCACGTCCAAGTTTCAGACGCACCCGTAGTTCAATGGATAGAATACCGGATTCCGGTTCCGACGATATGAGTTCGATTCTCATCGGGTGTACAAATGGAGCTGAAAATCAGTGTTTTTAAAGAAAAAGGGACTAATTAAGGGACTAACGGTTAAAAAGGTTCATGGCTTCTTCTTTTGCCTTATCAGCTATGTCGATATATGGTTTCATGGACTTGTAGTCCCTGTGACCTGTCCATTTCATTACGATATTGGGGGCTATGCCCAGCATGAGTGCGTTGCAGATAAAGGTCTTTCTGCCGCAATGGGTTCCTATCAGTTTGTATTTGGGATGAATTTCGTCTATCCTTTCTGCTCCCTTATAATATGTTCTGCATATAGGCTCGTTAATCTCACAGGCTTTGCATATTTCTTTGATGTATTTGTTCATCCTTTGGTTGACCGGCACAGGCAGCGCGTATATTCCTTCTATGCCCTTGTATTTCTCCAGTATGGCCTTAGAATATTTGTTCAGTTCGATTTTTAACGGCTCGTCCGTCTTAATGGTGGTGATGGTAATATATCCGTCATAGATGTCGGCTTTCTTGAGGTTTTTTACGTCAGAATAGCGTAGCGAGGTGAAGCATTGGAAACAGAACACATCCTTCGCTAGTTCGAGATGAGGCTCGTTCGGGAATGTGGCATTATATACACTCATGAGTTCATTCCATTCAAGGAATATCACCTTTGCCGGAATGGTCTTTAGCTTCTCCTTGAATGTGACGAATGAAAGTTCTTTGTTGTATCCTTTTTCTGATGCCCATTTCAAGAACCATTTTGCCAGATTGATATACTTCTTCGCTGTGTAATTCTTCATCCCGGTTTCATTGTCCACTTCTATGCTCATAAAGTAATCCACAAGACGGGATAGTCCTTCATGGGTAAGGTCCGCGAAAGTAAGATCGGGTGCGAATTTCTTTAGGTGGTTCATTGTGGTCTTGTGTCTCTTGTATGTGTTCTCTGACCAACTGTTTTCCTTACCTTGTTCAATGATAAATTGTTGGTAATAGTCGAAAAACGTTTTTTCCTCCTTTTCTACGATTTTCCCATTTCTTTTGTTCACTTCGTTCCGAAATTCGGAAGATGTGGGTATGTGTCCTGTCTGCTCGAAAAAGAAGAAGGTGTCGTTGACGGTTTCTTCAAGACGGTTTATCTCCGAATTGATAGTTGCTGCCGAGATCTTTTTCTTTCCATGGGTAGTGTTTGGTTTGCATCTCTGGGCTTCGGCTACCCATTTGTTATTGTCTACCCGGTAACCCACGTTGAAGGCTACGGTATTCCCGTCCCACTTGATTCTGTAGCGGAGTTTGGAGTCAGGTTTGTCTTTCTCCTTGTCCAGAAGAAAGATGCAGTTTCGTTTGATGTTCATAAGTTTTAAGTTTAGTATGAAAAAATATGGCAGGGTTTATATTTCCCTGCCTTTCTTGTTATAAGTTTGTCAGCCATTCTTTTCCTGCTGGTGTTTAAACCATATCAGGAGCCTTTATCCTCTTTTGCTTCATACTTTTTATTTTCCATCCGTGCTTTTGCAAATCCTTCACTAAGGTGTTTTTATGTAAACAATATTCTATATACATACCCAAAGTTTGCCCAAATGAAGTCTTTGCAGCATTTTCAGTTTCCCCATAGCCGGACAAGTCCAAAGCCGGGCAATACGATATATAGACATTATCCTCTTGGAAGATATAAACCCCCACATTAAGACTTATTTTAGTCTTACCGTCACTATACTGGGCTTCAAAAGAATGAGCATCCATGATTCTGTTATTTAAAGGCTTTTCAGCCATTCTTTCCCTTTTTTGGTTTTCAGCCAAATTGAGAATACGCCGGTTATAATGATTCCCACTGTAAAAATAGCGCCTAACATTTCCATACATATATTATTTTAAAATTGTATTTCCCACTCTTGCAAGCATAACGGTTAAAATGCTGCCAGCGATTAAAACGTACCAATTCACACCTATTTCTGCATTAGTATATAAAGGGGTTATTCCCCCAAGCACTAAAGCGGCAAATGTGAGTTGTGCCAAATTAAAGAAGAATCCGGCAAGTTTTTCCCGTCTTACCTTATCTTTTTCCTTAATTTCATTCTTTTCTTCCTGTTTTTTACTGTAATTACCCATCACAAACTATCATTACCTTGCAAATATAGTAAAAAACAAAATTGGTGGTACTTTGTTTTTGCAATTTATAAAGCTGTCTAAATTGTACTTATTATTTCGTTTAGCGGATGCTGCTTTACTAGCATCATTGCCCATTATAAAAACATAGGTGAAAATTATTTATATTCATATATGCCTTTTATTATTCAATATTGACAGCCACACCAGATGTGATATACCTTACAAGATTACCTTTATAGTATACGGGTTCGATTTTAAAATTAATGATAGCGTTAGCCCCATATCGTTTAGCTTCGTCTACGAGTTTGTCTGTCATATATTTGCCGGAAGGTATTAGAACACTTGTGTTCCTGTCTTGATATAATTCATCTTTTCTCTTTGTTTCTTTTTGTGGTGGTATACCGAGTTGATATACTGTTGACAAACTGGCTAAAGGGATATAATTTTTAGTTTTAAGCTCTGTACCAACTGGGAAAATATGGAAACCATCTTTGACATGTTGAGTAAAATCAGAAACATACGTAATTTCTGAATACTTGGGAGAACAGGCAGAAAGTATAAACAGTGGGATTAATAATAACTTTTTCATGATTGATGTTTTTCGCTATATTCTTTTAAATTGAAATATTTCTTAGAAGCCTTATGCCCGTTGCATTTAACAAGAGTAAGGCATTGTTTTTTTTGTTTGTCTTCATTTTGGTTGACTGGTTCATTTTTGAATTCACCCATCAACCTTTCCAGCTTATCTATAAATACGTTCATCATTTAAGTATTAGTATTAACTAAACACTAAACGAACATGTTTTGTTTAATTATTATATAAATTAAGCTGTTTTTCTTAATTCCGCAAGAAGGTCTGTAATCCCTTCTAATTTGTCAACTGAAGATTGAGTATTGTTGTCTATACTTTTCAGTCTCTTGTTAACCATACTCATAAATTCAACCAATACGTTTCGGAAGAGGCTTTCTGCATGGGCTTCTTCCTCCTTTTTCTCATTTGGCGATGAGGCTATAAGCATTTCTCCTTTTCCACGGAGTAGCCATTCGGCGGAAATGAGCGGTTCAGCTTCCAAAATTTTATATAATGTTGAATATTTTGGCTCTGCACCTCTTAATATATCGTTAAGTGATGTCTGTGCAACGCCTATCTTTTCTGCAAAAGATCTTTTACTTTTATATCCACATTGAAATATAATTTGAGCAATTCTTTCATTTACAGTTGTTTCCATAATATATTATTTAAAACATTTTCTAAATAACGGTCTAACTTGTATTTTTAAACGGTTTAGCTTGTTATTGAATGGTAAACCGTTTATCTTTGCATCCGTAACCAATAAAAAAACGGTTGCAAACGGATATAAAAATGGCTGTCACGACATAAACCGTGATTTTGTTCGCACCAAAATTGTTCCAGCGGCAAATATAGTGACTTCCATTTTAATATCCTACAAATGAATTAAAAATTAGACGATACGGTTTAGTGGTGTTTACCGTAAGTTATTTAGGATATCAAAATAAAGCTCTTGCTTAGTACCAATCAACACCACACTAGATTGAGAACGGCAAGGGCTTTTGCTTTTAGAGGATATGAAAAAGAGATTGGTGTTAACAATTGACGAAACCAACGAGGGTAAACATGGGATTACGCTTGATGATGGTGATATGTGCTACGGGATTAAGTTTGATCTTGATATACGGTATATTGAGAAGATGAATGCTATAGGTATAGTGCGCTATATGATCGAAGTGCTGAATAATAATCCAATAAGTGTATTCTGTTCAGCCTCACGGTTGAATGAAGAGATAAAATCCTGTGTGGACAGAATAAAGGCCGTACAAATTAGAGAGCGTGATTTTGAGTTGAGAAAGGAGATAATTGCCGCTATGATAGGTGATTCCTCCAGCAAGGATTTTATAAAGCGCGTGGATTCTATCTATAACTGGGTCAAGGAGGGGAAGGTATGATACCATTAGAAAGACGAATAAGCGATGATACCCGGTTGATAGATTTAACCGTAGGCGAATTAAAGGAGTTATTTGGCAGCTTGATTCCGAAGAATGAAATAGTTGCTCCTGCCAAAACGGGGCAGAACTTGGTATATGGCATAAAAGGGATAATGGATCTGTTTCATTGCTCTGAAACTACGGCATACCGCCTTAAGTCGGGCGTCATAAAGAAGGCTGTCCGCCAAGTGGGACGAATGATTGTGGTTGATGCTGATATGGCATTGAGCTTATTCACAGAAAAACGGAGGTGAGAATGGGGCAAGGAAAGAAACGTATACCAAAGGATTTACAAGAAAAGCTGGATGCGCACGAGGCAAAGGCTGATCTTTACGCACAAGCGATGCTATGTGGTGATTTTGAGAGGAACCGTATCAAGTGGGCGGCAGAACTGGTTAAGATAGCAAGATTACAGAAGGAGATAGACCAGACAATCAAGACAAATCACAGTCCGAGAGAGGGGAAGTATTTATCAATTTAAAACTAGGATTATGAATAGATATAATAATATATCAATAAATATTCGCTATGAAAATAGTGAAGAGGGCTGTATCTTATTGGTGGTAAGGACTGTTAGAGTAAACGGGAAGGTAGTTTATGAAGATAAAATGAGTCCTGAGATGTTTGCTTCATGTCAGGACCCGATTAGACAATTGGAAAAATACCTGTTAGGGCTTAAAGAGAGTGATTGCGGAAAGAATGTTTCCGGCGATGCTGGAAAGCATAGAGGCTTTTTCCGCCAGATTTGGGCTAAGTTGTTTCGCAAGAAGATCCAGCTCGCTGCTTAGTTTTTGCAGGTTGGCTATGAGGATTTCTTCTTGGGCTTGAAAGCCACCATGCCGCATGAAGTCATGAGCTTTTGCTTTTATTTGACAGACAAGTAGGCTTCCCATACATTTAGTTTGATTGATGAATCCTAATTCTTCAAATTGATCGAATACGGCACAAATTATATCAGGTGAAACATTAAGCTCTTTAGCCCATTCGTAAGCACTCACTTGAACTTGCATACTATTAGCCGATAATAAATCAGATAACAGTTCATCTTTTAATTGAGGTGTGATAAGATTATTCATTATGATAAAATTTAAAATTTGACAAGCAAAAATAATAATAAAAGACAGTAGGCGCGCCTGTTTCATTGTGATTTTAGGATTTGACGCTTTTAGGTGCGCCTACTTCTTGGATTAAGAACAAGAAAAAGAGTTTGATTATGAATAAGTTAACAAAATATACATTATTGGTTGTGGCATTGCTTTTATTGCTAGGCATTGCCGGACGATGTGACTATAATGAATCTGTGATCTACAATATGCCGGACAACGTGTATCAGGTTTTAAAGGTAGAGCTGGGTGATCCATCCGATAGCCGGTTAGTTGACGAGTACATGAGCAACCGTAATCATTGGGATAGTTTGGCGATTGATTATCAATTAAAATAATATAGTTATGAAAGAATGGTTTTCCGGTATAGTCAGAGGAAAGACTACCGACAGCAGGGGAAAGGATAAGAAGGTAAGACACCTTTTCATAGTGGATGCCACGGGATTCACCGAAGCGGAAAATGTTTTGGTAGCTGATAAGTTCCCGGTTTACAAAGAGCCTAAGGTTATCAGTCTAAAGAGAGAAGCCATAGAGGCTGTGTATGACGAATGCGATACGGAGAGCGCTGTTTGGTGGAAAGTCGTAATCGGGCTGGAATGGTTGGACGTTAAAGGACGTACAAAGGTTTCCAAATGCACTTATATGGTATCTTCCGAAACAGCCGGAGATGTAAAGGACGTGATAAACAAGTGTATGCAGGGGAGCGTGAGAGATTGGAAGATATTGAAAATAGAGGCTACGCAGGTAAGGGAAATCATAGTCCACAAGGAGAAGCATAATGACGAGTTAAGATAAGTCATTTATTTTGTTTCGTGGTAATAGGTTTTAGTTTAGGTTTTAGCCGGTGTAGCCTGTGAAGGTGATCCGGCACATGGGGGCTTAGCTCAGTGGCAGAGCGATGGCAGTTAACGGTCAGGGGTAATTAATCTATTTTATTTTGTTTTTGTGTGTTCCATGATACAGATCGGCAAAGCCATAGGTCACGGGTTCAATTCCCGTAGCTCCCACAACTTCAAATGGAAGTTTTTATTAATCAATTACTTAACCAAAGCCGCTATTAAAGGGTAGCGTGAGGTGCGAGTCCTCTTGTATGTTATATTCTATATCAATTATTCTCCCGGTGTGGTTTGACCGCCTATCCGGGAACTACAACCAAAAATAAGTAATATGAACTACGGATTACCATATATGGGGAGTAAGTCCAAGATAGCGGAATGGGTTGTTTCAAATCTTCCTTCAGCTGATATCTGGATAGAGCCTTTTGCCGGAGGATGTGCCGTCACTCATGCCGCCATTTTATCCGGTAAGTATAAACATTTTATTATTAATGACATAACGGATAGTACTAAAACATTCATTTATGCAATTAAAGGAGGATTTAAGAACGAAAACCGCTGGATAAGCCGAGAAGACTTTTTCCGGTTGAAGGATACGGATCCCTATGTACGTATATGTTTTTCCTTCGGAAACGATCAGAGGACTTACTGTTATGGTGATATAGAGCCTTATAAGCGTGCGTTTCATTATGCCGTGTTTAATGATTTTAAGCCATTTGCAGAGCTTAGAATACTTATTCCAGATTGCGTCTTAAATGGGTGTAAAAACACATATGAAAAGCGTTTAAGGATAAAAAAATTTTTAATCCAGATTAGAAAAGATAAACATGCAGGCGATTTGCAAAGTTTGGAAAGGTTGGAAAGGTTGGAAAGGTTGCAAAGTTTGGAAAGGTTGGAAAGGTTGCAAAGTTTGGAAAGGTTGCAAAGTTTGGGAAATTTGCAAAGTTTGCAGGGAGATTATAAGACTATATCCATTCCGACTGATAAGAGCTATGTAATATATTGTGACCCACCATATAAAAACACATCCTCATACCTTGATAATTTCAATCACGAAGAATTTTATAAATGGGCTTTAAAGCAAGATAATTGCTATATATCGGAATATAATATGCCTGATTCTTTTGTTAGGATAGCTTTAAAGAGCAAGCTGTCGCTGAAAGCAGCGACAGGGAATAGAAAGATGAAGGAAGAAGGTATATGGGTTTCAAAAGAGAATGTAAATAGGATGAGTAATGTATATATGCCATTGTTTAAAAACTTTATTTAAGATATCATGAAAAAGAATGGATTTCCGGATTTATCGAAATACGAAATATACCAAAAAATGGAATCTGATGAATTTATCACATTGGTATATAAGAGAATTCACAAAGATTTCTTGTTGGATATTACCGGTGAAATGGAACTGGTTCCCGAACTGGGGGATTTGACCATATTTTGGGACAAGGGAAAGGAATGGAAAGCTTATGTAGCATTATTGACCGACAAGGAGTTTGCGGCACAATACAAAGAATACCCGTATAAGTCCAGTACACAGGAATGGCACGGATATGCGATAAGATTCCGTAATCCGGAACAGTTGAACAAGATTATAAAATATAAGCCCAATGTTATCCAAAAAGAAGAAACCGGCAAAAACTAGCAGCACGGCAAACTTAAAAAAGAAGCTGGACGCTGTGTTTTCCCAGTATGTCAGATTAAGGGATATGATACCTAACACTACGGTGTTCCGCTGTATCTCGTGCGGTTTAATAAAACCTATCACACAGGCAGATTGTGGTCATTACGTTAACCGCCAACACATGGCAACCCGTTACAGTGAGGTGAATTGCAACGCTCAATGCCGTAGCTGTAACCGCTTCGATGAAGGTAACATACAGGGCTATAGGAGAGGACTTGTGAGAAAGTATGGCGAAAATCAGATATTGATTTTGGAGGCCATGAAATACGAAACAAGGAAGTACACCGCATTTGAGTATGAGGCATTGATTGCCCATTACAAGAGAGAAGTGAACCGGATTTTGAAAGAACGAAATTTGACGATAAAATGTTTGACCGAATAACCATAAAGGCAAGGATAGATGTGAACGACATAGAGACTATAGTCCTGAAGAACTACCTTAAGGAATGTTCGGAGGATGATGAGATCTACTACAAGTCATCTGCATACTCCAACTTTGACGGCTGCACCATTGAAATAAGGGGTGACACCTTGAAGTGCAGTTGCTCGGTCTGCAAGCTATACCATAAGGGGAGATCGGGCAAACTGGACAACAGCCGCCCGATGACCTTCCGAATGGCAGTAAGGACAATAGAAGAACTGTTGCTCAGGTTGTGCGTAAAAGCGGAGAATGCAGTAGTGACCTATTATGAGATAGGGGTTACAATGAAGATGATCCGTCCGGCAGATGAGTATATAAGACTTGTGGACAGCATAGCGGAACGCACCTTATGGAATGATGCCAACTATCAGGAGTATCGCCAGAAGACGACCGAGAAGAGTAAGTATTACCGCAAGATATTGAAGATCTATGATAAGACTTACGAGGCAAAGGAGAAGAAAAGGACGGTAGGCAGCAATATACTTCGCATTGAGACGGTGTACAAGCATCAGTCGGTACCGCTACCCCAATTGATAGACAATGTGTCGCTAAACAAGATGGCTAGGATCTTTTACAAGGACTGGTCAGAGATACGGTTTGAACGGGAGATAATACCTGCTAAAGGTGTCAAGCTATCCCAATTGGAAAAGGCCCGTGAAATACAGAGGATTGGCGTCACGAGATACAAGGAACGGTACAGGGCCATGTATATGGAAGGGAAGCTCACAAAGAAGCAGTGGGAAACCTTACGCACGTTTGCTAATTTATGGGATGTGGAGAAGAAGAAGTATACGGAGGTGATGGGTGAATTGGAGCAGGAATTTAAGGAAAAATTACTAAACTGTTTTCAAGCATCATCAATCACGCCAATTATTAAAAAATATAACTAACTGATTATCAAATAATTACATAAAAAGAAAAAGCACCTTATGGGGTGTAGGTAAATAATTGTAAATCAGTAAGTTAGTAATAAAAAGATTAGAAATTAACGGTTTTCGGCAACTTGTCTTATACTGCCCGAAGGGTAGTCGGGACGACTTAAAGAAAGCAGTAAAGAAAAAAGAAAGGTGAGATTATGAATTGCGAGATAAAGGGAAGAATAACGGTTGACCTTGGTGTTACAAGAAGGGGAGTGACAAGTAAGGGCTTGGATTACGAGATAAGGGAATATGTGATAACCGAGCAGACCCAATTTGGAAAGTCCATGCAGTTTTCGGTGTACAGTGGTGATGGGCCCGTGAAAGATCCTCTGAAGGTTGGTGATGATGTGATAGTGAATTTCAATGTGTCCGCCAAAGAATACACGGATAAGGACGGAAAGAAAAAATGGTTTAACAGTGTACAGGCATGGAAGATACAAAAGTAGCTGTGGTGATCAGATGGAATACATGGAATCGTACCACAATAGAGAAGATGGCTAAGAGATTTGGGTTTGAGCCTTATGTGAGCGTGAATCGTAAGACAGGTGCTCTTATAAAAAAGGAGGATATGGATTTACTCGAAGAATGCGCGAGGCGTGGAATTATCGAAATATCAAAATAACGAAAAATAAACAATATCATGGAACAGAAAACATTTGAAAAAATAAAGGAAGAACTATTACTGCGCGCCAAGAAAGCAGGAGCCTGTCAAATAGGTTATGCAATGGGATTAAGGAGTCAAAGCAAAGCTGATATACTTAAGGCTATTACTGATAACTGGATTTCAAAGAATAACTAATAACGATATAGAAATGAGTGAATTATATATACCGCCTGAGCGCCCAGAGAGAAATTTGGTAAACGGCAGGTTCTTGAAGGGCCACACTCCTCATAACAAAGGGAAAAAGTGGGCTGATTACATGGATATGCGTAAAGCTAAAAGGATAAAACGAATAGGAGTGAAAAATCTTGTGCGAAACTATCGAATATCCGGATGGAATGCAAAGCCTGTTGTTGCAATAAAAGATGATGAACTCGTTGGTATTTATCCTTCTGCAAGCGAGGCTGGCAGAAAAGCAGGAATATGCGGACGAAATATAATTAGTTGTTGTTCCGGTAAGCGTAAACATGCCGGTGGATATCAATGGTTTTGGGAGAATGATAATACTTGGTGTAATTTAATTAATCATGAAAAATATAAGTCATTTTAAAATAGGCGAGTGGGCAAAATTCCGTAACGAATTTCAACGGCTATTACCTAATGTCCCGATAATTGACTTACATGATGCACTGTTATCAGCTATTGAGAATAGATTGGTTATTGATATAATTGCGCTAGACAAAAGATTGCGTAATATGTATCCTGAAGAATGGGAGTTCATGTCTATGAAGGAAATAATTATTAAACATTATGGTTTGAAAGCCATGCAATTAATAGAATCAGTATTATGATATACGGATATTTAAGAGTTAGTACAGATGATCAGGACTCTGCTAATCAGAAGTTAGGAGTCTGTAAAAAAGCGGAATCCTTGGGATTATCGGTTGATAATTGGATTATTGATGATGGCATATCTGGGACGAAGGAGCCTGAAAAACGGTTATTGGGCAAGCTTATGAAGAAATTGCAAAAGGGTGATGTTATAATCACATCCGAGCTTTCCCGTCTTGGTAGAAAATTATTCATGATTATGCGAATATTGGAGTTCTGTATGCTTCATGAGGTTAAGGTCTATACGGTAAAAGATGGATACGAACTTGGAGACAACATACAGAGTAAGGTTCTTGCTTTTGCTTTCGGAATTGCTGCTGAAATAGAACGTGACATGATTAGCCAGCGGACTAAAGAAGCATTAGCCAGAAAGAAAGCAGAGGGTGTTGTTCTTGGTCGTCCAAAAGGAAGCAAAAATAAAAAATATAAACTTAGCGGAAAAGAATCAATAATCAATAACATGCTAAAAGAAGGTATGTGCAAAACAGACATTGCAAAACAACTTGGCATTAGTAGAAATTTACTATATTCATATTTATATAGAAAGGAATAAAATGATAATAGCTTGGTTTAGTTGCGGTGTAACATCCGCAGTAGCTTGTAAGATAGCACTAAGTCTGTATGATGATGTGCAAATTTACTACATCGAAACAGGTTCCGGGCATCCAGATAATGTCCGATTTATCTCAGATTGCGAGAGATGGTACGGGCAGCCAATTCATACCATTCGCAGCGATAAGTTTTTCGACGTAAAAGATGTACTGATTAAAAAACGGTACATCAATGGTCCTACTGGTGCAACTTGCACATTAGAACTAAAGAAACAAGTCCGTTACAAGCTAGAGAAGGAACTTGGTTCTTGGGACGGTCAAGTTTGGGGCTTTGATTACGACCCTAAAGAGATAAACCGAGCCATCCGATTAAAACAGCAGTACCCAAACACAAAGCCACTGTTTCCGCTAATTGAAAAACAGATTACGAAGCCGGATGCGATGGGAATGCTTTGGAAAGCTGGTATTGAAATTCCGGCCATGTACAAGATGGGCTACAATAACAACAACTGCATCGGTTGCGTGAAAGGGGGAATGGGATACTGGAACAAGATACGGAAGGACTTCCCGGAAGTATTTGCTCAAATGGCGCAGATTGAGCGTGATGTTGGAGCTACCTGCTTGAAAGATAAAGACGGGCGCATCTTCTTGGATGAACTACCAACGTGGCGGGGCGACCCAGTAGAAGAGATTATACCGGATTGCTCGCTTATCTGCCAGATAGAGTTTCAAGAGATAATCGACAGACAGGTAGAACGAGTATTGAAAGGAGAAATTAGTATTAATGATGTAGTCTGAAAAGCTCAAAACGGAACAGAAATGAATGATGGAGTTTATTTTGACCAAAATGGTAGCGAGGTAATCGTAATTAATGGGGTTGAATACTCACGAGAAATATTTGATTGTCTTGTGGATATGTGTGGAGATTGCAATATGTAATAATAAAGGAACAGAAAGGAATAAATTATGAGGGATAAGTCTAGATTGAAACATGTGATGGTGCAGGCAAAGATAAGTGTGGAGGCTGCTGATAAATTGGATAAAATTGTGAAGGAATATAAGTTTAACAGCAGATATGAGGTGATGCAATATCTGCTGTCAGCATTTATCGAAAAGGCCGATTGCGAAACAGAATATAATGGAGTTAATACTAATGAAACTGAACTTATGGATATATTCCAGCGGCTTAGAGCTGTGAAGGACAGGGTAAATACTGTTAAACCGTCGGCATATGATGATATTAAAAGAGTGGCATCAGTATTCATATATAGAGCTACCAACAGAAGGAGATATGTATCAAGCTGTATAACGGAAAATGGGGAAGGAATGCACCATTCCTCTAAAAAAGAGCAGGTATTAGAGGAAGTATTTCGGTATTTATATCCGAATTTAGCACAACGATTACTTGTAATCGGACGTAATATAGGAGTCAACGGTTATGATAATATCATCAAGGAGTTACTTGATATGTCTCCTGTATCATCGGATGGTATACATAATGATGTATCTACGGAGGTTAGTGGTTTTATGGGGCAGAATAAATACGGAATGGTTCCGGTTATAACAAGAAACAAAAAAGTAGAAAATGAGCAGGGATTATAATTACAGGAAGATGATCAGCTCCATGGCATGGAGAAAAACAAGAAGAAGAAAACTTGAACAGTCACCGTTATGTGAAGCTTGCAAGCAAAATGGAGTGATAATGGCAGCGACAGAGGTTCACCATGTTATGCCGTGTGAGTCAGCCAAGACAGTCACTGAAATGAGAGCTCTCATGTTTGATGTGGACAACCTACAGTCATTATGCCACGACTGCCATTCTTTGATTCATGCAGGAATGAAGTCACATAGCAGAGTTAAGGTGAAAGAGAATGCGAACCGTTCATTATCCCGGTTTAAGGAAAGGTTTATCTTATAATCCGGGGGGGGGGGATTTTTTTAAGACCACCCGGATTACTCAAACCCACTCCCACCAGGCATCACAAATTTTAGTTTTGAAAATTTGGATTTGGGGGTGACACTTTGGGATTACTCGGAATAACAACAATATTGTAAAAATAGGTAATATTAAAATATTTAACACAATGAAGAAAAAAAGCGAGGAACAACGGGCGGTCAGCAAAAAAATAAAAAATCAGAGGGATACGATTATAAAAACATTGAAAGATGTCAATAAGTATTCCAAGGAGTTGAACTGTCAGATTGATATATTTTCCCGTCTGTATCTGTTGTTTAAAAAAATCACGGAGGAGGTTTTGGATGATGGATATAATATCGTGTATGAAGAGAAGAGCCGGGAGGGACATGTAAGAAAGCGAATTGACCCTTTGGCAAGAGTTCCGTTCGAACAGGCTTCGCCTTTGATGAAACTATTGAAAGGGTTGAAAATGAATATGGAAATGACCAAGCCTGATGATGGCGGAAGTCGTGGTCCCAGTCCGCTGGATAAACTAATGGAGAATATCAATAATGTGAATGACGGAGAGGACGAATGATGAATGAATGGGATGAGAAAAAAGCACTGAAAAAAGGATATACGGATAGGCTGACATCTGTTGATTTGGATAGGTATAATCTAAGGAAAATAGACGGTCGGCTATTTTCTTATATATATGGCGTGCAGTCCTGCCCGGAGGGGCATAACCTGTACGAGGTCCTTTCTGTGCTGAAATTCCTCCGTCTGATGGACACTTACACGTTTCAGAAAAAAAGAGTGAAAGTGTTTGTAGCCTTATATGAGAGCCTTAAATTTTCGGGAATAAACGGACGCCGCAGTTATAAGCTAACCCCCGTGCAGTATTTCCAGTTTGCCTCTATACTGGGGTTTTACAGATGGGAAGATATAGGCAGCGTGGAAGATATGACGGAAAGAAAGAAGGGAACAAAGGTCGTCAACGGGCGTGTGATGGAGTTGAGGCGGCTGGTAAGGGAGGCTATTCTGTTCGTTCCGAGAAAGTTTTCAAAGACCACCTCTACGGCTTCTCTTGCTGTTAATGACCTGCTTTTTGGGGATGCGAACGCGCAGGCATACACGGGCGCGAATTCAGGGCGGCAGGCTAAGATATGTTTTAATGAGATAAAGGGTATTATTAATCAATTGGATCCGGATAGACGCAGTTTTAAGACAAATCGTGAATGGCTGGGATGGAGGCCTACCAACACATACGGGAAAGAATCCTTTGTGGAATGTCTGTCGGGGGGCGGTGATGCAAAGGACGGTCTTAACGCATCTCTTTTTATCTTTGACGAATATGCGCAGGCGAGATATGTGAAGGATCACTCGGAGGGTGCGGAACTTATGCAAGTTATGGTGTCTTCTATGGGTATGAGAAGGGAGCCTCTGACAGTGATTATAACTACTGCAAGCCGCGTACCTGACGGACCTTTCGCTATAGAGCTGGAAAATGCGAAGAAAGTCCTTTTAGGAGAATATGACGATGATACGCAATTCGCGTCATTGTTTATGCCGGATGAATGGGAGCTTGACGATGAGCACATGAGTACTCCGGAGCTGTGGAAGAAATGTAATCCGCATATTGGCATAACGGTACAGGAGGGTTATTACCGCCAGATGTGGAACAAGGCGATACGCAACGTTGAGGCTATGATAGAATTTAAAACCAAGTTACTTAATGTCTTTGTTGCAGGCTCCGTAAAACCGTGGATAACACAGAATTTCGCCCATTCCTTGTCCATGAACATCAATTTGGAACAGGTGAAGGGAAGACCGTCTGCTATGGTGGCTTTTGACTTGTCTGTTTCTGATGACCTTTCCGCCGTGGTTTACAATATTTATAATAAGGAAGATAAAAAATTCTATCTGTTTATGGATAGCTATATACCGGAAGAAACAATAGAAACCCACCCGAACCGTGAGCTTTATAGGATGTGGGTAGATGGCGGCTGGTTGAAAGTATGCCCCGGTGCTGTCATAGATATGGACATGATTATAAACGACATATTAAGGCGTGACCGTAATTTGTTTATATGCCGGATAGGCTATGATGCTTACAAGGCAAGCGAGATACGCAACGCGCTTGCAGCGGGACTTTTGGGACACGGGAAGAACCCGGACAAGATACTGCGTGCTGTTCCCCAGACCTACGGGGCGTTTACATCACCGGTAGAATCGCTGGAGCTGGCGGCAAAGAGCCGTCCGGCTCATCTTGTTATTGCTTATAATCCTATCCTATTCTGGAACTTTGGAAACTGCTATATAGATGAAGATAAGATGTGTAATAAGAAACCGTTGAAAAGGAAGGAAAATCTTAAGATTGACGGTGCGATAGCCTCCTTGATGACATTTTGGCTTTACAGTAATACGGAACAGAGGTAACCATAAACAGCATATTGTCCGATATATAGAAGTTATAACTTGATATATGGACAATTTTTTCAGATTTTTCAAAAGAGAATCGGCACCATTGCCGTCATTCATAGACAGTGGTTCGGAGAAGACGGATGAGGAAGCGCACGAAGATTATGGGAAAGCGAAGTCTACAGGTGGAGATTATCGGGAGAACATAGCTTATGTGAATTCCCCATGGGCTGCATTGAATATAGCCGCAGTATATCGTGCTGTGAATCTACTTTCAAGTTCTGCCGCTACGTTAACCATCCAATACAAGCGTAAGGACAGGGCGAAAAACTATTTCAAGCTAAGCGACACGAAGGATGGGAAGAGGATAAACTATCTGCTCGGGGCACGTCCCAATGATCGGATGAATTCATATACTATGATGAAGTATACGGTAGCCCAGTTGCTTTTGCAAGGGAATGCCTTTATCTACCCTGTACGTAATTCGTTCCACGAGATCGTATCTTTCATATTGTGTTCCCCCGGCTCGGTAACTTACGATGTATATGCTAATCAATATAAGATTGATGATATAACCAACGGAATAAGTGTGACTGTAGGTCCGAAAGATATACTCCATTTTAAGAACATGTGTCTTGACGGAGGATATTGGGGAATGTCTACCATAGCATACGCCAAGCAGTGTCTTAGTATTACTGCCACATCGGATGGTGAAACGTTGAAACGATTTGCCACAGGCGGACGTTTCAAGGCTATTCTTCAAGACAACACAACTGTCCAAGGCTACGGAAAGTATCAGGACGAGCAGTTGAAGAATATGGGAATGGATATTCAGGACACGTTGAACCGTGGAGGGGACATACTGGCTGTATACGGTGACGGAAAGCTTACCCCTATAAGCATGTCATCGGCTGACATGCAGTTTTTGGAAAGCAGAAAGTTTAATATCCGTGAGATTGCCCGGTTCTTCAATATACCACCGAGTAAACTTATGGACGATTCCAACGCCAACTACAAGAGTGTAGAGATGTCCAATGTAGCCTTTTATGTTGAGGCTTTGCAGCCCATAATTACCGAGATAGAGCGTGAATTTGCCGCCAAATTACTTGATGAGAATACCTATATGGATTACAAGTACACATTCGACTTGTCCGCATTGTACGCCCTTGACGTTGACAGCAAGAGCAGATGGCAAAAGACACGTCTGGAAACGGGCCAAGCAACCGTTAATGACATACGTAGGGATGACGATCGTCCGCCGGTGGACAAGGGGGATGATGTGTACATAAGCACAAACCTTGCAGTATTGGGAAGCCCCAAAATGTCTGGGGAAACAGTTGCAAGCTCTACAAAAATAAATGATAACAAGGAAGGAGAAGACGATGAATAGGGAATTGCGTGTGCTGACGCTTGAAAAAATGAAAGCGCAGATAAGGGATGTGCAGGATGAAGAGTTGGAGTTGTTGCATACATGGGGCATGGCGTGTGAGAGTGTGATTATAGATATGACAAACCGCACATTCGAAGAGTTGGAGGCATGGGAGGACGCTCATGGAAAAGGATTTCCCGAAGCCTTGGAATCGGCTATGTTGCTACTTGTAGCCCATTTGTTCCGGAACAGGGAGCCGGTTTCATCCGTAACCCAGAATATGGTTCCTTTTACTATATCAATGCTTGTAAAGCCTTATGTGAAATTATCAAACAGAAGTGAATCATGATATCAGCAGGGGCATTAACGGAAAGAGTGGATATTATGACCCCGGAAATAAGCCGTGGTAGCATGAATGAACAGGTAATCCAATATCGGAAAGCAATTACCGTATGGGCTAATGTGCAGTTTCAAAGGGGCGCTCGTGCTCTGACTGCCGGTGAAGCGTGGATGAACAGTTCGGTAGTTGTAACGATGCGCTATATGTCCGTGGTTACTGATCGTTGTCGGCTGGTATGGGATGGGAAAACCTACAGAATAGATTCGTGTAACCGATCCAAGAGAGATGGGAGTATTACTATTACGGCTTCCATATTGGATGAGGGAAGCGGTTTCGGGTAAGCCGAAAACAGGTATTTATAGGATATAAAAAGGGCGTTTCCTAAAGGGGCGTTTGAAAGTTGTAAATAAATAGAAAAAAATATGGATAATTCCAAGGAGAGAGAGGTAAGATACATGACCGGTGACCAGTTCCAGCCAAAGATCCGCGAGGCGGAGGACGGGAGTGATAGCCGGGTAATCGAGGGTTATGCGATTGTATTTGGCGTTGAGAGTCGTATGCTTGTGGACTATTGGGATAACTACCGTGAGATTATAGAGCCGGGAGCCATTACGGAAGACGAGTTGAAGCGGATGGATATAAAGATGACATTGTGGCATAACCGCGAGAGGTTGCTGGCTCGTTGGAACAGGGGTGAAGGATCGCTTTCGCTTTCTGTGGATGAAACGGGTGTAAGATATAGATTTACAGCTCCAGCGACTCAGGATGGAACTACCGCATTAGAGTTGGTAAAGAGAGGGGATTTAGCCGGTTCTTCATTCACATTCTGGAGCGATGAGAGTTCTTCGGTCAGGTATACCAAGGATGATGATGGTGTGCTGTTACGACACGTTACCCGTATTGACGAGGTTTTTGAAATGACTATAGCTTCTGATCCGGCATATGTGCAGACCAGCGTCACAGCCCGGGAAGTGGAGGCTTCCGGTATTGTGTTGCACCCAGATCAGAAGAAACGGGAAACAATTGAGAAAAATGAAACCGCATATGCGGAATTGAGAAAGATAGCGAATAAGAAAATTTTTTAATCATTTTTGTTTATGAATAAAGGAAAGAAAGTGAATGTACAACAGTACATTACCAGACGAGAGGAAATCAAGGTACGTCTTAACGAGATTGTAGATTTGGCTGAATCGGAAAACAAACGTGCGTTTACCGATACTGAGAATGACGAGATCGAGTGTCTGAAACGCGAGATGAATGCTTTGGATGTCCGCATAGCGTGTGCTGACAAGAGCGGATATGTGGAAGTCACCGCCCGTGAGCTTGCGTTTGATGCGTTTATGCGCGAGCATATCAATTCTAGAAGTTCCCATCCGCTTAAGCGTGAGTTTACAGGAATGATCAGTACGGGAGCGCAGCCGATGATCCCTCTTACTATTAATGACATTATCCCTGCATTGGAAGAAGGTCTTATCATTTCTAAGCTTGGATTACCGTTACGCACAGGTTTGGCGGGTGATTATTGTTGGCCGACAGTTTCGGCAGTTGAAGCAGAGGTAGCCGGGGAGGCTGTAGCTTTGACCGACAAAAAAATCGAGATCGGTAAGATTGTACCCAATCCTCAGAGAGTGGGTGTTACCATCAAGATTACAAGTCAGACAATCAACCAGACCGAGGGGGTGGCATACGATGTTGTTAAGCAGCAGATACCGATGGCTGTAACACGGACGCTGAATAAGCTGATGTTTACAACTGGGAAACAGACGCATAAGTTAGTAGGACCTTTTTCTGAGATCGCGTTCCCGGGAGGAAGTCCGGGCACCCCAAAGACTATCGCTGAGTTAAAAACTATGGCTGAAAAGAAAAATGCCCGTTTTATCAAGTTTGCCAACTCGACACCGACATTTAAGGAATTGGTATTGATGCGAGCATTGCCATTGATGAAAGGTATTGAGGGAAGTTACATGGCTTATGTGATGGATGAATACACAAAGGCGGTATTGGAAACTACCGATCGAGGATATGAAGGACCGACAAATCCGGGTAACACGGGAAGATATATTATCGAAAACAATACCATTGCTGGTGTTCCGGTTTTCTGTACGAATTATATTAATACAGATGATAAGACCTATATTGGTTTTGGCTCATGGGGATATGAGCCTATCGGGCAATTCGGTGAACAGCGTTTTATAATCAATCCTTATTCGGAAGACACATCAGATGTTGTTCGCTTGACCCTTAATGGGGATTGGGCGTTTACCACATTGCGTCCTGAGGCGTTTACGCTGGGAGAGTTACCTGCCGAAGGGGAATGATTTATTTACCCGGGGCTACGGCTCCGGGATAAAAATACGAAGTTATGGGAATAATGAAAAAAATCCTTGAGAACAATCGGGGGAAGCAGATAAAAGGGGTGTCATTTGTCTATGAGGGAGACGAAGTTATTGCCATGCTTGAAAGGATGCGTAAGTCCAAGGAAATCAAAAAAAACGAGATAAAAAAAGAGGTACGAAGGGCATTAACACCGGAGCGGAAGTATGTGCGTAATGCAGCAAAAGCCGCAATGGGTAAAGATCCCGGAAGAGCGTACATGGCTGTAAAGATGGTTGTTTACCGTGACGGGAACGGCGGTATGCTTAACATACTTGATAGGGGAGATGCAAAAAGGCTGGCATTATATAAAAAACCGAACGGCGGTGTGTCGGGCATAAGAAGACGTAGATATGTAAGCCCGGAAACGAAGAGGTCTAGAGGCTATAGAGGTGCGGACAGGGCTTTTATCCTTCGGTTTATAAATTCAGGGACAGAAGACAGGTATACGAAAGTTAGACGTCAGGGAATGAAAAAATCGGCATATCGCGGCTCTTTGTCTGCAAGTAATTTTTTCCAGCCGGCAGCGGAATCCGGCATGGCTAGAGCCAGCCTTGTATTGTCGGAACGGATTGCAAGAATAATACAAGAAGTAAGTGAAGGAAGATGAGTTTATTTATAAGCAAGCATATTATTAGCTCTATACAGTCTAATAAGGCTGTTACGGAAGCGGTGGGGAACAGGATATATCCGGTTGTTATCCCTGTGGGGGCGCCGGAGTATCCGTTCATCAATTTTACGAGTTCTTTGGATGGTCCGGACGAGACCAAAGATGGATCTTGTGCGGATAATGTATCCACTACTTTGGTAGTTGTGTCAAAGACGTATGAAGTTGCTGTGAATACGGCTAATGAGGTGCGTTACTCTATTGAAGGGAAGACAGCCCGGTATGATAAGTTTGAGGTCATTGATAGTTCTTTTCTGTCATGTATTGAAGATTATTTGGTGGATATAGACGCATTTACTATAACTCTTTCGTTTAATTTTAAAACAATTGATCTATGAAAACAAATCAGATTATGATACGTCCGATGGGTGAGTTTAAAGTAGTTCAACGGACAAAAGATGCGTTTTTCAATGCAACAGAATTATTAAAACAGTGGAACCAATTAAAAGGTATGAGGAAAGAAGTTAATGACTACTTCGATTTGTCTTCTACTAAAGAGTTTATTTACACTATAATGAAAAGGGAAAATTATGATACGGGTAATTACCCCTATCATAAATCAAGAGCAAATAAGGGTGATAATGCGGGTACATGGATGCATCCACTGCTTTTTATTGATTTTGCAATGTGGATAAATCCATCATTTAAATATGATGTTCTAAAATTCGTTTATGACGAAATGATAAAGTTCCGCAATCTTGCCGGTGATGCATATCCCAGAATGTGTACGGCTGTTTGTTCTATCCTTCCAAAGGAGGTATTTAAGCAAAAAGTTAGTGATTTGGCAAAATCACTCAATATCATTGTGTATGGCAAACATGAATCAGAAATGCGTAATAAGATTGGCGATGAGGCTAAGATACGTGAGATGTATGAACTGGAACAACAGATAGCCCAATGGATTGAGCTGGGATTTATTAAAAATTATCAGGAATTGAAACAGGCACTAACGAAGGTGTATTATCAGAGACACCCTGATGTATTGCCTATGTAGATAACTTATTGAATATAGCACTTAAGAATAAATTCATAGTAAAAATCAATTGTTTTACGGATTCGGTTCGTGAGAATAGAATCTGTTTTTTAAGGAATTGTTTAACTTTTAAATTATATAGATTATGTCAAAAGCAAAACCTTTGAATGGAAAGGATTTTATGATTTTCGTTGCCGGTAAGGCTACGGCTTTGGCAACCAGTCACAAGCTGACACTTACCGCAGAGACGGGCGATGCCGCCAGCAAGGACGATGGCATGTGGGACGAGTCAATAGTCACGAAGATGGGGTGGGAAGCGTCTACGGAGGCATTGGTAAGTGCTGATAAGGACATAGAGAGCTTTGATTCTCTTTATGACACATTTATTGCCGGTGAACCTGTTGATATTATATTGGGTGTTCCTGCTAATCTGACCAATGATGGTATTCCGGAAGATGGGTGGACATCCCCGGCAACCAAGGCCCAGCAGATATACTATAAGGGGAAGGCTCTTATAACCTCTCTTGACCGCACGGACGCGAAAGGCAGCAATTCTACAATGACTGCGCAGTTTAAGGGACAAGGAAAACTTGAAAAGGCAACAGGTAATGGTTGATGGTATGAGGACAGTAAAAATTAATGGCGTGGAGTATACATTAAGGTATACTCTGCGCGCCTTATTTATATATGAGGAAATTACCGGGAAGTCTTATTCCGGTGACAGGATGGTTAACAGTTATATCCTGTTATGTGCTATGCTGATGGCAAATAACAAGGATTTTCCGTTAACGTTTGATGACGTGATAGACGCATGTGATTTAGATCCGTCCATTTTCGAAACGTTTTTGGCTGTTTTAGAGGAAGAGAACAAGAGAATCGGTATGATTGTAGGGAAAGATGATAAAAAAAAAGCGATGGGAAAGAGAACGAAGAAGTAAGTGTAATAAGGTTGTATGAAGAAGTTGTCGGTCGTGGAGGGATATCACCTGATTACTTCTTTGACAGTATGACTTTTAACGAGTGTGCTGCATTTATAAGGGGGATGAACCGGAAGGAGCAGGAGGCATGGGAGCGCACAAGGATGATGATGTATACTATCGCACAAGTGAATTCTACGGAGAGCCTCACACCTGAAGCAGTGTTCCCATTCCCGTGGGATGAGGAACGGGAACCGATAGAGATAGATGAGAATGAGCTGAAAGAATTGAGAGAACGAGCAAAAAATATGGAATATGGCAAGTAATGCGATTGTAAGATTGTTGTTTAACACCGCTGATTTTGATAAGAACATCAGAAGGGCGAAAGGTGAGATAGGGAATTTTGAAAAAAGCATAACAAGTATGGCCGGCAAGATAGGACCTGCTCTAAGTGGTTTTGCTGCTTTCGCTGGTATATCGGTAGCCATTGGGGATGTGGTAAGGACTTCTATGGAGTTTGAAAAGTCGTTATCCTCTTTGAAATCCTTAACAGGTGTGACAACGCAGGAGCTTTCGTTTTTTAAAGATGAGGCTATCCGTTTGGGCAGTACCACCACGCAGACTGCATCTCAGGTGGTAGATGCCTTTAAGCTGATAGGATCTCAAATGCCAGAGTTGTTAAAAAATAAAGAGGCTTTATCTTCTGTAACGGAAAGCGCTATTATATTAGCAGAAGCCGCAGAAATAGATGTTCCTGAGGCCGCTAAAGCGTTAACAGGAGCTCTAAATCAGATGGGCGCTTCTTCTAGCCAAGCTGCTGAATATATCAATATTTTAGCGGCAGCCTCTCAACAAGGCTCTGCTGATATCCCATATCTGAACAAGGCTATAGAGAATGCCGGTGGTGCTGCATCTTCTGTAGGTGTACAATTCAATGAATTGGTAGCCGCGATAGAGGCTATTGCTCCTAAAATAACGGATGCCGGCAGTGCGGGAACTAATCTGCGTAATATATTTCTCACTTTGGAAAGTAGTGCGGACAAGAACTTACGTCCTTCCGTGGTCGGGTTGTCACAAGCTGTGGAAAACCTTGCAGCAAAGCACATGAACGCTACAGAAATGACGAAAATGTTTGGTAAAGAGAGCGTAACGGCTGCTTTGGCACTCGTTTCTGAAAAAGATAAATTTATAGAGTTAACCGATGGAATAACAGGAACAAATACTGCATTAGAACAACAAAAAATCAATAATGACAACTTAGCAGGATCTATAGCGGCATTGCAATCTGCTTGGGAAGGTTTCATATTAACGCTAAACAATTCTTCGGGTATGTTACAAAGCGTAGTTGGTTTTTTAGCTGATATTGTAGATGGAGCACGAACGGCATTTTCTTCATTACAAGCTTTGGACGAGTCTAGTTATAAGAGCGAAGGTCAGAAATCGTTTAGATCAGAAAAAGTTCAAAACGCTATAAATGATATAAACGAACTGGTAAAAGGAGGAATGAGCCGGGAAGATGCCTTGAACTGGGAAGAGAATTTAACAAGAGATCTGTATAAGAGAGCTGATTCGTTAGAAGAAAAAAAAGAAGCCTATGAAGAGGCTATGGCAATATACAATGAGAGAGGTGGACAGTGGGACAAACGGGCTTACGAGCAATCAAAGGAAGTGTATATGTTAGCTCGGAACGAAAAGCAAATACGTGATGAAATATTAGATTATATTGAAAAAGAACGACAGAAATTAAAAGGCGTTGGTGATATCCAGAAGGAATTAAACAAGGGGGCTACTGTGGGTACTGGGGAAAAGAAAGGACCTACGGATTTGCAATTAGCTGCATTTAATGCCGAAGGATGGGCTAATGAAGAGGTAAAAGGGCTTCATAACAAGCTAAGACAGGCTATTGAGAGTGGAGATAAAATAAAGATAAAAAATATAGAGATTGATTTGGATGAAGCTATAGATGAAGCTAAATTACCTGATTTGTCCAAAAAAATTAAAGAAAACGAAGATTTCGCAAATTCGTTAAGTGCCATAGGTAACGCTTTTGGTAGCATGTCTTCAATGGCTGATGGTGCCGCCGGTTCTATCCTGTCTTATTTCGGGAACTTAATGAACTCTGTGGCTGCCGCGATTCCGGCTATTGATGCTCTTAATGCAAAGAAAAAGGAAGAATCTGTGGCTAATACGGAAGCAGCCGTAACCGGAGCCGCTTCGTCTGTGGCTTCCATTCCGTTTGTTGGTGCGGCTTTGGCTGTAGCCGCCATAGCTTCAGTTTTGGCTGCTTTAGCCAATATTCCCAAATATGCAACAGGTGGTATAGTGGGAGGATCATCATTTTTCGGTGATCACATGATAGCACGGGTTAACAGTGGCGAGATGATATTGAACCAGTCCCAGCAAGGTAAGCTGTTCAATATGATTAATAATGGTGGTGGATCCAATCACATAACGGTAGACGGTGAGGCACGGGTAAGCGGTAAGGCTATGTATATAACAATAAGGAATTACATGAAGGCTAACAATATAAAGTGGTGATATGGGGCAGAGATATAACATACATTTTAAAAATTACAGAAACACAGCCTATGATGTAAAGGTCTATATTGATGGCTATGTGGGACAGGTGACGGAATTACTGGGCGCAAGAAGCGCATTTGTCGTAGAGGGGAACGATGAGAACTTTGTATATGAGCCGATAAGAAGTTCTACGGCAACATTGACCCTTCTTGGTAGTGATTTACTTCTAGACCTGTTTAGCATTAACAACCAATATGCACCGGTTAAGTTGTTCAAGGGTGACAAGTTAATGTGGACGGGGTATATTGTTCCGGAGCAATTTACGCAACCTTATAAGCCTACACCGGACAATATCAGTATTGATTGCATAAGCGCAATAGGAACGCTTGAGAATATACAATATGAGAAACAGACAGAGAATGGATTTATAACGGCGATAAACCTCTTAAGGTACATTATAAGATCAGCTAATGGGGGATATGAAAAGATATATATACCTTATGTCTATGGATCGTCAGAAGTGAATTATTCGACAAAGAAAAACATATTCGATGAGATAACTCTCGCAGAGGAAAACTTCACCTCAGAAGGGATGATGTTGGACGAGGTACTGGAGTATTTTTGTCGTTTTTTTAATTGGACCTTATACGATTATGAAGGTAGCCTGTATTTTGTAGATGCAGATTGGAAAGGGGAATACTTCTCGTATGGCGAGGATCTTGTCACTTATGAGATGGTTACTCCAAACACTGTATTGCTTCAGGATATCGGCTTCGGCGGTAGTGATCATACAATAGATGTGCTTCCCGGGTATAATAAGGTTACTGTTAAGGCGATAAACAATGTTTTTGATGAATTGGTGGAGAATGAAGATTTAGAAACGTTGAAAGAAAACGGTTACCAAAGTGTAAGTTATGATAAACTGTCAGGGGATGATGTTAAGGTGGTACGCAAAAGGTTTTTAATTCCTGAAAAATGGGAATTGGACTCTTACGATGGCGATACAGGGGAAAAACAAGATCCGAAAGATGCAATGAATAATTCTTTCGGAAGCGCATTGCTAAAAATTAGTGAATATGGGGGAAAGTGGGAAAGATCGGATTTTATCCCTGACATTTCTGACTATTCATGGACATTGGCCGTTCAAGATAGAGTGAAAGGGCAGCAGTTTCAGGAAAAGCCGGGGGAGGCAATGAGTAAGGATTTGGTTGCGATAAAAGGTGCTAAGGGAGCTGCGTGGATGAATGGAGCATTAAGTATTGACGGTAGTATTATAGTTCCGTGGGATGATGCAAATTTGGCGTTCTGTAAGCCTTCGGGGAAATCCGGGTATGCTGATATTACTTATGTGCTAAGGATAGGAGATAAGTATTGGAATGGAAGTTCGTGGGTTGACAGTGAGGCTGAATTTAAGATCAGATATGAAAACGAAAGCGCAGGCTCTCCATTAACTGTCAAGAATACCAAGTCACCTGATATGCCGTATTCTGGTCTGTCTGGATATATTATTAAATTGCCGGATAATGCACCGATTATAGGGGATTTATCATTAAAGATAAGAAGGACAAGTGAAATAGGATTTACTCCTGAATCAGGAGCTGGGAGTATAAAATTTTATGGATATATATACAAGAATCCTAATCTGAATTATAAGAAAAAAGACGGAGTTGTAGATGAAGGTGAGAACGGGGATCGTGTATACGAGAATGTAGTCAATGAAAAATTTATGTCCGAACTTGACGAGATAGAATTTGGCATAAGTAGTTATAATGAAGACGGGGCAACATATAGCAAAGCTCTTTTAAATGGCAATTTTTTAACAAACAACTTGTATTCGGCAATAGAAGGTACGCTTGTGCGCCCCGAAGAAGCGTTGATCAGGCGTATCATTAACCGATACCGGGTAACCAAAATCAAGTTAACTCAGGTATTAAAAAACAGTGATCTCATTCATCCTTTCACGGTTTTGTATGACAATTCTATGGTTAGTAAGAAATTCATGCTGTTAAGTGGTGTATGGGATTACGAGCAGAATACAGTAACATTATCAATGATAGAGAATGGCGATAAAGTCAGATATAAGAATCATAAGTAAGGTAGTACCGAGGGAGCGTGATGGGAAGTATGTTCCCCGCTCTGTGACTATTATACAGGGTGGCGGTGGCGGCGGTGATGTCACCAATGCCGATCATGCCAATTCCGCATATACGCTGGATGAGGACACACCTGTATTTAATTGGTTTATTTCCGCTTTAAATGACGATGAAGCGCAAGGGGTGATTAATTTTTTGAAGGGGATAAAAATTAGTGGGCACGATTTAAAGCGTATTGTAGGAACCAAAACAGAGTATGATGATATTAGGGATGATGATATGTTGACAGGTCTGTTTGTTATCGACCATTTTTTACGGAAGGATAAACCAGATACGGCCAAAGAATTTATCACATTTGTAAAGGGGTGGTATGGAGGAAATTTTACACAAGGTTCAACCGGAGCAGGATTATGGCAGGATGAACAAGGCGCATGGCATTTGGAACTTGACTATGCTCATTTTCGGAGGAAGTTGACCGCTGAAGAAATAGAAGTACAGAAAACAACCCATATCGGTGGAAAGTTGATGCAGACAGCGGCCGGAATGTCTTGTATAAAAGTTGAGGAATACAACGATTTTTGGCGATGTTACATGCGTACTAAGGATGCTGATGGAAGGATAATATATAATCAATTTAAGGAAAAAGATCAAGCACTGGTTGAAACGTTTAATTTGGAAAAGCAGGCAGATGGGAAACTAGGGAATCATTATTTATGGCGTTTGGTTGTATCTGTAGGAACTGATTATATAGACCTGTCAAAAAGTGTATGTGCATTGGAGAGTGACGCTCCATTGGTAGGGGATGATATTGTACAATTAGGATATCAAGGTACAGATGATCCTAATAGGCAAAATGCTCAGATTTTAGCAGGTGCCGGCACAGGGTCTCCATACATAAGACAATATGTGGGGATCAATAATTTTATTTTGCCGGAAGAATATACCCGAATAAAACCGGGAGACAATCTGTTGACGGGAAGGATGAACTTGCAGCCGGGTTCTACAGGTTCGGCAAATCTGACGGATTTGCCGGATGAGGTTTATAAGGCGGTAAATATTGGTTCGGCCAATCTATTACGTAATACTGGGTTTACGGGAGATTATGAAACAGAGGATCTATCTGCCGCTACCGAGTTATCGGCTGATACCGAATTATATAGCAAGCAATTAAAGTATTGGACGGGTGTGGCTACTGTATCCGCAGATAGTGCTGCCGGCTCTGGGTACTCTGCTGCAATCGGTAGTTTGTCCCAATCTGTATCATTGATTAAAGGAGAAAGTTATGTTATCAGTTATAAAGCAAAGGGTACGTCTGTGTCTGTTTCGTGCGGCTCTTTCAGTGTTTCTCAGCCTCTCACATCCTCTTATCAGAGATATACCCATAAGATTACCTTCAATGGCAGTGGTATATTTCTCATCAGTGGTACCGCAACCGTTTGTGATCTTCAATTAGAAAGAGGAACCATCGCTACCGATTGGAAGCCTTCAATTCTTGATAATGACAAGTCTATGGCTGAATTTCAAGCAATTAATTATATCGCGAGCGCAATCAAGGATGGATCTGTGGATATCCTTGGCGGTTTGATACTAGCTAATATGGTCCAATTAGGCAACTACAAGGATGGTAAGATGCAAAAGGTCACAGCCGGAGTTAGCGGCATATACAATGATGATGATGATGTGGCATTTTGGGCAGGAGGAAAACTTGAACAGGCGATTCTTACCGTGATGAGGTTCCGTAATGATCCTAATTACCAGCCTACGGATGCGGAATGGGCGAACATGGCAAACTTCGTTGCCACTCATGGCGGTGATGTATTTTTGAGAGGATATATCTATGCTTTGGGCGGATATTTCCGGGGAAAAATTGAAATAGCCAATGGTAAGATACTGTTGAATGAGGATGGTTCCGGGCAGCTTGCCAATGGGAACATTAAATGGGATGCAGATGGAAATCCTGAATTTGTCGGGAAAGTGAAAGTTTCCTCACCGTCAGGTTACGAGATAACCATATTCCCTGAGGATGAATATGGGAGACCGTCAATTGATATTCATGATAATGATGGTAATTCGCTCTTAGATATATCCCTTCAATATGGATTGAAGGGTATGGTTCCCCGTATTTTTATGAATGACCCTTCCAATAGTGATGTATTGTATTTTCGCCCGGACAGTATGGTTGTCGAGCAAAGAGGAAGTGACGGTTATATATATCAAACCCAGATTATGGGTGGACGAATAATTATGGTTAAAGGTTCTGAAATTGTGTGGGATCAGAGCATATTGCCCAAATAAAATAAAGTGATATGGAACTTAATTCGATCAATAAAACAGGTACTTGGAGTGAGGCGGCAGATCGGCTTAACAACAATTTCAGCAAGACCTCTACTGAAGTGGAGAAGATCAAGCAGAACAGTGTCCGCAACAAGGGATTGTTTTCTACAGTAGAAGCATTGCAGGCTGCTGTCCCATCTCCTGTTGTGGGCGACTGGGCTGTCGTGGGAGATACCATACCGGGTCCTATATATCAATGTACGAAGAGAGGCGTATGGAGCGAAACAGGAACAACCGGAGGCGGTGGAAGTGTTGACCTTTCCGGCATCTTGAAAGCCGAGGAGATAGACGATGTTACATCAATATTATAGTTATGAAAATTAATTACCAATCAGATTTTAAAATTATAGAGAAGAACCTGAATGGAGACGTATCAACTCCCTTCCGGTTTACTTACTTCAATCCGTTTAAGGGAAAGTTTATAGCCTCCTTTGATGGGCAAGAGTATGTGGGGTGCAGCCGTATGGAAGATGGCAGTCTGCTTGTCGCTTTTGACAACCCCGGCTTCTCCCCTGGTTTGCTGAAGGTCAAACGGGAATACTTCATTTCTGATTCTGACTTTAGAGATGGCATCTGCAACCTTGTATCTATTGAAGATACAGGGATTGTGCTGACTACCGGGAAGACGGATGAGAGCACAGCGGAGATCATGCCCTATCCGGATTATGCCGCATACAATGCGGTGCAGAGCGTATCTCTGTCAGATAAGGAGTATGATGATGTACTGAGTGATTTTAATAGTTAATAAATAATTACATAAAATAACAACAGCCCAAGTTCCGGCGGAACTTAGGCGAATAATAGAATACATTATGGTAAAAATGCACAAGTTGACGAAGGGCGGGCAAACCATTTACCCGGCTACTATCTATGATGCGGTGGTCAATTCCAAAACGCGTAAGAGTCTGGCTACGGAAATGTCGGGGTTAAATAAAGGAAGTGCCATTTCAACACAATTTGATACAGATTTTTCAAAAACCAGACTTGGAATTCCAAAAGAAAATAGAAGTACAGGAAAGATTTTAAGTTATAGGAATGGAGCAACTGGGGAACTCACTGTTGAAATGTATATGGGAACATCTATGGATGATCAATATTGGAGCGATGATTTATTCTGGTCCCCATTGCTGCCATCGACCAAATTTCCCTTTATCAATGTCACAGCAATAACCGGCAATAATTACAACACGCCCGATGCTGCTCGAAATGCTCTGCCGAATACTTACAATAAAAAAATCGGATTGGTTTTTACTTATAGAGATTTGACAAACAGATATAGGGTATATCTGTACAATTCTGAAACGAGTAATTATATACCGCTTGATTCTTACATGTACGATTCTGTCGTGTATAATTCAAACAAATCTAATACGAGGTTGTCGATAAGCAGTATTAACCGGAGAAAAGGATTTATCTTATCGTATCAAAACGAAGACAGGTTTACAATTGAAATATATAATTCTAATAATGTAGAGAATTCAAATTGGATAAATGACAAGAATTGGATCGAAGTATTAACCATTGACTCTCTTGAAGAGGTTGAAAACGACTTGATGATAATACGACACATGTTGCAGGATGTGTCAATCAACAAGGTATATGATGAACTTTTGCTCGCCAATAAAATAATAGACGGAGCCGGAAATATTGTAAATGGAAATGGGATTGTTATAGAAAGAATTGATATACCGGCAGGAGAAGAGTATATCTATACCAATGCATATTCGGTTTATTTTTATAGAGATAATGGCACGCTGCTTGGCACGGTTAATATGGGTGCTTCAACGGGAAAGAATATTTCAAAAAGAGAAATACCATCAGAAGCATCATATTGCAGGGCTTGGAATAATAACGCAAGAGATTTTTATTATCTATCATTCAATGAGAATTTTATTCCGCTTGAATTCGGTATAACACAGCTTCCTGAAACTTATTTAGACAAAAATCTGATAACAAATGATAATCTTATTGATGGGTATAATAATGTTAATGGATCGTTACAGTCAAACGAAGCTTATAATACTACACGACTGATCAGAATCGTTGACAACATAACATCTGTATTTACCAATGCATTTTCAGTCGGCGTGTATGCAGCAGATGGTACGTGGATTGGGTATAGGGGCAGTCAAGTAAAAACCTTTAGGGAGGTGATGACAGGTGAAAAAAATTGGGAATATATAATTTTTAATTTCAACAGTGTGGACTCCCCGTTTGTCTCGTTGAATTATTACCCTTGCAATCCGCAAAATGTGAGAAATGTAAAGTTAGATAGAGATGAAATAATCAATATGGCGTATAAAGGGAAGAAGTTTTGTTCATTTGGGGACTCGATCGTAGAACTGATCTCGTGGCAGAAGTATGTGTGGAAATATCTTCAATTCTCAACACATTATTGCCGAGGTATCGGAGGCTCCAAGGTTACATCCATTTCCCCAAAAACCAAGAAAGTGGACGAAAATGGCTACTATAATGCCGCTCATCCTGAAGAAGGAACTATCACTATACAGGATAATATGTGTGGTGACGGCCGAATAAATACTATTCCGACCGATACGGATGTATTAGTCATATATGCCTCCGCTAATGATATCACGGCAAATGCCCAAATCGGGGAGCTTGACGATCAGGACGAAAATCATTTAAAATACGCCTATGGGCTAATGTTGAGAAAGATTATCAAAAGATTGCCGGATGCCAAGATATTCGCTTGCATACCACATAATTTTTACAACTCTCATAATAATGCTGATTATCCTTATAAAAATAATATAGGATTAACGATACAAGATTACGGGAGTGTGATTAGAGAAGTATGTGCAATATATTCCGTCCCCGTAATTGATGTAAATGCATTAAGTGGAATATCAACGCTTAATATCACAACGTATCTGCAAGACCAGGTTCATCCAAATTCCGCAGGAGGCATGAAGATAGCTAACGTTGTTATTGATGCTTTAATTCAATATGTTCTTATGGATCTAACCAATCCTTACATCGAAGATACAAAAATGTAAAATTATGATAATTAAAAAGTTAATCACTAAAATAATGTTCCGTCTGTCTGTGGATATACATCCAAATGCAGAATGGTTCTAGGGGTAAAGGGCTGATCTTGGTGTAGGTCAGCCCTTATGTATTATCGTTAGCGTTATTGTCGGCTGTCTTTTTGTGCTTAAATGTTAAATATTACACAATACAAGAAAATATATTGTGATTTGTTTTGCTATTATATCACAATGTAGTATATTTGCATTGTGATAATAAAACAACAGGTAATAATAGAACCGGCGGCAACGGATAAGCGGCGTAAGACTATGAAGACAAAAATTAAATTTACAGATTCATACAGTGGTAGAGCAATTAATATAGTTATCAATCTCACAGACGGTGAAAAGGAATACTACTTAAGAGAAGATGACAAAAATGTCATTTATAACAAAATGTCTTCTTATCAGAGAGCAAAAATAGAATCATTCTTTGGAAAGATGAATGCATACTATACCAAAATTGAGATTTTATAAATAAAAAGTTAGGGCAACGAATTTCTTCGCTGCCCTAAATATTAAAATGTGGTTTAAACCACAATGACATTTTTAATGTCGTTTCAATCCACGCACCGAAGTGCGACTAACATCGTTGATGTTCGATGCAAAGGTGCAACTTTTTGAAATAACGAGCAACAAATTATAACTGTTATAAAACATATTAATTATGGCAAGAAGACGATCTATTACCCTAGATCAAGAGTCTAGGGTATTGTCCCTATATAAGGACGGGATAGCTATCAAGGAGATAATGAAGGAAACAGAAATAAAGTCTGAGCAAACGATATATAGGATATTGGACAGCAATGGTGTGCCCCGAAGACCGAAGGTTAATGGTGTGAAAAGAATACTTGTTATGATAGAAGAGGACGTGGCAGCTATATTGGATAAGGAGCAATCGGTATCATTATATGTCAATGAGGCTATAAGATACTACCACGGCAACCGGCATTAATTGTCGGTTATCTATCTTTTAAAGTCAAGAGTCTGTAGCGGATTAGTTTCCGTGGCAGGCTCTTTTTTTGTCATACAAAATAAAGGTTAGTTTGAGAATCGGGTAATCCAAAACGTGTAATTGATGGTATTAAAAAAAGATAGAAAGTCATATAAATTATTGCACAATGAGAAAGGAGACAAAAGAAAACATTCAGTATTCAACTGCTGTGGGAATGCTTGTTTTGGGAGCGTCCTTGGCTGTTGCTGGCTTTGTGTGTTCGGAGCCTATGGGTCAGATACATGACAGTGTATTGTGGTTGTTTGCCCAGTGTCTGTTATATGCCGGTAGCGTCTTTGGCATCAGCATCTATATTAACAGCCGGTTTAATAATTTAATAGAGCAATTAAAAGAGAAGGAGGGAAAGAAATGAAGAGTTTACCAAGAGGTTTGAGGAACAACAATCAGTCCAATGAAATTTGGAAGGATATACCCGGATATGAAGGGAAATATCAAGTTTCTAACACTGGGCTCGTAAAATCGCTACCTAAGTATCATTCAAAATCAGAAAGGATATTGAAAGGAGAGGTAGATAAAGATGGATATATAAAAGTTGTATTGTGCCCAAACAGCAAAAAGAGACATAAGAGATTTGTGCATCGGCTTGTTGCAATTTCATTCATTGACAATCCTAACAATCTTCCAGAAGTTGACCATATCAATACAATTAAGGATGACAATAGGGCTGATAATTTAAGATGGGCAAACAGGTCAAGCAATCAATTAAATCCATTGACAAGTAAAAGACTATCAGAAAAGATGAAGGGGAGTTTTGGAAGGTTAAGTCCAAAATCAATACCTATATATCAATGCGATATGAATGGTAATATTATCTCAAAATGGGATAACGCACAAGAGTATAAGAGAGCAATGAATTTAAAGAGAGTTGACGGAATTTATCTGTGCTTGTCAGGCAAACTAAAATCATCAGGAGGTTATACATGGAAAATAGCGTAACAAAAAAAACGCCGAGAGGAATACGGAACAATAATTTCGGAAACATCCGACGTAGTAAAGATAACTGGAAGGGACTATCACAAGTGCAATCCGACCCATCCTTTTTTCAGTTCATTGCTCCAAAATGGGGTTATCGTGCTTTAATCCGCACATTGCAGAATTACAGAAGAAGACACAACTGTATTTGTATTGCAGACTTTATTACAAGATGGGCCCCACAGACAGAGAACAATACAGGGGCTTACATCAGACGGGTATGTCAGGATATGCAGGTACCTTCAGTATATGTTCCGGACATTGAGGATAAAGATACGATGTGTTCTTTGGCTGCCGCTATATCTTATGTTGAGAATGGTGTTCCTGCCGTAATGGAGGATATCTATAAGGGATGGGATCTGCTATGAAACTAAGGATCTATATATGGATTGCAGTAGGGATAGCATTGCTATTGCTGTTTGGGTCATGCCGGAGTATAAGGTATGTTCCGGTAGAAACAATAAGGACTGACAGTCTTTATCTTACCGTACATGAACGTGACTCCATCCACATTCAGGATTCTGTCTATATAAGAGAGAAAGGCGATTCAGTAATCGTTGACAAATGGCATATAGTCTACCGTGACAGGACAATTCGCGATACAGCCTATATAGAGAAGGAGAAAGAGGTAGGGGTTCCCTATCCTGTGGAGAAGGAATTAACATGGTGGCAGAAGACGAAATTAGAACTAGGAGAGTTATCTATAGGTATTATATTAGTATTACTAATCGTAGTCATTTGGTTGATAAAGAAGAAGGGAGGTGCAAGATGAGATAGCAACATCAAGTATTATCCGCCACAGGTAGAAGTGTGGCATATAATAGAAACTCATATAATAAAAGTGATTCTTTTGCGGCTTAGAAAAAAAAGAAAGCCGCCTCCTGAAAGGATTGACAGTCGGATAAGGAGATAAACACCCGTGGTGTTGTTGCGGCCTTCATTGGCAATAACAAACACTTCGGGTGTTTTGTTTTCAAAAACCGAATAAAAATGAAATTAGAGGAACTGTATAAGGATATAATAGGTGTTGTGTGTGATGTTACCGGTCTTGTTGAGGCTGACATATTAGCCAGCAATCGCGAGGAATGCGCCGATGCAAGATATCTTCTTGTGTTAGCGTTGTCCAAAATGCTGACTGATCATGAAATTGGCAGATTTATCAACCGTACCCGACAAGGTGTATCGTTTATTCGCTCGAATCGGCAAAAATTAAGGAAATGGACAGTTGCAAGCAATTGGAAAGTAATTAGCAAGTATATAGCAAGTAATTACTTTATCTGCAAGTGACTTGTACGGACATTTGTGAGCGGTCAATATTGACCGTAATTCCAAAAAGTTATAAGTTTATGGAAGCAGAAGTAAAGCAAGTGATTAAAGAAAAGGAGTATGTCCATGACAACGACAGGAAGGAATATGCTTCAAAAGGTCTAGCCGGAACCGCTCTCGGTATCGCTATCGGTGCGGGAGTATTATCATTGTGGGGGCGTGGTCGTGGTGTAGGTATCGGCGGTGGTATGCCTGAAAACGTGAATATCAACACAGTCAGTGATGCTATTTCCGGTCGTACCGGTGTTGCTCCTACCGCTTTCCAGGCATGGGAGAAAGGTTGTGATGAGGCTTTGGCGTTAACAAACACCATTTGGGGGATTAAAGTCAACACTCAGGAGCAGATGTATAATCATCGTGAGATTGATATCAACGAGAAATGGCAGCTTTACAAGTCACAGGTAGAGGGTGATTTCGGTAACTATAAGGTTTCCCGTGATCTCTACGACAACATGAACGACAAGCTGAATACAGCCGCATTCGGCTTGTACAAAGGACAGCGTGACCTGTACGACACACTGAACGAACGTTACTCCGCCAAGTTCTGTGAGCTTGACAAGAAAGTCTACGGAATGGAAGTGGCTAACCTGTATCAGAACAAGATCATACAGATGGGTATGGAAAGTGTCCTGAAGGATAGTATGTGCTATACGGACCGCAAGACCTGTCGTGCAATCTATGGTGTAGTGGGTTTACCGTCAACCCCGACAGTGAACGTGCTGGAGGGGGCGAACCCTTACGGATGCAACTGCCGTCCACAGGCAGGAACAGCTCCAAGCGCATAAGGAAGCGTAAGAACGTTAGTGGTAAGCCCCTTCGGGGGCGATGCCACTTTCTTTATTAACCACTAACAAGTATTATTATGGGAATGTTTGAAAGCGATCCATTGTTATCGACAGGAAGAAGTCTGGAAAGTCTGGCACAGGAGAATGAGGCTTATACACAGAAGCTACAGGCGTTGAAACAGATTCCGGGCATCACTCAGCAACAGAGAGTATCTACACCTACCCCGATATGGGATGAGATAGACCGTATTGTTTCATCGCTTAATGATCAGGAGAGAGCTGTTCTTAATAACAACAAAGAATATTATGATAACAGCATGGCCATTCAGGAGATGGTTAATTCAGAGGTCCTTCTTCTTGTCAAGGGCAGAATAGAGGGCTCTGCGGAAGGAAAGGCCGTATTGGAGCAGCAGCTGTCATTTGTCAGGAGGACATCTAAGATAGCCAAGGAAGAAACAGCGAGAAGAGATGCTTTATTCCGCGAATACGTAACGGAGCATAGCGATATGACATGGCAGGAGTTTATTGATTGGAAAAACGGGAAACCGCAACAAAAATCTAAGAAGTAATGGAGGTTAAGAAGAATATAACAGAACTGAAGGACAAGCTAGCTGACTCATTGCAGCTATGGATTGACGAGAGGATAGACGGGCTTGTATTGAATAATCCTCAATTAAAGGTAGCGTCTGTGTATCTCAAGAGAGGGGCGAAGAATTTTCTAGCAAAGCAAAAGGACGGGATAGGTGACATGATAGATAATGCCGCTTTGTTTTTGTGTGATGAGAATGGCAATGTGGATGCGGATTTACTTTTTAACGATATGCTTTCCATGCTTCGGGAAATGGAAGAAATGCCATTTGGTAAGGGCTTTATCCGTGGGACCATAGGAAAGGGTAGTATCCGTTTTGCGCTTCCGGACAATCCGATAACAAGCATTTTATTTGGCAAGACGGGTGCGATTAAGATAACTGATGCGGATTTGATGGAATTAAAGAAGTTACTAATAGAATAGATTAATCAAAATGATAGCGTAAACTGGACTTTGCTGTTACAAATTCCACTCAAAGTGTCAGCACCCATCCGACGAAACAAAACAAAATGTAACTTTAATATATTTGAATATGGAATACAAGGATTTAATTAAAAATGCAAAGGCTAACGGTGTTGCCTCTGACAAGGCAATGTGGCAGAGCGTGGACGGTCTTAGTGATATGCTGTGTGTGCTGAAAGAGGAACACCCAGCAATGTATTGGGAGTTTATGCGCAAGCAACACTCCATCTTGTACGGTCCGCACTACGATAAAAATTTTGCGGAAATGGATATTGAGAAAATCCGCTATACAGGTCCGGGCGGTGAGAAGAAGAACGGTGCCCATTGGAGTGCTGACCAAGTGGAGGACGCGACCAAGAACCTGTCTTTCCCTTCTGGAACGACAAAGTGGGATAAGTACGTAGCTTTTAATAGCTTTTATTCCGATATGTGCTCTATCTATGATGAATCGCAGATCATCAAGGGTGCTCATAAGTTCTACTTTGCCGACGAGGATGGACCACAAGGTAAGATATGGGAGTATATGACCGCAATGCAATATGGATCGTAGTATAGACATATTGCTGGATCAGTTGGACGATAGGAGCCATTTTGATTTCTGTTGCTTGCTGGTTGTTGTATGGTGGAATATGTGCTAAAATGCTCCCCGATATATAAAAATCGGGGACTAAATCAGGGACTGTTTACGGTAGTGTCTGAAAGATTTAGATAATAATACCCCCGTTCAAAAGCCATTCAGAAGGCATTAGAACGGGGATAACAGGTTTAACCATTGATATTTCGATTCTCATCGGGTGTACAAGTCAGTAACCTCTTTGCAAAGAATTGCAAGGAGGTTTTTTCTTGTTATATCTTCTCCGTATGAACCTTTTTTCCTTTTTTGAGTTATTCCCTTATGTAACTTTTTAAAATATGCCTTAATATTTAGTTTATTCTAAAAAACAAAGACTAATAAAGAATATAGTTCCTTTTGTTTCTTGTATATACTAAATATACGTGCATATATTCGCTGTTGATTTTAAAATTATTTTCTTTTTGAGGGGTTTTAAAACTAACACTTAATTAAACTTTTTTATTTAAACATTAATTTATCAACCAAATCTGAGATTCATGAAGAAAGCTCTCTTTTTTATCGTATGCCTCTGTTTTGCAATAAACATGATGGCGCAAACAAAAACGATAACAGGGGTAGTGGTAGATGCCACCGGTGAACCTGTTATCGGAGCGAGTGTCCTGGAGGTGGGGACAACAAATGGTACAATAACTGATGTAGACGGTAACTTTACTATCCAAGTGCCTGTGGGGGCAAAACTGGATGTGAGTTATATAGGTTACAAAACACAACAAATTGTAGTGGGAGTGCCAAACACCTACAAGGTTATTTTAAAAGAAGATGCAGAAATGCTGGATGAGGTCGTGGTGACCGGTTATGGAATGAGTCAGAAACGTTCGTTGATGACGAACTCTATTTCAAAGTTGGATGATAAAGTATTACAAAATGCAGCTATGAGTAATGCGGCCCAATCCTTGCAGGGAACTGTCAGCGGATTGCGTGTGACAAATACTTCGGGTAAACCGGGTAGTTCGCCCAATATCGTTTTGCGTGGTGGTGCTTCCATAAACAAGAATCTGGAAGGGCCGTTGGTCGTGGTGGATGGCCTTGTGCGTTCTATGGATGATATCAATCCTTCAGATATTGAATCCATACAGGTGCTGAAAGATGCGGCTTCCACAGCTATTTATGGTGCCCGTGCCAATAACGGCGTAATTCTGGTGACAACCAAGAAGGGGGTGGAAGGCAGGACACAAATTACTTATAAGTTCAAAGGGGGTGTGAACTTTGCACGTGAAGGGTATAAGTATTTGGATGCCGGTGACTATTTGTATTATCAACGTTTAGGTTGGCAGCGTACCAATGGCGGTACAAGTATGGAGAACCAGAAAGGTTTTGGGGTTAACTCCGGAGTGGATCTGGCCTTTATGACAGATGCAAACAAACATTTGCTGAATGAAGGATGGCGGTCTATGGCGGATCCTGTGGACCCTGATAAAACTTTGATTTTTAGAAACCATGCCGGTGAGCTGCATGATCTGACTTTCCGCAATGCCGCGTTTACACAAGATCATTATCTGAATTTGTCGGGAGGTAATGACAAAGGAACATTTTCCTCATCTTTAGGGTATTATTCGGAAGACGGTCAGATAATTTCTACCAATTATCAGCGTGTGAACGGGACTATCAACGGTTCATACAAGTTGTTGCCCGTTTTGACAGTGAATGCCGGCGGTAGTTTTTCATGGTCCAAGATGCCCGATTTATGGACTTACGACTTGAAAAGCCCTTGGAACGGAGAAACGGGAGAGTATGAGTTGTTCTATCGTACCATGAGTATGTTTCCCACTTGGAATCCGTGGAATGAGGATGGAAGTCCTGCTGCCGGATGGAGTAATCAGGATGGTAATCCTTATTATTGGAAAGATAAACTGACTCGTTCTACAACGAACCGTAAGACTTCGTTTAATATCGGCTTTGCTTTGGAAATCCTTCCGCAGCAATTGTTCCTGAATGGAAACAGTTCTATGTATTATACAGACAGTCAGTTTGAACTGTTTGAAAAGAAATATCAACAGATAGGACAAGCTCCCAATACCAATCGTAATGCTTCTCAAACAAATACAAAAGTTTTTCAACAACAGCATGCATTGACTCTGGAATATAAAAAAGGTTTTAGCGGACATAATATCAATGCCATGGCAGGTGGTGAGTATTTTGATTATCAGTATCAGAACCTGGAAGCGCGTGTTTCCGGTGCTCCTACAGATGATATACCTACTTTAAATGCGGGCACTAACCGTACTTATACTACTTCTGTCAAAACCGGATATCGCATTCTTTCCGGTTTCGCCCGTGTTAACTATGATTATAATTATCGTTATATGGTGTCCTTGGTAGCCCGTTATGATGGTATTTCCAAATTGTCCGACAATCGTTGGGGATTTTTTCCGGGTATATCTGCCGGTTGGAATGTGCATGAGGAAGCTTTCTTTAAAGATTCAAAGTTTGCGGAAGTAGTATCCTTGATTAAACCGCGTATCAGTTATGGGTTGAACGGTAATGTAAACGGTATCGGTAATTTTGATGTATATGGTAAATATGGTTCGGTAGGTGCTTATAATGGTAATCTGGGTTATTTGAATACAGGGGTGGTCAATAGTAAATTGCGTTGGGAAAAGAGCCATACGTTTGAACTGGGGCTTGACTTGGGCTTTTTCAATAATCGTATTCATATGATTATGGACTATTATGACCGCACGACTTCCGATTTGCTGACTGATGTGAATTTGCCGGAATATACAGGATTTCCTTCGTTCAAAACGAATCTGGGTACTATCAGCAACCGTGGTTTCGAACTGGAAGCCAAGGTGAATCTGCTGACAAGGAAGGACTGGTCGTGGGATGTCACCGCTAATACTTCGTTTGTGAAAAATATGGTGAAGAAGCTGCCTTTTAACGGGAATGTGAACAACCGTCAGGGGGGTGAGCAGGTATGGGATCCAAAATCCAACTCGTTGGTTTGGGTAGGCGGCATTCAAGAAGGAAAAAGCTTGGGTGATATCATTGCTTATAAACAAGTGCGTATCTTGCGTGACTGGGATGATGTGAGAAATCATGCCGGTGATTTTGTGGATGAGGTTGCCAACCTGTATGGGCCGAATAAGGCTGCCGAATATGCGGGTAAACCGGGATGGAAACCCATTGAGCCGGGAGATGTACTGTGGGATGACAAGAATGGGGATAATGTTATAAATTCATACGACCGTCAGGTGGTGGGTAATATTTATCCGAAATGGACCGGTGGTTTTTCTACCACGCTGAACTATAAAAACTGGTCTTTGTATGGTCGTTTTGACTATGCGGTGGGTCATACCATTTACAATGATTTGAAAGCAAGAATCTTGGGGCAGTATAACGGGTCGTTCAATTTGATTACGGATGTCAGAAATTCGTGGTCTGAAAACAATACGGAAACTAGTATTCCTAAATTCTATTGGGCCGACCAGAATGCGAAAAAGAACATTACCCGTTCCAATAATGGTACAACGAATCTGAACAATAATAACTCTACTTTCTATGAAAAGGGGGATTATTTGTGTCTGCGTGAGGTAACCTTGAGTTATAAATTCCCGAAGAATCTTATAAATAAGGTGTTCTTGACCGATGCGTCCGTGTATGTTACGGGACAGAATTTATTCTATATTACCGGATATGATGGAACTTCTCCGGAACCGGTTATGGATATTCAGGCAAATGGTCGTGGCGGTATAGACAATGGACGCTATCCTACACCAAGAACCGTCCTGTTTGGTTTACAATTGTCATTTTAATGTGTAAAAAAGAAAAGGTATGAACATAAAAAAGATAATATTGGCTTTTGCCGCATCGGCTATGTTGGCCGGTGGATGTACTTCGTTGGATATGGACCCGGTGAGCGATATCACTGACTTGAATTACTGGAAAACTCCGGAACAGTTTGATTCATTTGTTTTTGGACTGCATAGTCGCTTCAGGAGCCATTCGTGGAATATGTTTTTGTTGGGTGAGGCAAGAAGTGATGTCTTTGGGGGAATTCCTTTCGGTGGAGAAGCTACCCAGGGGATGGAACGTTTTCCTTATAATACATTGAATGCGGAGAATCCCGGAATCAGCGGGTTTGGTGATTTGTATCAGAATATCAACCAGATGAACTTGTTTATCAGCAGAACTCTTCATACGGATGTGCTGACTGAAAGTGCCAGGAATTATTATTTGGGACAGGTGTATGGATTGCGTGCTTACTATATGTATCAGCTATATCGTTCATGGGGAGATGTCGTGTTTACGGAAGAGCCTAGCCTGGGTTTTGAAGTGGGTAAACTGGCAAAGGCGGCGACTCCGGCTGCCGAAATCTTTGAGCAGGTAAAAAAAGATATAGAATCTTCATTAAGTTATTTTGGATCCGATTATACCATAAAGGAAAAAAAATCGCTGTGGTCAAAGGCTGCCACATTGATGCTGAAAGCGGATGTATATCTGTGGAGTGCCCATCGTGACGGGGGAGAAGGAGATGCCCGGACAGCAAAGAATGCGTTGGTTGACATACAGAATAATATCAGCCGTAGCAATCTGGACTTGATGGATACTTATCAGGGAGTGTTTGCTTATGATAATAAAGGTAATAAAGAGATTATCTTTACCATTCATAATGAATTGTTTGAATATAATCTGTGGAATGGAAATAATGATTTGTTTCCACAGGCTGATTATTTAGGGAAATTCTATAATGCGGATGGTACTTTGATAAATACGTCTGTCGAGAATAATTTCGGTATCATGCGCCTGATGGTGAAATTGGAAAACTTCAAGAAGTTTCTGCCGGGAGACACCCGTCGTGACGTTACATTGAAAGATGTATATAATAAGGTGGAAAATGGCAAGTTGGAATTGGTAGGGGTGTATCCGCATAAGTATTGGGGAGTTATGAATGGGAGTACACGGGTGAGATGTGATGATTATCCTATTTATAGATATTCGGATTTGCTATTGATGCTGGCTGAGGCGAAAGTGCTTTTGGGTGAGGATCCGGCTACAGAGATAAACCGGGTGCGCCGGCGTGCGTTTGGTGATGCGTATGATGCTTCAACAGTGGGGTTTCCCAATCAGGAAGTCGATAAGCGTCCGGCGGATGCTGTCTTGCAGGAACGTTTGTTTGAATTTATGCTGGAAGGTAAACGATGGTATGACTTGAGGCGTTTTGGCGATTCGTACGTGCTTGACTATACTCCGGCGGAGCCTGCCCGTCTGCTTTGGCCTATCAACCAAGGAGCTCTTACTAATAATCCATTGTTGAAACAAACGGTTGGTTATTAAATTTTTGTCGGATAAGAATCTTTAATTGCATAAAAAGACGGTGTTCTTTATGAAATTAATAAAGAAACCGTCTTTTTATTTTCTAATTTCAATAAAAACTTTTATTTTTACACCCGTAAAATTATAAATATTATGAGAAACCCTAGCTTATTACTGCTAATTGTTGTTTTTATATTAGCACCCTTCAAGTTGAGTGCGGCGGCAGATACGGTTGTTGTCCGCGAAACCCGGATTCCTGTGTTGATTGAAAGGCAGGATAATGAGTTGTTTCATTTACGTATAGAGGCTACTCAAAGTCAGATGCTGAATGAAGTGAAGTTGGACTTCGGCAAAGACGTGAATTTGAATGAAATTGAATCTGTGAAACTGTATTATGGTGGAACTGAAAGCGTGGAGAGGAGGGGAAAGACTTATTTTGCTCCGGTAGATTATATATCTAATAATACTCCGGGAAAAACATTGGCTGCCAATACTTCTTATTCCGTTTTGAAGTCGGAAGTGAAGGCCCCGAAGCGTGAGGTTGTATTGAAAGCTGACCAAAAATTGTTTCCGGGAGTGAATTATTTTTGGATTAGCCTGCAAATGAAGCCTGTTGCTTCTATCTTGTCCAAAGTGTCGGCAGAAGTGGTGGAAGCTAAGATTGACGGACAGGTTGCTCCTTTGAAGATAGCCCGTAAGGCGGATACCCATTATATGGGGATCGGCGTGCGTCATGCCGGTGACGACGGGGCTGCTGCCTATCGTATTCCCGGATTGGCCACTTCAAATAAAGGAACCTTGTTGGGGGTATATGATGTACGCTATAATAATAGTGCGGATTTACAGGAGTATGTGGAAATAGGTCTGAGCAGAAGTACGGACGGAGGTCAGACTTGGGAGAAAATGCGCATTCCGATGGCATTTGGTGAATATGATGGGTTGCCTAAAGCACAGAATGGAGTAGGCGATCCGGCCATTTTGGTTGATAAGAAGACAGGAACTATCTGGATTGTCGCTGCCTGGACACATGGTATGGGAAATGGGCGTGCGTGGTGGAATTCACAAACAGGCATGGACCGTAATCATACAGCACAATTAATGATGGTGAAAAGTGATGATGATGGTAAGACCTGGTCGGAGCCTATGAATATAACAGAACAGGTGAAAGATCCGTCATGGTATTTCTTGCTGCAAGGTCCCGGTAGAGGTATCTCTATGGAAGATGGAACATTGGTCTTTGCCAGCCAGTATATTGGTAATGACCGTATTCCTAATGCCGGTATTATATACAGTAAGGATCATGGAAAAACCTGGAATATCAGTACATTGGCACGCACTAATACAACTGAATCTCAGGTAGCGGAAGTGGAACCGGGAGTGCTGATGCTGAATATGCGTGATAATCGTGGTGGCAGTCGTGCCGTTTCTACAACTACAGATTTAGGTAAAACATGGAAAGAACATGAGTCTTCACGTACAGCCTTACAGGAACCGGTTTGTATGGCCAGTTTGATTAGTGTTAAAGCTAAAGAGAATGTATTGGGTAAAGACATCCTTTTGTTCTCTAATCCGAATGATGCCAAGAACCGTCATAGCATTACCATCAAAGCAAGTCTGGATGGTGGGGTGACTTGGTTGCCCGAGAATCAATTGCTGCTGGATGCCGGTTGGGGTTGGGGATACAGCTGCTTGACTATGATTGACAAGGAAACAGTAGGAATTTTATATGAAAGCAGTGTGGCCCACATGACTTTCCAAGCGATAAAGCTGAAAGATATTATTAAGACCAAATAAATAATGAAACGCAGATTTTCTAGTTTTATTGGTATGATACTGGTTTGTGCTGTAACTATAGCACAAACCAGTATCTCGTTACTTCCTAAACCTCAGTTGTATAAGGATACGGGGAAGAACTTTACTATGGGAAAGGTGAAACTTTCTACTCCGGTGTTGAGGCCGGAGTGGGAAGTTTTTATCATGAATGCAGGTGGTGAGATTGTTGAACACTCGTCATCGGTGATTGAAGTGGAACTGGTTCCGTCTATTGAGGAGGCCAGGTTAAATGGGGCTGAAGCCTATCGTCTTTCTGTTTCAAACAAGCGGATAAAGATAGAGGCTGTAACAGAACAGGGAGTGTATTGGGCTATGCAGACACTTCGGCAATTGGAACGGAAAAAAGGGAAGAGAAGTTCTGTTGCCGGATGTGAGATTGTAGACTGGCCGGCATTCCGGATACGCGGATTTATGCAGGATGTGGGACGCAGTTATATTTCAATGGAAGAATTGAAAAGAGAGATCGAGATTTTATCCCGGTTTAAGATTAATGTATTTCATTGGCATCTTACTGAAAACCAGGCATGGAGATTGGAAAGTAAAATCTTTCCTATGCTGAATGATAGTGTGAACACCATCCGTATGCCGGGTAAATATTATACGCTGGAAGAGGCACGCGATTTGGTGGATTTTTGTAAGAAACATCAGGTGTTGTTGATTCCTGAGATAGATATGCCGGGGCATAGTGCTGCCTTTGTGCGTGCTTTCCGCCATGATATGCAAAGTCCGGAAGGGATGAAAATATTGAAACTGTTGCTGGATGAGGTGTGTGAGACATTTGATGTGCCTTATTTACATATAGGTACGGATGAGGTGGAGTTTACCAATCCGCATTTTGTACCCGAAATGGTGGCGTATGTACGCTCAAAAGGGAAAAAAGTAATATCCTGGAATCCGGGCTGGCACTATAAACCGGGGGAAATAGACATGACACATTTGTGGAGTTACCGTGGAAAGGCGCAACCGGGTATTCCTGCTATCGATTCCAAATTTCATTATCTGAATCATTTTGATGTTTTCGGTGATATTGTAGCTTTGTACAACAGCCGTATTTATGATCAGGCAGAAGGCAGTGAGGACATTGCGGGAACTATATTGGCTTTGTGGCACGATCGTTTGATTGACAATGAGTGGAATCTGGTTATTGAAAATGGCTTGTATCCCAATATGCTTGCTATTGCCGAGCGTGCCTGGAGAGGGGGAGGTACGGAATATTTTGACGGACTGGGTACGATACTTCCACCCGAAGACACGGAAGCATTCAAAGAATTCGCTGATTTTGAAAAGCGTATGTTGTGGCATAAGGAGCATACGTTTAAAGGATATCCTTTCGCCTATGTAAAACAGACTAATGTAAAATGGAATATTACGGATGCTTTTCCTAATGGGGGAGATATGGATAAGGTGTTCCCGCCTGAACAGGAATTAAAGGATACCTATCATTATAACGGGAATACGTATGGTGTACGTCAGGCAATAGGGGCAGGTATTTATTTACGCCATGTCTGGGGGACGTTTGTTCCCGGATTTTATGCCGATCCTAAAGAGGATCATACCGCGTATGCATATACTTGGGTATATTCTCCTAAAGATCAGGAAGTGGGGTTATGGGCAGAATTTCAGAATTATAGCCGTTCGGAGATGGATCTGGCTCCGCTGCAAGGTAAATGGGATTATAAAGGTAGCCGTATTTGGATTAATGATAGGGAGATAATGCCTCCTGTATGGACAGCAACCCATCAGGTGAAGAGTAATGAAATTCCATTAGGAAATGAAAATTGTGTGGCACGTTCTCCACTGGCTGTGCATTTAAATAAGGGTTGGAATAAAGTGTTCCTGAAATTACCTGTCGGTAAGTTCCGGATGGACCAGACGCGTCTTGTGAAGTGGATGTTTACTGCTGTCTTTGTGACTCCTGACGGAGAAAGGGCGGCAGAGGGATTGATTTATTCACCAGATAAACAAAAATAAAATGAAACGTATTGTCTTATTGTTATTGGGATTATTATTAGCGTTACCCCAGTTTGCTCAGGAACGCAAGTATTCTACTTTTTATGAGCAGAGAGCGACTTTGTTTGAAGAACTTCCGGTTACTTCAAAAGATATTATTTTTTTAGGGAACAGTATTACCAACGGTTGCGAGTGGGCTGAGTTGTTCCAAAATAAGAATGTGAAGAACAGGGGTATCAGTGGAGATATCTGTATGGGGGTATATGACCGTTTGGATCCGATTGTAAAGGGAAAACCGGCAAAGATTTTTTTATTGATCGGTATCAATGATGTTTCTCGGGGAACGTCTGCGGATAAAATTATTTCAGAAATAAGTATGATTGTTCGGAAAATAAAGCAAGAATCTCCAAAAACAAAATTATATTTGCAAAGTGTATTGCCGGTGAATGATTGTTACGGTATGTTTAACGGGCATACATCACGCTGGCAGGTGGTAAAACAAATTAATGATTTGTTGGAACCATTGGCGGTAAAGGAAGGAGCTGCCTATATTGATTTGTATAGTCATTTTGTGGAGAAAGAGACAGGCAAGATGAATCCAGTATATACTAATGACGGATTACATTTATTAGGAAAGGGATACTTGCTGTGGCGTGATATTGTAAAACCTTATGTTGACCAGAAATGAAGAAGACATTAATACTGATTTTATGTTTGTTTCTTTGTACCGTTTCATTTGCACGGAAGCGGGTGAAGGTTGCTTGTGTAGGTAATAGCATTACCTATGGCATAGGTGTATCCGATCCTGATAAGGAGTCCTATCCTGCCCGGTTACAGCAAATGCTGGGTGAAGGGTATACGGTGGAGCGTTTTGGAAAGCCGGGAGCTACGTTGCTGAACAAGGGACACCGGCCTTTTATGCAACAGAAAGAGTTTAAGGATGCATTGGCTTTTGCCGGTGATGTAGTGGTTATTCATTTAGGAGTGAATGATACAGATCCGCGTGATTGGCCCAATTACCGTGATTTTTTTATAGCGGATTATCGTGCACTGATTGATTCGTTCAGAGTGGCGAATCCTGAATGTCGTATTTTGATTGCCCGTCTGACTCCGATTGCCGACCGCCATCCGCGGTTTGAGTCCGGCACACGCGACTGGCATGATGAGATTCAGCTGGCTATAGAAACGATAGCGAAATACGCACAAGTACAGTTGATAGATTTTCATGCACCTTTATATCCATATCCTTTTATGTTACCCGATGCTGTCCATCCTGATAAGGAAGGTGCGGCTGTCCTGGCAAAAACGGTGTATGAAGGCATAACCGGTGATTTTGGCGGTTTGCAAATGCCGGAAATTTATACGGACAATATGGTATTGCAGCATGGGCGTCTGCTGACTATTCAGGGAAAAGCGGATGCCGGTGAGAAAGTGACTGTTTCCATAGACAGGCAGAAACTTCAGGCTGTGACGGGAGCAGATGGAAAGTGGGCGGTGGATGTCCGGCCATTGAAGGCGGGCGGTCCATATACGCTGACTGTTTCTACAGAAAAACGGAAACTGGTCTATGAAAATGTGTTGGCGGGAGAAGTGTGGCTCTGTTCCGGACAATCGAATATGGAGTTTTATCTGAATTGGAGTGCGACTGCCGCACAAGATGTTCCTCAAGCTGCAAATAGCAATATCCGTTTTTATGATATGAAAGCCCGTTGGCGTACGGATGCGGTGGAGTGGGATGCTTCGGTACTCGATTCATTGAATCATCTGCAATATTATAAGGATACACGGTGGACAGTTTGTTCGCCTGAAACAGCCGGTAATTTCTCGGCGGTGGCTTACTATTTCGGAAAGAAATTGCAGGATAGTTTGCAAGTTCCTGTAGGACTGATTTGCAATGCCATTGGCGGATCTCCTACTGAAGCATGGATAGACCGTAGTACATTGGAATATCGTTTTCCGGCTATCTTACGTAATTGGATGCAGAATGATTTTATTCAAGACTGGGTGCGTGGGCGTGCTGCCTTGAATGTAAAGCAGTCTTCCAATAAATTGCAACGCCATCCTTATGAGCCTTGTTATTTGTATGAATCGGGTATCCGTCCTTTGGAACAGTTTCCGGTCAAAGGCTTTATTTGGTATCAGGGTGAGTCCAATGCCCATAATCGGGAGGCTCATGAAAAGTTGTTCGGATTGTTGGTGGAAAGTTGGCGCAAGAATTGGGGGGATGCGGAACTTCCATTCTATTTTGTCCAATTGTCCAGTATAGACCGTCCGTCATGGACTTGGTTCCGTGATAGCCAGCGTCGTTTGATGGCGGAGATTCCTCATACCGGTATGGCTGTCAGTTCAGATAGGGGAGACTCATTGGACGTACACCCCAAACAGAAAAGAGAAGTCGGTGAACGGTTGGCTGCATGGGCTTTGAATAAAACATACGGATATAAAAATGTCATTCCTTCGGGACCGCTTTATAAATCGGTCGTATTTAGTGGAGGTGCGGCTTATATTTCTTTTGATTATGCGGAGGAGTTGTCGACTTCGGATGGGAAATCGCTTCGTACATTCGAAGTGGCAGGTGATGATGGATTATTTTATCCGGCACAGGCTGTTGTTGAAAACGGTAAAATAAAAGTATGGAGTGACAAGGTGAAAGAGCCGGAAACGGTTCGTTACGGATGGCAGCCATTTACCCGTGCCAATCTGGTAAATGGCGCCGGTTTGCCTGCATCCACATTCCGGGCTGAATAGTATATAAATTAATAAAGATAGGTAAGATGAAGAAAACATTAAAAGTTTTGATGATGTTAGGATGCTTTCCGATGATGCTCAGTGCAAAGGAGTATAAGAAGTCAGAGAGTCTGAGTCTTGATAAGGGATGGGAGTTCGCCCAGGTCGGCCGGAATGAATGGTTGCCGGCTACGGTGCCCGGAACGGTACATCAGGATTTGATTTCTCATAATAAGCTGCCCAATCCATTTTATGGGATGAATGAGCAAAAAGTGCAGTGGGTGGAGAATGAGGACTGGGTCTATAAAACTACTTTTAATGTGACGGATGAGCAACTCTCGCGGGATGCTGCCTTGTTGATTTTGGAAGGGTTGGATACGTATGCGGATATTTACCTGAACGGCTCTTTGTTGGAACGTACGGACAATATGTTTGTCGGCTATACTCTTCCGGTAAAAGAGGTGTTGCGGAAGGGAGAAAACCATTTGCAGATTCTGTTTCATTCACCTGTCAAGCAAACTTTACCCCAATGGGAAACCAATGGTTTTGATTATCCTGCTGATAATGATCATAGTGATAAGCGGGTTAGTATCTATAGCCGTAAAGCGCCTTACAGTTATGGCTGGGATTGGGGAATCCGCTTGGTAACCAGTGGTATCTGGCGGCCTGTGACACTGACTTTCTATGATGTGGCACGCATTGATGATTACTATGTACGTCAGGCTTCGGTAACAAAAGATCTGGCGAAAGTTGAAAACCGCCTGACTGTAAACAGTGTTTCTGCAACTCCTCAGAAAGCGGAAGTAACCGTTGCTTATTCTTATAAGGAGGGTGAAAAGGTAACCGAACAGAAAGAGGTGACATTGCAGCCGGGAACAAACCATATTCTTCTTCCCATAGAGATACGGCAGCCTCATTTATGGATGCCTAATGGTTGGGGGGAACCTGCATTGTATGACTTTGAAGCCGTAATAAAGGTGGATGGTAAAGTGATAGCTTCTCAAAAAGAGCGTATCGGACTCCGTACAATAAAGGTGGTGAAAGAAAAAGACGATCAGGGAGAATCCTTCTATTTTGTAGTCAATGGTGAACCTATGTTTGCCAAAGGCGCGAATTTTATCCCGGATGATGCTTTGCTGCCTAACATTACTGAAGAACGTTACCGCCAGTTGTTCAAGGATGTGAAAGATGCCAATATGAATATGATTCGTGTATGGGGTGGAGGAATTTATGAGGATGATGCTTTTTACCAGGCGGCGGACGAGAATGGAATTTTAGTTTGGCAGGATTTTATTTTTGCCTGCACTACTTATCCGTCCGATCCTGCTTTTATGAAACGGGTAGAGGCCGAGGCGGAATATAATATCAAGCGTTTACGGAACCATGCCAGTCTGGCTATGTGGTGTGGAAACAATGAAATTTATGAAGGTATGCGCTACTGGGGATGGGATAAGAAATACACTGATCCCGGTATTATGGAAGGAATGAAGCAGGGCTATGACAAACTTTTCCGTGAGTTGTTGCCTCGTAAAGTAGCTGAACTTGATCCGGACCGTTTCTATATGCATGGTTCTCCGTACGAGGCCAATTGGGGACGTCCCGAAAGTTGGAAGATTGCCGACAGCCATAATTGGGGTATCTGGTATGGTCAGAAACCGTTTGAAAGTCTGGATACGGAAATTCCGCGTTTTATGAGTGAGTTTGGTTTTCAGGCATTTCCTGAAATGAAGACGATTGCTACTTTTGCCTCACCGGAAGATTATGCATTGGAATCGGAGGTGATGAATGCTCATCAAAAAGCCACTATCGGTAATTTCCTCATCAAGAAGACTATGGGACTGTATTATAAAGTGCCTGAAGATTTCGATCAGTTGGTTTATATGGGTTTGGTTTTGCAGGGGGTAGGAGTGCGCCAGGGTTTGGAAGCCCATCGTCGTAACCGTCCCTATTGTATGGGAACTTTATATTGGCAGCTGAATGACAGCTGGCCGGTCGTTTCCTGGTCGAGCATTGATTATTATGGCAATTGGAAAGCGTTGCATTATCAGGCAAAAAGAGCTTTTGCTCCGGTATTGGTAGATGCTGTCAAGGAAGGGGAGGATTTGAATATTTATGTTATGTCGGACAAACTGGAAGCGGATAAAGAGGTGACTTTATTGTTGCGTGTGATGGATTTTAATGGAAAGGTTCTGACTAAAAAGAGTATCAAGGGCGAGGTTCCGGCCAATGCTTCCACCTTATATTATAAGGAACCTTATGCAGGTATGACAACAAGTCCTCAAAATACTTTTCTTCTAATGACATTAAAAAATAAGAAAGGTGAGGTTTTATCCGAAGAAATTTATTACTTTAACCACGCAAAAGATCAGGAGCTTCCGAAGACCGAGATCCGCTATAAAGTGAAGCCGATGGATGGAAAATATGAAGTGACTCTGTCTGCCAGACAGCTGGCCAGGGATGTGTTCATAGAGATTCCTGTTCAGGGTGCGAGATTTACTGACAACTTCTTTGACTTGTTGCCGGGACAGACAAAGAAAGTGATTATTACTTCAGATAAACTGAAGAAGAATGAAAAGGTTGATATAACTATTAAGCAATTAAGTGATACTAACTAATCAATTAATATCTATTATGAAAACTTTAATGGGCCTTGCAGGGCTGACAATGGCAGGTTTTATGCTTTTATCCTGTAACACAGAAGTGAAAGAAGCAAATTATCAGATAATTCCGTTACCGCAGGAAATTTCGGTAATGGATCAGGCTGCTCCGTTTATTTTGTCAAATGGAACTAAGATAATGTATCCGGAAGGCAATGAAAAAATGCAAAAGAACGCTGAATTTTTGGCAAGTTATATCAAAGATCTTACCGGAAAGTCATTGGCTGTACAAGCCGGTACAGACGGCAAAGGAATAATCCTGCAATTAGGTGGAAATGCTGAAAATCCTGAAGGATACCAGTTAAAGGTAACCAGCGACCAAGTGGTTATTTCAGGACCTACGGAAGCCGGAGTATTTTATGGCATCCAGACGTTGCGTAAATCTATTCCGGTAGCACAAGGAGTGGATATCGCTTTACCGGCGGTTGAAATCAATGACTATCCTCGTTTCTCTTATCGTGGTGCAATGTTGGATGTGTCACGTCATTTTTTCCCGGTAGATTCTGTAAAGCGTTTTATTGATATGCTGGCTTTGCACAACATCAACCGTTTCCACTGGCATTTGTCTGAAGACCAGGGATGGAGAATCGAAATCAAGAGTCGTCCTGAACTGACTGAAATAGGTTCTAAAAGAGCGGAAACGGTTATCGGACATAACTCGGGAAAATATGATGGCAAGCCTTATGGTGGATTCTTCACACAGGAAGAAGCAAAAGAAATTGTAGCTTATGCTGCCGAACGTCATATTACGGTTATACCGGAAATTGATATGCCGGGACACATGCAGGCTGCTTTGGCTGCATATCCTAACTTGGGCTGTACTGGTGGTCCGTACGAAGTATGGAAAATCTGGGGGGTATCAGAAGATGTGCTTTGCGCAGGAAATGATGAAACCTTGAAATTCATTGAAGATGTATTAGGGGAAATTATTCAGATTTTCCCATCAGAATATATTCATGTAGGTGGTGACGAATGTCCTAAGGTACGTTGGGCAAAATGTCCAAAGTGCCAGGCTCGTATCAAGGCTTTAGGTCTTAAGTCTGACAAGAATCATACTGCCGAGGAAAGATTGCAGAGTTTCATTATCAATCATGCAGAGAAGTTCCTGAACGGACACGGACGTCAGATTATCGGTTGGGATGAAATTCTGGAAGGCGGATTGGCTCCCAATGCCACTGTAATGTCATGGCGTGGTGTTGCCGGAGGTATTGAAGCCGCAAAACAGAAACATGATGTAATTATGACTCCTAATACTTATTTGTATTTCGACTATTACCAAACCAAGGATATTGCTAATGAACCTGAGGCTATTGGTGGATATGTACCCGTTGAAACGGTATATAACTATGAGCCGATGCCGGCTGATCTGACTCCGGAAGAGCAGAAATACATCATTGGCGTACAGGCCAACTTATGGACTGAATACATTCCTACCTACAGTCAGGTAGAATATATGGAATTACCCCGTATGGCTGCTTTGTCTGAAATTCAGTGGACCATGCCGGAAAAGAAAAACTATGAAGGTTTCTTGAAGCGTTTGCCTCAGTTGGTAGATATTTATGATGTTTATAAATATAATTATGCCAAGCATGTCTTTGATGTAAATGCTGTATTTACTCCTAATCCGAAAGATGGTACGCTGGATGTTACTTTGTCTACTATTGATAATAGTCCTATCTATTACACTTTGGATGGAACGGAACCTTCCGCTGCTTCCCAGTTGTATACGGAAACATTGAAATTGAAACAGAATTGTACTTTTAAAGCGATTACTGTACGTCCTGCAGGAAATAGCCGTGTGGTTACAGAGGAAATTGCTTTTAACAAGGCTAGTATGAAACCTGTCACTATGTTGCAACCGGTAAACAAGCAATATGAATTCAAAGGCGCTCCCACTTTGGTGGACGGATTGAAAGGTAACGGTAACTATAAGACGGGCCGTTGGATTGCTTTCTATAAAAATGATATGGAAGCAGTTATTGATATGCAGCAACCGACAGAAATCAGCAGCGCTTCTATTTCTACTTGTGTGGAAAAAGGTGACTGGGTGTTTGATGCCCGTGCTTTTTCTGTAGCTGTATCCGAAGACGGAAAGAACTTTAAGGAAATTGCTTCAGAAAAATATCCGGCAATGAAGCAGGATGACAAGAATGGAGTGTTCAACCATACGTTGACTTTCGATCCGGTGACTGCCCGTTATGTGAAAGTGACCGCTTTAGCGGAACATAGCATTCCTGCTTGGCACGGTGGCAAAGGAAATCCGGCTTTCTTGTTTGTTGATGAAATTTCATTAAATTGATAGTTATATTCAAATAATGACTGTGTGCCAAAAGTGTGATAGAGTACCGTTGGGCGTGAGGTGGAATGCCTCCGTCCATATGCGTAAGGAATGCTGTGTTTGCGTTGGTGCAATCCGTTTCTGGGGCAAGCGGGATGGCTGATTTGCTTTTGGCACACTTTTTATTATTTGCTTCACCATGAAAACATGATCAGAAAAATAATATATGGCGTTTATGCGATACTGGGCATGATGACAATGGCTGCTTGTAGCGGTCAATCGGATGCTTCTGAAATATCTCTTGAGAAAATGCATGGGTTCCCTACAGAGAATACCGGTTTTCTTAAGGGAGTTTCTGCATTATATGCGGGAGTGATTGAAGGAAATTTGCTGATAGCCGGAGGTTGTAATTTCCCTGATATACCGGTAGCCGATGGAGGAAAAAAAGCTTATTATCGGGATATATATATCGCCCCTTTGTCAAATGATACGGCTTTTGAGTGGAAGAAAATAGGCCAACTGCCTCAGGCAGCAGCTTATGGAGTCACTATTTCTACTGAAAAAGGGTTAATTTGTGTTGGAGGGACTACGGCAACACACAGCTTGTCTGATGTTTTTCTTTTATCTTTGCAAAAAGACACCTTGAAAAGAGATACTTTGCCCTCTTTGCCTGTAACTATGGATAATATGGCAGGTGCATTAGTAGGACATTCACTATATATTGTCGGTGGAAATGTAAATGGCATTCCATCCTCGGCCATGTACATGCTTGATCTGTCGGATTTGTCTGGAGGATGGAAAAGAGAAACAGATATTCCGGGTGAACCCAGAGTACAATCTGTTTGCGTGGCACAAGATGGAAAACTTTATGTGTGGGGGGGATTTGCCCCGGCTGTTGAAGGGCATCAGGCTTCTTTGTCAGTAGATGGATATATGTATTCTCCGGAAACGAAAGAATGGTCATCGGTTGCCACCCCGTATGATGCGGAAGGTAATGAGATCTCTTTAGGTGGTGGAATGGGAACCTCTTTTGGCGAGGGTATGATATTGTGTGCCGGAGGAGTTGATAAGGATATATTCTTAAAAGCTCTGCAAGGTATTTATGCGGGAAAAGAATATTTGTCACATCCTGTAGAGTGGTATCGGTTTAATAGAAACCTGCTGCTCTATCATCCGCAGACGGATAAATGGACTACATTAGGCGAATATGAACAAGGTGCGCGTGCCGGAGCTGTAATAGTTTCGCAGGACGGATTTCATTACATTATTAATGGAGAATTGAAACCAGGCATTCGTACTAATGAAATTAATAGAATTAAAGAAAAGAGAAGATGAGAAGATTGATTATATTGGCGGAAGTTGCATTGGGCTTGCTGTTTGCAAGTTGCACGAAAGAAGAGCAACGCACACTTTCTGTTATTCCCGCACCATTAAAGGTGGAATTACAGCAGGAAGTGTTTTCATTGAATTCGGAAACAGGGTTATATATAGATGCGTCTGAGGGGGACAAGAAGATTTTGGAAGATTATCTGGTGGCTTCTTCCATGAATTTGAAACCGGTAATAGCAGAAGAGGGACATAATGTTGTCTTGAAACAAGTGGCGGAACTGCCGGAGGTAAACTCTTCCGAGGGATATGTTCTGACGGTAACTCCTGATCAGGTACTTATTCGTGCAACTTCCGGGGCAGGATTGTTCTATGGAGTTCAGACTATGCTGCAAATGGTTGATGAAAAAGGATTGCCGGCAGGAGTCATTACAGATGAACCCCGTTTTGCTTATCGTGGCTTTATGATGGATGTTTCCCGTCATTTCTTCGATAAGGAATTTATAAAAAAGCAGATGGATGCTTTGGCATATTATAAATTGAACCGTCTGCATCTGCATCTTACTGACGCTGCGGGCTGGCGTCTTGAAATAAAAAAATATCCCCGTCTGACAGAATTTGCGGCATGGCGTGAGTTTCCTACCTGGAAAGAATGGTGGAATAACGGACGACGGTATGAAGAAGAAGGCAGTAAAGATGCTCACGGAGGTTATTATACTCAAGATGATATCCGCGAACTGGTGGCATACGCTCAGGAACGTTTTATTACTGTTATTCCTGAGATAGAGATGCCTGCGCATTCGGAAGAAGTACTGACTGCTTATCCTGAGTTGTCTTGTACACACGAACCTTACAAACAAGCCGATTTCTGTGTCGGTAATGAAAAGACTTTCGAGTTTCTGGAAAATGTGTTGACAGAGGTAATGGAACTTTTCCCGTCCGAATATATTCATATAGGAGGGGATGAGGCAGGTAAAGCCTCATGGCCCACTTGCAAACTGTGCCAGGCACGTATGAAAAAAGAAGGCTTGAAAGATGTGAACGAGTTACAGAGTTATCTGATTCATCGTATTGAGGTCTTTTTGAATGCCCACGGACGTAAATTATTGGGTTGGGATGAAATATTGGAAGGTGGTTTGGCACCTAATGCCACTGTCATGTCATGGCGTGGCACGGAAGGGGGAATGAAAGCGGTTGATTCCGGCCACATGGCTATTATGAGTCCGGGTGAGTTCTGCTATTTTGATTCTTATCAGGATGCTCCTGATTCCCAGCCGGAAGCAATAGGAGGCTATCTGCCTTTGTCCAAAGTTTATTCATTTAATCCTGTACCCGATACTTTGAGTGCGGATAAAGTCCAGTTGGTGTATGGAGTACAAGCTAATTTATTCACAGAATATATTCCGACTCCGGAACATGCGGAAATGATGATTTATCCTCGTATTCTTGCCTTGGCGGAAGTTGCTTGGAGTGCCCCTTCTGTGAAGAACTATGATGATTTTCATGTTCGTGCATTGAAAGAGGTAGAGGCATTGAAAGCTGAAGGATACCATCCTTTTGAATTGAAAAATGAGATAGGAAATCGTCCGGGAGCGGATCAGCCCGTACAGCATTTGGCAGTAGGTAAGAAAGTGGCTTACGGACCGGATGCCGCTTATTATCCCGGCTATTCGGCCGGTGGTGACAGTGCCTTGGTAGATGGTGTGATCGGAGGCTGGACTTATGGTGACAGGCGTTGGCAAGGTTTTATAGACAAGAAAAGAATGGATGTGACCATTGATATGGAAAAAGAAACAGAAATTCATTCTGTTGGAGCAGACTTTATGCAGGTGTGTGGACCTGAAGTCTTTATACCTTCAGAAGTGATCATTTCCGTTTCCAATGATGGTAAGGAGTTTACGGAACTGAAGCGCATGGAGCATAAAGTAGTGAAGGATGACAAAGTGACTTTCATCAACTTTGGTTGGGAAGGAAATGCCAAAGCACGTTACATACGTTATCAGGCATCTTCGGGCGAATTCGGAGGTTTCTTGTTTACAGATGAAATTGTAGTGAAATAATAGAACTTATATAAACAACAAATAGCATGAAGAAACAAATTTTGTTATCGGCTGTTCTGGCTTGTATCTCAGTTTTTTCTGCGGCAGCACAGAAAGAGCCGGTAGATTATGTAAACCCTTTTGTGGGTACTACTAATTACGGTACGACAAACCCCGGAGCATTAACCCCTCATGGAATGATGTCGGTGACTCCTTTCAATGTGATGGGGGTTCCCGAAGGGGATAAGGATAAAGACAAGCAATGGTGGTCCACTCCATACGAATTCAATAATAAATATCTTACCGGCTTTGCGCACGTTAATCTTAGCGGGGTAGGCTGTCCGGAATTGGGATCATTGTTATTAATGCCTACCACCGGCAAACTGGATGTGGATTATCATAATTATGGAAGCTTCTATCAAGGTGAAACTGCAAATCCGGGTTATTATACCAATATACTGGATAAATACAATGTGAAATGTGAACTGACTGCCACTCCACGTACCAGTATGGCACGCTTTACTTTTCCTGCCGGACAAAGCAATATCTTGTTGAATCTGGGAGAGGGATTGACCAATGAGAGTGGTGCTACCGTTCGTTTTGTAAACGACCGTGAGATTGAAGGTACCAAATTGTTGGGAACTTTCTGTTATAATCCTCAGGCGGTATTTCCTATCTATTTTGTAATGCGTATCAACAAAGTACCGGCAAAACGCGGTTATTGGAAAATGATGCGTCCGATGGGTGTGGAGGCGCAATGGGATGATACGGCCGGTAAATACAAACTCTATACTGCTTATACAAAAGAAATAAGCGGAGATGATATAGGAGTGTGGTTTACTTACGATACCACGGCGGAAGAAGTGATTGAAGTCAGTATGGGCGTGTCTTTTGTCAGCATAGAGAATGCCCGTTTGAATCTGGAAAAAGAACAGCCTTTCGGTACAACATTCGACAAACTGCGTGCGGAAGCCCGTAAGAAATGGAACGATGATCTTTCCCGTATCAAAGTGGAAGGTGGAACGGAAGAGCAAAAAGGAGTATTCTATACCGCTATGTATCACACGATGGTTCATCCGAATATTTTGCAGGATGTAAGCGGACAATATCCACAAATGGAGGGAGATAAGATTTTGACCACCAACCGTAACCGTTACACGGTATTCTCATTGTGGGATACTTATCGTAACTATCACCAGTTGATGACTTTGGTATATCCGGAGCGTCAGATGGATATGATTCACACCATGATGGGCATGTACAAGGAACACGGATGGTTCCCGAAATGGGAATTGTATGGTCGTGAAACATTGACGATGGAAGGTGACCCTTCTATTCCTGTTCTGGTAGACAGTTGGATGAAGGGATTGCAAGACTTTGACATTGACGAAGCTTATAAGGGAATGTATAAGTCGGCCACTACTCCGGGCAAGGATAATCTGATGCGTCCGGATAATGATGATTATATGTCCAAAGGGTATGTGCCGATGGAAAGTCAGTATGATAATTCGGTTTCTCATGCTTTGGAATACTATGTTGCCGACTATGCACTTTCTACCTTGGCGGAGGCTTTAGGTAAGAAAGAAGATGCGAAATTGTTCCGCAAACGTTCTATGGGCTATAAAAATTATTATAGCAAGGATTTCGGAACCTTGCGTCCGATAACTAAAGAAGGCAAATTCTATGAACCGTTTGATCCGAAAGAAGGAGCTAATTTTGCACCTAGTCCCGGTTTCCATGAAGGTAATGCATGGAATTACACTTTCTTTGTGCCTCATGATATCAATGGCTTGGTAAAGTTGATGGGGGGCGACAAGAAATTTGTTGATAAATTGCAAAGCGTGTTTGATGAAGGGAATTATGATCCGGCCAATGAACCCGATATAGCCTATCCTTACCTGTTCAGTCGTTTCAAAGGTGAAGAATGGCGTACACAGAAATTGGTGAAGGAATTGTTGGCTAAGTATTTCACAACTAAGCCGGATGGAATTCCCGGCAATGATGATACGGGTACAATGTCTGCATGGGCTATATTCAGTATGATGGGATTCTATCCGGATTGTCCGGGTGTGCCCGAATATACATTGACCACTCCTACTTTTGATAAAGTGACCGTTCAGCTTGATCCTAAATATTGGGGCAAGAAAGAATTGGTTATCAAGAAAGAAGGACAAGGGGATTATATAAAGGAAATCAGACTGGGCAATAAGAAAATTAATAAATATTTGATTTCGCATGATGATTTGATCAAGGCAGGTGAAATTACTTTTATAGTAACAGAAAATCCTAATAAGAAATAACTATGAATACGAAACGATTTTTGTGTGCTGCGTTAGGAGCTGTTTGTTATTTTGCTTTTTTGCAAGCGCAGGTACGTACAGAGCAGACTTTCGAAAAAGGGTGGAAATTTACGCGTGAAGATAATGCGGAATTTGCCAATCCCGGTTATAATGACAGTAAATGGCAGAACGTCACCGTTCCTCATGATTGGGCGATTTATGGTCCGTTCAGTATCAATAACGACAAGCAGGAAATGGCTATTACTCAAGATGGACAGACCGAGGCGATGGAACATGCCGGACGTACCGGAGGTCTTCCGTTTGTAGGAACCGGATGGTATCGCCTGAACTTTGATGCTCCTGGTTTTGAGAAAGGCAAGAAAGCGACTTTGATATTTGATGGAGCAATGAGCCATGCCCGTGTTTATGTGAACGGGCAGGAGGCCGGTTATTGGCCCTACGGTTATAATTCTTTTTATGTGGATGCGACCCCTTATCTGAAACCGGGTGAGAGGAACGAACTGGCAGTCCGTTTGGAAAACGAGCCTGAATCATCACGTTGGTATCCGGGGGCCGGATTGTACCGCAATGTTCATCTGGTAATCAATGAAGATACGCATATTCCTGCTTGGGGGACGTCTGTTACCACTCCTGTGGTGACAGACAAATATGCAAAAGTGTCTTTGAAAACTTCTTTGGTTAGCCCTGAAGGAGCTAATAAGGATAATTACCGTATTGTGACGCAGATCAAGGATAAAAACGGCAAAGTGGTTGCTACAGGGGAAAACAAGTTGAGTGTTTTTGATAATGCTTTGTTTGAACAGGAGTTTGCAGTGGCTAATCCTGAGTTGTGGAGTCCTGATACTCCGGTTCTTTATACAGCTGAATCCAAAGTATATGAAGGGAATACCTTGAAAGACGAATATACCACCCGCTTTGGTATCCGTACTTTGGAGATTGTCCCCGGCAAGGGCTTTTTCCTGAATGGAAAGCTGACCAAATTCAAAGGGGTATGTAACCATCATGACTTGGGTCCGTTAGGCGGTGCTGTAAATGATGCCGCTATACGTCGTCAGATTCGTATTCTGAAAGATATGGGTTGTAATGCCATTCGTACTTCTCATAATATGCCGGCACCCGAATTGGTGGAGGCTTGTGATGAAATGGGTATGATGCTGATGGTGGAGTCTTTCGACGAGTGGAAATCGGCAAAGATGGCCAACGGTTATCATAAAATATTTGATGAATGGGTGGAGAAGGATCTGACTAATCTGATCCGTCATTACCGTAACAATCCGAGTATTGTTATGTGGTGCATCGGTAACGAAGTACCCGACCAGTGGAATGGCAATAACGGACCAAAGCTTTCGCGTATGTTACAGGATATCTGTCATCGTGAAGATCCTACCCGTCCTGTAACACAAGGTATGGATGCGCCTGATGCTGTAGTAAATAATAATATGGCTGCTGTGATGGATGTGGCCGGTTTCAATTACCGCCCTCATAAATATCCAGAAAACTATAAGAAATTGCCTCAGCAGATTATTCTAGGTAGTGAAACAGCTTCTACAGTAAGTTCGCGTGGCGTCTATAAATTCCCTGTTGTCCGTCAGGCTATGAAGAAATATGACGATCATCAGTCTTCTTCTTACGATGTGGAACATTGTGGTTGGTCCAATTTGCCGGAGGATGACTGGATTTGGCATGAGGATAACGCATGGGGTATCGGAGAATTTGTATGGACGGGCTTCGATTATTTGGGCGAACCGACTCCTTATTATACTGATTGGCCCAGCCATTCTTCTTTGTTCGGTATCATCGACCTGGCCGGATTGCCCAAAGACCGTTACTATCTGTATCGCAGTCATTGGAACAAAGATGAAGAAACGCTGCATATCCTTCCTCATTGGACATGGCCGGGACGTGAAGGAGAAGTGACTCCTATCTTTGTTTATACAAATTATCCGTCGGCAGAAGTGTTTATCAATGGCAAGAGTCAGGGTAAGCGTACCAAAGATTTGACTGTAACGGCTGAAAATAGTGCGGATTCTGCTTCCATAGCAGATTTCAAACGCCAGAAACGCTACCGTTTGATGTGGATGGATACAAAGTATGAGCCGGGAACCGTAAAAGTGGTTGCCTATAATGAGAAGGGGGAAGCTGTGGCCGAAAAGGAAATCCATACGGCAGGCAAGCCCGACCATATAGAACTGGTTGCAGATCGCAATGAAATAAAGGCTGATGGCAAGGATTTGTCATTTGTCACAGTAAGAGTGGTGGACAAAGAGGGTAATCTTTGTCCCGATGCGCAGCATCTCATCAAGTATTCTGTAAAAGGTGCGGGAACCTATCGTGCCGGTGCAAACGGAGATCCCACTTCATTGGAACTTTTCCATGTTCCGCAGATGAAAGTGTTTAACGGAATGATGACTGCTGTTGTGCAAAGTACTGATAAACCAGGAGAAATCATATTGACCGCAACAGGTAAAGGACTTAAATCAGGTAGGCTAGTTTTAATGAGTAAGTAAAAAGATTTGTTTCAATTTCCACTATCTGTGCCCCGCTTGATTTTATTAAGCGGGGCTTATTTATTAAAAAAGTTGGAAAATAATTGGGGAAATCTGTTTTAGAAAGTGAAAAAGTTGCTATTTTTGTTGGCAAATTTAATATGCCAATTAAAAATTCTAACTTATCATAGTATCATGTTGACCCAAATCATTAACGCAAAGATTCTTACCCCACAGGGCTGGTTGAAGGACGGATCTGTCCTTATGCGCGACAATAAGATTTTAGAAGTTACCAATTGTGATTTAGCTGTTATCGGAGCCGAGCTGATTGACGCTAAAGGTATGTATGTTGTTCCCGGTGGTGTGGAAATCCATTGTCATGGTGGTGGTGGCGGTGATTTTATGGAAGGTACGGAAGAGGCTTTCCGTACAGCCATTAATGCTCACATGAAACATGGTACTACCAGTATTTTTCCAACGTTGTCTTCTTCTACCGTACCGATGATTGAGGCAGCTGCCGAAACTTGTACCAGGTTGATGGCGGAACCGGACAGTCCGGTACTTGGTCTTCATCTTGAAGGGCATTACCTTAATATGAAGATGGCAGGCGGTCAGATGCCTGAAAACATAAAAGACCCGGATCCGAAGGAATATATCCCTATTGTAGAGAAGTGGGGCTGTATCAAGCGTTGGGATGCTG
>OGJC01000093.1_pt1 | contig 118342 bp, 126 predicted proteins | sample 1571941 | NCBI WGS metagenome assembly OGJC01 (sample SAMEA2582100, study PRJEB24529) | metagenome | biome: Human gut stool | place: China | collected 2011 | reverse complement strand
GAAGTTGCCGGTCCTCGTGCCATCTTCTTCAAGATTGGTAGCGCTCGCATCGATGATTACGGTATGGTTAACATCCAGTTGGCTGCTAAGATTCTGAAGGCTAACCCGGATAAGAAGTACAAAGTTGCCGGTTATGCTGACAAGGCTACGGGTAGCGCTTCCTGGAACCAGAAGTTGTCTGAAAAACGTGCTCAGGCTGTTTACGACGCATTGATTAAGGAAGGCGTTGATAAGGATCAGCTCGAACTCGTTGGATTCGGTGGTACTGCTAACATGTTCGGCAAGAACTATTTGAACCGAGTAGTAATTCTGGAATAAGATATAGGGACAAAGAGTTGTAAACTCTAAACAAGAGAGGGGGCTTAACATGAGTTAGGCCTCCTTTTTTGTTATTATGACAGCAGATGCGTCAAATATCAAATTTTAATCGTAATTTTGTAGCCCATTATGAGTAGAATATTAGCGATTGATTACGGTAAAAAGCGTACGGGGATAGCCGTCAGCGATATGTTGCAAATGATTGCTAACGGGTTGACAACTGTACCTACACATGAACTGTTGACGTTCATCCTTGATTATGTAGGAAAAGAACCGGTGGAACGCATTCTTGTAGGGCTTCCTAAACAAATGAACAATGAAGCTTCGGAAAATATGAAGCGAATAGAGCCTTTTGTTCGTTTGTTGAAGAAAAAATTGCCGGCAATGCCTGTTGAGTATGTTGACGAGCGTTTTACTTCTGTTTTGGCACATCGTACTATGCTGGAGGCTGGGCTGAAGAAAAAAGATCGACAGAATAAAGCTTTGGTAGATGAAATCAGTGCGACTATTATCCTACAAAGTTATTTGGAGAATAAACGTTTTGCCTTATAATAATAAGGTATATATACTTATATATAATAGTGATTTAATAATTTGTAATTAGATAAACAATGATTTTACCCATTTACGTGTACGGGCAGCCCGTATTGAGAAAAGTGGCGGAAGATATTACTCCCGACTATCTTGGTTTGAAAGAGTTAATAGCGAATATGTTCGAAACGATGGACCATGCAGAAGGTGTGGGACTTGCTGCTCCACAAATTGGACTTCCTATTCGTGTTGTAGTAGTAGATTTGGATGTACTGTCTGAAGATTATCCGGAATATAAGAATTTTCGGAAAGCATATATCAATCCTCATATCCTTGAAGTATCTGGTGAAGAAATATCTATGGAAGAAGGGTGTTTGAGTCTTCCTGGTATCCATGAGTCTGTGAAACGTGGTAATAGAATTCATGTTACATATATGGATGAAGATATGGTAGAACATGATGAGGTTGTTGAAGGTTATCTGGCGCGTGTGATGCAACATGAATTTGATCATTTGGAGGGAAAGATGTTTATTGATCATTTGTCTCCCCTACGTAAGCAAATGATTAAGGGAAAACTGAATGCGATGTTGAAGGGCAAAGCTCATTGCACGTATAAAGTGAAAACTGTGAAATAAGCCAATCTTATAATATGGTATAAAAGGCTCAAAAAATATAAAAAGTCTTCCGCTAATCCTGCTAGGTAAATGAAAAGCATTAAATTTGTTTCGTTTACAAGCATTTATAAGACAAGATGATAAAAAAGATACTGACGGCTTTCCTGTTGCTTCCAACGTTGCTGTGTGCGCAGATCAATACGGAGCGGGTGATGACAATCGCGCGCAATGCATTGTATTTTGAAGACTATGTGCTTTCTATCCAGTATTTCAACCAGGTAATTAACGCTAAGCCTTATTTATATGAGCCTTACTTCTTTCGTGGTTTGGCAAAGATTAATCTGGATGATTTTCAAGGTGCGGAAGCGGACTGTAATGCTGCTATCCAACGTAATCCTTTTGTGGTAGGCGCTTATCAAATACGTGGGTTGGCTCGTATTCGGCAGAATAATTATGACGGAGCCATAGAGGATTATAAGACAGCCTTGAAATATGATCCGGAAAATCTTGTCTTGTGGCATAATCTTTCTCTTTGCCACATGCAGAAGGAGGACTATGGAGCAGCTAAAGAGGATTTGGGAAAATTGTTGAAAATAGCGCCCAGATACACTCGTGCTTATCTGATGCGTGGTGAAGTATCACTGAAGCAGAAAGATACGATACAGGCCTTGAATGATTTTGAAAAGGCGATTGAAATGGATCGCTATGATCCTGACGGGTGGGGAGCACGCGCTATTGTCCGTCTGCAACAAGGAAAGTATGCGGATGCTGAAGCTGACTTGGATCATTCTATTCATTTGAGTGCAAAGAATGCAGGTAATTATATTAATCGTGCATTGGCTCGTTTTCATCAGAATAATTTGAGAGGTGCCATGAGTGATTATGATCTGGCATTGGATATTGATCCGAATAACTTCCTCGGACACTATAACCGTGGCTTGCTCCGTGCTCAGGTGGGTGATGATAACCGTGCAATAGAAGACTTTGATTTCGTTCTGCAGATAGAGCCGGATAATATGATGGCAACCTTCAACCGTGGTTTGCTACGTGCACAGACCGGAAATTATCGTGGTGCAATCAGTGATTATTCGAGAGTGATTGATGAATACCCCAACTTTATGGCAGGATATTATCATCGTGCTGAAGCTCGTAAGAAGATCGGTGATCGTAAGGGGGCTGAACAGGATGAATTCAAACTCATGAAGATGCAGATTGACAAACGTAACGGAGTTACAGCAGATAATAAGGATGTCGCAGATAATGCTCAGGATGGTGAGGATAAGAGCAAGACGCGTAAAAAGTCCGATAAGAATATGGACAATTACCGGAAGATTGTGATTGCTGACGACTCTGAGCAGGATGAGAAGTATAAGAGTGATTACCGCGGACGTGTACAAGACCGGAATGTATCTATCAAGATGGAGCCGATGTATGCGCTGACCTATTATGAGAAATTAAGCGAGGTAAAACGTATCGTCCATTTCCATAAGTATATCGAGGAGTTGAATCATTCTAAATTGTTCCCGAAGCCTTTGCGTATCACTAATATGGAAGCTCCGTTGACGGAAGAACAAGTGAGATTCCATTTTGCTTTGGTCGACTCGCATACCTCGGATATTGTTGCAGATGACAAAGATGCCAAGAAACGTTTCTTACGTGGGCTTGACTTCTATTTGGTCCAAGACTTTGCCAGCTCCATTGATGACTTTACGCAGGCGATTTTGCTGGATGATAAATTCTTCCCGGCTTATTTCATGCGAGCATTGGTGCGCTACAAACAGCTGGAATATAAAAAAGCGGAAGCTGAGTTAACTGAAGGTGTTCCCGGGGCTTCTTCCGATAGTAAGAAACAACCAGAAGTAACGTCAATAGATTATGATATTGTGAAAAATGATTTGGATCATGTCATCCAATTGGCTCCTGATTTTGTTTATGGCTATTATAACCGCGCCAATGTATTATCAATGTTGAAAGATTACCGTGGGGCATTAGAGGATTATAATAAGGCTATCGAATTGAACAAAGACTTTGCTGAAGCTTATTTCAACCGTGGTTTGACCCATATCTTCTTGGGTAACAACAAGCAGGGAATTACAGATCTGAGTAAGGCGGGTGAATTGGGTATCGTATCAGCTTATAATATTATAAAGAGATTTACCGATACGCGTGAATAACATTTTTTTGCTAAAAAATAAAATATCAAAAAAGAATTAGCTATTTTTGCGTTCTGAAAATTGAAATATACACAACATTATGATAAAGATAACATTTCCAGACGGCTCCGTACGTGAGTATAACGAAGGAGTAACGGGACTGCAGATTGCAGAAAGTATCAGTTCACGCCTGGCACAGGAGGTGCTGGCATGTGGCGTGAACGGTGAGATTTATGATTTGGGACGTCCTATCAATGAGGATGCTGAGTTTGTTCTCTATAAATGGGAAGATGAGCAGGGTAAACACGCTTTCTGGCATACCAGTGCTCACTTGCTGGCCGAAGCTTTACAGGAATTGTATCCGGGTATTCAGTTCGGTATTGGTCCTGCTATCGAAAACGGTTTCTATTATGATGTGGATCCGGGGGAAGCTGTCATTAAAGAATCTGACCTTCCGGCTATTGAAGCCAAGATGGCAGAATTAGTGGCGAAGAAGGAAGCTGTTGTAAGAGAAAGTATTTCAAAAACGGATGCATTGAAGAAATTCGGTGACCGTGGTGAGAACTATAAGTGTGAGTTGATCTCCGAATTGGAGGATGGTCGCATAACAACTTATACACAAGGTGCTTTCACGGATTTATGCCGTGGTCCACATTTGATGACTACCGCGCCGATCAAGGCTATTAAGTTGATGTCGGTGGCTGGTGCATATTGGCGTGGACATGAGGATCGTAAGATGATGACGCGTATTTATGGTATCACATTCCCGAAAAAGAAAATGTTGGATGAATATCTGGCTATGCTGGAAGAAGCCAAGAAGCGTGATCATCGTAAGATCGGTAAGGAAATGGATTTATTTATGTTCTCCGACACAGTGGGTAAAGGACTACCGATGTGGTTGCCGAAGGGGACTGCGTTGCGCTTGCGTCTGCAGGAATTCTTGCGTCGTATCCAGGCACGTTACGATTATCAGGAGGTTATCACTCCCCCGATCGGTAACAAGTTGTTGTATATCACTTCCGGCCACTATGCAAAATATGGTAAAGATTCGTTCCAGCCTATTCATACGCCCGAAGAAGGAGAGGAGTACTTCTTGAAACCGATGAATTGTCCTCATCACTGTATGATTTATAAGAATTCTCCGCGTTCATATAAAGATCTGCCTTTGCGCCTGGCTGAGTTTGGTACGGTTTGTCGTTATGAGCAAAGTGGTGAATTACACGGATTAACGCGTGTACGTAGTTTTACGCAGGATGATGCACATATCTTCTGCCGTCCCGATCAGGTGAAGGATGAATTCTTGCGTGTGATGGATATTATTTCAATCGTATTCCGTTCCATGGACTTTGCCAATGTGGAGGCTCAGATTTCCTTGCGTGACAAAGTGAATCGTGAAAAATATATTGGTAGCGATGAAAACTGGGAAAGAGCTGAACAATCTATCATTGAGGCTTGTGAAGAAAAGGGCTTGAGTGCCAGAATTGAGTATGGTGAAGCTGCTTTCTATGGTCCGAAGTTGGATTTTATGGTGAAAGATGCTATCGGCCGCCGTTGGCAGTTGGGTACCATTCAGGTAGACTATAACTTGCCGGAGCGTTTTGAATTGGAATATACAGGCGCTGATAATCAGAAACATCGTCCGGTAATGATACACCGTGCGCCGTTTGGTTCTATGGAGCGTTTTGTTGCTGTGCTTATTGAGCATACGGCTGGTAAATTCCCATTGTGGCTGACTCCTGAACAGGTGGCTATTCTGCCCATCAGCGAAAAATTCAATGACTACGCACAAGAAGTGAAGAAGTTCTTGAAACAATACGATATTCGTGCAATTGTGGATGAGCGTAACGAGAAGATAGGACGTAAGATTCGCGATAACGAATTGAAGCGTATTCCTTACATGTTGATTGTGGGTGAAAAAGAAGCTGAAAATAGAGAAGTTTCCGTCCGCAAGCAAGGGGAAGGCGATAAGGGTACTATGAAATTTGAAGAATTTGCTAAAATTTTGAACGAAGAAGTTCAGAATATGATAAATAAATGGTAACTTTGTGCCCACTTATAAAAGCGTAGCATATAGTGATGTTTTGAAGATAGCTTTTATCTAACTTAAAAAATAATAATTTGGGAGTAATAAATAAGAAACAAACTGGAAATAGAGGTTATTTAATGAAAAATGACAGCTTAAAAGGGCAATATCGGATTAATGAGCAAATCCGTGCCAAAGAAGTCCGCATAGTGGGCGATGAAGTAGAACCAAACGTATATCCGATAGCTCAGGCATTAAAGCTTGCCGAAGAGCGTGAGGTGGATCTCGTGGAAATCTCTCCAAACGCGCAACCCCCTGTTTGTCGAATCGTTGATTACTCTAAATTTCTTTATCAGCTGAAGAAGCGTCAGAAGGAACAGAAGGCAAAGCAGGTTAAAGTAAATGTGAAGGAGATTCGTTTCGGTCCACAAACCGATGATCACGATTACAACTTCAAGTTGAAACATGCCAGAGGATTCTTGGAAGATGGTGATAAGGTGAAAGCCTATGTATTCTTTAAAGGTCGTTCAATCTTGTTTAAAGAACAAGGGGAGGTATTGTTGCTGCGATTTGCCAATGATTTGGAAGACTATGCGAAAGTAGACCAAATGCCTATATTGGAAGGGAAAAGAATGACCATTCAGCTTTCTCCAAAAAAGAAAGAGGCACCAAAGAAGCCTGCAGCACCGAAATCCGCAGAAGGATCGAAAGCGGCTCCGGCTGAAACAGAAGAATAAAAAAGAAATGAGTAACGCCACAGGTATAGTGCGTTGCCATATAATTTAAATAATTTAAAAATAAGTAAGATGCCAAAGATGAAGACTAACTCCGGTTCTAAAAAGAGATTTACTCTTACCGGAACAGGTAAAATCAAAAGAAAGCACGCTTTTCACAGTCATATCTTGACTAAGAAAACTAAGAAGCAAAAAAGAAACTTGTGCCATTCAACTACAGTTGACGTGACAAACGTAAGCCAAGTTAAGGAACTCTTAGCAATGAAGTAAAAAGCGTACAAAGTATTTTAAAGTATTAACCGAATGCATTAGCTTTAAGTCCGTTGCGTGAAGTAATGGCGCTAACATTCAAAAATTAGTAAAACTATGCCAAGATCAGTAAATCACGTTGCTTCAAGAGCAAGAAGAAAGAAAATTTTGAAATTAACCAGAGGCTACTTTGGTGCAAGAAAGAACGTATGGACCGTTGCCAAGAATACTTGGGAGAAAGGTCTGACTTATGCGTTCCGTGACCGTAAGAACAAGAAAAGAAACTTCCGCGCTTTGTGGATTCAGCGTATTAATGCTGCAGCTCGTTTGGAAGGTATGTCTTATTCTAAGCTGATGGGTGCTTTGCACAAAGCAGGAATCGAAATCAACCGTAAAGTTTTGGCTGATTTAGCGATGAACCATCCGGAAGCTTTCAAGGCTATCGTAGCTAAAGCAAAAGCTGCTTAAGTTTATTTAGCAAATAATTGACAAAGTGCTGATTACGAATGAGTAATCGGCACTTTTTGCTTATAGTAGGGGAGATATTATATAAAATGTCTTGTCTGAAGGAAACAAAATCATGTTTTTCCTTGTTTCTTTGACGGAAACTTACTACATTTGTTGTAGAAAATATAGCCGCATTGATTGGATCGGGAAACTCATCAAACTATTATGAAATACCGAGACAAGCTTCGCTTCTCAATGGCGGGCCACGCCCTTCGGGGTAACCTTTGAGTCAGTGGATTACAAAGAGGACGAGCGCTCAAATCATGTCATTCGGAGTTTCATCACATCATCGGTGCGGCTTTTTTATAAAGGGGAACGGTAATCTTGGTTGATTACCGTTCCTTTTTTCTTTTAATGCCACTTCGTCATCTTTGGAGTTATTACATAAAAAATATCCCATGAATTTATTTCGCTTCATGGGATGTTTTTTTATGTAGAGAGAGTGATCTCTTGAAAGAATTAGTGATTTTGACGTAGGTCTTTTACTCTGACTGCTTTTCCTTCGCTTTGTGGCAAGGAGCCTTTTTTCACTAGTTTCAGTTTGGGAGTCACTAATATCTCGTCTTTCAATTGACGTGTGATCTCTTTGCGTATCTTTTCCAATTCAATGTAATTATCAGTAGAGAGATCGCTGAGTTCTACTTCCACAATCATTTCATCCTGGTTGTTTACTGTTTCCAGTGTGATTAGATAATTGCTGCCTAATTGTGGGAATTGTACCAATATCTTTTCTACTTGCATTGGGAAGATGTTAACTCCCTTAATGATGAACATATCATCGCTACGTCCTTTAATACGGTCAATACGTAGGTGGGTGCGTCCACATGGACATTCTCCGGGAAGAATACGGGTGAGATCTCGGGTGCGATACCGTAGAAGCGGCATCATCTCGCGGTCGAGAGTGGTCAATACTAACTCACCAATTTCTCCATCTGGAACAGGTTCTCCTGTTTCAGGATCAATAATTTCAACCAGATAGCAATCCTCCCAGAAGTGCATGCCGTTTTGTTCCTGACATTCAAAAGCAACTCCAGGGCCGTTCATTTCCGTCATACCAAAGCTGTTATAAGCTTTAACACCTAACATACGTTCGATCTTTTTCCGTTGTTCATCTGTATGAGGCTCAGCACCAATGACAAGTGTTTTTAAGCTGGTGCTTGTCGGATCTATACCTTCTTCTTGAATGACTTCTGCCAGGCGAATAGCATAGCTGGGAATAGCATGGAGCGCAGTTGTTTTGAAATCAGTAATGAATTTAATCTGTCGCTTACTGTTTCCGGCAGCAGCAGGAACTGTCAGTGCTCCCAAACGTTCTGCTCCATATTGAAAACCTAATCCTCCGGTGAACATACCATATCCGGAACTATTCTGGAAAACATCCGTTTTGCGTATGCCTACCATATAGAGACAGCGTGCTACCAGGTTTGCCCAAGAGTCCAGATCGTGCTGAGAATGAACAATCAGAGTCGGAGTACCGGTTGTTCCACTTGAAGAATGAATACGTACCCCATCTTCCTGCATATTACCTGAAACTAGACCAAAAGGGTAGGTGGCACGCATATCAGCTTTAGTAGTAAATGGGATTTTTCGAATATCTTCAAGGTTTTGAATGCTATCAGCTGTGATATTATGTTCTTGGAACACTTTTTTGTAATACGGTGAATTAGCTGCAATATTTATCGTCTTTTTAAGCCGCTGAAGTTGCAATTCCTGCAACTTCTCACGGCTCATGGTCTCTATGTCTTCTTCCCAGTATTTGTTATTCATGGTAGTTTGTTTTGGAGGGTCTTTACATTAATTTTTCGGCAATTTCTTTTCCGGCAGCCAGTGCTTTGAGGTTCATCTCTACAATAGCCTCGCCTTTGCGTTCGAAGATTTCGCGGATGCTGGTTTGTATTTTCTCATAGTCAATTCCTAGAAAGGGAATGGTAGCCCCAAGCAAAACAATATTTGCTACGCGAATAGAACCAATTTCTTTAGCTACCTTATCCACATTCAGAACGATTTTATGGGGCAATTTATCCAACTCTGCCCGCACATCAGCTTCTGCTGGATAGTTGGGGATATTAACGAACGGAGTTTCGTTAGTTACCAGCCAGCCTTCAGAACTTAAATAGGGGAGATAGCGTAGTCCTTCCATGGGCTCAAGTGAGATGATCAAATCGCATTTGCCTGAAGGAATAAGATCAGAGGCAATAGGTTGATCACTGATACGTAAATTGGATTGTACGTCACCGCCACGTTGGCTCATGCCATGTACTTCCGCTTGTTTCATATATAATCCGTCTTTAAGGGCGGCTTTACCAATTACTGTGGCGATAGAGAGGATGCCTTGTCCACCAACGCCGGAAAGTATGATATCTTTTTTCATGGTTTTACTTGTTTCGTTTTTTACGTGCTAAAGTTTGAATGCATTCTCTGCGTGGTATAATAACAGATACACCACGATATTCGATTTCTTCACGGATAATCTGTTTCATTTCTTCATAATTCTTTTTAAGGGGAACTACTACGCGAATGTGTTCAGGAGCTACGCCGATACCAGCGCAGATTGCTTCGATACGTCCTGTGCCGGCGGAATCCTGACCGCCTGTCATAGCGGTAGTTTCATTGTCTGAGATGACAATGGTAACATTAGCATTTTCATTGACACAGTCTAGAAGTCCTGTCATGCCGGAATGGGTAAAAGTTGAGTCTCCGATGACTGCCACTGCGGGGTGAAGACCGCCATCAGAGGCGCCTTTTGCCATTGTAATGGATGCCCCCATGTCTACACATGAATTGATGGCATTGAATGGCGCATTGGCTCCTAAAGTATAACAACCGATATCACTGAATACCTTATGAGTTGGATATTCTTCTTTTAGTACTTGCGTCAGTACAGTATACATATCACGATGTCCACAACCTTCGCAAAGTGCAGGTGGACGCATTTCTACAAGAGAAGGCACTCCAAACTCTGATTTGTTTTCTTTTCCTACGGTGCGCGCTACCTTGTCCGGATTTAATTCACCGTCCTGTGGCAATGTGCCATCCAGACGTCCTTTTACTTTAACGCCAATGCCGAGATAACCTTTCAACTGTTTCTCAACGAAAGGTTGTCCATCTTCCAATACCAGAATCTCATCGCAGGCTTCTACCAGCTGTAGAAGTTGTTTCTTGGGCAATGGGTATTGCCCAATCTTTAATACAGGATATTCACAGCCGTCAGGATAGTTTTCCATCAGATAGTTGTAGCCGATACCGCAAGCTATGATACCCATTTTTTTGTTAGGACCATCTATATACTTATTATATGGAGAACTTTCAGAGGCTTCTATGAATTCAGCCTGACGTTCCAACAAAACTTTGTAACGTTTGCGTGCATTACCTGGTAATAGGATAAATTGGCGTGGGTCTTCACTGAAAGATATTTCATTCTGGACTTGTTGAGCCTTTTGCTCTACACCTGAACGAGAGTGGGCGAGACGAGTGACCATACGCAATAATATCGGTTCGCCGATTTTTTCAGAGAATGCAAAGCCGTTATAAACCATGTCGTACGCTTCTTGCTGATTACTTGGTTCGTACATGGGAATAAGTGAGAAATCACCGTAAAAACGGCTGTCTTGTTCATTTTGTGAAGAGTGCATGCTGGGATCATCCGCTGCTATTACGATTAATCCACCTTTTACACCGGTAACGGCTGAATTGATAAAACAGTCGGCAGCTACATTCATACCTACATGTTTCATACAGACTAATGCTCGTTTACCAACAAATGACATACCCAAAGCGGCTTCCATTGCGGTCTTTTCGTTAGAAGACCAACGACTGTGAATATTTTGTTCAGCCGTAATGGGTGCCATTTGGATGTATTCTGTTATTTCCGTGGAAGGAGTGCCGGGATAGGCGTAAACGCCTGAGAGTCCGGCATCTAATGCAGCTTGTGCAATGGCTTCATCGCCAAGTAAGAGTTGCTTGCTCATATCTGATTGTTTTAATGTTAGTCATGGATTATTAATAAGAAAATAATCTGCGTTTTTCACTCGCAAATATAGCCTTTTGCTTTTATTTTATTACGATTTTACTTGAAAATCTTTCTTTCGTTTAAAGCATTCCAATATTTTCTAGCATTTTTCATATGATCAGTGTAATTGGAAGCAAAGTTATGGGTACCTGAAAAGTCCTCTTTGGCACACATATAAATATAATTGTGCTTTGCATAATTCAGCACAGCATCAATGCCAATGGTTGAAGGAATACGTATCGGTCCCGGTGGTAATCCGGCATTTAGATAAGTATTGTAGGGTGACTTTACATTCAGGTGCTCATTCGTAATTCTTCTTAGAGCGAAATCTTGAAGTGCGAATTTAATGGTGGGATCGGCCTGTAAGGGCATACCCTTATTTAAACGATTTATGTAGAGACCTGCAACCATGGGCTTTTCTTCATTGTTATTTGTTTCTTCTTCTACAATAGAGGCGAGCGTCGATACTTCTTCCGGGGTCATGCCTATGCTTGTGGCCTTGGCTAGTCGTTCCTGATTCCAGAATTTCTCATGTTCTTTCTTCATACGGTCAAAGAAATCCTGTACGCTCATATTCCAATATACTTGATAAGTTTCGGGAATGAACAGGCTGGCCATTGTTTCCTTTGTATATCCCATTTTCTTTTGAAATAGCGAGTCGTTCATTATTGCTGCAATTTCAGTAGAATCAATCATAAGTTGTTTACCTACGCTGCGAGCAAGTCTATCTAAAGTACGTACATTGCTAATGGTCAGATTTATAGGTTCTTGATATCCTCTATATAAACGACTAAAGACGTGGTAAACACTCTCTTCTGGACGGATGGCATAGCATCCGGTGTGGATGTTTGAATTGTAGTCACGCCATTTAGCCATCCAGAGAAAGCCTGAAAAACTTTTCGGATGTCCCTGTTTTTTTACCTTGTTATATATGGAATCCGGTGTATCGTCTTTGTCGATATAAATATAAGCTGTTTTGGAGGGATGAAACTGTGGATAGAATAAATAATAATAGAATGTTCCGGCACAAGCTGCACCAATAAGGAACAGGGCTGTCAATCCTCCTATGAGAATTCTTTTTGTCTTCTTTTTCATCGGTTTCTACAGTTTTCTTTAGTCAGGCAAAGGTAAGAAGAATCTATGAAATAAAAAAAGAGATGCATAAGCATCTCCTTTCCTTTGAGCCGCTAGCCAGACTTGAACTGGCGACCTACGCGTTACGAAGTCTCTAATAGATTCCTACGTATATTGCTGATATTCATGCAAGATTCTATGATTGTCTGAATTTTTTAAAACACAATCTGCTATACAATTGTCAGTTTGGTAGTAGAATTGAAATGTTAATAATCGGTTTTAGGTCATCGGTTTTATCCCCTTATTGATTTCGGGGATCGTATTCCGCTTCCTTTCTTCTTTTTCATCCTCATCTTTGAGGTATTTGTCTCTTATCCCTCTGATGTCATTGTCATTCCCTACACTTTGAAGAAGATGATTTGCAGTACTCCGAACATTAGAAGTGCGATGGTTAGAAAGCCAATTATGATCCTATTGTTTTAATTATTTCCAAACATAGTTGTATCTCAGTTCTGATTCATCATCTTTATAACTATAAGATATGGATATTTTATTAATTGTGCTATCATCGTTATATAGATAATCATAATATGTCCAGTCATCAAATAAATATGCTTTTTTAGACTTTCTTTGAATACGCCCCAATGAATCATATTTGTATTCATATTTTTGTTCTATTGATTCTTTGCCTGTATCTCCACTAATGTATGTTTCTTGCAGGAGATTATCTTTAGAATCGTATTCATAAATATATTTTCCGAATAGCGACCCATCTTTTGTTCTATGTTTAACCACATAAACCTTATTGTTTTCGTATGTGTATTCGCTGGTATATCCGAAGTCATTGCTAAGCCAAACATCTTTTTCTACCGTTTTTATCAATCTTCTTTGGCTATCATACTCGTACGTCCATTCTTCATCTAAATTTCCATCACTATCATACACTATCATGCGAGACACAGAATCAATAGAATTGTATTCGTATTTATATTTCTTCTTGAATAATGTCAATTCATAATCATTACGTTCAATTAATCGCTTCTGATTATCGTATATATATCTATATGTGTGGTCAATTCTTGAGTTCACAGCATTGACATAATAATTTGTGGTCATTTCTGCGATTGTTCCATTTTGGTTATACTTGTATTGTTCATAAAGTTCTCCGTATTCACTAATGTTTCCAAATTTCTTCTCATATTCTTTAATGACTATTTCAGATAAATACTTTGTTCCGTCATCTAGATTATCATCATCTGACGAGCACGCTGTAAATAAAATCATTGGCAGCATTGCCATTAAAAATAAAATCTTCTTCATAATTTTAAATATTTAGTTTGTTCTTTAATTCGTTGAATACATCGGGATTATCTAGTTCTTCCCAGTAGTATTTCTTATAGCTATCCCGGTCAAAACTTTGTTTCTTCTCATAAACGATTAGGCATTGTTTATCACAAAGAACTATTATAGTGGATTCAAGAAGGCAAGCGTATGAGCGAGCTTGCAAAAATGCTTCTTCTATCTCTTGGTTGTTCTTCATGTAAAGTTTGGCTTCAATCAACACTTTGGACTTTTCCTCATCCGGCTTATTTTCATAATGCAAAGCGTAATCTGGGAATATCCGGTGCCCACGTCCTGCATGTATTGGTAATTGGCGAATGAAGTCTTTGTTCTCATGCCATCCCATAGAGTTAAGCAAAGGTTCTAATAACTGTTGTTCTACGTCTCGTTCTATCTCTATACTTACATTTTGGGGTAGTGTAGGAGCGTACAGCTTTGGCAAGGTTTCTGTATCAAACCCTTTTGCTTTTATCATTCGCAGGAGTTCAGAATAATCTTCGCTACTCATCGGCCATCCGTTCACTCCTTGGAACTTCTTTCTGATAAGCGGATGCTTTGAAAAATAATCGTCTGCTTGAAGTTCTTTCAATGTGATGTGAGGAATATCTATTTTATTTCCTATATACGTATTGCTGTAATAGTGGAAGAATGGATCTATCACTCCATCTGTTTGAGCGATCCACAAACAAGTGATTGCGCAAACTGGTGATGTTTCGTAGTGAATTAGAATATCTCCCTTCTTTGTCTCTGGGCTGGCTTGCCAAAAGTCGGTTTTAGATATTTCTTCATTATTAATCAACCCACCAATACACCATGCTTGTGATGGTTTTGGAATTTCGGCCTTCTCCTTTGGTGTGAAGTTTGGTGCGAAATCATATAAAAATGCGCATAACTCTGCCGGTGAGAGGTTATTTTCTGTTCTGAATTGATAAAACATTTCGCATAGTTCCCAATAATACATAGACCTCGCCTTGTAGTCTGGTTTCTTGGGAATGGTAGGTAGTTCTATATCGAATGTGTCGGCTATCTTGCGTAGCTCGAAGAAGCGGTAAAGAAAAATGTTCGGGAAGAAAAAATTAGGCTCGTAGTAATATAGTAAGAAAGACGTCCACACGATAGTCATAAGCATCGTTTCATAGTCTTTCACCGGTATAATAACTTCTCCATTTACCCATAAACCTCGAAAAATCGTGTCCTCAAATTTTTCTTTGGCTTCTTTCAAAGTTTGAGGTGTGGGTTCATCAGGAAATTCACTAATATTGTAGCACCACATGCTCTCCATGAAGTCCTCAATGAAAGAACGCCTTTTCTTATTATCATCCCAAAGTTCTAATCTTGGATTGTATTTAAACATCAAGTCAAACTCTGATAAGTTTTCGGAGGCTTTTTCAAATTCCTTGATAGCTTTCTGCCCTTCTGGAGATTGTTTATATAGGTTCCATGTGTATTGGTTGAATCTCATAGTTTATACCCAATTCATTACAGTAACTACTCCTACTACTATTGCCCAATCTTGAATTTCATCAGCAGGAAGATCGTATGGTATAAACCCTTCCTCTTCATTAAAAGATACACATTTTATATATCCATCTTTTTCTGAGGGCATAATTTTTTTTATAACTACTCCATCGGGAGTAGCCAATGCATACACTTCTCCCCATCTAACATGTGATCTACTTCTCCATATTCTGCACCCTACAATAGAACGTTCGGGAATACTTCTTTCTGGATGACTTCTATTAATCATACTTCTTCCTCGTGTCCTAATGGTAAAATCACAGCCTGCTAAATCAGGAATAATGTATCTATCGCATTTATTGGCTTCTATTGCAACTTCAAAACCTGATGGCATTCCACATGAGGCTGCTTCTAATTCGAATAAAGGAATGACATTTTTATTATTACATTCCAAGTGGGGAGTATTGTTTGCGATATTATCGCAGTCTGCTTCGATAAAAGGGATAATGATATTCCTTCCGAATCTTTCTACTATATTGTTATATAAATCTTCGGTGAGAATCTTTTTCCCTGTCTCAAGCTCAGATAAATACGATTGAGAAATACCCACTTCTTTTCTAAATGTCTCTTGATTCATTTTTAGAGACTTACGCAGTTTTGCAATATTTAGTTTATTCATATATTGTTAAATATTGTCAATATAGCGATATTTGTTTGCGATAAATAGCGATATATTGCGATAAGGTAGTATATTTGCATCATCAAACATTCAATGATACAAAGAAACGAAGAAAGTTTGAGTAACGCAATAGTATAAACATATTAAATCACACGGTTATGAGCACGAATTTTAGAAATCAGATGAAAGAAGTCATGTCACTTGCATGGTCTTTCGTGAAGAGAAACGGTTTTTCAATGAGTGAAGCACTGAAAGTTGCTTGGGCAAACTTAAAGCTGAAAGCTCAAATGAAAAGTAAGATTGTGAAGTTCTACTTTCAAAAAGTAGATGGTTCTGTACGTGAAGCCTATGGCACACTGAATGAAAAGCTGATGCCAACTATTACAGGTACTGATAAGAGAGCGAAGAATGACACTGTTCAAACTTACTATGATACCGAACGCCAAGAGTTCAGATGCTACAAAAAAGCCAACCTTTTAAAGATTGCATGATATGAGACAGTATAGGGTATGTGACAGCATAGATGCTTATGAGTTTGAAAAGTCTTTAGATAAGGCTTGTACTGAGCTTGATAGAGTAGACGGTATGTCAGAGGCAGAAGCTTGCACATACTGTAATACTGATACCAAAGAAGAAGCCTTGCAGAGTATTCAAGAAGAGATTGATTACATAGAGTTTCAACTTGACAGAATGGCGGTATGATAGAAATGATGATAACATTGGCAAGCCTGTACGCTGGGTATAAACTGTTCAGAAAGTCAGGTGATAAATTTTTCTATGAGGATTGATTGCACGATTATGCAATGCACGACAGTCCGTGTAGACGTAGAGAATATTCTACATGGGCACTATTGATTAGTTCTTTGACATTGTGGAACACTGCTATATCTTCTTCTTCACCCACGATATAGCTGAAATAATGCAAGATATAAAGGGCTTGTATGTCAGCATGTGACATTGATACATGACAGTTAGCTTTTGACTGGAATAAAAGATGAGTTAACTTACGACTCAGCAAATGTAAGGGCGCTACTTTGGGCGCGAAAACAATGGATAAGTAAAACCACAGCAAAACCGTCCATTAAGCAGTAAGCATACGGGTTGGGCGTCCGTACTGGTATTGATATAAAAGCCCGTCAGTTCTCGATTACTGGTACAACTGTCTAAAAGGTTGGCGGGCACAAACTAATACTTATTGTTTATGAAAGAAATCGAGTACATGAAATTCTTGGAAGATACGGTGAAAGAACTTTCACGTGAATTGAAAGCTACTACTGATTGTTTGGCGGCTTTGTCTATAAGACGTACAAGAGAAATGGATAGTTTAATGCTGCGTATTGATGATGCAGTTCACCAAAGTAAATGCACACTTGCTAAAGTAAAGGAGAAGTTGCCGTGAAAGTGATTATGTTTTCTTTTTCATTGGTCATATTATTATGTATGACAGTGATACTATGTAATGCTGTTATCAAAGATAGTCCCATGTATATGTCCGGTGTTATACTGACATCTATAATGTTTGTTTTATCTATTATACTTACTGTTTTGACATATTCGGAGTTGAAAGAGGATTATTGACATAACTGTTTTTGTCGTGTTTTATTTTGTGTTTGTACTGGGGTGTGTCGTTCGTGAGAATAGCGCGCCTTTATTATTTTGGATGGTTAGCTTATCGGTTAGAGCTTCGTGTTGCGCAATCAATTCAAACGAGTGAGAGGGGTTCGATTCCTCTACCATCTACGAATCATTAATTTAAAATTAAATCTTATGGCAAAAGAATCAGAAGAAAGAAAAAAAGTCAAAGAGAAGCTGATAAAGAAAAATGATAAGCTACCTTTCTCTTTATCTCTTTATGTGAAAGTGTCCCGTATGGTTCAAGATTTGAATCGTTTGGCGAGAGCCAATCGGCTTGTAGAACCGGAAGATGTACTTTATTCTATTCAACAAGAAGGAGCTCCTAAAGGGAAGTTCTATGTAGTAAGGAACTACTAATTATCAACTCACACGATTATGGATAGAGTATTTACAGAGCTCACACCTGAATGCGAGATTACAGCACGAATGTACGCACAAGGGTATGAAAAGAAAGAAATTGCAAATCTCAAATGTCGAGCAGTTAGTACAATAAACAACCAATTGCAGAGGGCTTTTGATGTTTTGCAGGTGAGGAATGGTCGGGAATTGGCAACCATGCTTTATGAACGGATAGCTGGCGTGAAGTTCACAATGGATTTTTCACCTATCATTCGTACATCCGTTGCCTGTGGTTTATTATGTGTCTTTTCTTTGTCGCTTTATCACGAACAGAGCGATATGAGAAGGGCACGAAGGACGAAAATTGAAACATTTGAAAGAGCAAGGAGGTCAGAATGAATGCAGAAACTAAATTAAGTACCCTTTATCGAATCGGAAATAGGATACCTCTGAATAAGTCGCAAGCAGCGGGATTTGTAGGTGGCCGGTATAGGCTTGAAAAATTAATTAGAGAAAATAAAATTCGGGCGACAAAAACGGGACCGACTAAGATGTCTCCTTATGATGTGAATGCCTGCGATGTGTTTCTCTATGCTATTGATTCTAAAGAACAAAGAATATAATTAACCCTTTAAATTTACAATTATGAGCCTTATTAAAAAAAGTAATGAATTAGTAATCCCTACCACCGTAAAGATGATGATTTACGGCCAAGCTGGTATGGGAAAGAGTACGGTAGCATTGAGTGCCCCGAAACCGTTGTTGTTGGACTTTGATAATGGTGTTAAGCGTATGAACATGGCGCACCTGGAAAACATCGATACTGTACAAGTTACCTCTTGGAGTGATGTCCAACAGGTTTTGCAAGAAGATTTGTCAGCCTATCAGACAATCGTAGTAGATACTATCGGTAAGATGATGGATTTTATCATTACTTATAAATGTGGAACTCGCCAGCCGTCTATCAGGGATTGGAGTGGTATCAATGCTGAATTTTCATGGATGACGAGAACATTGTCAGGTTTGAATAAGCATATCATTTTTGTAGCCCATCGTGATACAAGAAAAGAAGGTGATGATACGGTGTTCATTCCTGCTTTACGTGAGAAATCTTATAATTCCATCGTTACAGAATTGGATTTACTCGGTTATCTCGAAATGAAGAGCGAGAGAGGCATACAGAGACGTACTATAACCTTTGATCCGACTTCAAGAAATGACGGTAAAAACACCTGTAATCTGCCATCAGTAATGGAAGTGCCTATTATTCTTGACAGAAATGGCAATCCGACCGCAAAGAACGACTTTATCACCACTAAGATAATCAATTCTTATTTAAGCATGCTGGCGGCTAAGAAGGAAGCGCAGGAAAAGTATGACAAGGTGATAGAGGAAATCAAAGAAAGTATCGAGTTTATAACTGATGCCAAGTCTGCTAATGAATTCGCCTCTCATATTAATGAGTTTGAACATGTTGGTAGTTCTCTGATGAAAGCGAGAAGCCTGTTTGCCGCCAAAGTAAACTCTTTGGGGTTAGTATTTGATAAAGAGACAAAAACTTATTCAGATGCAGCCTAGATATCGCTTTTACGCCACGATTCTTGATGCCTTTTGGGGATATCTGAATAGTGATGTGATTTGGGATAAATATTGGGGGTGGTCAGAAAACCCACCCCATACTCCCGAAGAATTTCACGAACAACAGTTTCAAGAACTGATAGACCGGATTAATCGCAAGCCATTCGATAGCGAAGCGGCAGACAAGGGAACAGCCTTTAATGAGGTTATTGACTGTATGATTGAAAATCGGAAATCCGAAACTGTGCAGGTTGAAAAGGTATATAAGGTAATACGCGAAGGAGCTTGTGACGAAACAGGTAAACCTTTGTATTACGATGAGGTTCAAACCAACGAGGTTATAGGTTTGAAAGCTACCTATAATAATCGTGTTTTTACTTTCCCAATCTCACTTTGCCGAGAGTTTGCCAATTACTACAAAGGCGCATTAACCCAACAAAGAGTAGAAGCGATTCTTCCAACCGCATACGGCAATGTTTTGGTTTATGGGGTAATTGACGAACTGATGCCAGCCAGCGTCCACGACATCAAAACAACCGGAAGCTATACCGTAGGGAAATTCAAAGACCATCATCAGCACCTTATTTATCCATACGCGTTAATGCAGAACGGTTCTGATGTTCGGATGTTTGAATACAATATCGTAGAGTTTAACAAAAGCGGTATTGTGGTAGATACCTATACAGAGACATACGTTTTCAATCCGGAGCGTGATATACCTATTCTTACAGAACATTGTGAAGAGTTTATCCGGTTCTTGGAAGAAAACAGAGAGCTAATCACCGATAAAAAGATATTTGGAGGAGAAAATTAATGGCAAACCAAATAACCGGGCGGATAATTCAAATCGAACAGACCGTTCAAATCCCGTCTAAAAGTGGCGGTTCCTCATTTACTAAACGGGAATTTATTTTAGATGCTACCACCTACGACCCTTATACTGGTGAGCGTAGTGAGTATGAAAATGTTATTCCCTTAGAGTTCTCGGGTGATAAATGTGCAGAACTTGATCGTTATAAAAATGGTGATGTTGTTACTGTATCATTTGTCTTACAAGGGCGTTCTTGGACGAATCAAGACGGAGAATTCAAACGTATGGCGTCTATTCGATGCTATAAAATAGAAGCGCGTGGAGGTGTATCTCAATCCCTTCAGAGTGTACCAGTACCACAGCCGACTTATCAGCAACCGCAGAACTTTCCGCCTCCTGTTGATGCGAATGGTAATGCAAAGGATGATTTACCTTTTTAGCGTATGTTGTTCGACTTGAAAAATGAATATCAGATACCCAAATTTAAGGAGTATGTGAACAAGCTGTTTAGTGAGCGTGCGGTAGTGGAAGTGAAAAAGAAACTTCCCAACCGTACGCTCGCCCAAAACTCTTACCTGCATCTACTTTTAGGGTATTTCGGTAGTGAATACGGTTGCAGTCTGGACGAAGTTAAAGTTGATTTTTATAAGAGGACTTGCAATCGTGATTTGTTTGAACGTAAGGCGGTCAACAAGAAAGGTCAAGAAGTAACCTACTTGCGCAGTTCTGCCGAACTGACAACGGGTGAAATGACACTTTCGATTGACCGTTTTCGTAATTGGAGCGCAACGCAGGCGGGTATTTATTTGCCCGCTGCTAATGAACATCAGATGCTGATATATGCACAGCAGGAAATACAAAGAAATCAAGAATTTATTTAGTGATGAATATAACAAGAACTATTTCCGAGAAAGTTGCGGAGAAAATGGTAGCACCTATTGGCGCAAAGATTCTTTCGCTTATAGAGGAAAGAACAGACTTGGCAAACAAATCCGTTTCAGATACTCTACCGAAAGACTTGAAAGAATGCTTTGAGAAGTACAAAAGTACGTTTCAGAAAGCATCTTGTGCAACTTTATGTAATGGGAGACACGAAGTCAGAGTTGACGGACTTTCTTATTTCCCTGCTTCAACTACTTGGTATCCTCATGTAGAAGTTGGTAGCCAAATCATTGAGCGTATCGACAAATTGAGATTAAAAATAGATAAGTTGAAGGAAGAAAAAGAAAAAACATATAATTCGATTGTTTCAACGCTTCTTTCCTTACGAACTTTCAAGAGGGTGCAAGAGCAATTTTCAGATGCTTATGAATACTTGAAAGAGTATGAGAATGTAAGTACTTCTATTCCGTCATTACCTATTGACGATATTTTATCTACAATCAAAAAGTATAAATAATTAATATTTTATTTATGGACAAATTTTTAGGTCAAGAAATCCCCGAAAAGGATAGATGGCAGTTCCTACAGGACAATGCCGATGCAGTGGAAGAGATTGGCTATACACATCGGTTTACGCCGGATGAATTAGCACAAAAGAAAGAATCTCTTGCTGAAACCTCAATTCAGATTAATGATATTGAGATAGAGAAAAAAGAAGCTATGGAAGCATTTAAGGCAGAGTTAAAGCCTTTGAATGAAAGAAAACAGGAACTTCTTGAAAACATAAAGAAAGGCTCTGAATATGTCGAAAACGAAGAGTGTGTGAAAATTCTCTATCATGAGGAAAAAATGGCAGGGTATTACAACAAGCTTGGTGAGTTGGTTTATTCCCGTCCTATAATGCCGCAGGAAATGCAAAGAACTATTTTTAACATTAATCGTAAAACAGGAACAGAATCATGAGTGAAAGCAAATTAAACGTGGTTGTACCGAAAGATTATAATGGTACGCCTATTGAAGTAGTATTGAGAGAGGGTGAAGCACCAGAACTTCTGGAAATAAAAGAACCTGAAAGGGTTGTGATAAGTGGGACTATTGACACTCCTTTCAGATGGTTGGAAAAGCGCATTGAATTAATCAACCAGAAAGCGTCGAACATCATTGTAAACCGTGATGTGATGGGGATAGCATTGACGGTTGACGAAACGAACTATTACCAATCGGACATCAGAGGTGAACTGAAAACCTCCAAAGAAATGATGGAGTTCGGCATCAACACTGAAAAGAAATGGGAACCCATCAAGCTATCTAAGTTTGTCAAAATGCACCGTGCTTTCTTTACCGATAAATCGCAAAATATGATGCTTGTTTCTACATTAAAGAACTTCAAAGCTAAAGTAAATCAAGATATTGAGCGCAGTAAGGAGGAAAACGGAAGCAAGGTAGATAATTATTCGCAGGTAGTCGATTCAAATCTGCCGAAATCATTCAAACTGAATATTCCTCTTTTCAAAGGCTTCGCCTGTGAAGAAATCGAAGTTGAAATTTACGCTGATGTGGACGGTCGCGATGTTACTTTGTCTCTTGTGTCTGCTGGCGCAAATGAAGCCATTGAGGAATACAAAAACAAAGTTATTGACGAACAATTGGATGCAATCAGACAGATTGCACCGGATATTGTAATCATTGAAGTATAGATTTCGTTTACACAGGGATAATAGTCACAGGAAGACTAAATGAGCTGAAATTCCAAGTGCGCATAGGAACGGAAGCCATCAAGACCGTAGCTGTTAGTAACAGGTTGAGTAGTTTAAATATCGTAGGATAACCAATCTACGGACGAAAGCGAGAAAGCGGACGATACTTGTGCAGGTTCGACTCCTGCTTATCCCTCATTAATGTGAGCCACACATCAATGGCATGGGATAATAAATAATGGTTTCGCCCCGGAGAATACGCTTCGGGGCTTTTAATTAAAAAGATTATGGCAATAGATAAAATCAAAACAGTAGGCCAGCTTAGAAAGGTTATTGAAAATCTTTCTGACGATTACGAAATAGAAATGAGAATCAGGCGCAAATTATCGGATGATGAAATAAGAGAGTTGCATAACAAGTATGGTCGAATATATCCTTATCCATACGAAACTCAATATCCAGAACTAGAATTTGACGATATAGGTGTGTCTGACAAGGTGTTATGCTTGGGAGTTGAATTAAAAAACGAATGAGATGCCATATTACATTAAAAGAACCAAGGCTAAGAAGAAAGACAAGCCTTTACCCTTGTTTGATAAGGCTGGGGTAACAGTAAAGAAGAAGCCGGATTTGAAAGCTAAACTCGACAAGGAGTTTTCTCTTTTCATCCGGCTTCGTGATTGTATGCCAAACGGATATTTCCGTTGTATCTCATGTGGGCAGATAAAGCCTTTCGAGCAGGCAGACTGCGGTCATTTTCATTCACGCCGCCACCTCTCTACAAGGTTTGACGAAGATAACGCTCATGCCGAATGCCGAGCGTGCAATCGGTTTAGCGCAGACCATTTGATTAATTACGAAAAGAATTTGATAGCTAAAATCGGACAACAGAAATTTGATTTACTAAAAGTGAAAGCTGCCGGTACTTCTAAGATGTCTGATTTCGAGTACGAGCAGCTAATCAAGTATTACAAGGCACTGAATAAGAAACTTAGGAAGGAGAAAGGATTATGAAGAAAGAAATTGACGCATGGGTATGGAATCCAGCAGATGCGCTATTCAAGCAAAAGAAATCAGAAAAAGCAATCGGTCATATTATCTATTGCGAATGTCCCGAAAAATGCGAGTTGTACGCAAAAGATAATTGTGTCGCTTTTGATAATTATTGCCCTCATGGAAGCAGAGGTCGAGTTATCGGGTATTCAAGAATGGCAAGTAAATTTCACTCATGGATAAACGAATTTAAAGAGAAACATAAAGATGTATATAAGTCAAAATTGACACAGCCCAAAAAGTTGGAATACTTTATGGATTTAGTCTATATCCCAATTTCATACTTAGGGCTAAATGAAAATATAGAGTTCGTATCTGGAGGTGGTTATTTTGCAAAAGGAAGGCCGATTATTAAACGAGAGCATTTCAATGCAGAGTTTATATCCAAGAAAATAATCAATTTTACTCCCTATGCTTTGTTGGGAGGAAGAATAAAAGATTACCAAGACAAGGAAGTGCCGAAATTCCTTTTATGGCTAAAGCAACTTGACAACGCTCTATATGAGGAAGTAAAAGAAATGAATCCAACCCATAGCGGATTTGTTGCCATGACCAATGTAGGTCGCAAAGCGATACTGCAAACATTGAATCCCAATATAGGTACATTCAAGGACATACACGGTGGAATATGGGTTTGGGATGGTGAGTACCTGCACTCTAACAATACACACGCTTCTTTCACACTTATTGAAACAAGGGAAATTCAAGAATGTAGGCTAAAGCCCAATGGAAATGTTGCGGTTAAGGTGTGTGATGACGCACAGGTAAATGATAATACAGAGTTTATAGATTGATATGTACCAACTGCGTGATTACCAACAGAAAGCCTCTAATGCAGCCGTTTCTTTCTTCAACAACAAAGCCAAGAAAACGAATGCTATCATGGTCTTGCCTACGGGTTCGGGAAAGAGCCTGATCATAGCGGATATAGCTGCAAGGCTTGACGGACATACCTTGGTGTTTCAGCCAAGCAAGGAAATTTTGGAGCAAAATTTCAAGAAGCTGTGTTCATACGGTATTCTTGATTGTAGCATCTATTCGGCTTCTTTCAACTCAAAGGAGATAAGCCGTATCACATTCGCCACCATAGGTAGCGTGAAGAATCATCCCGAATTATTTACCCACTTTAAAAACATAATTGTGGATGAGTGCCATTTGGTAAACCCTAAAGAGGGAATGTACAAGGATTTCTTTGAAGCTGTAAAATGCAAGGTTCTTGGATTAACGGCCACACCTTACCGGCTTTCATCCAGCCGTGACTTCGGTTCTATGTTGAAGTTTATCACCCGTACAAAGCCCCATGTCTTTTCAGAGGTCATTTACCATGTACAGGTATCAACTCTTTTAGATATGGGATATTTGGCGAGGTTGAATTACTACCCTATGAATCCTTCAGGGTGGAACGAACTCAACCTGAAAGTGAACACCACCGGCGCCGACTACACAGATCGGTCCGTCCAGCGAGAATATGAACGGATAGACTTTTACGGTTATCTCGTTCATATTGTTCAAAGGCTGATGAATCCCAAAGCTGGAGGAAAACGAAAAGGCATTTTGGTATTTACTCGATTCTTGAAAGAGGCTGAACGATTAACGATGTCAATACCTGGTTGCGCTATTGTATCCGGTGAAACTCCAAAAGTCACGCGTGAAATGATTCTCAAGCATTTCAAGACAGGTGAAATACCTGTTGTTGCTAATGTCGGAGTGTTGACTACTGGTTTTGACTATCCTGAACTTGATACAGTAGTAATGGCACGCCCTACGATGTCACTTGCTATGTGGTATCAAATTGTAGGTCGGGCTATCCGCCCGCATCCTTCCAAGGAATGTGGCTGGATTGTTGACCTTTGTGGTAACATCAAACGTTTCGGAGAGGTGTCGGACTTACGGTTATTTGATAGTGGCAATGGTAAATGGGCTGTTTTCTCCAAGGACAGGCAATTAACTAACATAAGATTTTAATATGGTATTAAAGAGGAATAAACATGGCACGAATAAGAACAATTAAACCGGAATTCTGGGAAGATGAGAAGATTGGTAAATTACCAATCCCGTGCCGCCTCTTCTTTATTGGTTGTTGGAACTTTGCCGATGATTTCGGAGTTATCAAAGGTAATGCTGCATTACTCAAATCTCAAATATTTCCTTACGATGAAAACTTACGAGTATCTGAAATAAAAAAGTGGATAGATTCCTTAGTGGATGCCCGGATGTTAGTACCTATTATTCATGCAGAAGAAAGCTACTACTTTATCCGCACATTCCGTAGTCATCAAGTCCTTGATAAGAGATACGATAAGTCTTATATCGGTAAGGGTATAGTAAAAGAATTGATTAGTAAGGCTTTAAATGATAACGATGTGAACACTACGTCAACACCACGTGATAACGATGTGAACACGATGGAGGAAAAGGAAGAGGAAAAGGAAGATAAGAAAGAATCTCCTAACGGAGATAAGAAAGAAGCTGTGGCTTCTTCACCCGCTTATTCAAATCCTGATTTTCTAAAATTCAATGATTGGTTGGAACGTAAAGCCCCTTTTTGTAGTAACCCTAAAAATTTCTCTTCTCAAATTACAGAAGCTGAGTTCCTAAAACTCAAAGAGAAATATACCGGTAAGCAGATAGCGGATATCATTGAGCAGATAGAGAATCGAAAAGATTTACGTAAACGATATACTAACCTTTACAGGACGGTATTAAACTGGGCAAAAAAGGAATATGGAAGTTAATGTACAGCTACGTGATGAAGATGCTGAAAAAATAGTTCTAGGCACTATCATTCTTCAACGCAATGCTTTTGAAGAAGTGAGAGAGTTACTATCGGAAGAATCTTTCTACAATCCTTTCCATCAGGAGATATACAAGGCTATTCTTCAAGTGGTATCATCTGGAAACAGGCCTGATATGATAACGGTCAAGGGAAAGCTTGTCGCCAATGGTGTGAAGTTTGAACTGGTGGAGTATATGAAGATTGCTTCTAACAGTACTTTTGACTTGTATCAGTATGCAGCTAGGCTTCATGACTTGGCCATCAGGCGTAAGTTCTATGTAATAGGGCAATATCTAGTCTCAAACTCTTATTCGGAATCAGAAGATATTCTTGATGTGACTAATTCGGTCAGTAATGAACTGGCGTCTCTGTTTAAATCAAGTAGCACTACGGTATCAACCATTAATGATGGGCTAGAGAATGTTTACAGCATGATAAATGAGAATCTCTCAGGAGCTAAAGCTATCACTGGAACTCCTACAGGTTTTGAAAAGATTGATAGCAAATCAGGTGGTTTACAGAGATCGGATTTGATAATTATTGCCGGTGAGACTTCGCAGGGCAAGACCTCTTTAGCTGTTTCTATCATGAGGAATGCAGCAGATTTTGGTGCCAAAATTGCCATGTATTCTATGGAGATGAAAAAAGAACAAATAACAGCTCGTATTCTTTCTATGGAGAGTGGTGTTTCTGCCAATCAGATCATGTACTCACGCTTGACAGATTCGCAATTACAGGCAGTTGACAAAGGTATTGGCAAGATATCAGGTAAGGGTATCTACTTTGATGATCGAAGTACTTCCAATATTGATACTATCATTTCGTCTATTCGCTATATGAAGTTGAAATATGGCATTGATGGTGCTATAGTTGACTACTTACAGATTCTCAATGTGAACATGAAGGGAGCCAATAAGGAACAGCAGATGGGAGACGTTGCAAGGCGTTTGAAGAATCTTGCAAAAGAACTTGATATTTGGATTATAGCCCTTTCTCAATTGAATAGGGACACCATGAATCCGGTTCCTACACTTGCCCGCCTTCGTGATAGTGGACAAATAGCAGAAGCTGCTGATGTAGTCATTCTCATTTATCGTCCCGAAGTAACTAAGAAATCCTATCCAAGCGATTTCTCAAACGTGGAAACGAAAGGAACGGCTATGATAGATATTGCTAAAGGACGAAACATTGGACTTCTACGGTTTATCTGTGGGTTCAATGCTGCTACAACATGCTTTTATAATCTTGACTCTGTTCCTCTGTCGGGGTGTCAACATGCCGACATAGAGGATGAAAATCCATTTTAAACAATGAAAGTTACTATTTACTGGGATACCAAACATCTTGATCCCAAAGACGTCCCCCGAATTATAAAGAAAATCAGAGACAGGTTTAACATTCCCGATTACACCACAGTAAACGGAGAAACTCCCTGTAACATCAAAGATGAGGATATGGAGCTTCTCAGGGAGTGCGCTAAGCGTGGATTTCTTCAGATCAGAAATAAATAGTTCTAAAAAGTACAATATGAAAACAATATCAATAGATGTGGATGCGACAAGCGTTCAGATAGAGACAAGTATGGCTGGAAATGGATATGTCAGAGTAACAGCAGAAGTCGATGAAAGAGATTCTACTAAATTACTGGATTCCATATCCAAAGACGATATTTCAGATTATATGCGTGAGAATGGTTATATCTGTGAAATTGAATAATTTAAATCAAATGAGAAACAAATGAAAAATATCGAATTATTCAATGACCATTTCCAAAACTACAAAGTTTATGGAATACCAAAAGCTCAACTGATCATAGCCGATGTTCCCTATAATCTCGGAAACAATGCTTATGCATCCAACCCCTCATGGTATGTAGACGGAGACAACAAAAACGGAGAGAGTGATAAAGCCGGAAAAGAGTTTTTTGATACTGACAAGGATTTCCGTCCTGCCGAGTTTATGCACACCAGTTCAGGTATATCGAACTTGGGAAAAGGTATGGGCTAAACAATTATATCAATCTCGTATTCAGGAAGGACTTTTCAGCTCAAGTATTGAAAGCTAATATGAAGGTAGTCGGTAATTGTGAGTATGGTTTATTGCTCTATCGTGAAAAGCTTCCTAAATTCAACAATGACGGAAGAATGATTTTTAATTGTTTTGATTGGGTGAGAGATAGCGATACTCCGAAAGTACATCCAACACAGAAGCCTGTCCCTCTTCTTCGCAGATTGATAGAGATATTCACCGATAAAGGAGATGTGGTTATAGACCCATGCGCCGGAAGTGGCTCTACTTTATTGGCTGCTGCTCAACTTGGACGTAAGGCTTATGGATTTGAGATAAAGAAGAAATTTTATGCTGATGCAAATAATCTTGTTTTATCTCGTATTCAGCAAAGTTTATTTTAGTCAAAACTAATAACCCTACAGAAATGAATAAAGTTGGAATTGTTGGAAACGGATTTCACAATACAATGTTGTTGGTCGCAGAAACCAAAGGAAATGAAATAACTGACGAACAATTAAATGAGTTAGCAGTGCGAGCTAAATGTTCAGTTGCTCAAATAGAAGTCGTTCCAGAAGAAAAATTTGAAATAAGAGCTAAAGAATTAGGGCACACCTATACAATTACTTCACCTCCAGAGATTGCACCAATACCAAACATTTATATGGATGATATTTCGTTTAGATTAAATAAACACAAGCTCCGAACATATACAGAAACGGATATTGTAGGTTACAACAAGAAAATATCCAAGAGACGTAAAAAGAATAAGAACAAGAAAACTCATAGGAGATAACCCTCATAACTTTGTTTGATTTAAATTATACAAACATGAATATTGATACAGAGTTTAATGTAGGTGATAGTGTATGCTATCTAAGTGGAGACAATATTTGCTATGCAAATATTAGTAAAATAACCATTGAAATATCGCATGAGGATAGAGGCTTTTTGATGGTTTATAAGCTTTCTGACGGATTAAGTGTCCCCAGAAACAATTATCCACAATGGGATAAAAGACTTTTTAGAGATAAGGATAGTTTAATAAAGTATTTATTAGAGGAATGATAAAAGTAAGAATTGTACAAGCAACTATCGGATACTACGAAGTAGAAGTAAAACGAGCATGGTATTTGCCATGGGCTACCGTGTATGATGGGTGCCTGCCTTGGCGTGGTTCTGCAAAACAAGCGCAAGAACTGAAAGTAAAATTATTATTAAGATATTCATAACTAAGTAGAAAGGAACATTTATGGCATTTTTAGCAATTGATAAATTTGGAGATGAATATATTTTCAGATTTAAACCTGAGAGAGATAGTTGTTATTGGTCTGACGAAAAACTCAATATGGATTGTGTGGGTTCTAATGACACTCCTTATTACCATTCTTCTGAAATAGAACTTCCGAAAGGGACTATTAAAGCCCTTACAGGAAAAGAATTAACATGGAATGATGAACCAATAGAAATAGGCTAATTTAATGTAAGTATGAAACAGACATTAGAAGAAGCAAAACGTGAATACATCGAGAAGTATGTCTCTCGTAATGAATATGCTTCCTTCGGAGCATCCTTCGAAGCCGGTGCTGAATGGCAAAAGAAACAAACCCCGTGGATAAGCGTAGAAGAGCAGTTACCAGAGGAAAATACAGGTGTCTTTTTTACTGTAGAATGGAAAGATTCTCATAAAGGATACTTTACTGGATTGTATTATGGAAATGGTCAATGGGAATCGGATCATCGAATATTCTTGCCAAACTCTCCTTTGGCTCGTATTACTCATTGGATGCCAATACCTAAGTTTAACGAATAAAACTAATCAATATGAAAATAGAGACTAAATTTAATATTGGTGACAAGGTCAAGTTCACTAAGAATGGAGACCTGTTAGAGGCAGAAGTAATTGTTGTAGAGACTTTAAACAAGTCGGACGTATCGTTTATAACTTATGTTGTTATGACTAAAGATGGAAGGTTCTTCCGAAGGTATGAATATGAATTGAACGATTTAACTTCATAAAGAATAGAAATGAAAGCAATAACAATAAAGCAACCGTGGGCATCCTTGATAGTTCACGGTATCAAGGACATTGAGAACCGGAGTTGGCAAACAAATTTCCGTGGACGTGTTCTCATTCATGCCGCTGGTTCTCATGGTAGGAAATTTAGCGTTAATTTGACTGATGCACAGACAAGAGCAGCATTTACTACGATAGCCAAAGAAACTATGTTTGGAAATATGCCTTTTGGCTCTATCATCGGCAGCGTAGAAATAGTAGGCTGTGTTATCAATCATCCTTCTATCTGGGCAGAGAAAGGAGTCTATAACTGGATACTAGCTAATCCCATCCTGTTTAATAAGCCCATCGAGAACGTGAAAGGAAAGCTTTCTTTCTGGGAGTATTCAGGTATCAATGAGGTTAAGATTGAATGTCCGGAATGTGGCAGCATAGAGATAGCTATTGAGGACTACACTACGGCTCCATTCCCTACATTCCTGCATAGCTGTAACAAGTGTGGATACGTGATTATGGAAAGTGAATGGGATATAAGCAAGTCTTAAGATATTGTCGACAGATACTGAGAAAGTAACTTATTATTAATACCCGATATTTGAAAGTTACCTTTTCCAATTAGAGAACATACTATCTATCCAGCGCACTACGTATACAATAATAACACCGGCTACAACCATGACAAAAATACGAGCTAACATAATCAATTGTATTAAAGGTGACTTATTAAATAGTGCACAAAGATAGATAAAAAGATGAATATCTATAGAGACTATTTCTTGAGATTAATTTGTTGAAGTGATACTAAACAAAAAAAGGCTATCTATCCCAGACAGCCAATCTTTTGTTAACCTTAATCTAATACTATGAAAAACACATTGCAAAGGTACGGATTTACAGGAATTATGCAAATTATCAGCCTTTGTTCAGCCATCTTATAACATGGTTTAGCAGGCAAATATATATGTTAACTGTTAACATTGTAAATATATAAAATTAACTAATGAGCAATGAAGATAGATAAGAATGTTTGGACTGATGCAAAATGCGCAGCCTTTAGGGTAGAGTTCCTTACCAGTCGTGAGGAACTCTTTTTATATGCGAAAGCTATTTATTCCGCTATTATGTGGAGTAGGGAAGTGAATGAAAAGAATAGGATTATTATGAAAAAGAATAAATCTGAAAAATAAGAAAGGAGAACCAAGCGCACGACCACTCAATCCTCCCTCACACGATTATAGTGCAAATATACTATTTACTTTTAAAATAATTGTGTTATGGAGCTGGATTTTAATAAAATAATTCGTCTTAAAAAAATCAGAATTGAGAAATCAGAACTTTCAGAAGAAGAAAACGCCTTAGCTTCACCGATTTTGAGAGATAAAAACCTTATTGGGGATATCTATAAAATCTTTGTTGAGTTATTGAATAGCAGAAGTCTTCCTCCTTGTATTGATAGTGTTACTCAACGAAAAAAGTTTATCTTCATCATCTTGTACCTGTTTTCTCCAAGCTCGCTTGCCGGTGGGAAAATGACTGCCGGATTACGTGAGGAAATGTCGAGGGTATTGGGGATTCAGTCTAAGAGTACAATTTCCGACAATTGCGCGGATGTCGTGTTTCTGTATCAGAACTATGGGGATTTCAGCGGAGATATAGAGTATCTTTACACTGAAATCGTAAATCGGTTAAGAATCAAAGGGCTAATCAATTAATGAGCCGGAGTTTAGTGCTCCGGCTTTATTTTATAGAATAAGTTTACATCTATATCGAGATTTTTATATAATGCTTCTACTCCTTCTTTCAACAGATTATCGCACATTTGCTTTAATATAAATTCCGTAGGAAACAATATTTCTTTAGATGTAACCTCATCAAAATGGTGATACATGATATTGTCATTTCCAACATAAACTTTAGGAAAGTTGTTTCCTTTGAATTGGTCAGATGTGATATCTACATCAAAGCCGTCGCAATGGACCCATGTGTGAGGATAGTTTTTTAAGAATGGAGTTTTTTGCCTTATTTCAACCATGTGAGTTTTTTTGCAGGATAATATATCGTAAATCCATATAGAGCTAAGTGCGCAAAAGCCATTAGGAAAAGATATAAAGTATCCATGTTTTTGACATTGCTCGACTTCTTTTCTGATGTTCCATGCAATGTTGTATATAGTTTCTTTCTTCATATTTTTTTATTTGTAGTATTCTTTTCCTCGTATATTCTTATGTTTCGGTATACGTGGTTCTCCATCAAAATGTATTTTACCTCCGCAGTGAGGGCAGTTTATGGTATTGGCATCCTCATTAATATCCATGTCATCAACAAAAAAATCACCAACCTTGCATCCAATAACATCTGCTATTTTTTGCAATGTTCCTACTGTTGGATTTCTACTAAGATTCTGGGCGAGTGTAACCCTTGTTATTCCCATTTTTTTTGCAACGGCTTCCATTGTGAAGCCCTTTTGCTTGATTATTGTCTTTACTTCCATGTGTGTATGATTTTAATCAGATGCAAATATAAGGCTAAAAATCGAATATACAAATGAAATATGATTGTTTTGATTGGGTATAGTCATTTATATTAAAATTTATTTAGATTATAATCATACTTGTATAGCGTTTGTTAATATATGATAATAATCATATGTTTTGTACGATTATTTGCTTTGCGTATGATTTTAATCACTATCTTTGCATCATCAGAAACGAAGTAATAATAATTAAAAGATATACGATAATGAAATCAAGATCAGTAATTAAACAAAGAACAATAGAGAAGTTCATCATGTCAGAGTTTGCACAAGGTAATTTAGATACAGAAGAACAAGTACGCTGTATGCTTCTTCTGATTCAAAAGAAACTAAGTATGCCAGTAGAACAAGCAAGTGACTTTATGAGAAACGCAATTGGTATTAACTTTTAAAGATACACGATTATGACAAGAGATGAATTAAAAGCAATGTTGCCATCCGTATGGTTTGAAGAGTTTAACGAAGTCGTTTCAGATTCTTTTGAGCAATTCTATAAAGATGTTACTGAAAGTGGTGTAGAACCAACTGATGAATACTTTACTATGATAGTGAATGCTAACGTAGAAGCGTATTATACCTGCTCTTATCAATCAAACTGTTGGTATTAAAGTTTAATCTGGTAGCCTTAGGGCTACCACAATATACACGATTATGAAAGCGGATTTAGTTTTAGTTATCAGCCCTGAAGCCCCACTGATGAAGCAATTGGGCAAAGTATTGGGCAAGCTATGTACCATGTACGACTTTACCACAATTGACAAGAACGAAAAGTACATCACCATACAGCACGATGAAACTGGTCTTGTAGTGGCTTATACGAGTGAAGAAAGATTGAATGCTAAACATTAAATATAGTGATTATGAACTCAATAAATGAAAACGGTTGCAGCGTATGCCAGCCCGGTAAAGAGAATTACACTACCTACACAACGAAGTTAGGCAGAAAGAGAGTGAGAATGTACCAATACGACTATCGTACAGAAGACGGTGAGTTGTTTTCTTGTTGTGCGCCTACCTTAGAGGTGTGCAGAGAAAAGCGTGATAAATGGATGAAAAACAGATAAGCATGAAATACATACAGTTTATCCACCAAAAACCTGCATTATCTGGTTCTATTACAGTGAACGGCAGGTCTAAGAGTGGTATATTTATGCCTGAGTGGTCCAAATATAGCAACTCAATCATTTACAGGTATCATACGGATAGAGGCAACAAAGGTACAGGTGGGTTTAGTTTAAACCGTGCTTTCTTCTTGCTAAATTGTGGCAGGCTATCAATTTTACGACAATAAACCGATTGTCGTGTATAACGATTGAAGATATTTCGTTATCTTTGATTGTGGTAGTATCTTTGGGGTACTATCGCGGAATGGAGCAGTTGGTTAGCTTATCGCTTTGACTTGGCGAGGGTCACAGGTTCGAGTCCTGTTTCCGCAACCATGATTATTAACTTTTAAAATTGACACGATTATGAACATTCTTACATTAAGTATCAAACAGAAGTATTTCGATGAAATATTGGCAGGTACTAAGACCCACGAATATCGTGAAATCAGACCTACCAACGCAAAGAAATATATTACCTATCTTTGTGGCGGTAAAGAGTATAAGGCTGATGAAGAGCTACCCGAAGAAGGTGAAGTAGAATTGAAGCCTATTAAGTATGATGCCATCAAACTTCTTACAGGTGCTTATAGTGGTAAACGTCCTTATATCATCGTTGAAGTAAAGAACGCAGAAGCGGCTATTCTCACCGATGAAAGCGGCAACGATATTGTTTACGAACATCAAGGTGAAGAATATTTAGCTGCCCAAATAGACTATACTTTAGGCAAGGTATTAGAGAAATATATAGATTGATTGTTTAATTAAAAATGATTTGCTGAGTCAGAAGAAGGATTAATAAAGTAGCCGGACCACGTCGGAATATGAATGGTGCTGGCGCAGGTGGTAGATTAGTTGCCAATCGTAGGGGTACGGCAAGTGCCACGCAGTTAGGGTCACGTAGACAGCGTTATAGTGATCTTCGTATTTCATTTGGATTGTCGGGTGGTTAGCTATGAGCAAAGTAGAGCAAGCGAACCGGTATATAGACCTCATTCGGGTAAAATCGAATGAGGCTTTACTGTTTTTATCACTCGGTAAAGATTCGCTTGTTCTGCTTGATTTAATCTATCCGAAGTTTGACCGTATCGTTTGTGTATTCATGTACTTTGTCAAGGATTTAGAACACATAAACCGATGGATAAACTGGACTAAAGCCAAATATCCAAAGATTGAGTTTGTACAAGTGCCTCATTGGAATCTTACCTACATTCTTAGAGGTGGCATGTACTGCGTACCTAATCCGAAAGTAAAGTTACTGAAACTTGCTGATGTGGTAAAAGCTATGCAGCTTACTCATGGTGTTTATTACACATTCTTGGGTATGAAAAAGGCTGATGGAATGAATAGGCGTTTGATGCTGAAAGGCTATGAGGCAAACAGTTACGAGAATAACGGTATGATTTATCCTTTGGCTGACTGGACACAGAAAGATATTCTCGCTTATATGCGGCAACATAATTTGCCTGAACCGATTAGATATTCGTTGAAAGCAAGTTCAGGAGTTGGCTTCAACCTCGATTGTATGCTTTGGATGGAGAAGAATTACCCACAGGACTTACAGAGAATTTATAGAGTGTTTCCAATGGCTGAAAGAGTGCTTTGGGAGTATTATAATAAACAAAATTGATAGGAGAATAGCTGAGTCAGAAACAGAAGAAGGGGAAAGATGAAAAGTGCTGCCGATATTGGAGTACAAACAAATCGTTTGACTCGTGCGGCAGAAGGGAATCCTGCAAGACAAGCAAGAATTAATAATATTGGCGGTGCCATGTATCGTAATTTGAGCAGGTTGAACACTGCAAATAACCGGAGTGTGTTTCAACAGTATTCAAGAGCTGTACGTCAAGGTAGAGGATTGGGCTTAAGTAATGGTTAATATGGAATTATCAAAATATATCAAAAGTGAATCGGTGGAACTTAACCGTTCTACCATCCATTTTGCAGATTATAATCCCCGGAAACTTTCGGATGAATCTCGCAAAACATTAAAGCGTGGTATCAAGAAGTTTGGGTTAGTCGGGGGAATAGTCGTAAACAAGCGTACGGGGCTGACCGTGGTTAGCGGACACCAGCGTTTATCTGTCATGGATGAATTACAGAAGTTTCCCGACAATGACTACCGTATTCGTGTCGATGTCATTGATGTGAATGAAAAGCAGGAAAAGGAGTTGAACATTCTAATGAACAACCCGAATGCACAAGGTATGTGGGATTTTGACGCACTTGCCCGCATAGTTCCTGATATTGACTGGAAAGATGCAGGTCTGACCGATGCAGACTTAAACATGATTGGTGTTGACTACCTTCTACAAACAGAAGAAGAAAACTCCATCGCAGACGCTCTGTCTAACATGATGGAACCAGTAATCGAACAGAAAGAAGCCGATAAGGCCGCTAAGCAGTTGGAACGTGCTGAGAAGGTTGCCCACATGAAAGAAGTCAAGCAACAGGTAAAAGAGAATGCACAGAAAACAGCCGAGGATATGGATGCTTATGTGATATTATCCTTTGATACCTATGAAGCTAAAGCCGCTTTCTGTGAGAGATTCGGTTATGATCCGGATATGAAATTCATAAAAGGAGAAGTGTTTGATGAACAAGTAGAACGGGTAGATTGATATGAGCAATAGTGAATCTCAAAACCAAAAAGGTCGTGGAGGAAGAAAGCCTAAGTTTGACTATACAAGTGAGGACTTTCTTTCTCTTGTAGAGTCGTATGCCAAAAAGGGATTCACTGATAAGGAAATTGCTCATGCCGTTGGGTTATGTCCTCAAACTTTTTGTGAGAAGAAAGGTGAGTACCCCGAATTGAACGAAGTATTATCGCGTGCGCGTTGTGCTATAAACGCTCTTGTACGTGCTAAGTTCCTTGCCATGGCTCTTGGTGGTATTAAGACTAGGAACACCACTATCAGAAAAATTAAGAACAGAGAGGGCAACCTGACGGGCGAGGAAGAAGTTCAAATCGTAGAAGGTGAACTGGCTCCAAATTTACAAGCGCAGTCTGTTTGGTTATATCATTACGATGAAGACTGGAGAAAAGTTGAACGCAAGCAGGATGAAGATGCCGACATCCCAACCGACATAGAGCATGGTATCAGTATTGATTCCTGGATTAAAGACAAACTGAAATGATCGACCCCCAAGAAATATATCATCCGTTGTATGAGGATAAGGAGAAATTCATCATCCTTGTTACCGGTGGACGTGGTTCGGGAAAGTCTTTCAACGCTTCCACCTTTATAGAGCGTCTGACTTTTGAAATGACCCCGGTAGAGAAGATTGTGCATCAGATTCTCTATACCCGTTACACGATGGTTTCCGCCGGTATGTCTATCATCCCGGAAATGATGGAGAAGATAGACCTTGACGGAACTACAAAATATTTCAAGACCACCAAGACGGATATAGTCAACAAAATGACTAAGAGTCGTATCATGTTTCGGGGTATCAAGACATCTTCCGGGAATCAGACGGCGAAACTGAAATCCATTCAGGGTATTACTACTTTTGTTTGCGATGAAGCGGAGGAATGGACGAATGAAGAAGAGTTCGACAAGATTATGCTATCTATTCGTAAGAAAGGGATTCAGAACCGGATTATTATTATCATGAATCCTTGCGACTCCAATCACTTTATCTATAAAAAGTACATTGAGAATATTCATAAACTGGTAGAGATTGATGGTGTGCAGGTACAGATTTCCACACACCCGAATGTACTTCATATCCATACTACCTATCTGGATAACTTGGAAAACCTTTCACCTGAGTTTTTGAAAGAAGTCGAGGATATGAAGGTGAGCAACCCCGAAAAGTATGCCCATGTGGTTATCGGACGCTGGGCTGATGTAGCGGAAGGTGCCGTATTCAAGAAGTGGGGTATTGTTAAAGAGTTCCCACGAGAATGCAAAAAGGTAGGAATAGGGCAGGACTTCGGATTTACTAATGATCCATCCGCTGCTGTAAGATGTGGCATTATTGATAACCGTTTGTATGTTGATGAACTTTTCTATGAAACGGATATGCTTTCATCAGCTATTGCCAACAGGTTAAAGCCTTTCTCTATGAAAGTGTTTGCTGATTCACAAGATCCTCGATTGATTCAAGAGATAAAGAACAGAGGCGTGAATATCTATCCGGTAGATAAGTTCCCCGGTTCAATCAAAGCGGGTATTGATAAGATTAAAGATATGGAGTTTTTTGTAACAGAACGCTCTTACAATCTTATTACTGAACTTCGGAAATATGTTTGGGACAAAGATAAAGATGGAAACTACATCAATGAGCCAGTAGATGAATATAATCATTTGATGGATGCCATTAGATATTATGTATTGGGTTGTTTGCTTGGACGCATTTTGAAGCCAAAAGATTTAACAGGAATATTCACGCATTAAAAATATAAACTATGCTATTGAGTTTAGATGAAATATTAGCATTACCCGATATCGGACAGAAAATAAGCTATTTAAAGAAGGGGCGGAAAACCGAACTTCCAGACCGTTGTAAACTTTGGGATGATTGGAATCCTGAACGCCATGAAATCATGGTGGACAAAGAGAAGTACCCGGATAGAAAGGTTCTTGAAAAGGAAGCGGAAAAAGTTTTTGATGAAAAGACTGGTAAGACCTATGAAATCGAAGCGCAATACAAGACTGAACCGGTAAACCGTATTTCTATCCCTTTGGAGCAGGATATAGTCAACATTCAAACGGCTTTTACAGTCGGTACCGAACCGTCAATGGATTGTACTCCAACCGATGATGGCGAAAAGAAACTATTAGACGCTGTCAAGGCTGTATTCAAATCCAACAAAATCAAGTACCAGAACAAAAAGATTGTCCGTTCTTGGCTTTCCGAACAGGAAGTAGCCGAATATTGGTATGTAACCGATGATGATTCATTTTGGGCGAAGTTTTGGAAGAGAGTAAAGACTTCTTTCGGTGGAAAGGTAAAGCCGACCAAAAAGCTGAAAAGCGTTTTATGGTCACCGTTCCGAGGTGATAAACTTTATCCGTTCTTCAACGATGAAGGTAAGATGATTGCCCTGTCCCGTGAGTACAAGAAAAAGCTCATGGATGATTCTGAAATCATTTGCTTTATGACTATCACAGACAAAGCGGTCTATCAATGGGACTTATCTAAAGGGTATGAAGAAAGAACACCTTTCGTTCATGGATTCCCGAAACTGCCGGTTATCTACGCTTACCGTCCTGAATCGTATTGCAAGAAGATAAAGACTTTCCGCGTCCGGTTGGAAAAACTGCTTTCCAATTATGCCGATTGTATTGACTATCACTTTTTCCCTTTGCTGAAATTGGTTGGCGATGTAGAGGGATTTATTGGGAAGAATAAAGATAAAATCGTAAAGCTCACAGGAGAAGGAGCAGATGCCCAGTATCTGACATGGAACCAAGTTCCTGAAACAATTCGTTTTGAAGCCGAAACGCTTACGAATAACGCTTATGATATGTCTAATACTCCACGTATCTCTTTCGAAACATTGAAAGGTGTTGGCAAGGCTTCCGGCACCGCTTTCCGCTTTATGTTCATGGGTGCACATATGGCGGTAGAAAATCACGGTGAGGTCATTGGAGAGTTCTTACAACGAAGGGTGAATTTTCTTGTTTCGGCTTTAGGTACTATTAATCCTTCCGAGTTCAACAAGGCATCACAGACTATTGATATCGAGACAGATTTGGTTCCATATATGATTGATGATTTGAACGACAAGGTAAATACTGCTGTTTCCGCTGTCAGTGGTGGTGTATGGTCCAGACGCGAAGGCATTATGTTTGCAGGGAACGCGGATCGCATCGAAGAAGAACTTGCCGAAATCAAGGAAGAACAAGAAGCTAAGAATAATCAAATCGGAAATAAAGAACGGAAAAACGCTTCTTAGTCAGAAAAAATATGGGGCTTATAATTCGGGTACATGAAAAATAGGACATTTAGCGGTGATTCTTCAGAGTTGCCGCTATTTTTTTTATATTCATAGTAAAATAACGAATATATTCTTTGATAGTATTCATATTATTACTATATTTGCATAGTAATTAAGTCCAAGCGTTATGAGTTACAAATCAGTGAAAGACGTTGTAACTATGTTGCAAGAAAACGGTTTTGTTCTAAAGAGTCAGAGAGGTAGCCACATGAAGTTTGAAAAAGACGGTAAAGTAGTTATCGTACCGAATCATAACAGCAAAGGCGTTGAGAAAGGCACTTATTACAGCATTTTGAGGCAAGCGGGGCTAAAGTAGCCCCCTTGTTCTCTTAATTTAAAAGGAGGTAATATGAAAACAGTAGAAGTTATCGTTGAACACGCAGGAAAGAACCTGAGTGCTTATATTGAAGGTGCTCCCGTCATTACAGTTGGTAATGATATGAAAGAGTTAGAAGATAATATGAAGGAAGCAATCGAGTTGTATTTGGAAGATAATACTAATCCTTGCGAGGTGTTGTCTGGGGAATTTGAATTAAAGTTCAAAATTGATGCTGCTACCTTTATCAACTACTACAGCAACATTTTTACTAAAGCTGCATTGAGTCGGATTACGGGAATCAATGAGCGTCAGTTATGGCATTATGCTGCCGGAGTACATAAACCGCGCAAACAGCAGTTGGAGAAAATTCAGAAAGGTATCCAGGCGTTAACAAAGGAGTTGTCAGCTATAAATTTACTGTAGTATGGCTAAAATCGAGAATGACATAGAGGATGATGCAATCTGTCAGAGAGTAGAGGAACTTCTTCCTATGACAGATGATGATACTCCTTTGAACGACCCGAATAGCATCGAGTTGGAACTTCTTTCTAACTTGGTTGCTGATTATTCAGAAGAACATTTTGCATTGGGAGAACCCTCACTTGTTGATGTTCTTAAGCTTCGTATGTACGAAATGGGACTGAATCAAAAATCACTTGCAAAATTAGTAGGTGTCAGCCCTTCACGTCTTAGTGATTATATTTCTGGGAAGTGTGAACCAACTTTGAAAGTTGCGAGGGAAATAAGTCGGAAGTTGAATATTGATGCAAATATAGTATTGGGAGTATAAGGGAAGAGGAATAAACATTTTTGTATGAATATGTTAAGAAACACTCAACATTTTATTGTTGGGTGTTTTTTTTGATTAACTTTGTACAAAACTACAAGTTGTAGTCTAAAGTTATACCCCAAAATACTGTTATATGAAAGATTTAGTTCCTTTATCAAAAAAATATTTCGACATAATAGCCCTGTTCTCAAGAGAACCTTTTGTGAAGTTGATTACAAAAGAGTTAGAGTATTATACTGATGGTGGCGATTTGATAGGTTTTATTTGTTTAGATTTGATTGATAATAATTACTCCGCAGGGATTTTATCAAGAGATAAGTCTATGCAGTATAGAGCTGCAAAAGTTAAAGTTGATATGTCAACTATTCCAGAAGCAAGAGAATGGCTTAAAAAATCATTTAATGAAGATACTATTACTCAGCATGATAATCGTAACGAATTCTTCGATTTATTTAAAGCATTGGAAAATGAAAAGACAATTCATCCTCATTTCAAATTGCTGAAAGAATCAGATTTTTATTCAAGTGCAAAAGAAGTTATTAAAGAATTATCATACCACTACAAAGATATTGACGGCAATTTTATAGACCAATTTCAGTCACTAAATGGCTTTGATTCTCGTATCTTTGAATTATATCTATTCTGTTTTTTTAGGGAACAATCTTTTTCTTTTAAAAGAGACTTTGAAGCCCCTGATTTTATTATAAATAAAATGGATGAAGAAATAGCTATCGAAGCAGTAACAATAAGTAGGAAAACAGAAAACACAAAACATATTACAGATTACGAGCCCAAATCGCCAGATGAAATAATTTCCGAGTTAGAAAATAATGTTCCTTTGATGTTTGGAAGTGCAATCTATGATAAGGTTAAAAAGAAATATTGGGAAAAGGAACATGTACAAAAAAAACCTTTCCTTATAGCTATTGCAGATTTTCACGACACTATGTCTATGACATGGACATTTAATTCATTATTAGAATACTTATATGGATATAGGTACAATAATTACAAACACTCAGAAACTGGAGAACTAATAATTAATCCAGTAAAAATAGATTTTTTCGAGAAAAGTAATGGTACACAAATTCCTGCGGGCTTCTTTTTAGACAAAGCCAATAAAAATATTAGTGCTATACTCTTTTCATCAACAGCAACATTATCTAAATTTAATAGAATAGGTAGACAAGCTGGAATGGGTAATGGGAATAGTTTATTAATACGCCAAATGATAATTTATAACCATGATAAAAATGCTGATAAACCTAATGTTGTAGTTTACCCTGTTGATGAGAATGCTAATGAAACATGGAGTGAGGGAATCGTGATTTATCATAACCCACATGCCTTATATCCGTTAGACCCTAATTTATTTGACGATTCTGTTGCACAATGTTTTTTTGATATGGAAAGTAAATTAGTACGAAGTATCATGCCTCAAATTTTCCCTTACGCATCGTATACAATGAATATAAAGCCAACAGACTCTTTAAACAAAAATGGAGAATAAATATATTCTATATTGAAGAATAGTAGAAACAGATTTCTTTGCTACTTTCTTTCCCGCATAGGCTCACGAAAGAAAGTAGCCGGGCGGGAGTGCCACCCGAAATAGATTACAGTTCCGAAAAGCTATCAATTTCACATTCCAATATAACGACCTCCACCTGATGGGTATAAAAGTCGTTTTTCTTTTCAGTATTATTATTTTGGTTCTATTATTTAGTGATTTGAGTCTTTTTTTATTCTATTTCTTCACAATCCTTTCTTGGTGAATTATACACCACTTAATTATTTCCCTTCCACGCAGTTACTTCTTACTTTTATATCGTATTTACGACAATGGATTGATTGTCGTGAATGGGAAGCCTAAATATTTATCAATCACTTGTATTGGTAGTATTTTTACTTCCGCAAATTGAATCTCAAATTTTAATTCATACGGTATGACAATCTTAGAACAAATCTTGGCAGGACTACAACAGAAATTCACTGGGGTGGACACTGCTATTCTTACCCGAATTGCCACCAAGAAGGCAGAGGGTGTAACGGACGATACAAAGGTAAACTCAATCGTTGAGGGTATCAGTTTTTCGGACGTGTTAAATTCCTATGGCGATTTCCGTGCCGGGGATGCTTCCAAAACAGCAGTGACTAACTACGAGAAGAAGCATAACCTTAAAGAAGGAAAGCCAATCGAGATTACCACTACTACTACGCAACAGCAAACAACGGAACAGCAACCGGATATGGCTACCATCATTGCCAATGCTGTAAGTACAGCCGTTAAACCGCTTTCCGATAAGCTGGCTCAATTCGAAACAGAGAAGTCACAAGCTACCCGACAGGAACAGATTTTGACTAAGGCTAAGGAGTATGGTATTCCCGAAAACTACGCTAAGAGGTGCGCTATCAAGGACGATGAGGACTTGGATGCTTATTTCAAGGACTTAAAACAGGACTTCGCAAATGACGGCTTTAAAGGCGTAACCCCTCCCGAATCAGCAGAGCAAAAGATTGAGAAAGAAAACGAATCTATTGCCGGTATGATTTCGGAAGGGACAAAAACTATTGTTGAATCTAAAAAGTAAAATTTATGGCAGCAGGTACTAAGTATAACTTGACTCCGGAATACAAGCCGGAAGAGTTTTACCGTGTTGAGACGGGTGTCAGAAAGAGTGGGCCGTGGAGGTTGGATATTTCTAATCTCGTAGTAGGCTCTGTTCTTCCTGTGTTCACTCCGGTACAAGCGGATTATAAGAAGCGTATTATCGTTCCCGTCCGCAACTTTAGAGTAGTGGAAGCCTATACTACTGGAGATACAGCCTTGTCTATTAAAGTAGAGAAGGGTTCTTTGGCTTATATAGGTATGTTCATAGGAAGCGGAAAGAAAGGCGCGGAAGTAACAGCGATTGACAAGACAAACAAAGCCTATGATGTGTTGACTATCAAGGCGGCTTTCGGAGAAAATATCGCCAAAGATGCGGTTTTGTTTGAAGCGACTGCGGTTGCTGGTACGGCAAAGAAGAATACTGCAAATTTTGTAATGTACGATGCGAAGAAAGTGGAGGATGATGGCCCGGTTCTTTGCACCCTCTTGATGCAGGCTTACGAAGTGAAGGAATCCAAACTTCCGATGCCTATTCACGAACTGGATAAAGCAGGTTTGACCTCTCGTTTCCAGTTTGAGTAATTAACCATTAAAAAGTAGAGTTATGAATCTGACTATACAGACTTTATTTTCCGACCCTATGATTGTAAATGCGGTTATCGACCGTGTTTTGCAAACGAGACAGGATAGAATCTACTGGCAGCAGTACGGCTCATTCCTTGAAACTAAGACCCGTGTGTTCAAAACATATTTGGGAACGGTTACAGGCGTGATGGCTGGTTCTATCATTGGAAAGAATGACCAAAAGCCTATTCGTGAAAGACGCTCACTTGGAAGCGGCTACACAGAAATAGCTTACTTGGGAGACAGATATCAGATGGATATTGAGAGACTATCCCAATTAGAGGATATTCTTGATAAGTTCAACGCCGCTAATACAGCCGACCAACGCACCATCTTACAGGAAATTATTGACTTCATCTATGATGACTATCGTCAAATCTTGCTTGCTCCCCACAAGCGTATGGATATTGTCACTGGTGAGCTGTTGATGACCGGTAAGGCTAAAGTGCACTTGGCAGATAACAAGGAGAATATTGAATTGCTTGATATTGATCTACCGTTCCATTTCATCACTCCCGAAGCCGCTGTTAAGGATAAGTTCATTTCTTATCTGAAAGAGCAAATTGAAGCGTTGAAAATAAAATACGGCGTATTCTCCAAGATGATTATGTCTCGTGGTACGTTCAATAAGAACATTGTCGGCAGCAAAGAGTTCGGGGAAACATTCAAGATGCTTCTCGGTGCTAATCAGTTCTATGTGAGCGGTGGTTTGATTACTTCACAGATGGCGTCAAGCGTGTTTACAGGTATCGGACTTCCTACCATCGAAATCAAGGAGGACTACGTTGAAAATCAGAACGGAGAGAACGTGCAGATTTACGCAGACGACCGCATTACTCTGTTGCAGAGCGACAACGTGATGCGTATGCGCCACCACAGACCGTATGTGATGACCGACCCAGTTCCAGGGCGTAACTACACACAATCAGAAGGACAGATGTCTATCTGTAACTATCGTGACGGGGAAGGTAGATACATGGAGTACACTGCCGAGTGGATTCCTGAGTTTATCGCTCCGAACAAGATTGTGAACATTGACCTTTCAACGATGAACGTATGACGGTAAACGAATACATATCACAGAAGTTTCAGTCTTTCGGCATTAACTTGTCGGAGGCTGACCTTTTGGATATGTGTCTGAACGCGAAGATAAGCGGAGAGGATGAGATGAACAAGGGTTGCTACGGTCATGTTTCCGTGGCGATTGCGTTGTTCATCCCCTCTCTATTGCTTCGTGCAACTTCAATCAGTGAAAGTGGTTTCTCGATGTCTTGGAATATTCAAGGTATCAAGGATTATTATTCATGGCTGTGCAAGCAGTACGGATTGAAAGACGAGTTAAATAACAAACCCAAAGTAACCTTCTTATGATATTCGCTCCACACATATTACAAGTAAAGGTAATCACCCCGATGGAAAAGGATGAGTTCGGCAGACCCATTCACGGAACTGGCGGTGAATGCTGGCAGGATGTATGTAAGTGTCGTTGTGATGATAACACTACCAAAGAGTTTACGTCTGATAACGGTTCTGTGTATCGTCCTAACTACCATGTGGTGTGCGAGAAGAGAATCACTGTCAAGGCAGGGGATGAGGTCCGTTGCATGGATGGCGATAATTTGAGAGGGCAAGGCGAGGTTTATACGGTGAAGAATACGAACTACTTTGGATATTCGGAACTATGGATGTAGGATTTGATTTTTCAGATGCCGATTCCTTTTTCAATGAAGGCGAATGGGAAGTCGAGAAGAAGATGATTGATGTGGGCGATGAAGCTGTGAGATACGCAGAGGAACACGGTAATTATCAAGACCACACACTCACTCTGAGAACGTCCAATGATTACGATGTCGATAAAGACGGTTTGACGCTGAAAAACGAAGCGGAATACGCTTCATTCGTGGAATCCAAGGGGTTTGATGTTTTGAGTGGTGCCGCTTTATATGCAGAGAAACGATTAAAAGAAGAATTTGAATGATAGTAACTACCGACATAGGAAACATTCTCTACCGGGATTGCAAGGATTTCGGGATAGACATAGTACCGGCAGGAAAAACACTAACGGGTGAATTGAAGTCCGAAAGGATTGTCATCCACACGAAGAAGCAACAGCCGGAAATATATTGGAAGAAGTCCTTTGCCGAGGTGAATATCTGTGTGCCTAATTTGAGTGAGAATGAAGCGAACTCTATCCGTCTGAATGAGCTTGAAAGGCAAGCCAACAAGCTATTCGACGATATGGTAAGCACCTATGACGGCACAGCCTATCGTTACTCAATCGAATCAATCGGTACGGAAGCAGACACAGCTTTGAAGTGTCATTATGTGAATGTAAGAATTCTATTTGAAGTATTAAATGTAAAACTATAGGATTATGATTTCAGCAGTAGGAATTAAAAGAATCTTGTTTGCCGACACAAATGTAGTTACGGCAGACATTACCCCCGAAATCGCTAAGACTTTAATTTCGGCAGCTATCACTGCCAAAAATGAAGTACAAAATGTACATGGGGAAACTTGGCAGATTGAAGAGTCGGAAGCATCTGTAACTGGTTACAAGAACCAGTTGAACGGTCAGAACTACCGTTATGATACAACTCTTGGTGATATTACTCCTGCTTTCTCTATCGGTCAGTACGATTGGAAGACGAAAGCGGCCCTCATGGGTGGAGCGGTTGTTGAAACTGGTGCAGATGCAAATAAGGTTGCCGTAGGTTGGAAACGTCCTTTGACTAAAGATGTCATTAATAAGGCTCTTTTTTGCTTGACAGAAGACAATGTTTGGTTTATCTTCCCTAACGTACAGATTGTTGCCCGTGAAGCAAATACCGATAAGGCAATTGCTATCGCTGTTCGTGGTTTGGTACAAACGCCAACAGTAGAAGGCGTGTCTTCTGAATACAACTATGATGAAGATGCTGTTAAAGCATTGACCGCATAAGTTTATAGGGCGAAAGATTGTTTTCAGATGGCGGTGGGTGATTGCTCACCGCCATTTTAATTTAAATATTATGAATCAAGCAGCTAAAATAGTATCTGATGCTCTGTTGGGTTTAGATTTTAAAAATGTGGAGATAGGAGGAATGATTTATACTATCAAACCTCCTACAATCAAGGTGATTTGCCGAGCAATACGGCATTTCTCTAATATAGGTATGACTGGTGATAACATCATGGAAGCCATCAAGGAACTTCCCGAAGCTACTGAAGATATGTTGGAAGGTATTTCATGCTTCATTTGTGGTAGTGAAGATTTGGCTAAGGTATTGGAGAACGGAACCTTTGAAGAAATCAAAGAAGCGTTGGAAGCGTGTTTTTCCATGATGGATATTTCGGCTTTTCAGTGTGTCAGCTCGATGAAGAACGTGTCGATGCTGGCAGCCAAGCCGAAACAGTAGGAAACACAACGTTCTTCGGGCAGATAGCCCATTTGATTGATACGCTTCATTTGACATATACGGAAGTTTTTGAGGTTATTCCTTATAGAAATTTATTGATGATGCAACGGGACAAACTTCATGCCGTATATGGCGGTCAGAAGGTAAAGAAAATCAGTGGTAAGGAATTGGCGAATCGTAGAAAGAGAAAATAGGTATGGCAAAATTATATTTCAAGGTAGCAAGTGACTGGGAAGAGGTTGTAAGACTCCGTAATGAGATAGTGAAGTTAAAGCAGGAGTTAAAGGGCATGGATAGTACGCAATCTCCCGCTGCTTTCAAGACTCTGAATACCCAACTGTCCGCATCCACTCAAAAGATGGATGGATTGGTAAATGAAGCCGCCAAAGCCGGAGCGATGATGGAGGGCAGCTTCAAAAAGAAAATCTTCGATGCCTCCCAATCAGTAAATGGGTTTACAGAAAAAATCATTGCTCAAAAGGCGGTGGTTAAGGATATTGAAGCGGATATAAAACGTTTGGGAGATGCTTATCGCATCGCCTTGAAACGTAACCCTACATCGGCAAACAGTAAGTTAGAAGAATATAATGCTGCCCGAAAGGTTTTAGATGAAGAAAAAGCGGCTCTTTTTGGATTGACTCAACAGCAGGCGGAAGCTCGTCTTTCCGTAAAGAAACTCCGTGATGAATACTCTCTTTACAAGAGTGACGCAAAAGGTGTTACTGAGGCTAACGAAGGCATCACTATCTCTTGGAAGAAAGCACTGGCGGTTATTGGTGGTGCTGGCGTACTGAAAGCGTTAGGTTCTGAAATCATCCGTGTGCGTGGTGAGTTTCAAGCGGCCGATACTGCTATTCAAACATTGTTAGGTAGCAAGGAGAAAGCCGATGCGCTCATGGTGCAAGTACGTGAATATGCAAAGATTTCACCTTTGGAATTTTCAGATGTCACTGCCGCTACACAGATGATGTTAGGGTTTAATATCGAAGCTGAAAGAGTACCACGTTATTTACAAGCTATTGGTGATGTTTCTATGGGGAATACACAGAAGTTTAACTCTCTTACTTTGGCTTTTTCTCAGATGTCAGCAGCAGGTAAGCTGATGGGGCAAGACCTTAATCAGATGATTAATGCCGGATTCAACCCCTTACAGATGATAGCTGAAAAGACAGGGAAGTCTATTGCCACACTCAAAGATGAGATGTCTAAGGGGGCTATTTCCGCAGAAATGGTACAACAGGCGTTTATTGACGCCACTTCCGCAGGCGGTCGGTTCTATAATATGTCCGAGAATGCTTCAAAGGAGATAAACGGTCAGCTATCTATGATGCAGGATGCTTTGGATTCTGTGTTTAACGAACTAGGGCAGAAGTCAGAAGGGGTAATTATGGATGGTATTCAAATGACTACTTCGCTGATTGAAAACTATGAGACAGTCGGAAAGGTGCTTGCTGGATTGGTGGTTACTTACGGGACGTATAGGACTGCCGTAATGTTAGTTACTGCTGCTGAAAATGGTCATTCTGCGGCAACATTAATTATGCGTGGAAGAATATTATTAGCGCAGAAAGCACAGGCATTACTGAATGCTACCATGTTGAAAAATCCGTATGTCTTGTTGGCTACGGTGGCAATTGGCGCAGCTTCTGCTGTGTGGGCATTTAGCAAACGAACAACTGAAGCACAAGAAGTACAAGAAAGGTATAATGCTTCAAAAGAAGATGCTATACGAAAAGAAGAATCTCACAGGCAAGAAATTCAACGTCTTATTTCTGTCGCAGGCGATGAAGCGGAAGCTACAGCAAACCGCAATGCTGCAATAGAATCACTAAAAAAGGCATATCCGGGAATCATCGAAAAATATATTGATGAGGAAGGGCATTTGACAAATTTGATTCAGTTGCAGAAAGACCTTAACGAGGAACAATCTAAGCGGAAAAAAGAAAGCAATCAGGAAAAACTTGCTTCCATAAATGCCAAAGTTAGGAATCAAGAAGAATATGTATCAGGGATGTCGGGTAGTAAAGAGGCTATCAATGAGGCTAATGATGTTCTTAAAGAACTTCAAAGACAACAAAAGGAGGCTCAAGCTGCCGTAAATACCGACTATATAAATGCTCGCATTGAAGAAGCTAAAAATTTTTCTGATGACGAACTTGAAAAAGCTATATCTCAATGGAAATCTTCTCTTTCAAGAGTATCAGAAGATATGATTGGGGAATTTTCACGTGATGAAGTATCTTCATTTGTGAAATCCCTTGAGACATTGCAGTCTGCAAGAGAAAAGCAATCTAAAAATAAGAAATATTGGGAAACAAAAAAGAAAGAAGCTGAAACCGCTTTAAACTCCATTGCGTCTTCTCAAAAGAAATTAATGGACGCTGGTAAGTTTAAAGGGATAGACGAAGCCGTAGTAAAGAGTTACAAGGATAATGTTAAGAAGCTAAAGGAGGCTGAAAAAGAACTGAAAGTTTACGATTCGTCTTCCAAACAAGGAAAGGCTTCTGAAAAACAGAAGAAAGAACAGCAAAAGTCTGCCGAGGAACTTCTTTCTCTTCGTCGCCAGAACCAGCAGGATGAAGTCAGTTTGATGAAAGAAGGTACGGAGAAGAAACTGAAACAGATAGATTTGGATTATCAAAAAGAACTGGACGCCATTAAAAAACAGGAGAAAGACCTGTCAGAAAAGCAAGGTGGAAAGTTGACCCCTGAACAATCTATAGAGATTTCAGCTCGTTACACTAATGCTGAAAATAAGAGAGATAAAAATATTGCTGACGTAACAAAAGAACAACTTAAAACTGAACAGCAGGCGTTGAATGATTACTTGAAAGAGTATGGCACATTCCAGCAACAGAAATTCGGCATCGCCCAAGAATATGCCGAGAAGATACAAAAGGCTCAGAATGAAGGCGAGCGTTTGATATTGAAGAAACAGCGTGACATCGCCATCCAAAACAAAGAGACTGAAGTTGTTAAAGCCAATATCGACTGGGTGACTGTGTTCGGAGAATTTGGTTCCATGTTTTCTGATCTGATTAAACCTACTTTGGAAGAAGCAAAGAAATATCTCCGGACTGATGAGTTTAATAACTCCGATCAGGCAAGTCAGAAATCATTGATTGACGCTATCAACCGGATGGAAAAGTCTTTGGGCGGTGCCAGTGGAGTGAATTTCAAGAAACTTGGTGAGGATGTAAAAGCCTATCAGACAGCGGAACAAAATCGTATCAATGCAGTAGAAATCGAAACGGAGGCTTTGGACAAGCTCCAAAAAGCGCAAGAGGACTACACCAAGGCACAGAAGGATGGAACTGAAGAGGAAAAGCAGGCTACCGCGAATGCCCTTGATATAGCACGGCAGAATGCTGACATTGCATCTGCCAACGTAAAGACGCAAACGGATATCGCCAACCAGGCCCAGCAGAACATGACCGATACTGCTACTAAGCTGAAAGCGAGCATGGAGAACTTGTTGGGAGGGTTGCAACAACTGTCTTCGGGCGGATTATATAACGCATATAGTGGAATTATCAAGACGGTGAACGGATTCAAAGATGTGATAGGTAAAACGTCTGATTCCCTTAAGGAGGTTCCCATTGTCGGATGGATTCTGTCCATCATTGACGTGCTCAAAGACGGATTGAGCAATCTTGTTGGCGGTCTGCTAGATGCTGTCTTGAATGCTGTTAGCGGCATTATTAGTGATGTTTTGTCTGGAGACTTGTTTGTTACAATTGGTAGGTCTTTAAGAGATGGCATAGGTAATATTCTAAATGCAATTTCATTCGGAGGATTCAATTCCTTGTTTGGCATTGGTGGTAACAAAAAAGAGGTCGAGGAAGCTATCAACAGACTGACAGACCGAAATGGAACACTACAGACCGCCATTGAGGATTTGACAGATGTAATGGAAGCCAGCAAGGGAACAAAGTCTGTTTCTGCATATGCCGATGCAAAGAAGCTGCAAAAAGAGACGGAAGAAAACTATAAAAAAATTGCACAGGAACAGGCTAGATATTCAAGTGCTCATCATAGCTGGAACTACTACTGGGGTGGATTTAACCAAGAAGAAATCTCTCGTTTAAGCAATCAGATTGGTAGAAATTGGAACGGTGATATATGGTCACTTTCTCCCGAAGAGATGAAAATGCTCCGCAGTAATGTTGACATGTGGGAGAAAATTCAGAATACAGGGAAGGGCGGTTACGGAGAACGTCTTTCTGAAAAATTGGATGATTATATCGACCAAGCAGGTAAGATGGAGGAGCTGACTAATAAGTTGTATGAAGGACTAACCGGAATATCTTTCGACTCTATGTATGATAGCTTCATAGACAATCTTATGGATATGAAATACGATGCGAAGGCGGCAGCGGAAGATATATCGGAATATTTCATGCGCGCCATGCTTTCCAATAAGATTGGTGAATTGTATAGCGATAAACTTGAAGGATGGTGGAAGAATTTTGGTGCCGCCATGGAGGATAATGAACTGACTGAAGCTGAAAGGGAGGCTTTGCAGGATGAGTATATGCAATATGTAGAAGAAGCCATGAAGCTTCGTGACGAGCTTGCCGCAGCAACTGGATATGACAAGATTTCTCAAGAATCTACTTCCCAATCTTCGACTTCCAGAGGGTTTGGTACCGAAATGACGCATGAGGATGCCGGAGAACTAAGTGGTAGGTTTACTGCTTTACAGATTGCAGGGGAAGAAGTCAAGAATCAGAATGTAATTCAATCTCAATCTCTGAACTTGTTAACCGCCAAGGCTGACACTATACTCTCTGTTAATACAGAGACAAGAAATATCGCTGACGACACAAGGGATTTGATAGCACAGTCTTATCTTGAACTGGTGCAGATTTCGGAGAATACAGGGGCAATCGTCAAACCTATTCAACAGATGCAAAGAGATATAGCAGAAGTTAAAAAGAATACAGCAAAATTATAGTCTATGAATGAATTATTGATAAATAACAAGGATGCTTACGCTTTATGGGGTGTGAGAATGGGAGAGGGGTTTCTTGATGTAATTGGGGCAGCCGTCCCCATGAAAGACTTTATTGAGAATAAAAGTCGACTTGAACATGGGAAACGGGTAATAATTAGTAATCCTAAAGTCGATGAGAGGGAAATAACTCTTTCGTTCACTATCGAGGGTAATTCTCAGTCTGATTATCAAGCAAAGAAGAAAGCTTTCTTTGATGAGTTGTATAAAGGTGTGGTTGATATTAAGATTCCTGCTAATAGTAGCGAGGTTTACCATCTTATTTATACTGGCAAGAGTGTCACTTATGCTCAGAGCTTAGATAGGACTTTTGGTAAGATTTCAAGTAAGTTTTCGGAGCCGAATCCGGCTAACCGAACCTAATTCACGACATTGGTTTTATTGTCGTGTATAAGAGTGCCCAATTTTAGGCACTCTTTTTTTTATCCCCGAACTTTGGGGTGTTATGATAGTAGACATCAAAAATATATCGGGTGCCATTCTTCTTTCAACCACTCCCAACGAAGGTTGCAAGCGGAAGCTTACGCTCCAAAAAGAGGATTACATACTTTTGAAATTCTCTTTGGAGAATCCCATATACTTCAAGCTCGGAACTTACGTTGAATGCGACTTTGGACTATTTGAAGTGTGCGATTTGCAGAGTCCTACCTTCAACACCGATAACGCAGGCTATGATTATGAACTAAGACTTGATGCTCACTACTGGAAATGGAAAAATAAAATCTTCAAATATACCCCGGAGACATCTGGGCAGGAAGCGTCCTGGAGTCTGACAGCTCCACTCGACGTACAAGCAAGTATAGTCCTGAGAAACTTGAAAGCTCTTGGTTATACTTACAAAGGACAGGATTTTGATTTTTCCATTGACAGTACGGTCGAGAACAAGTCTCTGTTAATGACTTATGATAACACCAATATCTTAGATGCCTGTTTTGAAATGGCGAAGAAATGGGATTGCGAGTGCTGGGTGACAGACAATATTATCCACTTCGGTAAATGCGAGTTTGGCGACTACGTGAATATGGAAATCGCTAAGAACGTGGGGGAAATGTCACGCTCCGAATCCCAGTCAACCTATGCCACCCGTATCTATGCTTTCGGCTCGACAAGGAACATTCCTGCCAACTACCGTCCCGTTGACGAAGCGGTGGTGGTAAATGGTGTGGTGCAAAAAAGATTGATGCTACCCGAAGGGACTCCGTACATAGATGCTTATCCGAAAATGAGTACAGAGGAAGCTATCGAGCAAGTGGTTATCTTCGATGATATTTATCCCCGGAGAGTTGGAACTATGTCGGACATCACTACCAAGGAATATACCGAAACCATTGAGAATGCTGATGGAACGACTACCGAAAAGAAGTGGGACGCTTACCGTTTCAAGGATACAGGGATAACTTTCTCCAAAGATTATATTCTCCCCGGTGAGGAATTGACAATCATCTTCCAGTCGGGTAAATTGAACGGTATGGTGTTCGCTGTAACCTTTGATCCCGACGGTAAGGATGAACAGCTTTGGGAAATTGTCCGAAACGAGGATTACGGTCGCCCGTTGCCCGATGAGGTGCTCATCCCCGAAGACGGCGATACCTACGTTTTGTCAGGTTGGGATTCAACCAAAATAACAGAATTAGGACTTGTATCCGCTGCCGAACGGGAACTGAAGGAAGAGGCTGAAAAGTACATTGCCAAATCTAAGATAGACCCGAACACCTACAACTGCACGATGATGTCCGATAACGCATACAGCGAGGATGGAATGCATAATCTCTACGGTATCGGTCAAAGGGTGAACCTCATAAACAAAGCCTATTTCGAAAACGGAAGGCTGTCGAGGGTTATCGGGTTCGAATTCAACCTTGATAAGCCTTATGATTCCCCCGTATATACTGTCGGGGAAACTGCCGCCTATTCCCGCATCGGGGAACTAGAGGACAAGGTAGAAAATCTCACTCTTAAAGGGCAGGTTTATACAGGTGGAAGCGGTAGTGGTGTATATGTGATAAGAAGGAATGACTCCACTCCTGCAACTGACAGCAATGTGTTCTCGGCATTGCGTTCGTTATCAATGTTTCTTCGTAAAGATAAACTAGATTTCACTAATTACCTATTGAGGTTATTAGGAGGACTAGAGGTTGGCGAAGCCATAGACTCACTAACTGCGGGCAAGGGCATAATCGCGGATAATAAAGGGAGGATACAGGCTGACCGCATGGAGTTGCGGTCATCGCTGACCGTTTTGCGTCTTATCATCAACGAAATTCAGGCAATGTCCGGTGACTTCTCTTTCTCTGATTGTGGTACCATTGAAAAGGTTGAGTTGTTGGATGATGGTACTTACCGGCTTACTATGGAGAAGCGCACAGATACGGATTGGACCACATTAGAGGAAAACGACGTATTATGTTCCATCGTGAACTCGCTGTTGATCGGAGGTACCGACTACTATACTTCTTGGTTCAGACCAGTATCGAAAAACCGCAATGATAATACTTTGACTGTAGTTCTTTATCCCGACAGCGAAGTGCCGGGCGGCAAGAACTACCCACCGGTTGAAGGCTATAATGTGACTCGCAAAGGTAATGCGAAAGTACCGGATGCTGGTGAAGCTCCGAACGAGCGTGCTCAAAGCTGGCTGCTTTCATCCCGTGAAGGTAGGATTATGTTTCTTCAAAACGTATTCAAACCGATTCTCGAAGATTACAACTATGCATTAACTATTGGCCGCTTCCCCAACGTAAAGATGATAGAGAAACTCCCTATCGGTTCTACTGACGTTGGTGTCATGTCGAAGATAGGCGTGTTCGAGAAGATATACGAAGCTGACTGGAATGGAACGATTATCCCTAAAAAAGTGGATCGTGGTGAATGGTCTTTGACTACAGCACAAGGAGATGAACCTTACCGATTTGTAGACTATGAAACCCAATTGGAGAATCAGAAGGTAATCACGACTTTGGAACAGCATACCGTCTATCATTATGGTTGCAAATGGGGATGCCTGATTGATAAAACGACTGAAGAACCTCAGTGGAACTCCGCCGGATGGGTATTGCTCGAAGGCGACAAGAACTATCACCTGGAGTTTACTTCTACTGCCGGTTGGCAGTTCTTCAAAAACGGTGTGAATACCGATATTGCTGCCGTTGTGAGTTATGGTAACCGTGATATCACCAATGTCCTTATGGCTACTACCGGTGTCGAAGTGGAGTGGTTACGGGATACCGGGAATATCCCTGCCGATAACAGCTGGAAGCCTGTCTATGTGGACGGACAGAAGCATGTTATCCGACTGACTTCCGTTGACATGGGGAGCGAATGGGGACTTTCAGTTAGAACGGTGAAGTTCATCTGCCGGGTGTTCATCCCGGTGGGCGAAGATATGGAGACAGTAGAAAATTATGTTGGATTTAGAATTTGAAAGTTATGGATGAAATTAAAACAGATCGTTTTAGTACGCGTGGTTTTATAGTATTTCCTACGGTTGTAATATACCGATACAAGTGGCTGGGAATAATTAATCGTATCGGAGTCACAATTCTACATACTCCCCACGGAGGTGTAGAAGATTGGGAGAAGGCTGTCAAAGAGAAGACGGGGATTAAGAAATTAACAGTTATAGAACATACATAGAATGGCTATACAAACCCAACCCAAGGATGTCTCCGTCCACATCGACCCGTACTCCTTCCTTGCGGAGATACAGGTTCTATCCGGTAATCCTGTACAGAACTATAACAAGGATACGAATGAGTACGAGCCGGATCGCTCGCTTATTCCTTGCGTACTCATGCCTTACATTTCGGTTCAGGACCCTGAGGGGCTGATGAACGGTAGCCAAGCGATTACCGGTGCCGAATGGTATGAAGGTGCTCCAAAGGCAGATGGCAGTAATCGTATTGTAAATAACGATGATTATGTCGTGTCCGCAACAGGTAAACCTACTTATTCTTTGACGGTAAAGAAGAATGTGGATTATAACAATCCGATAGAGCTGCATTGTATCTTTTCTATCACGGACAAGCGAAAGAATACCCAGGAGAAGTTTGAGCGTAGCATTGTGCTTCGTACCAGTATCTTTGATTCAAACAATTACTCTTTGAAGATCAACCGTCCCAAAGGATGGACTATTAATCCTCTTGAGGTGGTACCAAACAGCAAAGGAGAATGGCTGTATGATATAACTGCACAAATATACTCCGGTGAGGATATCGTGGCTGATGCCAATGCTGCTTTCTGGTGGCAGATACTTGACGGCACAACATGGCGTGACTTTACCGATGATGAATTAGAGGTCTTTGTCTCCGGTAAAAATGCAGATGGTACCTGGAGTAAAACACTGACGCTCGATGCCCGATTCTTCAGGAATATTTCTGTCCGTGTTCGTGGAGCGTATTATACTGGTACGCGCCCATCTTCTCCGACTTCGGACGAGATGCAGGCGACGACTTCCATCAAAGTGGAGATGCCGGGGACATTACGTGCCGACATTCGGCAGACGAAAGGTATCAAGATCAACTCTCGCATGAATACCACTGTAGGTTACGAGTGCATATTGTCTTACAACAAGCGGCTGATTGACAGCAGCAAGGGCAGCCTGTTCGTGATTGACTGGTACGCGAAATCCGCCAAGGCCGGCAGTACGGCAAAAAATGTCGGTCGCGGCAGGACGGTGGAGTTCGTGCCTTCCGCTTATTCGTTCGATCCCTTATATCCCATATCGGTATATGCTTCAGTGAGGATGTACGCGGTAACGGCATTGGTGACTACGAGCGACAATAAAGCCCTCACCACAAGTGACGGCAAATTGATTATCACATCTAAATATGAATAGCTTATGAATTATCTGTTAGTGAAACCTGAAGAACTGGACGGGCAGGGTTACGATTACAAATATGCCGAACGTATTCCGGACGGCCGTGTAATCCTGCCGCTCAGTGCTTTGAAGGTGCTTTCCAATTTCAGCCCTGAAATCCTTTCGGATGACAAGTTGAAAGCACTGATTAAAGAGCAAAAGGAGAGCGGTCTTTATGATCCTCCCCAAGAAGATGAGGGCAACAATAGTGAAGAACCGGTAACTGGTGGAAGCAGTAGTGATAGTGAATCTCCGGAAGAAGATATCACTACTGAAGAATCGACCGAAAACCCAGTTGAACAGGAAGGGGGTGAGGTATGAATCTTGAAGGAAGTTTTACCCTTATTGCTTTAATGGATGGTACAACAATCAACGGAACACTTCGTGTAGAAGGCACTCCGCTTGTACAAAGGTATAATAAAGGCACGGCTGTTTTCATTCCCGATTTTGAGACGTTGGCCGAGAATAACCGTCCGACTGTCGTTGTGATCCTGCGTGATATTTCTGATGGCAGCGTCTTGATTCCTAATACGATTGAGTTTCGATATAATGACTTGCTTCTGACCTTCGGCAGCAACGGTTTGTCAACGAATGCCGGTATGGTGGGGTATTTCAAAAAGGTAGATGCTTACAGCACAACAATCGGTGGTGACACTTATAAAGTGCCTGCTCTGCGTGTTATGAAGAATCTTGTGCCCATCTCCGGGTATGATAATGACCGGATCACTGTCTCAGGTACCGTTGAGATTGGCGGCTCTTCGATTGCCTTCAATGCGCTGTCAAAGGAAGTTGTTATTCAAGAGTCTACCGGTAATCAGTATGATGTGCTGATATCTAACAATAAAGGTTCCCAACTTCTTTTGGACGGCGAATCCCTTACTGAAACAGCACGTGTTTTCAAAGATGGCGTGGAAATAACCGATTATACAGGGTTTACATTTCAGTGGGTTAAGATGCTTGGAGCCGGTGATACCAATTGGGGCACATCTCGCACACAGGCAGTCTCTACCAGTGATGTAGACAACGTGTTGAAGCTACGTTGTGATGTAAAGAAAGACGGCTCACTAGTCGCCTCCGGGTATGATGAAGTGACTGACTTTTCCGACCCATACTATACGGTCATCAAGATTACCGGTATTAGCGGTAATACAGTAAAGAAGGGTGAAACGGCAACGGTCACTCCTGTTGCCGCGAAACGTAGCACGGGAGAGGAAGTTCCATCCCTGATTAAGAGTTGGACATTCTCTCTGAAAGATAATGCCGGTGCCGCATTTATTTTGACGGGAAAGGATTCCGCGACGTTTACGGGTGCTAACGCAACAGTGACTTATGAAGACATGGTCCGTGCTAAGATGGGTTTATCAGGCTCTATTAGCGGTACTGCATAAATTGTATGATATGATACTGACAGGAACATTCTACTTAATAGCCGATACGGAACGCCTTTGGATTGGTGTCAATCCAGAGACGGTATCTTTGGATGCTAATAACGTACAGGCTGCACCGTTACAGGTCCGGTTTTGGGCCGGTGAAGGGAGTAATAAGGTGGCTATGTCTGCCTATCTCACGTTCAGGGTTGAAAGTGTCGTGGGGAGTAGTGTCACGAAATTGTTTGAGGACAAACCTGTTTCAAAGGTCAGTTCTTATGACTACACTATTCCTTCAGATCAGTATGCTACCGCTAACCGTATCAGTATCTATGCTTATGAGGATGCTGCACGGACGAAAGAGATTGATAGCAAGCAGGTGAACATTATTGCCGCCAATCCTACGCCTTTTCCACGTTCGGATGATTGGAACGTGGAAAATGTGTATAAGAACGGAGAGTATCTGAAGGAAGACAATGTGTTGTACATGTGGACCAGCCGCGTTCCTGGAAATACGGAGATTAGCCCGAAGGAATGGATTGAAGCTCATCAAGAGAGTGGACTGTGGACGCCTTATCCTTACGACAAGTTAATTGCGGCCGAGATTGCTCTCCTTAATTTCGCTTTGATAGGCTCGGCTGTATTCCAGGATGAATATATGATATCGCAGCAGGGTGTTGATGCATCGGGCAATCCTACCAATGATTTCCGAAAGTTTGGCACGGAAGAATTTACTCCTAATCTGCTTTTGAATTTTCTTATTGGTAAGACTATATTTAATGATGCCGAAATAAGAGGCAAATTCTCAACCTCATTAGGAGGAACGCGTATTGAAATCGATCCGGAAAGCAACAGCATAAAATTGTATAACCAATATGATAATGAAGTTGGAGATATAAGTTTCTTAGAAGAAGATTATCAAGAATCAAAAATCTATTATCCTCGTATTAGGTTACGTAGATATCGGGATAATAGAATAATTAATCAAGCTATAATAGGAGACAGAAATGTGCAATTCCTTGTTGACACCGGTTCAACCTCTTATTCGTGTATTCTTGATCCTATTTATGGGTTGACATTTTATCAAGGAAATGCACCAATGAAAAATTATCCGGCAAGTTAAGCGAAACCCTGCCTTACCAATTGGCAGGGTGGTTTGAAAGTAATCTAATGGATTGAATAAAATTAAACAAAACGAGATTAAAAATTAAATGTTAAATTGGGCTGATTTTCTTGATAGAAAAAACGCCCGTTAAAAATACCATATATGGAAAAGATTAAGATAACGGATAATAGTGTGATAGAGCAGATCAGGGATAATATGGCTACTGCAACTATTAGTGAGAAAGGATTGATGCCGGCCGGGCTAATCGGTTCAAAAAACAACCAGTCAAGCACATTGATATGCGAGACTACGACTAATGCCGTTACAGGCTCTTTATTATTAGCAGTTTCTGCGACCACTTCAGGAATCCCCAACCTTTATTTCATTTCTATGGGGCGGTCTGCCAATAGTACAAGTAATCCGACCCTTAGAGTGAAAGTATTAGCAGGTACTTACAACATCAAGATTATAGGGAAAACAGATGCAAATGGCGTGTGTAGGATATACGCTGAACGCAATCAGTATACACCTGTTCTTAAAGTCATCTCAATGAATACAATTGGCATCACTATGAAGATGGAGTCTGCCGATAATTCTGAGTTTGAGGATGGTTTTGAAGCTACGTTGGAGTAATAGTATAGGGGCATTATGCCCCTATAAATTATTAAACAACTATTTCCGTATAACTATCATCCATGACTAACTTCATTCTTTCAACAGTTTTATTACCTAATATATTAAAACTTTCAGCATCTGAAGTCGCTGAATTAGCCGTTGAAACTAAATATATGTCAAGAAAACCATCCTCTTTTTTCCAATAAATTTTAAATGGCATTTTAGAGTTTAGATTGGTTATAAATATTTTGGGAGCATTTGACGTATCATTTTGTACATTATACATACTCAGTATAAATAAGAAGGGGGCCTGTACATATATCCCATGTATGATAAAGGAGGCTCTTTCCCATGAAGTAAATTTCCCTATTTTAATTGCATTGTAATAATAACCATATAGTAAGGTTTGGTTTGTACGCTTTTTATCAATACTGGACATAAGCCCTTTTTCTTCTTCAGTAGCAATATTCATCTGTTTCCTGATTTCTTCCGCTATACCTGCATCGCTAATCAATATCTTTTCCATATTTGGTATTTTTAACGGGCAACTAATATCAGTGATTTTTACCCTATTGACAATTGAACTTATACTGAGTAATTTTCTCATATAAAGGATGCCCGTTAAAAGTATAAGATATGGAAATCATGCAAGAAGGGAATCTACCGTCGGTTGACAGTCTGGATTTTGTGCGAGGGTTAAGTGGAGGTAATAGTATTAAGATTCTCCCAAGTGCTTTATTAAAAAATGCAGGTGCATTACTCCAGACTTCATTGCCAGCGTCAGGGGTAAATGTTGTAGGTAATTATGATGGTAATATAAGTGGCTATGGTTGGTACAATAATTCTGCTGATCCAACGGGTACATATGCTCCACCATCATCTGCCGGCATATTTATCCGTATAAATCTATCCTCCACCCAAGTAACTTTTTTCTTTCCAACTGTTGTTGGAAAGAAAAAACTATGGTATAGGATTGATGGCGGGGCTTGTATTGAGTTATGATTTTACAGGGGCATTTTGCCCCTATATCTCACCATGTTGGTTGAATGGCATCTTCAGGAGGTGTCTCAACTATCATAGGAAATGAGGCGTTACCATGTAAAAGATTAATGCATGAGGCCTTATTATTGATTGCTGAACTCTTAGCCCATACAATTATAGTACTACCATCCTTTTTATATTTCAAATTGGGATTATAAACCTCTCCTGCTTTCCCGATAAGTTGTTTAAAATTGCATATCTGAACCTTATTATCATAATTAACTACATATCCCACAATTATACTTGCATCTTGATTAGCATAGCATATCATATTCATCATAAAACTGCAAGTCATATTTGATTTTACTTCCATTACCCTAATCCATGTTGCCCCGCTATCAACCGGGAAGAATATTCGTTTTATTCCTCCAGCGCTTTCCAATGTTGATAATAAATTTGCTGGTGTCGATACAATAGGGTTATTGTCAGCATCTACAGCCTGTATTTTTGATGGTATTCCATTTCCTAAATTTGCCTGATATTCTTTATCACTTATCTTCTCCATACCTTACACTTTTAACGGGCGTCTGAAGTGTGTTTTTTTCTGCCGGATTACTTTGTTATCTTCACGGGCAAAAATGATTTACGCTTATATTCGTGTCAGTACCGATAAACAAACTGTGGAGAATCAGAGGTTTGAAGTTCAGAATTTTGCCAACGAACGTAGATTAGTCATTGATAAATGGGTTTCTGAGACAGTTTCGGGAACTAAAGCTGCAAAAGACAGGAAATTAGGTCCATTATTAAAGAAGATGAAGAAAGGGGATACCTTAATCCTTTCTGAAATCAGCCGGTTAGGCAGAAACCTAATGCAAATTATGTCGATGCTCAATCTCTGTATGAGCAAAGAAACCTTTGTCCTGACAGTTAAAGAAAGATATGAGCTTGGCAATAATATCAATAGCCAGGTACTTGCTTTTGCTTTTGGTTTGTCTGCTCAGATCGAGCGTGATCTAATTAGTCAAAGAACCAAAGAGGGGTTAGCCAGGAGAAGAGCCAATGGCATGCAACTCGGACGTAAGAAAGGAGATAAGAATACTCACTATAAACTGACAGGTAAAGAAGGCGTTATCCGGACTATGCTCGATTATGGATATTCCAAAGCAGCCATCTGCCGAAAGCTAAAGTGTAATCACAAAACACTTGATGATCATCTTGAAAGAATGAAAGAAAAGCCTTGTGAATTAGGGGATAATTAGTACCTTTGTGCATGTGATTATGCCCATTGACAGCCCGTGTTGTCGATGGGCTTTTTTTGTGCCTAAAAAATCCCGTCCTACCAATCACTGGCCGGGCGGGATAACGACAAAATACTAAGACCTTAACGGTCTTATGCGATAGCAAAGGTAGTATTAATAATTAAAATAGTGAAAGGAAAATGAAAGATGTATTAGATTTCTTACATGCGTTGGATTTGACTAACCTATATCGTCATATCGGGGTGACATTGATGTGCTGGTTAGTAATGTTTGTATCTGTACTGATTGACATGTGGGATGGCGTGCAGACTGCGAGAGTGATGAAAGAGAAGGTTGACAGTAAGGGGTTGCGTAGAACTTTTGCCAAGGCTGGTGACTACTGGCGTATGATGCTGTTTGGATTGATGTTCGACACATTGGGGTTACTCTTTACTTGGTATGTGTTACCATACATGACGATCATCATCACAGTTGGTGTATTGATTATTGAGTTTCGGAGCGTATGGGAACATAATAAGAGGAAGCGTAGCCATGCGGCAGAGTTACCCGGTGTGATAGCCAATATCGTTAAGTGTGCATCGGAGAAGGATGCTTTAGAATTAATTGAAAAAATAAAGGAGGTACAGAAATGAAGTACTTTACAATCGCCGAACTATGCAAATCCGATACAGCCGACTGTTTAGGTATCGATAACCGGTGTAAGAAAGAACATGTAGTCAATATGACTGCATTGGTGGATAATGTTCTTGATCCGTTACGGGAAGCATACGGCAAACCTATACGGGTGAATAGTGGTTTCCGTTGTCCGGCATTGAATAAGGCCGTGAAAGGCTCTGCGACGAGCGACCACATGACCGGACGGGCGGCAGACATAACCGGTGGAAGCCCGAAGGAAAACAAGAGGTTGTTCTATCTGATCCAAGAGCTTGGTCTTCCCTTCGATCAGGTGATTGATGAGAAACATTTCTCATGGGTACATGTCAGCTATCGGGAAGGTGCAAACCGTAAACAAGTGCTTGCGTTATGAAGAAGCTGCCTTGGATATTAGCCATATTGCTGGCTGTGGCTTGTGTGGTTGCTTGGTTCCGTCCGCACGAGCCTTTGCCGGCAGAAGTCAGAACCGAGACAAAAATAAAGACCGTCGTAAAGGTTGATACGTTACTTATCTCTCCACCTATGGCACCTCTGTTAGTTTTTCAGCTAACAGACACTATTCGTATTGGTGATACAGTAGTACTACGTGAACAGGCGTATTATGAGGATAGTCTTTACCGGGCATGGGTGAGCGGATATCGGCCGAGATTGGATAGTTTGCAGATATTTCCACGAACTGTGTATCGAACGGTTACGAATGACATCTACCATACTATTGTGCCGAAGAAGAAGCGTTGGGGATTAGGTTTGCAGGCTGGGTATGGTTATCCGGGTGGATTTTATGTGGGAGCCGGGGTGAGCTATGATTTGTTTATGTGGTAAGCAGAAATAAAGCCAATACCTATTAATAGAATTTAAGTAGGAATAAAAATAGAAGGAAGTTAAGAAGACGTTATCTATTACTTTAAAAAATTTCCTACTATATTGAGTGGCAAAGTATATGTAGTGCTAAATTAAAAGCAGTTAAAGTTGGCTTACTGGGATATACCAATAATTATATCTTATTGGAGTGATAATTATTTCCTTCTCATTATTTATTATTTAGTTTATTTAAAAATGGAGAATAAAGAGTATATTTGCAACGATTAATCAAATCTTAATGTAGGCTATAAAGTTGTTTTACTTGTATGGTTATAATGTAAAGTATGAGTTTATCTATAATTGAAAGAATAAGAAGATCTGCTGCTAGAAAGTTGAGGATAAGAAAAAAAAGGAGTGAAGCTAGAAAACGTTTGGCTAGAATATATCATATGGAACAAGAAAGACGTAGGAAGCAATATCCAAAAGGCGGTGGTAAAAAAATAGGTAAATCTCTTAAAGTCAAGTCTAGAGAAAATGCACATCCAGAATATTATAGTGAAAGGATTAAATTGTTTAAAAAGGTGACAAATGCTTTCGCAACCAAAAAGAAATATCATGATTCTGGAGTGTTCATGGTTCCAACAGTTTTTTCATTAACAGATAATTATAATGAAAGCTGTGTGTTTCTTAGAGATTTGTTTGATGCATTAGATAGCCAGCTTTATAAAAAAGTACTGATTGATTATGCTAATTGTAAAAGAATAGATGTTGATGCTTCTATTTGTATGGACATAATTGTAGCTGATTTTATAAACTATTATAATACATGCTTAAAGAACCGGAAGAAACTGCGTGTAACGGAAATAACTCCATTAAATTATAATAACCCAATCGTTGAGAAGGTATTGTATTCTATTGGTGCTTTTTCTAATTTACTTCAGCAATGTAAAACATTTGATGACATAACGTCTTTCCCTTTGTGTATAAATAGTAAAAATATTAAAAATTATGCACGGAAAAGAGAGGTGGATATAACTAAAATGGTTGATTATATAATTGATTGTTTGAAGAAAGTTAATCGAAATTTAACGATTGATGCAGAAACTAACTTATATAAGGTGATTGGTGAGATGATTATCAATGCGGAAGAACATTCAACTACTACTAAACGTTATGCTATTGGATATTTTGAAGAGAGGAATGATGATGGTAGGCATTATGGTATTTTCAATTTATCTATTTTAAATTTTGGAGCTACTATCTATGATACTTTTAAAAGTGATGATTGCAAAAATATTATAGTAAAAGAACAAATGAAGTCACTTTCTGATAAGTTTACTAAAAGAGGACTTTTTAGAAAAGCTAAATTTGAAGAAGAAACACTTTGGACATTATATGCTTTGCAAGAAGGGGTTACAAGGAAAAAGGAATGGAAAAGAGGCAACGGAACCATTCGATTTATTGAAAGTTTCTTCAATTTAAAAGGTGATGTGGTTTGTGATAGTAAATCCAAAATGACAATAATCTCAGGAAATACTCGTATTGTTTTTGATGGGAAATATAAAATCGTTGAAAAAGTACGGGATAGTAAAATATATAAGATGATGACTTTTAATGATGCTGGAAATATAGAAGATATTCCGGATGATAGATATGTTACATATACTGATAATAAGTTTCCTGGAACTATAATTACAGCAAGAATATTTATAGATGAATATAATACGGAATTGGTAAAATAAGTAGATATGAAAACTATTAATTTAGAAAAATTTAGAACGCCTGGTTCGAAAGTGTTTACAGGGAGAGATAGAGGTCTGGAAGTTAGAAATCAATCTAAAATAGATGAAATAGAATCCATTACTGATGATACTATTACTATTATAATTCCTAAAGACATTCGTTCTATTAACCCGTCTTTTCTAGAAGAATTCTTATTTAAAGTAGTAAAAAAAATAGGAAAGGAGAACTTTTATAGAAGATTTAAGTTTCAGAATGAAAGTGAGAGGTATCAGAGCTTCGATAGTGATCTTGAAGAAGCTATTGAAAGTATCTTGAAGTCAGAAAACTCATTGGCTCGTTAAATAATTCATATTATGGATGGTAAAACATGGCTTGATATAGCTGTCGATATATCAAATATACTTATTGGATTATGTACCCTTTACTTAGCATACTATGTTTTTATATATCAAAAAAAGAAAGATAAAAAAGATACTAGGTTACAATGGGTTAAGGAATTAGTAATAAATCCACGTTTTGTATATGTTACCCATTTCTATAATAGTCTATATGGATTAAAAGATAAGTTTAAAAATAGTGATTTGACAGATCAAGAAAAAATAGATATACTCGACCTTACTAAGGCTGAATTTTACTCTTTTAGAGAGAAATTTGTTGGATTATTGCAGTTTGTGGAGCCAGATTTGTATGCTAATTTGTGTGAGAATATTGAAGATTTAATTGATAAGCTCACAAATGTTGTGGATAATGATGAGTTGAAATTAAATTTGGAGAATGTGTATAATGCGAATTTTAAGAAACATATAGATAAATCATACGAAATGACTATAAAAATACTTTTTTCATATGATGGAACAAGTCGTTAATTTCTTTGATGTTATTGTAAAATGACATATATGTAAAAAAGGCAACTCGTTTAGTTGTTTTTTATTTCACTGCAATATCAACGATATTAAGCAGCACTATCCAGATCAATTCTATAACCCGGCAATAGATAGATTGTATCGTTTAAAAATATTTGTAGAAGAATTATAATAATTGTCCTATTTTAAATTTATAATATTATGAATAACATTGATAAAGTATTTATTATACAGTGGGTTGGTCCATTCTTTACTTTGGAAGAACTGAAAGAATGGGAAATTGAGAATATAGATTGCAAAAGCAATTTATATATGTTTACAGGAAAAGAATATCGTCATAGAACAGTATCAGATTATGTTGGTATTACAGAACAAGAATATGTCTATAAAAGATTGAATAATAATCATGGGAAATTTAATAAAATATCCAAAGACCTAAATATTTGGGTTGGCCATTTTTCTTGTTCAGATCATGCAACACGTGAGAATATATCCATAGTTGAGACATTATTAATTTCTAGTTGGCAACCAAATTTGAATGAGAGAAAGAAGATATATTATCCCTATAGTAGTATTTGCGTAATTAACCAATGGTATAAGCCCAACTGCTGCCAATATAGTAATCGCATATATTCAGCACAAGATATGCAGGATGTTATTATATATAATAGAGATACAGAGGAGGTTTGGGGTGCAGACCGATTAAAGAAGCTACCCTACTAAAACATAAACAGAAAGGGATGATAAAACAAATTGTCCCTTTTTTATGCTCTCTGTAATATGGTTTCATCTGTTGGCGCTTTCTTGATAAAATCGCTCTGAATAATGTATGCGTCCATCAGATTTGCGTCATAGGGCTTTAATAAAGATGATATTTCAACCTTTGATAGATCGGATTTCAACCATCTTTCTTCATCCTCTGGAGATAAGATTACCGGCATACGGTGCTTAGTATTGTGGATGTAATCAGTCAAAGGATTAGTATCTGTGGTAATGATGGAAAATGTAGTATGCTGCATTCCTGTTTCTTTGTCTAACCAGATATCATATAACCCGGCCATAGAGAAAATAGGCTCATCTTTCAGGTAGATATAGTAGGGTATCTTCTTGCCGCTCTCATGTCTCCATTCAAAGTAACCAGTTGATGGCACAATACAACGTTTCTTCATAACCGGTTCCCGAAATGAGGGCTTATCGAATATTGTGTCTGCCCGGGCATTAAGTGTCATTCGCCGAATTTCATCTGCATTAGTTTCACTTTTGATCCAAAAAGGGATTAGACCCCAATTGAAAACCTGAACTTCATCACTCTTTGTGATTATTGGATATTTCGGAAAGTTGAAGGCATTAACATGATATTGCTCATTGAGAATGTCTTGGTATATCTCAACTACATCCGACTTCCGGCCATATCGAGCAGCCAGTTTGATTGCTTTAGCACTCATGGAATTATGGAAACACATAGCTTACTTACATTTGACGATTATTATTTCATTGATATTAGTAGTATAACATTGAGATAGTTGTTCTTGTTTAAGTTTCCAATCTCTTCCTGAACCCTGTATTGCAAGTTTGACATGATGCTGAAACTTTCCATTAATCTTATCTACTACTTGCATCAGTCTTTCTCGTTTCTCTCGATCAACAGAATCAAAGAGTCCCAATTGTGCATTATCAGTTATTTCAGTGATGATAACCCCTGCTTTTTTGTATTGGTATCCAGGAAGGAAAATTCTTCTTAATCCCTCCAGCGCATAATGCACTATTTCTAAAGTATCAGAGGTAGGAACCGGCAGTTGTACAATTGTATTCTTCCAATATTGAGGAAGATCCTCCCGGAAGTTATTTGTATGAATGAAAACCATTAGTGACTGGGCGAAAGATTTCTGTTCCCGAAGTTTTTGCGCACAAGTGGAGGCATGAGTTGCGATAGCCTCTGATATGGTATCAATATCTTCTACCATTTTACCGAAAGACCGGCTTGTACATATTTGCTTTTTAGCTGGTGGTGCCGTTTCCATATCAATACACGATATTCCTCTCAGTTCTTTCCAGGTACGTTCACCGACAACAGTCATATTCTTTCTAACCCATGAACCGGGCAGTTGTGTAAAATCAAAAGCGGTCTTTACTCCTTGTTTTTCCAACTTTGCCGCTTGCCGGCGACCAATCCCCCATACATCGCCAATTTCAAACAGTTTTAATGCCTTAATTCTCTTTTCTTCGGTGTCAATGATACACAGCCGATTGTAAGCCGGGTACTTCTTTGCAAATTTGTTTGCCATCTTTGCAAGTGTTTTGGTTTGACCAATACCAAGACTAACAGGTATGCCAGTACCACGAGATACTTTCCGTACAATGTTTGCTCCAAGTGATTGCAGGTCTTTAATCCCTGCCAGATTGAGAAATGCTTCGTCAATAGAATAGACTTCAATTTCAGGCGCCATATCAGCCAACAGTGACATTACACGACTGGACATATCACCGTATAGGATATAGTTAGATGAGAATACAGCAACACCATGAGTGCTTACCAGTTCTTTAATCTGATACGCTGGTACTCCCATCTTAATACCTAATGCTTTGGCTTCGTTTGAGCGTGCAATTACGCATCCATCATTGTTACTTAGTACAACGACGGGTTTTCCATTCAGTGAGGGGTTGAATGCTCTTTCACAGGATGCGTAAAAATTGTTGCAGTCTACAAGACCATACATCAACGTTTCCTCCGATTCTTTTTGATTGTATAGGTTACTATTCCCCAAACTACAAATTCATTTTCTGGGGTTACTTTTATAAGGGGATAATTAGGGTTTGAAGGGACAAGCCAAGCGGCATCTTTTTCTAATCGTACGCGTTTGAGGGTATAATCGCCATCAATATAGCAAATAGCGAGGTCGTCGTCAATCAGTTCCAGCGATTTATCTACAACGAGAATATCGCCATCTTCAATACCTTCATCACGCATAGAATCTCCGGACACCCGTGCATAAAAAGTTGTGGCCGGATGCTGGACAATTTCTTTATTCAGGTCGATAGCTTCTTTCAAATAATCCTGTGCCGGACTGGGAAAACCAGCACGTACACCTTCATCTGCATACGGAAGTGGAAGACTGGAAGATATATCAATCTTATGTATTTGAAGATTCTTTTTCATCGTAGCAAATAAACAAAGAAATATTGTATATAGTTGCCTGCATTTGTATTTTTTAGGTTAAATGAAGAAGGCAGCCGTAAGACTGCCTCCTGAATACCAAGCTCATCAGCACACATCCACATCTCTTGCTTGGTCTTCATGTGCTATTACTAATGAGCTTTTAAAAAGTTTAGTCCTGACACAAAAAAATGAGAAATCCCCATAGTAACCCAACTACGGGGATAGTATCTGAACCACAATTACCCTTTCATCATCATAATATCTGCTCTCATTTCGATGTAGTCTTTATATTTTTCGGGGTTGTTCACGTAATCGATCACCCGATTGATTGCTATTTCAGCTTGCTTTTGTTTGACTTTTGTATAGAACCTAATAATTCCTTTGCTTTTGTCCGAATGTCCTAGACAGTAGTCTATCACACCGTCTGGTATGCCAAGTTCTGATGCAAATTGAGCAAAAGTTTTGCGAGCGGAATAGAAGCATAGTGTTTGCTTGATTCCTAAACGGTCTTTCAGCTCTCTCATGCAAAGGTTTATATACTTCTGTAGATTAGAATACGTGTAAGAATACCCTAAATCCAGCATGCCTTTTTTATTAATATACTTATTTATTATAGCTCTTGCTTCTGGATGTATCGGTATTGTAATATTTGCTTTTCCTGTCTTTGCATGTAGTGTCTTAGTTCTTTCGAAAGAAAGAATGTCTGATGATAGATTTACTGATAATAGGTCTTTCAGATTTATTCCGCATAAATAGAAAGATAGTAGAAGCATGTCTTTTCCTAAACTAATCCTCTTCCCTTCTAATTCGGTATTTCGTATTCTTTGAAACTCCTCTATTGTTAGATCGCACTCCTTGGGTTCGGCAGTTGGGATTTTGGTATAAGCAAAGGGGTGTACATCTTGTTTAAGAATGCCGGCTTTGATTAATTCGTTGATTCTTGCTTTCAAATGGGTAAGTCTTAATCCGATATTTCCATTTGCATAACCTTTTCTCATCATCCACTTTTTGAAGTGTTCAATCATTATGGTATTAATGGCAGGAATAGGTACGTCTCCTTCAGCAATAGTAAAGATGCGTATTGTTTCCTCATTCATTTTTGCATAACTTTCTCTTCCTTCTTCTTTGAATTCACCAACTCGTTTCTTCCAATATTCTAAGAATGAAATATGGGATGGACGTTCTTTAGAAATAATTATCTGTTTGATCTGCATAGCAGAGAGATACTCAATGTTTTCTATGGAGTCAAATTTATCTTTATATTGTGAGAATACAAACTCTAATCGTTTGTTCATTACACTTGCATCTTTGCGATATGCGACCTTTCCATTTTCGAATTCTGCGATATCATCCAATAGAAAGGTTGTTTTGATGTAAGCCCGCTGTTTCTTTTGGGAGATACAGACTAAGATCGGCAGTCTGCCATCTTGTTCCTTAATGGAACTTAATACTGTTAATCTGATTGTTGCCATAAGCTGAATAATCAAACACAATTCTACTATACAACTTTAGCCATATATATTTGCAGAAATGTGCTTTTTTTTATTCAGATGAGACTTTTAAAAAGAAAAAACGCTGATTAAAATATTTATAATCAGCGTTTTACTGTTGAGCCGCTAGCCAGACTTGAACTGGCGACCTACGCGTTACGAATGCGTTGCTCTACCAACTGAGCTATAGCGGCAGTGACTTTTCATTTACGGGGTGCAAAATTACATCTTTCTTTGAAATTACGAAAAGAAAAAGGTTTTTTTTTGAAAAAATCTTTCTTAAAATGGTTTTCTATATTTGCTCTGTCATTTTTCCTTCTAAAATAATTGTTTTATCAATATAAAAAATACATCTTTGCAAATCTTACTGTCAACCTAAAATCTGACAATAATTATGAATTTGAAGATATATTATAAGAATCTTTCATCCCGTATTGCCTCCAAGTGGACTATATTGGCTATTGATATTTGTTTGATAATGATTTCCATGCTTTTAGCATGTATCCTTCAGCTCGGGGTATCTTCTATAATATATAAGATGTCATTGTATGTATGGATGATTTTTTTCTCTTTGTTTTGTAATCTGTGTTTCTTTTCTGTCTTTCATACATATGTTGGAGTTATTCGTTTTTCTTCGTTTGTGGATATCTATAGAGTGTTTATATCTCTTACATTGAGCTATGGAGTACTGGGGGTAGGAAATTTTTGCTGGTCAGCTTTTGGTTTGGGAGAAACATTACCCAGTGGAATAATTTTTATAGCATATATTCTTAACTTCATATTCATGGCATGTCTGCGCATTTTGGTGAAAATGTTGCATGAAGTTTTGTCTTTTGATATTCGGCATTGTGTGAATGTGTTTATTTATGGCTTTCGTGGAACTGGAGTGAATATAGCAAAATCTATGCGTGTAAGTAGAAATAATCATTATCGTGTATGTGGTTTTATTTCTGATGAGCCGTGGATGATAGGCAAACACACCATGGGATGTAGGGTATATGCTAATGATAAGATGTTATTTGAACACTTAAAAAGGAAGAATGTACGTACGATTATTGCTTCACCTGATAAGTTGGTGGATTTGGAACAGTCTGGTATAGTAGCACAAATGTTAGCTCAGGATATTCATGTGATGACAGTGCCTCCCTTGAGCGATTGTTTGGATGATGGAATTATAAAAGATATCCATATAGAAGATTGGCTTCGTCGTGAACCAATTCAGGTTGATATCCGTAAAATAGCGGCTTATGTTGAGGGACATCGAATATTGATAACCGGTGCTGCTGGTACTGTAGGGCGGGAAATCGTTCGCCAGTTGGCGGCGCTAAATCCATATCAGTTGATATTGGTTGATCAGGCTGAATCTCCTTTGTATGATATTCAATTGGAATTGTCTGACCATTGGAAGAATCTCGAAGTACGGGTATTAGTAGCAGATGTTACAAATTATACTCGTATGGAGGCTATTTTCAGAGAGTGTATGCCGCAGTTAGTCTTTCATGCTGCAGCATATAAACACGTTGCCATGCTTGAAGATTATGCTTCTGAAGCTATACAGGTGAATATTTTAGGAACAAAGACTGTTGCGGATTTGTCTGTAAAATACAAAATTAAAAAATGTATGATAATTTCTACAGATCATGCTTTCTGTCCGGTGCATGCTATGGGGTATAGTAAATGTTTGGCTGAAATGTACGTACAGGGATTATCTCGCAAAGTAGTGCAGGAAAATAGTCTTACTAAATTATTTGTAGTTCGCTTCAGTGATGTATATCCTGATGCCCCTCGCAGTTTAATGACTGTATCGGAAGCTTGTCAGTTGATATTGGAAACGGGGAATTTGGGTGAGAATGGTGAAATCTATGTGTTTGAAGATGATGCAGTAGAAGATACACTGCCCACCAGCTATGAAAAAATAAGGAAAAGCAAAGGATATTTCATTGATTATACTATGATTTGCGAGCAGATTAATACTTTAACGGAAAATAATTGCATGCAGGATTCAGCGGTAATAATTAACAAAATGAAAAAAATAATCTCATATTTTTCTGAGTCTTGTGCGGATGCCTGAACGGCTGAATGGAGTTTTTAATTCTTTTTCCGAAATTTCGATGTAAAATAAATGGGCGTTCTGAAATAATGTGCTACCTTTGTGCCCGATTTATATTTAACTGTAGGAATTTTAAAGATTAATCAAATATCTTATGCGTAGATTAATAGCACTATTCTTTTCAATCTTCATCCTCGTAGGGGGCGTTATGGCCCAGCAAATGTCGGATGATCAGGTGGTTCAATATGTGAAAGAAGCACAGAGAACTGGCAAATCGCAAAAGCAAATGACTACTGAGCTATTGCGTAGAGGAGTAACCAAAGAACAGGTTGCTCGTATACAAAAAAAATATGCCGAGCATAGTACTGCTGCAGATGGAGTAGAAAACAAACCCTCTCAACTTCGTGAACGTACTTCTTTAATGACAGACGGGAAAGCTATTAGAGGTACTTCTTATGAAGAAGCAGAATTAGAAGAACAGAAAGAAATAATTGATTTAAAACGTGATGCGAAAGCTACTCCTGAAGCACCAGGAAGCAATATTTTTGGTCATAGTTTATTTTCTAATAGAAACCTTTCTTTTGAGCCGAGTGCAAATCTGGCTACTCCGGTAAATTACCGTTTAGGCCCGGGTGATGAAGTTATTATAGATATCTGGGGAGCTTCAGAAAATACAATTCGTCAGACGATTTCTCCCGAAGGAACTATTTTAGTCCGTGGTTTAGGTCCCGTTCATCTTAGTGGTATGACTGTAAAAGAGGCGAACTCTTTTTTGCAACGTGAGTTTTCTAAAATCTATTCTGGAATTTCAGGTACTGAGCCCAACTCTGAGATAAAATTGACATTGGGTGACATTCGTACGATACAAATTAATATTATGGGTGAGGTTTCTGTACCGGGAACTTATACCTTATCTGCATTTTCCACTGTATTTCATGCTTTATATCGTGCTGGTGGTGTAAACCGTATCGGTAGTTTACGTAGTATTAAAGTGGTACGTGATGGTAAAACCTTTGCTGATCTGGATGTTTACGACTTTATAATGAAAGGTAAAATGAAGGATGATATACGCCTTCAGGAAGGTGACGTAATCATTGTAGATCCTTATCAGTCTCTGGTTGAGATTGTGGGTAAAGTCAAAAGACCGATGTTTTATGAGATGAAACCTACAGAGACTGTTGCTACCATATTAAATTATGCAGGTGGTTTTACTGGTGATGCTTATAAAAAAGCCATTCGTCTTGTGCGTAAGAGTGGACGTGAACATCAGGTCTTTAATGTAGATGAAATGGATTACTCTGTTTTCCGTTTGGATGATGGAGATATGATTACGATAGATGCTGTACTGGATCGTTTTGAAAATCGTGTAGAAGTTCGTGGTGCTGTTTATCGTGCCGGTTTATATCAACTAGACGGTACAGTAAATACGGTGAAACAATTAATAAAGAAAGCTGAAGGATTGCGTGGAGATGCTTTCCTGAATAGAGTAATTATAGATAGAGAGCATGAAGATCTGTCTCATGAAATCATTGCTATTGATTTAGGAGGACTATTAAATGGGACAATTGCTGATATTCCTTTGCAGAAAAATGATATTCTGTATATCCCAAGTATTACTGACCTGAAAGAAGAAGAAACGGTTGCAATTTATGGTGAAGTTGCTAATCCGGGTACTTTCCTTTTTTCTAAGAATATGACTATTGAAGATTTACTTGTTCAGGCAGGTGGTTTGTTGGAAGAAGCTGCTACAACAAGGGTTGAGGTAACTCGTCGTATTAAAGATCCTAAGAGCACTTCATTCAGTAGTGTTTTAGGTAAAACATTTACTTTTGATATAAAAGATGGTTTTATTGTTGGAGGAAATGCGGAGAACTTCTATTTAGAGCCCTTTGATGCTGTTTATATTCGTAGAAGTCCTGCTTATCGTAGGCAACAGAATGTGGTTGTTGCTGGTGAAGTACTTTTCTCTGGTAGCTATTCTTTATTGAAGAAGAATGAACGCTTGTCTGACTTGGTTAGCAAGGCTGGTGGTGTAACTCCGGATGCTTATGTAAAAGGAGCTCGTTTAATCCGTAAATTGTCCGATGAGGAAAGACGTCGTCAGAATGACGCTATCCGTATGGCTCAGAATGGTGAGGGAAAGGACTCCATATCTATACAGAAATTAAATCTGTCAGAGACCTATACTGTAGGTATTGATCTGGAGAAAGCTTTAGCCAATCCAAAGTCTGATTTTGATTTGGTTTTGCGTGAGGGAGATGTACTGTATATTCCGGAATATGTGAATACTGTGAAAATCAGTGGTTCGGTCATGTATCCTAATACCGTAGTGTATCAGAAAGGAAAGAATCTGAAATTCTACATTAATCAGGCGGGTGGTTATGGCAATATGGCAAAGAAGAAGAAAGTTTATGTGGTTTACATGAATGGTACGGTATCTCGTCTGAAGGCAAGAAATGCCAGTGCTATAGAACCGGGATGTGAAATTATCGTTCCCAGCAAGGCTGAAAAGAAGCATATGGCGATGGCTGAAATTTTGGGTATTAGTAGTACAACTGCTACAATTGCAGCAATGGTAGCAACTATGGCTAACGCTTTTAAGTAATTTGGATTATGGGTGAAGAAAAAAAACTGAATACACTTCCTCAACAACCAGAGGAACAGGAAATAGACTTGATTGAACTTGCCAAGAAAGTTTGGGCAGAGCGAAAATTGGTTTTTAAAGCGTGTGGATATGCTGCGTTAATAGGACTGGTTGTTGCATTTAGCATTCCCAGAGAATATTCCACTAGCGTAACGTTAGCACCAGAAAGCACTGGGAAAACTTCAGGAGGTAGCATGGGAGCGTTGGCTGCTATGGCTGGAATCAATATGGGCTCTTCTGTTGGAGAAGATGCTCTTTATCCGGATCTTTATCCGGATATCGTAAGTTCTACTCCGTTTCTGACTGAGTTGTTTGATGTAAAGGTCAAAGATGATAAAGAAAAGGTAGATACTACACTGTATGTTTACTTGGACGAACATCAGCGTGCTCCTTGGTGGGGTGCTATTATTTCTGCTCCTTTTAAAGTTTTGGGTTGGACCATCTCTTTATTTAAGGATGATGAAGTAGAAGGAACTGGCACACTGGATCCTTTTAGATTAACAAAAGATGAAGCAGACATTGCCGAAGCGCTAAGTAAACGTATTGCTGTTTCTGTTGATAAGAAGACAGGTGTTACTACCTTGACGGTAACAATGCAGGATCCTTTAATTTCTGCTTCATTAACCGATACAGTAATGCACCGCCTTCAGAATTATATAACTGAATATCGAACTAATAAAGCTCGTCATGATTTGGCTTTTACCGAGAAATTATATACAGAAGCAAAAGCTAATTATACGGATGCCCAAAGTAAGTATGCATCTTTTGTAGATGCCAATCAAAATATTATTTTGTTAAGTTATCGTGCTGAGCAGGAGCGTTTGCAAAATGAGATGAGTTTAGCATATAATGTATATACTCAAGTTGCCCAACAGTTACAGATGGCAAAAGCTAAAGTACAAGAAATTACTCCGGTATATACTGTTGTTCAGCCAGCGACGGTTCCTTTGCGTCCGTCTAAGCCTAGCAAGCCCATGATTCTGATAGGTTTCGTATTTTTGGCTGGTGTTGGTAGTGTTGGATGGATATTGTTTATAAAGGATTTATTAAAAGGATGGAAAAAGCAAACAACGATATGATGATGGATGAAAATTCGCGTAGCTGGTATGTATTGTACACAGCGCCAAGATTGGAACGTAAATTGATGCAACACCTTACTGTTGCCGGATATAAGACTTATTGTCCTATGCAAACAATTTATGTGAACTGGAATGGAAAGACAAAGGAAATTATTGTTCCTTTTTTCTCCGGTTGTGTTTTTGTAGAGGGAGATCTTAAGGATATGACTCCTGTTGTAGCTTCTCAAAAAGCGGCATTTTTAGTGAATGCTGATGGTAAAGAGCTTACTATAGTATCTGATAAGGCAAACCTTCCAGGAAAGTTTGCCCAATTATTGAAGTAATGATGAAGTTGATTTCAGAAGAACTGTTGGATAGTGTGTCCCATGAAGCACGAGAGAGTTCTCGTTTGCGTATGAATTATAATTTTCATGAATCATTGGACTCACCTATTCATCGCTTGCTTAACGCATTAGAGCCGGGAACGTATCTTCCTCCTCATCGTCACACTGATAAAGAGGAGACTTATGTAGTATTACGTGGAAGTCTGTTGACTTTCTTTTATGATGATTTAGGTAATGTAATAGAAAAAGTTAACCTAAATCCGTCGGCTGGAGTCTATGGGGTGGAGATTCCTTCCGGTACTTGGCATAGTATTATTGCTTTAGAGCCAGGCACTGTGATTTTTGAAATCAAAAGTGGCCCTTATAAACCACTTCCTCCCGAAGATATTGCGCCATGGGCGCCTGCACCCTCCGACTTGGAAGGTGCGGCTGTGTTTATGAAACGAATGTTGGAGGTTTAATTAGCACCTTCAAACATTCGGCTTCGTGCCAGCATGCATGCACCTACAATGCCGGCCTTATCTTTTAACTTGGATGTCGTGATAACTGAGTCTTTATTCACGAGGTTTAAGGAGTATTTCCGTACTGCTGTTTTTATAGGTTGCGTAATGTAGTCTCCGGTTAGAGATAATGTTCCTCCGATTATTACTAACTCGGGATTAAAGATATTTATAAGACCGGCAATTTGTTTACCTAATTTTTGCCCGATTTCTTCGACAATTTCAATGCATAGCACATCTTCCTTGTTTACTGCTGCTATAATCTCATCTAATGTTAATGGGTTTTCCATGTTAATCCGTTCGGATAAAATAGAATTTTCTCCTTTCTTTATTCGTTCCAGCAGAGTACGGTGTAATGCTGAGCCGGAAGCTTCTGTTTCCAGACAACCTTTCTTTCCACAGTGGCAGATGATTTCATTATCAAATGTGCTGATATGCCCAAATTCTCCTGAGAATCCTGATTTTCCTTTGTAGATTTTTCCATCTATAATGATTCCGATTCCTAATCCCCAGCTGACATTTACGAAAATAATATCTTTTTCTCCTTTAACGCATCCTTGCATGTATTCTCCATAGGTCATTGCTCGTGTATCATTGTCGATTGTGACAGTATATCCTAGTCTTTCACTTAATACATCTGCAAGAGGACGTTCTTCAAAATTAAACTGGCTGAAACTATATCCGGATTCTGGGTTTACCCGACCTGATACATTGACATTGATATTAAGAATCTTTTCAGTGTCAATTGAAAGTTTCTTGATGAAATTGAGAATAAGGCTACAAAGCTCGTTCATTCCTTCCAAAGAGTTCTCAAAATTATAAGGAATGTCCATTTTGAGATCTACCATATCTCCTTTGAAATTGATTAATCCGATATTGATGGAGAATTTTTTTATATCTACTCCAATAAAGTAACCGGATTGAGGATTCAAACCGTATAGATGCGGGTGGCGTCCTCCGCTTGTTTCCAGTTTCCCATAATCATTTATATAACCTTCATCGAACATTTCACCTATTAATTTAGTGACAGTAGGGATACTCAGATCTAACTCCTTAGAGAGATCAGGAATTGTAGAACTACCGTTATATATATAATAGGTGATAATCCTTTTTTTTATAAGGGCATTTTTAGACCCCATTTCTATTTCTTTTAGGAATTGCTGATACATACTCTTTGTTAATTTCATTATTGTCAACAAAGATACTTAATAATTTTATTAACATCAACCTTTCTATGTGAAAAAGAATATTATTTCTTCTTTTTATTTAGTTGATAATTGCTGAACTCTCCTTTTTCTTATTCCTTTTTTATCTTTAGTTTGCGTTTCTTTTCTTTTACCTCGTTATTATTAATTAATAATATGGCTATATATAATTAAATGTATCGGATAATGAGAATTTAATAATAAAATAATTTATTATCTATTGTTTATTTAATAAATATATCTATATTTGCACTGTGTTATAAATATAATAACCTCTATAATAATAAAGGTTAAACTTAGAATTCAATAGGTTAACATATATATTATACAGAAGAAAGCTATGAAAACAAGCAATCGCAGAGATTTTTTGAAAAAGGCCGCACTGGCAGGAGCTTCCGCCTTAGTAGCTCCTGGATTGCTGGCAACTGAAGAGAAAGAAGTGATATCTTTCTCTTCATCGCCCGGTGGTGAAACTGATAAATTTATTATTCCTAAGAATAATGGATTGAAAATAACAGGAACCTTCTTAGATGAAATTTCTCATGATATTCCTCATCAGAATTGGAGTGAAAGAGAGTGGGAGCAGGATTTTCGCCACATGAAAAGTATTGGGATTGATACTGTTATTATGATTCGTTCCGGTTATCGCAAGTTTATTACTTATCCTTCTAAATATTTGCTTGGTAAAGGATGTTATATGCCATCTTTCGACTTGGTCGATATGTATCTCCGTTTGGCGGAGAAATATCAGATGAAATTTTATTTCGGTTTGTATGATTCCGGGAAGTATTGGGATACGGGTGATTTATCTTGGGAGATTGAAGATAATAAATACGTTATTGATGAAGTCTGGAAACAATACGGTGAAAAATACAAAAGTTTTGGCGGATGGTATATCAGTGGCGAGATTAGCCGTAAGACTAAAGGGGCTATTGATGCTTTCAGGGCAATGGGAAAACAATGCAAGAATGTCTCTGGAGGTCTTCCTACTTTTATTTCTCCTTGGATTGACGGAAAAAAGGCTGTGATGGGGACTGACAAGTTAACTAAAGAAGATGCAGTTTCAGTTCAGGAACATGAAAGAGAGTGGAATGAGATTTTTGATGGGATTCACGAAGTAGTTGATGCTTGTGCTTTTCAGGATGGGCACATTGACTATGATGAATTGAATGCTTTTTTTACAGTGAATAAAAAGCTGGCGGATAAATATGGTATGAAATGTTGGACGAATGCAGAAACATTTGATCGTGATATGCCAATCAACTTCTTACCGATAAAGTTTGATAAACTCCGGATGAAGTTGGAAGCTGCAAAACGGGCCGACTATGATAAAGCCATAACTTTTGAATTTTCTCACTTTATGAGTCCACAATCAGCTTACTTACAGGCGGGACACTTGTATGATAGATATAAAGAATACTTTAATATAAAATAAATATGAAGTCGACAATTAATTTAGGTTATTTAGTTTTCCTTTCGGTAGTAGCGGCTTTGGGCGGTTTTCTGTTTGGATATGACACTGCCGTAATTTCCGGTACCATTGCGCAGGTAACAGAACAGTTCGGGTTGGATGCTTTGCAACAAGGATGGTATGTAGGATGTGCATTGATCGGTTCTATCATTGGGGTGCTTTTTGCTGGTATTTTGAGTGATAAGTTTGGGCGAAAATCTACTATGATCCTTTCAGCTATTTTATTCTCTACATCGGCTATTGGTTGTGCCGTATCTACAGACTTTAATCAACTGGTTATCTATCGGATTATAGGTGGTGTTGGGATAGGGGTTGTTTCTATCATTTCTCCACTTTATATTTCAGAAGTGGCTGTAGCGCAATATCGCGGACGTTTGGTTTCTCTGTATCAATTGGCGGTTACAATCGGTTTCTTAGGAGCTTATCTCGTTAATTACCAGCTTTTAGGCTATTCTATGAGTAATCCGGATGTTAGTACAGCATGGTGGAACCTAGTATTTGTATCGGAGGTGTGGAGAGGTATGTTAGGTATGGAAACATTGCCTGCAATCATGTTTTTCATTATAATCTTTTTCATACCTGAGAGTCCTCGCTGGCTGATACTGAAAGGGAAAGAAGAAAAAGCTACAAATATTCTTGAGAGAATTTATACCTCTTCTAAGGAAGCTTTATTTCAATTGACAGAGACTAAGTCTGTACTATCATCCGAGTCTAAATCAGAATGGAAGCTCTTGTTGCAACCTGGTATAAGGAAAGCTGTTATTATCGGTGTATGTATTGCTGTGTTGGGACAGTTTATGGGTGTGAATGCCGTTTTATATTATGGACCTTCTATTTTTGAAAATGCAGGTTTATCCGGAGGTGATTCTTTGTTCTATCAGGTTTTAGTGGGATTGGTGAATACATTGACTACTGTATTGGCTCTTGTTATTATTGATAAAGTAGGGCGTAAAAAGTTGGTTTATTATGGCGTATCAGGTATGGTGATTTCTTTAGTACTGATTGCAACTTACTTTATTTATGGTGAGTCTTGGGGTATCTCCAGCATTTTCCTTTTAATCTTTTTCCTCTTCTATGTATTTTGTTGTGCAGTGTCTATATGTGCTGTGGTATTTGTGCTTCTTTCTGAAATGTATCCGACCCGGGTACGCGGGCTTGCCATGTCCATTGCCGGCTTTGCTTTATGGATAGGTACATACTTGATTGGACAGTTAACCCCCTGGATGCTCCAGAATCTTACCCCCGCCGGAACATTCATTCTGTTTGCAATCATGTGTGTACCCTATATGCTGATTGTTTGGAAACTTGTTCCCGAGACCACAGGAAAGTCTTTGGAAGAGATTGAACGCTATTGGATGAAAAATAAAAATTGACCTTAATATTATATATAATGAAGATTAGAAATTATTTATTGAGTGGCTGTCTTATAGCAGCATTGTGTTCGTGCGGTACTTCTCAGAAGGAGAACCTGAACCTCACCCTATCGAAAGACACGTTATTCGATAAGGTAAAAGGGGCTTGGGCCGGACAAATCTTGGGATGTACCTATGGCGGTCCAACAGAGTTTCAGTATTTGTCAACCATGATTCCTGATTCTGTGGTTATACCATGGGGAAATGGGGAAATCAAGAAATGGTTTGATGGTGGAGGTGGTCTTTATGATGATGTTTACGTAGATCTGACATTTGTAGAGACTTTTGAAAGGTGTGGATTGGATGCTCCTGTCGATTCTTTTGCGGCAGCATTCTTAGCTAAAGAATATCCGTTGTGTCATGCAAACCAGCAGGCTCGTTATAACCTGTTGCAAGGTTTGTCCCCCCATGCCAGTGGATATTGGAAAAACAATCCTCATGCCAATTGCTTGGATTTTCAGATTGAAGCTGACTTTGCAGGTATTATGTCGCCGGGTATGGTGAATAGTGCAGTGGATTTTTGTGACCGTATCGGACATATCATGGCTTACGGTGATGGATGGTATGGCGGAGTATACGTAGCTGCCATGTATTCTTTAGCTTATGTAAGTGATGATATTGAGTACATCGTGACGGAAGGTTTGAAAGCGATCCCCCAGCAAAGTCGTTTTTATGCATGCATGACCGATGTTATAAACTGGCACAAACAATATCCAGATGATTGGAAAAAGTGCTGGGAAGAGATTGAGAAAAAATGGGGAACTAATGACATAGCCTGCCCAGATGGTGTTGAAGTACCTTTTAATATTGAAACCTATGTAAACGGAGCCTATATTATTTTGGGATTGCTTTACGGTCAGGGCGACTTTGAAAAAACAATTGATATTTCTACACGTGCAGGACAAGATTCCGACTGTAATCCGGCTTCTTCCGGAGGCATTTTAGGAACCATGCTTGGCTATAATCGCCTTCCGGAGAAATATAAGGCCGAAATGGCAATTGTTGAAGATATGCCTTTCAATAATACTGTGAGCTTCAATAAAGGTTCTGAGTTGAGTTACGGACAGGCTTTGCAGATGATAGAAAGAGAAGGTGGAAAAGTGGGTGAGAATGAAGTTAAAATTAACTTTCAGAAGCCTGTTCCTGCTAAATTGGAAATCAGCTTTGAAGGTTTGAAACTTGATAAGAAGGTGACTGTGGATAATTGGATTGCTAACTTTCCGACTGTGGAGTTCGACGGTATAGGGGCTGTTATTAAAGGAGAACTCAAGGGTGATAATGTTCCTGAAGATTATGTTGCAGAGTTAGAAGTATATTTCAATGATAAATTGGTAGAAGTCTGCAAGTTACCATTGAAGTATAACCATCGCAAACATGAGCTGTTTTTTAATTACGAACAGCCTTACGGAAAATATAAAGTGACTTGTAAATGGACTAATCCAGTGAAAGGAGCAGATATTTGGGTAAGAGATGTAATTACTTATACAACAGATAAATAGGTATCAATATATTGAGAAACTGGTTTATATGCATGCCGGATAAAAAACGTTTCCAGTTTCTCATCTAAAAAAATAATAGAATTATGGATTTGAAGAAATTAGCGGATCAGTATAAGGATGAACTGTTGGATAATGTTCTTCCTTTCTGGTTAGAGCACTCCCAGGATCACGAGCATGGTGGGTATTTTACCTGTCTGGACCGGAAAGGGAATGTTTTTGACACAGACAAATTTATTTGGTTACAGGGCCGGGAAGTATGGTTGTTTTCAATGCTTTATAATAAGGTAGAGAAACGCCAGGAGTGGTTGGACTGTGCTATTCAGGGAGGTGAGTTCCTGAAAAAATATGGTCATGATGGAAATTATAACTGGTATTTTTCTCTTGATCGTACAGGACGTCCCTTGGTGGAGCCTTATAATATCTTCTCATACACCTTTGCTGTAATGGCATTTGGACAACTTAGCCTGGCTACGGGAAACCAGGAGTATGCGGATATAGCAATGAAGACTTTCGATATTGTATTATCGAAGACCAACAATCCTAAGGGAAAATGGAATAAGCTTTATCCGGGCACACGTGATTTGAAGAATTTTGCCTTACCGATGATCCTATGTAATTTGGCTATGGAAATAGAGCATTTGTTGGATAAGGGTTGTCTGGAAAAGACGATGGAAGTATGTATCCATGAAGTTATGGAAGTCTTTTATCGTCCGGAACTTGGAGGCATTATTGTAGAGAATGTTCTGGCAAATGGAGAACTTTCCGATTCTTTCGAAGGACGTCAGGTTACTCCGGGCCATGATATTGAGGCCATGTGGTTCATTATGGATCTTGGGAAACGTCTGAACCGTCCGGATTTGATTGAAAAGGCGAAGAACATTACTTTGACGATGCTTGATTATGGTTGGGACAAAGAATTTGGCGGTATCTACTATTTCATGGATCGTAAAGGATGTCCACCCCAACAATTGGAATGGGATCAGAAATTGTGGTGGGTTCATATTGAAACTCTGATTTCATTGCTCAAAGGTTATCAACTGACCGGAGATAAGCAATGTCTTGATTGGTTTGAAAAGGTACATGAATATACATGGAGCCATTTCAAAGATAATGAATATCCGGAATGGTATGGTTATCTGAATAGAAGAGGTGAGGTGTTATTGCCTCTGAAAGGTGGAAAGTGGAAAGGTTGTTTCCATGTTCCCAGAGGACTTTACCAGTGCTGGCAAATTTTAGAAGATATAAATTTAGTTGCACGAAATGAAAATAAGAATTCCTAATTTTAAATTTTAATAATATGAAAAGCAAGTGTTTTAGTTTACTACTATTATTTCTATTTTCCTTAGTAAGCATAGGTGCATATGCTCAGGTAAAAGTAGAGGGTAGTGTATTTGATGAGACTGATAATCCCTTGATTGGGGTATCAGTTTTTACGGAGGGTCGCAAGACCGGTACCGTGACAAATGCAGATGGACATTTTACTATTATGGTACCTAATGCTAATTCGTATTTGACATTCTCTTACGTGGGTTATATGACTCAGAAGGTACAGTTGAAAGGAAAGAAAATACTGAAGATTGTCATGAAGGAAGATGCTGAATTGCTGGATGAAGTAGTAGTGGTAGGTTATGGTACACAAAAGAAAATTAATGTAACTGGTGCTATTGCTCAGGTAGACAACAAAGAGTTGAAGATGGCTCCCAGCGGTAATTTATCCTCTATGTTAGCGGGGCGTCTTCCAGGTTTGATTACTAAGCAGAGTAGTGGGCAGCCTGGTAAAGATGGTGCTAGTTTGTACATCCGTGGTAATGGTGCGGGTGATGGTGACCCTCTGATTGTAATTGATGGTGTGGTGACAGATTACTTTCCTACTTTTTCTCCCGATGAGGTGGAGTCAATTACTATTTTAAAAGATGCGACAGCTGCAGCTGTTTATGGAGTACGTGCCGCTGCTGGTGTTATCCTGATTACAACTAAACGCGGTACGATTCAAAAACCTACAGTAACGGTTAACTCTTCTGTTACATTAAGCCAAAACACAAACTTTCCAAAGTTTTTGAATGGTCCTGATTATGCTTATTGGTATAATACAGCTCAGCGCTTGGATGGTGTGGCGGAAGAAAGTTTGCGTTTTACAGCTAATGAGATAGACCGTATTGAAAATCCGGGTGACAACGAGGCCGTTTATGGTAATACTGATTGGTTTGATTTGTTGTTTAAGAATGTGGCTCCTGCCTATACGAATAATGTATCTGTTTCAGGTGGTACTGAGCGTTTGAAATTTTTTGCTTCTGTAGGTGCATACAATCAGGAAGGTGTTATTGATCACACCTCTTATGACAAATACAACTTCCGCTCCAATATGGATGCAAAGGTTACTGATAATTTTGATTTGTCGCTAGACTTGTCCGGTTATGTGTCTGAAGATAATGAGCCGGGTGCCAGTGCTGGTAAAGGTTCTTACGCTTCTATTTTCCAGCAGGCTATGTTGTCTTATCCTTATTTGAAAGCTTATTCACCTTCGGGGTTACCTGTAGGTAGTTTAAATTTGGATGGTAATGGAAACAATAATCCAGTTGCAGCCAGAGATCTTTCAGGTAAGAATACCATTAAAAAGACTTATTTCCAAGGAAATATATCTATGAAGTATAAGTTGCCGTTTGTTAAGGGACTTAGCTTAAAATTGAATGCTTCTTATGTTAAGAACTATACCATGCAGAAAAAATACTTCCTGCCTTATGATTTGGATTGTTGGAATCAGTCAACTCGTGCTTGGGGTGTGCAGAAAGGACGTATTGCTAGTAAAGCTTCTTTAAATCAGTGGTTTACTGAAAGTCAAGGTTACACTATTCAACCTACTATTGAATACTCTAACAAATTTGGTAAACATGCTGTATCGGGATTGTTTTTGTATGAGTATTCTAGGACTGACGAATCAAGCTTATCTGCTGGTAGAGAAGATTTCCCTATTACCGATATTATGGACATGAGTTATGGTCTGACTGTAAACGAAAACCTTGTTAAAGGAGGTCATGGTTTGGATAGACGCGCAGGGTATGTATTCCGTTTTAACTATTCTTATGATGATAAATACTTATTGGAAGTAACTAGTAGGATTGATGCTTCTACTGCTCTCCCTAAGAAATATAGATGGGGTGTATTTCCCGGTGTATCTGTAGGATGGCGTGTTTCTCAAGAAGATTTCTTTAAAGAAGCTGTTCCTTTTATGGAAAATTTGAAAGTTAGAGCGTCTGCCGGACGTTTAGGTAGTGACCGTTCCATCAGCAATACGATGACTTATTTTTCTACGGCTACTTTATCTAAAGATCCAATCGTGATGTTTGGTTCCGATCCTCAGAAGTATTTAGGTTTAAGTCGTCCTATTAATCCGAATCTGAAGTGGGAATTGACAGATACTTACAATGTGGGTATTGAGTCTAGCATGTGGAACGGTCTGTTGGGGGTTGAATTGGATGTATTTTATATGAAGACGACTCGTTCTCTTGAGAAGCAGTCCGGTAATTTTCCGCTTTCTTTAGGCGATTATTTTCCAGCTTACATTAATTATGGTTCGCATGACAACCGTGGTTTTGAGTTGGTATTGACACATCACAATAGGGTCAAAGATTCTAACTATTCTATCAGAGGCAATGTGTCATGGGCACGTAATAAGATTTTGAAAATGACAGAGGATGCGAATGTTCCTAATTATATGCGTAGTACAGGACGTCCAATGGGTGAATATTGGGGATTTGTTGCAGAAGGTTTGTTCCAGACAGAAGAGGAGATTGCACATAGTGCAGTTTATGGACCTACGCTTCCAGGTGATATCAAATTGAAAGATATTAATGGTGATGGTAAAATTACGTACGATCAGGACCGTGTACCCATTGGTCGTAGCAGTACACCTGAGATGATGTTTGGCTTGAATTTGGCCGGTGAATGGAAAGGAATTGATTTTTCAATGTTATTACAAGGTGCGGCTTTGTTTGATGTCAATTTATGTGGAGTTTATGCAGACGTAGGTTATGATAATACATTTTATACTAAACCTTTCTATTGTGATGGTAATACTCCTTATTATTTGGTAGAAAATTCTTGGCGTCCTGATCATACTAACGCAGATTATCCTCGTTTGGGTATCGTATCTAGGGAAAATGGTGGTAAGATGTCTTCTTGGTGGGTCGAAGATGGCGCGTATGTACGTCTGAAGAGTCTTCAGGTAGGTTATACTTTACCTACTAAATGGACTGCAGCTGCAGGTATTAAGAAAGTACGTGCTTATTTTGCTGGTGGTAACTTATTGACTTTATCACATCTAAAGCATTTAGATCCTGAAATGCCAGGTGTAAACCAGGGTTATTATCCCCAACAACGTACTTTTGAATTTGGATTAAATATAAGTTTCTAAAAACGAATATGATGAAATCAATTAATAAGTTTCTAACAATATTAGCCGTATCTGCCGGTTTGTCGCTGGTAAGTTGCGATATTGATCCTGTTTTGACGGATAGTTATCCAGAAGATGTGGCTTGGTCAAATGCAGATAATTTGCGATTGAATTTGAATGGATTTTATTCGCTTATTGGTGGATATTACGGGAGTGAAGTAGAGAATGATGCTTGTTCAGATATCTTAAAAATGAATGGCCCGCGTGATTCGGAAAATTTGTTTGTATTCGGATCGGCTCCGATTACTCCATCGGCTAATCGGTTTGACCTGTGGAAGAACAGACATACATGGCAACTTTCTTGTTGTCGTTTCTTGCGTGATTTGAAAGAGCATCGTAGTAACTTCACTGAAGAAATTGCTCTTGAAGCTGAGGCGGAAGTACGTTTTTTTCGTGCGTTGGCTAACTTTGATTTAGCAAAACGTTATGGTGCCAGTTTTATTTTATATAAAGAGTTGCCGGAGTTGGGAGAAAAAAATCATGCTCGCTGCACACCTGATGAATGTTGGGACTTTATAGCAGAAGATTTGGATTTTGCTGCTAAATACCTTCCAGCTAAATGGAATAATGGAACAACAAATCCGTGGGGAACGGAAACCCATACTGGTCGTATCACGAAAGGGGCTGCTTATGGACTATTGGCACGTGCTATGCTTTATGCCGAACGTTGGAAAGCAGCTTCGGATGCTGCGCTGGAAGTTAAAAAACTGGGTTATAAGCTATACAAAAACCCAAGTCGTGGAGATAAAGGTTATGGAGAGCTGTTTACTAACAGAAGAAGTTCAGTGATAAGCAATCAAGAGAGTATTATTGAATTTGGCTATTCTTATGATAATAAGATGGATTATTCATTCGATTATTTCTATTGTCCACCCAGTGATGGAGGTTATGCAGAGGCAAGTCCTACAGAAGATTTGGTATCAGCCTATCAGATGGCAGATGGCAGAGATTTCGATTGGACAGATCCTGTAATGGCTGCTAATCCATATTCTGGACGCGAACCGCGATTCTATGCTTCTATACTTTATAATGGTTGCCAGTGGAAAGGTCAGACACTTTACACCTATGAAGGTAGTACTGATGGCTATGCTTTGGGTGGGGGGACTACTTGTACTGGCTATTATATGCGAAAACTATTTGATGAAGCATTGCCGAAAAATGGTATGCGATCTACTGATTTGACTTATTATTATATGCGCTATGCTGAAGTTCTGTTGATTTATGCTGAGGCTATGGCACAACAGGATGGTGGATTGAAGGAAGCCTTGAATGCTCTGAATGAAATCCGTGCTCGTGTTGATTTACCTGCGGTATCGGCAAGTACCAAGACGGAATTCATGAAGCTACTTCGACGTGAAAGAATGATTGAATTAGCGTTTGAAGGGCATCGTTTCTGGGATCTCCGCCGTTGGGGATTAGGTACTACAGTGTTGAACGGTACCCATATGAAAGGTGTTAAACCGACTAAAGTAGGTGATAATTTTGAGTATCAGCTTGTGGATTGTGACGGTGGTTCAACGCGTGTGTATCTGGAGAAGTACAATCGTTTCCCTATTCCACTGGGAGAACTGCAACAGAATACATCATGTGAACAGTTTGATGAATGGAAATAATAAAAAATGAATGCTATGAAATTACTTAATAAATATACAGCAATAATATGCCTGTTTGTAGCAGCTTTGACTTCATGTGAATCTCCTGATTTGGCTGAAGGGCGTACAGACCAAGTGAAAGGATTGTTGAATGTGACAATCAAGATTCCAGATAATCCAGCTGAATTTACGGCAACAAAGAAAGGACCTTATGAAGAAGGTGAAGAAATAACAGTGAAAGTACCCACGACGGATGAAGATCCTTTAGATTTGACACGCTTGATTTGCACTGTTAGTTTGGAGCATAATTGTTATGTGGAAACGCCGTTAACGGGAGAAACCGATTTTACGGAACCGTTGAAAATTACTGTAATTGATGTACAAGGTAATCGTCATAATAACACGATTAAGATTTTGCCTACACCACCTAAAACTAAGTTTACTAAAGTTTGGGATAAAAATGCAGTAGAATTAAATATAAATGACCGTAATCTTTCTGGCTTGGCCATGAATGATAAATATTTAGCTGTACAGTTATATGATGGCAATATCTATAGATATGATAAAAAGAGTGGTTCTGCAATTGATGTTGTATCTTCTGCAAGATCGTTTATGATGAAAGCTGATGTAGATGATGCTGGACATCTGATTACTGCTCGTGAAAATATTTATGGTGCCGGATTTATGGTATATTATTATTCTGAAGAAGATAATGAACATCATTTGCTACTGGATTATACAAATGATGATGGATGTCCGGAAGATTTGGGATATGAAATAAGTGTGATTGGTGATGTAACGAATGGAAAATCATTTATTTATGGTATGGCTCCTGGAACAATGACTGTCTATTATTGGGAGCTGATGGATGGTGAACTGGTAACTCCGGCTGCTGTGCCTAATACATTGCGCTATGGACCGGCTGGAGGTAATTGGGATCGTGCCCAAATACAACGTGCTTCATTGGATGCTAATTCAGACCATTATATTTCATACTATATACCATCAACTGACGATGCGGATGATGAATATCGGAAAGAAAAGAAGGGAAGTCGTTTTAATATCTTCTCGCCATATATGGAGATAAATGAGCTTAATCCACAGAATCATTCTTATAAAATTTTGGATTTCAAAGTATTCACAGTGAATGACGATGTATTCTTGGCTACTATTGAACAGAATTATACAGCATGGTCTAATGCTAAAGTTCAAGTCTTTGAGATTACGAATCGCAATAAGATGGAATTAACTGCTGAAGATGCAGGATATGATGAACTCTGTTTATTTACTGGTGATGAAATTGCTCCTACCAACTATAACCGTTGGGGTGACATTGCTGTCTATAAGGAACAGACTGCCACTGGATACGATGTTTACATAGCATCAACAGTTGTAGGTTATGATGCAACTGAGTCAAGAATCAGAATGTATAAGATGAGTTACTATCCGCAATAATCTTTTAGAATAGAGTGTTGCTAATCACAGCACTCTATTGAAAAGAATTATTAGTTACAACAATTTTAAATTTATGAATTATGAGAACATCTTTATTTTTTATATGTCTGTTGGGCGTATTTTTATGTTCCTGCGGTGACGATATACATAAGGGGTATAGAGCGCCAGGTTACGATCAGGTTCTGGAGAAGCAGAGAATACTTAATAATACGAAAGCAGTAAAGTCTATTAACTCTTATGATGAACTGGGGTGTGAGATTTATGATATACCTAAAAGAGAAGAAGGTAAAGCATTTCTTGATTATGAATTGGGAGATGATCAGAAAGAAGGAACCGGCAGTTTTAAGTTGATATATAACTTTACAGGAAACTCTACAGCAGATGCTCCTGAATGTGTGTACTTTGGACAGAGATGGGGTGACTATAGAGTAGATTTGTCATTTTATCCATTGGGACTTTCTATTTGGGTAAAGGGTAAGAAAGGGAATAAAGGTTTGTTCCGGTTTATTATTATGGAGGATGAAAAGCAGTTTAATGCTGATGCTCCCCATGATTATACTCGTAAACGTTGGTCATATTTTGCTTATGAAGATGCGGAAGTCTTGTCAAAGGAGGGTTGGAATCGCATAATTATGCCTTACAGTGCTTTCAAACTTTACCGGAAAGGAGAAGGAACTACATCTAATGAATTGTTGATGAATCGTAATGAGGGGTTCCGTATCGAAATTGAGAATACTACGAACGAAGCTTGTGGTGGAGAATTTCAGATTGATAATTTGGAGCAATTGACCTCTTATGAACTGAAAGCAGGTAAACCGAAATTTTCCAGTATATTTATTCAGCTGAATAAAGAAGCTTATGAGAATGAGGATTGGGATCAGCAATTCCAAGATAGTCGTGCGGTTGGCATTGATACATGGATTATTCAGTATTCTGAACAGTTCACTGGTAATGATGATGATACGAATGTTTCATTCTATAAGAATACTAATTTACCTTGGGTACAGGTTAAATGTGATATCATTGATAAAATGTTTGAAGCAGCAGAACGTAATGGAATGAATATTATTTTGGGGTTGTATCCTGGAGATTACAGTAAAACTAATACAGCCGATCCGACCAAGTATAACACTAATCTGGAGAGGAACAAAATGCTTTTTGATGAAGTTTACGAGCAATTTGGTAATAATCCGTGTTTAGTGGGATGGTACATTACAGAGGAGTTTCATGATGGTTCTTATCCTGTTGGTTGGCAGCAGGAACCGGCTTTATCTATGTTGGCAAAATATTTGGAAGGAGTGGCTTCTTATATTAAGCAGAAGTCTGATAAACCTGTTTCAATAGCACCTGCATTATGGAGAGGTATGCCTGCCGATCTTTGTGGAGAATGGTTTGGACGAATTTTTGCACAGACTCCTAACATTGATTATTTGTATCTTCAAGATATAGGTGGACGTTGTTTGGTTGACTTTGATGTAGATTTGCCAAACTGGTATGCGGAAATAAAGAAAGCTTGTGATGCTAACGGAGTTAAATTCGGTGTAGATATTGAATCTTTCAAGAGTTGTAACTGCCCCAATATAGGCTATAAAGCTAAGGATTGGAGTGAATTGAAAGAGCAATTGTTTGTAGCGGGTCTATTTACCGAGTATATAACAAACTTCAGCTGGGTAACTTTTAAGAAAGGAACGAATAACTACGCTGGTTATAAACAGTATTTGGAAGATAACGGTCTTTTGTAAGAGATAATATCTTTATTCCGATAAGATGTAGCATCTTAGGATGGCTACACCATAAAACTAAAAGGGCTACATTCTTTAGGGTATAAGGCTACACCATCCCGATAAAAAGGTGTAGCCCTTTTATATTGTTAATGTGAATATTTGTTATTGATAGAATACAATGAAGAATGCAATATTTATAATAGGAATGTTTATCAGCTCTATTACGGTAAAAGCTGGTGATATTTCGAAGTTCGTACTGGATAATTATCTGATTCCGGTAGATCAACCGGGAAAGATAATTGGGTTTATTTATCCGGCACCAGCAAATATTCGTTTGTTAAGTGATACTTCTTCACTTTTTCGGATTGATTTTAAAAAGAAGGCAATCTGCTTGAAAAAGAATAAAGCATTATCGGTTGGACAGATGAGTTATCGTTATGGCATTACTCTTTTAATTGATGGAAAAGAATGTGAATTTGAATTGCTGAAAGACGGATTTAGCAAAAATAAGGTCGTGGCTCATCGTGGTGCTTGGAGGAAAAAAGGTGTATTACAAAATTCTGTACGCTCTTTTCAAAATGCAGTGGAATTGGGTTGCCAAGGGTCTGAAATGGATGTTTGGTTAACTGCTGATAATAAAGTAGTTCTTTCTCATGATCCACATGTGTATGGATTAGAAGTTGAAAATATCACTTCTTTGCAATTATTCCAACAAACTATCAATGAGAAAGATCCTGTGCCCTCACTTCAGGAACTTTTGATGGCTGTAAGGGAACAGAATGTCACTCATCCGGTTATTGAAATAAAAGATTCTCAGAAAGGATTGGAGCGTACGTTACAGTTGACAGACTCCGTGGTGAATATTGTTCATCGCATGAAGATGCAAGGATATGTAGAGTATATTAGTTTCAATTATGAAGTCTTGAAGCGTATTCGTGAATTGGATCCTACGGCCAAAACTCTCTATTTATGGGAAGGAAAAAAACAATTGGGAGATCTGATCAAAGATCGTATTTCAGGGATTGATTATTCGTATTATGCTTATCGGCAGGATAAAAACTTAGTAAAAAATGCTAAGGGTATGGGGCTACTTACAAATGTCTGGACAGTGAATGATGCGGAAGAATTGCTACTCTACTATCAACAAGGGGTAGATTATATCACGACTGATGAACCGGAGTTATTATTGAAAATTATAAATAGTTTAAATTGATTTTTATATTATGTATAGAATTTTTTTGTGTTTGATGGCAGTACTGAATTTTACTGCACTTTTTGCTCAGAAGAGCATATTGAAGTTTAATACTGATGGTAATTTTAAGATAGTGCAATTTACCGATACTCATTATAAGGTTGATGATCAGGCAAATTCTCAAGTAGCTTTAGATCGCATGAATGAGGTATTGGATGCAGAAAAACCTGATTTTGTAATATTTACGGGAGATGTAGTGGTATCCAATGAATCTTTTAAAGGATTGGATACTGTATTGGATGTTTGTATTAAACGCCATATTCCTTATGCTGTTGTATTTGGTAATCATGATGATGAATATGATCATACTCGTCCGGAACTATATGATTATATTGCAAAGAAGCAAGGTTGTTTGATGCCGGTTCGTACTACTGAAATAGCTCCTGACTATGTATTAACAGTAAAATCATCAAAAGATAAAAATAAGGATGCGGCAGTGTTGTATTGCATTGATTCTCATTCTTATACAAGTATAAAGTCTGTACCGGGGTATGATTGGATAAAGTTTGATCAGATTGCCTGGTATAGAGAACAAAGTCGGAAATTTACGAAACAAAATGGTGGTGAACCGATTCCTGCACTTGCTTTCTTCCATATTGCTATACCTGAATATAGAGATGCCGTAATGGAAGAAAAAAATAGATTGTTTGGAGTGAGAGGAGAGGGAGTAGCTTGTCCAACCACGAATTCTGGATTTTTCACCTCTGTTAAGGAATGTGGCGATGTTATGGGGATGTTTGTTGGACATGATCATGATAATGATTATGCAGTGGCTTATAAAGAAGTATTACTGGCCTATGGACGTTACACTGGTGGGAATACAGTTTATAATGATTTGCCTTCCAATGGTGCTCGTGTGATTGTCCTGAAGGAAGGGGAGCGTAAGTTTAATACTTATATTCGTATTGCTAATGGCGAAATAGAATCTTTTGTGTCCTATCCTGATAATTTCTTTTAATCTGATAAAACCATAAAAGTATGAAGTATATATTTCTTGTTCTTTTTTCTTTGTTCAGTCTGGTAAGTTTGCAGGCGGAGAATAAAGTGAGCTTAACTTTAATACCTCCGGGAAAAATCACTAATAAAGTCGATCTGGATATCCGCGGTGGTATTGTGAACGAAAGTGCTTCACAACAGACTTATCAGGTAGCTTTGTATTGGAATAAAGAGAATAAAGATGCACTGTTATACGAAACGGTTGTGACAATCCCTGCCGGAAAGGCCGAAACGGTTAAGGTGGTTATACCTACCAAGGACCGGGTGGGGAAGAATAAAGTGATCTTCAAAGTGGCTAATGAAGGCAAGGCCTATCGGAAGACAAAAGATATAGAAGTGATTGAATCGGATATTCGCTCTATCCAACAGATATCCGGTGCCTGGACGGGCATCTATCACTGGAGCGAAATCGAAGGAAAACATTGGAATCAGGATATCAAGAAGATGACCGACGATCAATGGAGAGAGTTGATCCGTTCCATGAATAAGCTGGAAATGAATATGGTGGTCATTCAGGAAGTTTTCCGCAATGAAGAATATGTAGGCAAACATACTACCGATGTGGATAACTATGTAGGTAAAGCCTTCTATCCTTCCAAACTGTATCCCGGCCGTATGGAACTTACAGCCAAAGACCCGATTGAAGCCATCCTGACGGAAGCCGATAAACAGGGCATGAATGTACTGATGGGAGTGGGTATGTTTGCCTGGTTCGACTTTACCCCCGAATCTCTGGAATGGCACAAACGGGTGGCTAAAGAACTGTGGGATATGTATGGTCACCACGAATCCTTTTATGCCTTCTATGTATCCGAAGAGAGTGGCGGCGGTCTGGATAACTGGGAACAACGCCCCGAGATGCGTAAAAAGAGAAAAGACGATATCGTGAATTTCTTCAAAGAGTTTAAGGCTTACTGTAACGCACTTGCACCGGACAAACCGATAATGCTGGCTACCAACAGTTTTGAAGTTCCCAACGGAATGGATACATATCCGGCACTTATGGAGCATCTGGATATCTTGTGCCCATTCGGATTTGCCCGTATGCCGGACGGTGATCTGACTGGTAAGGAAGCGGCTAATATGTTGCAGAAAGTTTGTGATGAGGCTAAAGCTCATTTGTGGTTCGACCTGGAAGTATTCCTGTTCAATCCGGATAACTCCCTCTATCCCCGTCCGGTAGAAGAAATCATCCGTGACTTGAATCTGTTTGATAACTTCGAGAAGATTCTTTGCTATCAGTTCCCGGGGGTATTCAATGATCCGAAGATGTCTATCCGTGTGGGCGAAGCACGCACTATCGACTTGTTCAACGGATACATGAAATACCTGAAAGAATTGAAAGCTAAAAATAAGAAACGTAAATAAAGAAAATGATGAAACGTTATTGTCTATATCTGTTTATCCTGATAGGGATAAGTTGCTCTGCGGAACTGAAAGCTCAAAAAAATGGAACTGTTTACAAAGGGAATGATCCTGCCGTGCGATATACCGGCAGAACGTTGGTTTCCCCCGATGGTTCGGTAGCTTTCGACTGGGTAGGCACTTATCTGGAAACCCGCTTTACTGGTGGAAAGCTGTCAGTGAAAGTTTCTGAAACAGGAACGAGCTATTATAATGTATTTGTTGATGGCAAACTGCATAAAGTCGTGAAAGTATGCGGAACGGATACATTGATTCATCTGGTATCGGGCATAGACAAGCGCATTCATAGTTTGAAGATACAGAAACGTTCCGAAGGCGAATTCGGCAAGACAACTGTCCATCAGTTTGTCTTGTCCGGTTCGGGACGCCTGGCGGAAGAGCCGGCAGTGCGTACACGGCATATCGAGTTTATCGGAAACTCACTCACCTGCGGATATGGCACAGACGGGAAACATCGCGATGAACCTTTCCTGGTAGAGACGGAAAATTGTAATCTCACATTTGCCTCTATGGTAGCCCGTTATTATGATGCGGACTATACACTGATTGCCCATTCCGGTAGAGGAGCCGCTCGCAATTATGGTGATTCGGTACGCGTGTCGAAGGTTACGATGAAAGACCGGATGCTGAATACCTTTGACGAAGACCTCACCCATAAATGGAATTTTAAGGAATATCGTCCGGATCTGGTCGTTATCAATTTAGGTTCCAATGATTTCTCAACGGAGCCCCATCCTTACAAAAGCGAATTCACCAAAGCGTACAAACAGATTCTTGCACAACTGCGTGAGCATTATGGAGATATTCCCATATTGTGTATTTACCCTGTAGCTATGCAGGCCCCTGTATTCAGTTATTATGAAGCGATAATAAACGAAGTGAATGATCCGAAAGTCTTTCTACTGAAACTGGATAAGAATCTCTATAACCGGACTACCGACCTGGGGGCTGCATGGCATCCCGGATATTCGGGACATAAGAAAATGGCGATGTGGATAATTCCTTATATCTCTACGATTATGGGCTGGGATCTGACGGATAGAGTGATTGAGTAAACCTGAAAATGGAAACAAGAAATGAGTATGTCGAAAAGAAATATAATATGGCTCCTGATGGCTTTCTTCTTTATAGCCGATCTGGCTGCCGCCGTTCATAAAGGAAAGAAAGAAGTAGTTCTGTCCGAGCAGAGCCTGCGTGATAAAGTGAAAGGTGCCTGGGCGGGTCAGACCTTGGGATGCAGTTACGGAGGACCTACTGAGTTTAAATTCCTGGGAACTATCATTCAGGATTATATTCCCATTCCCTGGGATAAGCATACGGTCAAGAATTGGTATGATACCTTTCCCGGTTTGTATGATGATGTTTATGTGGATCTGACTTTTGTGGAAGTCTTCGAAAGATGCGGGCTGGATGCTCCGGTTGATTCTTTTGCGACGGCTTTCGGACGGACAGAATATCCGTTGTGGCATGCCAACCAAGTAGCCCGCTACAATCTGTTGCAAGGAGTGAAAACACCCCAGAGCGGTTACTGGAAGAATAACCCTCATGCACATTGCATCGACTTCCAGATTGAAGCGGATTTTGCCGGGATTATGTCACCGGGAATGCCTAATCAGGCCGCTGAAATCTGCGATAGGGTGGGGCATATCATGTCCTATGGTGAAGGATGGTATGGCGGAGTTTATGTGGCAACCATGTACTCTCTGGCTTATGTCAGCAATGATATAGAATATATCGTAAAAGAAGCGCTGAAGGTGATACCGGAAGAAAGCGATTTCCACAAATGTATGTCGGACGTAATTCGCTGGCACAGGAAATATCCGAAAGACTGGAAACGAACCTGGTTCGAGTTGCAGAACAAGTGGAGCGAAGAAATCAGCTGTCCCGAAGGCATTCATAATTCCTTTAATATCGGTACGAAGATAAACGGTGCCTATATACTCCTGGGCTTGCTTTACGGACAGGGGGATTTCACAAAGACCATAGATATCGCCACGCGTGCCGGTCAGGATTCTGATTGTAATCCGGCTTCAGCCGCAGGCATCCTGGGAACCATGATAGGATACAGCAACATCCCCGAATCCTGGAAAGAAGCTTTGTATGAAGTAGAAGACATACCTTTCTCCAATACGGATATCAGTCTGAATAAAGCCTATGACATGACGTACAGACATGCCAGCGAGATGTTGCAGAAGCATGGAAACGGGAAGGTAGGAACAGACTTCATAATCAGACGGGAGAACATCAGACCTGTTGCTTTGGAAGTAGCTTTTGAGAATCTGAAAGTGAGCGATAAACTTACAATAGAGAAATCCATAGATGATGTAAATCCCTTCTCTTTCGAAGGAACCGGACTGGTTGTAAAAGGATATGTGGCAGGTGGGCTTCCGACAGACTATACGGCGGAGATGGATGTATATATCGATGGACAGTTCTATGAAACAACCGCCTTGCCCCAATATATCAATCACCGGAAGTGTGAATTGTTCTTCTGCTATGACCGTCCCGTAGGGAAGCACACTGTAACTTTTAAATGGAAAAATCCCGTATCGAACGGGAAAATATGGATAACCGAAGTAATAATCTATACAACGAAATAAATATGAAAAATATACTATCCCTAATCAGTATTTCTTCTCTGCTGCTTGTGTTGGCGGCTTGCGGTAGTAAGCAGGCCCCCACAGCAGAGGAGATAGTAGCGAAAGCACGTGCGGTAAAGACTTTGAATGCTTACGACGAGATGAGCTGTGTGGTGTACGAAATGAAAGGACTTCCCGAGTCACCGCAAACCTCGATAGACCGTTTTATCAGCGATGACTGTGTGGAGGGAACGGGAAGCTTCGAGCTTAAATACTCTTTCTCCGGCAATGCGTCCGGAACCGAATCCGTATATATCCAGCAGAGTGGGGGAGACTATCGCAGTGATTTGTCTTTCCATCCGTTGGGACTTTCCATCTGGGTGAAAGGTAATAAGAATAATAAAGGTACATTCCGTTTCATGCTTATTCAGGATGTGGATCAGTTTACGCAGGATGCGCTTCATGAGAAAGATCGCTGGCAGTTCTTCGAGTATGTGGATAGGGATGTACTGACCAAGGAAGAATGGACACGTGTAGTGATGCCTTATGAGGCCTTTACTTTTGCCAAAGGGCGTGATCTGGGCGAAAACAAACTGGTTCTGAACCGCCTTGAAGGTTATCGTCTTGAAATCACGAACGATGATAACAGCACATGTACAGGTGAGTTTTGCATCGACAATCTGGAGCAACTGACCTCTTATACTCCTGAATTCAAGGGAACTCCCAAGTTCTCCAGTGTTTTCATTCAGCTGAATGGCGTCTATAAAGAGACCAACTGGGATGAAGAATTCAAAGCAAGCCGTGAAGTGGGCATTGACACTTGGATTATCCAGTATGCCGAAGGTTTCAATGACCGCACGAATGAAAAATCTTCTTTCTATTCGCCGACAAATCTGCCGTGGGTGACCAAACAATATGATATCATGAACCGAATGTTCGATGCTGCCGAGCGTAACGGGATGAAGCTGATTGTCGGACTATACCCCGGTGATTACAGCAAGGAAGATACCACAAAACCGGAACAATATGAATTTCTGGTGGAGCGTAATAAACAAGTATTCGATGAACTGTTTGCCCTTTGGGGGAATCATCCCAGTCTGGCGGGATGGTACATAACCGAAGAATTTCATGACGGTTCGTATCCGGTAGGCTGGCAGCAGGAACCTGCCTTGTCTATGCTGGCTAATTATTTGCAGACAGTGGCGGCTTATGTGAAGTCGAAGTCTCCGAAAGAAGTCTGCATAGCTCCTGCTTTGTGGAGGGGAATGCCCGCTGACCTCTGCGGAAAATGGTTTGGTAAGATCTTTGCCCAGACTCCCGATATAGATGTGCTTTATCTTCAGGATATAGGCGGACGTTGTCTGGTAGATTTTGATGTAGACCTGCCCAACTGGTTTGCCGAAATAAAGAAAGCCTGCGATGCTAACGGAGTGATTTTCGGAGTAGATATAGAGTCGTTCAAAGAGTGCTGGTGCCCGAGAATTACCATGCGGACCAAACCTTGGACCGAGCTGGAGGAACAGCTGAGAGTAGCCGGAATGTTTACTGATCATATTACGAATTTCAGTTGGGCTACCTTCAAACCGGGAACAGATACCTATGAAGGGTATAAGAAATACCTTGAAGGAAAATAAGCAACCCTATTAAAAGCAAAGTTTCATCGGATGGAACAAAGAGTTTCAAGCAATGAAACCCTTTGTTTCAAGGGATGAAACTCCTGGTTCCAAAGCATGAAACTCTCAGTTTCACCCGGTGAAACTGAAAGAAACTCGTGGTATGCTCAATCAGTAAACGGGAAATACTTTATTATGAATAAGTTTTTAGAAGAAATACAGGAACAACCGGAAGCATTGAAACAGACTTTCTGCTATTACCGTTCGGAAGAAGGGAAGAAAAGCTTGAAGATTGTCTGTGCCTTATGGAAATCCGGTGAATATGACAGGATCGTATTTACCGGCATGGGAAGTTCCTACTTTATATCGCAGGCAGCTGCGACAATGATCTCATCTGCTTCCATACCCGCTTCCGCGATTAATGCCGGAGAATTGCTTCATTTTCAATCTCCTTCGTTGACGGAACGCACTTTGCTGATTGCCGTTTCACAGTCGGGTGAAAGCTACGAAGTGATTGAATTGCTTAAAAAGCAGCGTCGGTTGCCAATAACGGTGATCGGAATCACGAACGAATCCGGAAGTTCTTTGGCCGTAATGGCTACTCATTGCCTGCTGTGCAAGGCAGGCAAAGAAGAGATGACCTCCACGAAAACTTTTATTACAACCTATCTGGCGGTTTATCTGCTCGCAGAATCCCTGAAGAGGCATGAAGTGAATGAGGAGGCTTTAGACGGAATAATCCGTGAAGTTGAACGTCAGCTGGCGGAAAGAGATACGTATTTATCCCGTTCGCTCACTTTCCTGAAAGGACATTCGTTTGTGCAAGTGATAGGCAGGGGAACGGTTTTCGCTGTCGTTGCCCAAACTGCCCTGATGTTTATGGAAGCCACCAAGATTCCCGCTTCCGCCTTATTGGGCGGGGAGTTTCGGCACGGTCCCTTGGAAATGGTAGGACCTGATTTTATCTGCATTGTTTATGCTCATTCACAATCCGGCGCTTATCATCCAAGTATCAGACTTGTGGAGGATGTGTTGAGTTTTAAAGGTAAAGTGATTCTCATATCGGATGCGGCTTCCGGCATTGAAAGTCCGGACTTGCTGGAAGTACACGTTTGTTGTGAGCGTTCTGACTTATTTGCCATTCCATCCATTATTCCCGTGCAGCTGATGGTAAATGCGTGGGCGGAGGAAATGAAATTAGTGCCCGGTAGTTTTACGCATGGTGCAAAGGTTACCGCAATAGAATAACAGAAATTATGAGAAACATATTATTTATCCTGCTACTTTGCAATGTCATGTTGCTGAAAGCCCAATCTCTGGAACTGGAGCATTGGAGAATTATAAACTCATCCGAGATAGCCGATGCGGATGCCAAGGTTTCGCAACCATCCTATCCAACAACCGGGTGGTATCAGGCTACGGTTCCCACTACTGTGCTGAATGCTTTGGTGAAAGAGAATGTATATCCCGACCCGCGTATCGGACTCAATAATTATTTAATCCCCGATGTTTCGGACGAGTTCAATGCCCGGATGGATCTGGCTAAATATAACTATCTGAAGAGTGGAAGAAACCCTTGGCAGGACCCTTATTGGTATCGTACGGAAATCACTCTGCCCAAATCTTATAAAGGTAAGAAAGTATGGCTGACCCTTTACGGCATTAACTATCGGGCGGACGTCTGGGTTAACGGCCGGCTTGTAGCCGATAAAAATGATATTGTGGGAATGTTCCGCCGTTTCAAGCTCGATATTACGGACTATGCCCTTCCCGGAGCAAACAATTGTGTTGCGGTGAAGATATATCAGGTGGATCATCCGGGTGTTCCTACTCCGGGTACCCAGCTGAAAGTGTTCGGCCCTGTGCGTGGACATTCTTATGACATCTTTAAGGATGAGACTTTAAAGATATCCGGTGGATGGGACTGTGCTCCGGTGGTAAGAGACCGGAATATGGGTATCTATCAGAAGGTAACGATAGAGGCTACCGATGAAGTCGTGATCGAGAATCCTTTCATTGTTACTACTTTACCCAAACAGGATACTTCGCTGGCGGATGTGAACATCAAACTGGAGGTAAAGAATACCTCAGGAAAAGCGATAGAGGGAAAAGTGAATGCTTTGATTACCCTGGTAAACGATGTGAAGTTCCCCACCTATACCAAACACATGGAAGGTTATCTGAAGCCTATAAAGATTACAAAGAAAGTTAGCCTGGGTGCAGGTGAAAAGAAAGTCGTGGAACTGACTTCCGAAGATTTTCCTTCCTTGTTGATAAAGAATCCCTACCTGTGGTATCCCAACGGATATGGTGAACAATATCTGCATCACATCAAGTTGTCATATAATACAGGTGGAAAAGTATCCGATACAAAAGAGTTCGACTTTGGCATCCGTGAAGTTGAGGTTGGGCTGAACAGAGTTGAGGTTGACGGGGACAAAGCTGAGGTTGAGTACGGCCGTGTCTACTATGTGAATGGCAAAAGAGTGTTCTGCAAAGGCGGCTGGATTCAGCCGGACATTCTGCTGGAGGAATCGGATAAGCGTATTTATGATGAGGCACGCCTGATGGCGGAGGCTAACATCAACCTGATAGGCAGTGAAGATATGCCTTCTCCTTCCGAAACGTGGTTTGAGAGTTTTGATAAGTACGGCCTTATGTGGTGGCATGTTTTCTATCAATGCTATCGCATGACTCCCGGCACTGAAACCGAAAACAATCCCCTGGATCATAATCTGGCGATTGCTTGTGTGGAAGATATGATGCTTCGGTATCGTAACCACCCTTCCATTATTTCGTGGGTGGGTGTCAATGAAGTATTGATGAATGAAAACTTATATAGGCTGACGAAAGAGAAAGTGAAGAGCCTTGATACTACACGTATATACATCCCTACCACCAGTTACCACTGGGATGTGGATGCTCTGACTCCCTATCTGAAGGAAGACCTGCCCACCGGAACCACGGATGACGGTGCACCCGACTATAACTGGGCGCCTTCCTCTTACTTCTTCGATAAAGTACGTGAGGTTTATTTGCAGATGTTCCGCAATGAATTGGGTATGCCTTCGGTGCCGATGTACAACAGTCTCCGGAAATTCATTCCTACCGCAGAGAGTACAGCCAATGTAAACAGCCCCATCTTCCCGTTGGATAGCATTTGGGCGGAACATGGCGCCTGGGATGTGAGTAATTATTGCTACCGTTCTTATGACAATGCCATCCGCACGATGTTTGGTGATCCGAAGACGGCGAAAGAATATGCCGATAATGCCCAGTTCCTGAGTGCTGACGGTTATCGTGCTATGTTTGAGGCAGCCAATCATCGGATGTGGGATATAACTTCCGGCGTGATGATCTGGAAGATTAATTCCTGCTGGCCCGATGTGTGCTGGCAGATTTATGACTGGTATCTGGCGCCGAACGCTTCTTACTATTTTGCAAGGAAAGCGATGGAGCCGGTACACGTACAGTTGAATGCCAATGATTTTAAGATATCGGTCATTAATGCGTCCCACCGGGTGCTGGATGATGTAAAGGTGACGGCGAAAGTAATCAATAATGATATGAGGGTGGCTTGGCAACATTCTCAGCAGCTGACGGTTTCTCCCGATTGCTATAAAGAGATTATTACGGTGCCTCAGCATGGCAAGTATTCTTATAACTACTTTGTGAAGCTGGAACTTCACGATAAAGCAGGAAAGCTGTTGTCGGAGAATTTATATTGGTTTTACTCACAGCACATGGACTTTTTCTGGTTTACTTCTATGGAAAAACCGGAATTGAAGAAAGAGGTTAAAGTAAGCAAAGAGGAAGGAGAATATGTCTTTTCTATTTGTTTGAAGAACGAATCTGCCCGATTGTCACACTTCAACCACCTGACTTTGCAGGATGCCCGAGGAGAGGAGATTAATCCGGTGTTCTGGAGTGATAACTTCATTACACTCTTTCCGGGAGATGAGAAGGTGATAACAGCCCGTGTAGCAGTATCGGATGCAGGGGGCGTTGCTCCTACGTTCGTTCTGTCACGGTGATACATACATGCATTTATTTATTTAAAATATAGTACCATGAAGAAAATTATAGTAATTGGCAGTTCCAATATAGATATGGTGGTGAGGACCTCTCATCTGCCGGCTCCCGGTGAAACCATTCTGGGTGGTGAATTCTTTATGAACCAGGGCGGTAAAGGAGCCAATCAGGCAGTTGCAGTGAAAAGGTTGGGTGGTAATCTGATCTTTGTAGCGAAGTTGGGGAATGATATACTGGGACAGCAGTCAGTGGATTATTTCAAGAAAGAGGGAATAGATACAAAATATATCACTCTTGATGAAAACTCTGCTTCCGGAGTTGCTTTGATCAGTGTGGACGATCATGCGGAGAATAGTATAGTGGTAGCTTCCGGAGCCAATATGTTGCTGAACGAGCAGGATGTGGATAAAGTTGTGGAGGAAATGTGCGAAGGAGACATCTTGTTGATGCAACTGGAAATTCCGATTCAAACGGTGGAATATGCTGCCAGGAGAGCTTTTGAAAAAGGGGTGAAGGTAGTCTTGAATCCGGCCCCTGCCCGGAGCCTTCCGAAAGAGTTACTCAGATACTTGTTTATGATTACTCCCAACCGGATTGAAGCCGAAATGCTTACCGGTATAAAGATTGTGAATGATGCTGATGCGGAACGGGTTGCAAAAGAAATCAGTGCGATGGGAGTACAGAATATAATTGTAACCTTGGGTTCGAAGGGATGTTTGGTGAGAGAAGGCGATACTTCATATTGCGTGGATGCTTTTAAAGTGGAACCTGTTGATACAACGGCTGCCGGCGATACTTTCAATGGTGCTTTATGTGTGGGACTGGCAGAAGGTATGAACTTGAGGCAAGCTGCTGTAATGGCTTCTAAAGCTTCATCTGTTGCCGTGACAAGAATGGGAGCGCAGTCTTCTATTCCTCATCGTAAAGAACTGGACCTGAATGAATAAATTAACCTCTAAAAATACCGATTATGTTTATAGTTGAAAGTTACGGATTGGCAGTGGCGTTGTGTTGGGTTACGATGCTTTGCTGGGGATCGTGGGGAAATACTCAGAAGTTGGCGGCAAAGACCTGGCGCTACGAGTTGTTCTATTGGGATTACGTGATTGGCATCGTTCTTTTCTCTCTGATCTGGGGGTTGACTTTAGGCAGTACGGGAGAGGCCGGGCGAGGATTTATACAGGACTTGTTGCAAGTGAGTCCGGAGAACTTCTGGAGTGCTTTCCTGGGTGGTGTGATATTCAATGCTTCTAATATTCTGCTATCGGCTTCTATGTCATTGGCAGGGATGTCGGTTGCTTTTCCTGTAGGGGTGGGGCTGGCATTGGTGCTGGGTGTATTTGTCAATTATTTCAGTGTTCCGAAGGGAGATCCCGTCATTCTTTTCCTGGGCGTTTTCCTGATTGTGCTGGCTATTATCTTTAATGGAATAGCATCCGGAAAAGTTTCCAAGGCATCCGGTCAGAGCACCCGTAAGAAAGGTATCCTGGTTGCTGTATGCGCCGGTATCCTGATGGCATTCTTTTACCGTTTTGTGGCGGCAGCTATGGACTTGGAAAATCTGGAAGCACCCACAGCAGGCATGATGACTCCTTATTCTGCTTTGTTCGTGTTTGCAATAGGTATCTTTATCAGTAATTTCCTGTTCAATACACTGGTGATGAAGAAACCTTTTATGGGAGAACCTGTGTCCTACAGCCAGTATTTCAAAGGAAACTTCAATACGCATCTGGTGGGTGTGTTGGGCGGTATAATCTGGGCATTGGGAACTGCTTGCAGCTATATTGCTGCCGGAAAAGCCGGTGCGGCTATTTCCTATGCGCTGGGGCAAGGGGCAACGATGGTAGCCGCCTTATGGGGCCTCTTCATCTGGAAAGAGTTTAAGGGGGCTTCAAAGTCTACTAATCTGTTGCTTACGCTGATGCTTATTCTTTTTATCTCCGGTTTGGTACTGATTATAGTGTCTGGAGGAAGTTGATAACTTAATTATAGATTTATAAATGTGTACTATGAAGAAGAAATTTCAAATGATAGGATTTGCTCTGTCAGTTTTATTGGTTACGCTGCCGGTAGCTACGGTGGGTGCGGATAATGCCGCTTCCGGCAAGCAGAAAAAAGAGAAAACCACCGAGTCGGCTTTGGGTGTGAAACCTGTTACAGGTAGCTGGATCAATCTGGCATACAAGGATGTACGTAATAAATATACGAATCCTCAGAGCTTTGATAATATGGACCCGAAATTGTGGGAAGCTAAAGTACGTGAATTGTCGGCTATGGGTATCGAATATCTGGTATTAATGGAGGTTGCCAATGAAGGAAAATCTTATTATCCTTCGCAAATAATGCCTTGGTGGTATAATAAGGATAAGAAAAGTCCTGTGGATGCTATTCTGGATGAAGCGGCCAAACATAATATGAAGATTTTCATGAGTAGTGGCTGGGCAAAGGATCAGGATGATAATCTGCTTGATCCGGCAATTAAGGAACGGCAACTCCGGATTATGGAAGAGTTGGCATCCCTTTATAAAAACCACAAGGCCTTTTATGGCTGGTATTTACCGGTAGAAGATTGTCTGTGTCCTATTTTTGCGGAGCATGCGGTGCAGTCGGTAAATACTTTATCAGAGAAGGCTAAAAAATTGGCTCCGGGCAAGAAAACCATGATTTCTCCTTATGGAATCGGATTGTCAGAATTTGATAATCCGGAATATGAGAAGCAAATGCAAAAACTAAAAGTGGATATCATTGCCTATCAGGATGAAGTGGGGTGTGTACGCGATCAGTTCACACTTCCCCGTCTGAAGAAGAACTGGCAGAGATTGCGTGATATTCATAACCGCCTGAATATTGAAATGTGGGCAAATTGTGAGACTTTCACTTGGGAAGAGGGTACCAATGACCGTACTTCTGCCTTGATTCCGGCTGCTTATCCGAGGCTGCTGTCCCAGCAGGTTGCAGCATCTGCGGCGGGGGTTGATAAGATCATTTCATTTATGTTCTACGGTATCATTGAGAATCCTGAGTCAAAGTACCAACTGGGCCAACCTGTCTGGTCGAACAAAGTGTATACTGACTATATGGACTGGAAGAACGGAAAGGAATATTGGAAACTGATGGAAGCGGCTTTTATGGAGAAATTGGTCAATGGAGCGACTCCGGAAATGATGCTTGGAAAGGCCGGTTTGCAACCGTTACTGGATGGTAAGGTTGCTGAAGAGGACAGTAAGGATGCCCGCTGGGTGAAGTTTGAGGCCGGCTATCATGAATTTGTAGTGGATCTGCAAAAGAAAACCCGTGTTCAGAAAGCTATGTTGCGTATGCTGAATTATAATCCGGAAAAGATAGGTATGCCGGTGAAGACATATCTGTATACTTCAATAGACGGTAAAGAGTATAATCTGTCTTCCATAAAAGACGCCCCTTATTTTCCGAACAACAAGCATGATGCCTGGATTGAAAGCATATTGTTTGACCAACTGGATGAAAATGTACGCTATGTAAAGGTGGCTTTTGAAGCTCCGCAACAGGTATATATAGATGAGTTGTTTATTAATCCGGTCCTGAAATAAAAAGCAAAGTACTATGAAATTTGGAACAAAAGTAATTATCGCATTGGCTCTTTTGGCAAACTTGTGGTTTGTTTCCTCTTGTAATAACGGGCCGAAACGTGAACTCTGGTTGGATGAAGTTTATAAGGATTCCTGTTTTGTGCAGGATTGGGGAATACCGCAGATAAATCAGTCTGTGGTATGGACTCCGCTTACGGTAAATGGTGTTGTGTATGAACGGGGGATCGGAGCTCATTCTATCAGCCGTATGCTGTATGATTTGGGTGGTAAAGCCGTTTCAGTGAGTGGCTTGGTTGGAGCCGATGATAACAACCTGTATGCCGGTAAATTGCAGTTCAAGATAATCGGAGATAAAAAAGAACTTTGGAAAAGCGGTGTGATGCAGAAGGGCGATCCCGTAAAAGAGTTCAATGTCAACCTCTCCGGCATTGATAAAGTGTTGCTATTGGTGGAAGAATGTGGCGATGGCATTATGTACGACCATGCCGACTGGTTGAATGTGAAGTTTGTGACTCGTGGAGAGATTACCCCGATAACTGCCTGGCCGAAGCCTGTAGCTAAGGAGAAGTACATTCTGACACCGGAAGCTCCGGAAACTCCACGGATTAATAATCCTCTGGTATATGGTGCCCGTCCGGGAAATCCGTTCCTGATGACGATTATGGCAAGTGGTAACCGGCCAATGACTTTTGAAGCGTCAGGACTCCCTGCCGGACTGAAATTAGATACTTCCACCGGCTTTATTACGGGAAAGACCGAACTTAGAGGAGATTTCAAAGTGCTTCTGAAAGCCATGAACGAAAAAGGTGTAGCCGAAAAAGAGATTACCTTGAAAATAGGAGACCGGATTGCTCTGACTCCTCCGATGGGATGGAACAGTTGGAATTGCTGGGGACTTTCTGTAGATGATGAGAAAGTGCGCGAGGCTGCCCGCATGATGAATGAAAAGTTGCATGCATACGGATGGACGTATGTGAACATTGATGACGGCTGGGAAGCTGCCGAACGCACCAAGCAGGGAGAGCTGCTCTCTAATGAGAAATTCCCTGATTTTAAAGGCCTGGCTGATTATATTCATTCCTTGGGATTGAAATTCGGTATTTATTCTTCACCGGGACCGACAACATGTGGTGATTATCTGGGCAGTTATCAGCATGAGGAAATAGATGCACGGACTTGGGGCAGATGGGGAGTAGATTATCTCAAATATGATCATTGCGGTTATCATGCGGTTCAGAAGGATTCTGAAGAGAAAACAATCCGGGAACCCTATATTGTTATGCGTGATGCATTGGATAAAGTGGATCGGGATATTGTCTATTGTGTGGGATATGGTGCTCCAAATGTCTGGAACTGGGCAAGGGAAGCAGGAGGTGAACTGTGGCGCACCACCCGTGACATTACCGATGAATGGAATGTTGTGACAGCCATTGGTTGTTTTCAGGATGTTTGTGCTCAGGCTACTGCACCGGGGAACTATAATGATCCCGATATGCTGGTGGTAGGAAAACTGGGTAAGGCTTGGAGAGAGAAGGTTCATGAATCGGCTCTGACTCCTGATGAACAATATTCTCATATCTCTCTATGGTGCATTCTCTCCGCTCCGTTATTGATCGGTTGTGATATGTCCGATATAGATGATTTCACATTGAGTTTATTGACAAATAATGAAGTGATTGCTGTGAATCAGGACCCGTTGGCAGCACCGGTCACAAAATTGCTGACTGACAATGGGCAGATATGGTACAAGAAACTATATGATGGCTCGTATGCAGTAGGATTCTTCCAGATAGATCCTTATTTTATCCTGTGGGATCAGGATGAGGCTGAAGCTATCCAGATGAAGACGTATGATTTTGAATTAGCTCTCAAGCAACTGGGAATTACAGGCAAAGTGTCTGTTCGCGATCTGTGGCGGCAAAAAGATTTAGGGGAATACAATGGGGAGTTCCGGACACAGGTTCCCTATCACGGAGTTTCTTTTGTGAAAATTACTCCTGTGGAGTAAATTGTGTGTATCTTAGAAAAAACCTCCTTTCTAATCTTGTCATGGGGATTGAGAAAGGAGGTTTTATATTTTATGAATGGCTGATTGGCTAATTAGACAACTCCGGATTCGCCGCAATCGCTTCTCTCGGAATCTGAATCGTATAGCGTTGGTCATCCTGTTCCAACACATAGGTTCCTCCTTTGAGAACTTTCTCGATGCGTGGGCGGGTTGTACGGCGTAAGTCGAACCAACGATGACCTTCGAAAGCGAGTTCACGGGCACGCTCATTCAGAATCTCTTGTATCAAGGCTTCTTTATTCATTGCATTGACGGCGGTAGCTTTGGCTGCGTAAGCTTCCGGTGTATAGCGTTTCTCCATTAACTCCAATAAACGGATGCGTGCCTGGGGGAGTTTGTCCGATTGTGCAGCTGCTTCTGCTGAGTTCAGATACATTTCACCTACACGGAAAGAACAACGGAAATCATCTTTTCCACTCTTTTGGCTGAAACGGTAGCCGTTCTTGTCAGTCGGTTTGAAGTAAGCATCCAGACGCAAATCTCCTTCTCCGTATGAAGACGCTAAAGCTTCGGACAGAACCGCTGCCTGAGTGTAGTTGGAGCTCATGCCGCGTTCCAAGGCTGTGATATTCTCTACAGACTGATAGTGGTTTGGCAGCATAAAGGCTTCGTCATTGAAATCTTCCAGACTATTTTTCCCGGTAAGAACAGCTTCGGCGGCTTTATACGCATTCTCCCATTGCCCCATATACAAATATACACGGGCGCGCAGAGCTTTTACAGATAGGGTTGTGAAACGATAAGAAAACTTCTGTTCCCAGGATTCCTTATTAATCAATTTTTCAGCTTCATTGATATCCGAAAGTACAGCCTCGTAAATCTGTGCAACGGTATTTTTCTTCAGAATTTCGTTGATATCGCTGTTCAGCTTCAGTGGCACTGCTTTCGTTTCTAACGCTCCCGGACGGGTATAAGGCTGTCCGTAGAGATTTACCAACAGGAAATGCATGTATGCACGGAGCAGATAACATTCACCGATCAATTGGTCGATGTCTTCTTCGCTTCCTTCATTGATTGAGTTTCGCTCTTCTATGGTATAGTTTGCGGTGAACATGATGCTATAGAAATTCTTCCATTCAAAGGAAGTTGTCTGTCCCGGAGCACTGAAGTCATCCCAACATTCTATTTTACCATAACGGTCCTGTTCCCAACTATCATCTTTTACATACAGTTCATCAGAACGGAAGCAGGCGAGTCCTCTGGCATCGGGAACGTTTTTATATGCTGTGGCAATCAGCGCTCTGTACTCAGCTAAGGTCTGGGGGATCACTTTTCCCGTAGGCTGGATATCCAACATATCGCAAGCAGTCAGCAATACTACACTGCTCATCAATAACATGATATATATTTTTCTCATTGTTGTTACTCTCTATAAAATTAAAAAATCAAGTTCAGGCTTAAGGTCACAGACTTGGGAGCCGGTGTTGCATAAGCATTGGACATGGTTTCCGGATCGAGATAATTTTTGTAGCTTGAGCCGAATACCAATAAGTTGCGTCCCTCTATGGCAACTGTGGCGGAAGTCATTCCCAACGTGCGGGTGAAGTTAGTAGGCAATGTATAGCCCAACCGGATATTTTGTAGTCTCACATAGTTCAGGTCTCTGATCCAAATATCCAGGTTACGGTATATTTCATTCTGATTTGAATACCACATATATTCGTCCAGACGTTCGTTCTGACTCAGCAGAACCGGGAAGATCGTTTCCGTATTTTCCGGAGTCCAACGATTCAGGATATCACGGTTCGTGTTACGTCCTTTGTCGAAATCAACGATAGAGTAGGTGGGTTGACTGCGTACCTTTCCACCGAAGTCGAAGCTGAAGTTAACACCCAGTTCAAAAGCCTTGTAGGTGAAAGTATTATTGAAACCGCCTGTATAAGGGCAGTCAGCAGTACCAACATACGTGTAAAGTTCACGACGCTCGCGGGCTGTCAGGTCGGTTGCTCCGAATCCCCATTCCTGAAGTTTAAAGAATTCCATGGCCGATACGGCTTTTCCGTCTTTGTCCTGGAACATCGGATAACCTTCTTCATCCAGCCCGGCTGTTTTCAGGGCAAACAAGGCTCCCGCGGGATATCCTTCACGGCCCGGTTCTAAGGCATCTTCACGCAGTGCTTCTTTCAGTACCTTATTGTTATTGTATGCGAAGTTGAAGTTAGTGGTCCACATAAAATTCTTGGTGTGGACATTGCGTGTGCTGAGAGCGACCTCGACACCTTGATTTCGCATGCTGGCCCAGTTGACGGTCAACATTTCGAAACCTGTTTCCAGCGGTAACATCTGGGTTCCGATCAAATCTACACCTTTTCTGTAGTAGTAGTCCACACTCAGGTTGATAGCCTGATTCAATACAGCAAAATCAAATCCTGCATTTACGGAATGTGTTTTCTCCCAGCGCAGCTTTTTGTTCGGTGCACCGGAAACGTCAATCATATCTTCTGAACCTCCCGGCAGGATATTTTCAATTCTGTAATTTCCCAAAAGGAAAGGAGAGGTGTTCTTGTCAATGTTTCCCTGCAAACCGTATGATGCACGGACTACCAGGTTGTCTATCCATTTGGCACTTGCCATAAAAGGTTCTTGGGAAATGCGCCACAAACCACTGACTGAATATAATGGCAGATAACGGTACTTCTTGTCTACACCGAAAAGGTCGGAACCATCGAAACGGATACTTCCTCCCAATGTATAGCGGTTCAGTAAAGAATAGGACAGGGTTGAGAAAGCGGACACGTATGCATTCTCCACATGAGCCTTCTCATGCAATTTGAATGCCTGACTTTCTTCCGGGAAGATGATCGGTTTTGTTGTCAGCGTCTTCCGGTCAAATCCATAACCGGCACTGTATAGCTTTTCTTCCCATGTCTTCCGGATTTCCGTTCCTACCATTGCTTCGAACTCATGGATGTCGTTGTAGGTATCGCGATATTCTCCCATCGCTTTCCAAGTGAGTTGGGATAATGAATTTTCATTGGCCTTGTGAAATCCTCCGGCGGGTAGGTAAGTTACGCCATTGCTGCGATGGTTCTTCTTTTCTTTACGCATGGCAAAAGATTCTTCATCGGCAATCTTCTCGATGGATGTTTTGTCAAGTTGTAAACCGAGCTGGGTGGTAAACTTGAACCGGTCGTCAAAACGTAACTCTGCATCAAAAATAGATGAGAGACCATTGATAGTGGTTTCGTTGGTAGTGTTTTTTAGTTCTTCAAAAGGGTTGAATCCAAAGTCCATATCCACATCATTCTCCACGTCAATGTCGTAGTTGTAATTACCGTGTTCGTTGTATGGCGTGAAGTAAGGGTTAGCCAGGCGAGAATAGAATATCGGATTGGTTAAACCATCCGAATCCGGCAGATAACTTGAATTCTTACGGCGGTTGGCAAACATAGAAGCACCTACTTTCAGAATGCTGTTCACTTTATAACTGGTCTTCATCACTAAGTTCAGACGTTCGGCAGATACATTCGGAACGTTACCATTCTCTTTCATATATCCGAAAGAAGTATAGTAAGTTGCCTTTTCACTACCACCGGAAAGAGACAGGTTATACTCTTGTGTGAATGCGTCGCGGAAGAGAATATCACTCCAGTCTGTGTTTGTTGCCTTCAGTTTATTTATTGCACTTTGAGCGCTGGATGACAAGGCGTTCCACCCTCCGTCTTTGAAATTGTTGAGTTCTCCCAACCCGGAGATAATGCGGTATACCTCGCCTTTGGTTTCCCTGTATGGATAACCGGATGCCAGTAAGTCAAGTTCCAGACCTACCTTCTCTTCTGAGTTCAACAGGTTCAAACGGTCTATATTCAACTTCGGAGAATAGGTCAGTTTAGTGGAGAAGTTAATAACCGGTTTGCCCACTTTACCTTTCTTGGTAGTAATCACGATTACACCATTGGCAGCACGGGCACCGTAAATGGCAGTTGCGGCAGCGTCTTTCAGAACGGTGATATTATCGATGTCGGCAGGATTCAGACCGGCAATAGCGGTTTGACCTATGTTATCGATGTCTTTCAATACTTCCATATTGGGAATGTTCGTTCCTTCCAATGGAATACCGTCCAGCACCCACAAAGGGTCTTGCGTACCATTCAGGGAGGATGTACCGCGAATACGGATTTTGGCAGGAGCACCCGGAGTACCGGAAATGTTGCTTACGGAAAGTCCGGCAATCTGTCCGGCCAATGCTTGGTCTATACTCTTGGTTGCACCCATCATCTGATCCGAGATATCGATCTTCGATACGGCGGCCGTCAACTTACGGCGTTCCACAGTCTGGTATCCCGTCACAACTACCGCATCGAGCATGTGGGCGGAAGGTTGGAGAGTAATATCATATTTATTCTTGCCCGGTATGAGCTTTACTTCCAGCACATCATAGCCGACGTAACTACAATAAAAACGGGTAACTCCCTCCGGAATGGAGATGGAGAATTGCCCGTCAATATTAGTAATGACACCAATGGTGGACTGATTATTCCCAACTTTCTTCAAATCATCGGCTGTCACATAGACAGAAGCGCCGATGAGAGGCAAGTTATCCTCAGAAGAGATGACTACACCCTCTACCTGCCGGTTTGCGGCAAGGGCGTACGTGAACGTTCCTATTAGTAATAGGAATGCGACAGATAAGCGTCTTTTCATCCGTTAAAATAATAAAATTAATACTTAAATTGAAAACTGTTTTTTAGCTAAGTGACGATAAAAAAATAACTTGGTACAAAATATGTCACAAATAAAAGTAACTCAGTTCCCCTCCTCCTCCCGGGAGGAGGAGAGCTGAGTTACTGCTGTTATTGAATTCATTCGTACCAACTTATTTTTTAAGCATTGCTAAATTCCTAATGCCGTGTTAATACGGAGAATCATGTCTTTATAATGATATTTGGTTGCCACATCCGATGTTCCCAGGCGACTTTGAAGCAGATCCTTGATCCGTAACAGTTCACCTCGCTTCACGGAAATGGCATCTGAGATGCGGTTTAGTTGAGAGCCGTAGAAGTTCAATTCGCGACGGGCACCCATCCGGTCTGCATCCAACGAGCGATGAGCATGTTCATCACAACTGCAAAGCGGTAACTGGTTATCCAGCAGGAAATGATTGTCCATAAGCTTCTTGTTGATTTTTACCCCTTCGCTTTCGGCAGCGGCCGTAATCAAGGCATCCAGGAAGTTTTTCTGCAAGGTGCGTGTCATGACGTCAGGCAATGCTCCCCGTTCTGTTGTGGCAAAAATGCTGCGATGTAAACCATCCATCAGTTCTACGGCAGTAAAAGCCTTTTTACCATTTACCGCTTCGTTTTCAAGCATACGTACCAGGCGGTTGTTGGATAAAAGATCCCACAGAATATAGGACTGGGCATTCTTCAGTATCTGCGTCGGTGCATTTTCTACCACACCCAGCGGAGTGTTACGAAGCAGATAGGTATATTCACCTACTTCTGTGTCGAATAACCACTTCGGATAAGTCAGTACCTCATCCAGTAAGAACTTCAGGGCAGCTTGTTGCTTTTCTTTTTCTACAAAAGTATAAGTCTTCTGTCCGTCACCCACAATTGTATTTTCTATATAGATACCACCGATGTTGGCGAGTACATGGTACAGATAATTATTCCATTGATTGATTACGGCATAGTATAAGCGGGAAGCTTCTTCATAAGTCTGTCCTTTTTCTCCGGTCGTCGTCCATTTTATAATTTCGGGAACGATCCGCTTCAGGTTTGCAATACCATATTGGGAAGAACGTACAGCATCATCACCCAGATCTTCGTTCTGTGCACGGGGATCTACGGCATCACGCACATCCTGCGCTTCGCTGTATTTATACAGACGGTCGGTATGGCGGCTCAGGAAATCATAAAGTAAATCCTTTTCTTCTTCCGGATTTTCTTTTCCATACCAACGGTAACCGTATTCGATGGCGAAGATATCGTAAGGACCGATATGCGGTGAAAGAGCGGTTATTCCGTCACCGGGTTGTGCCACGTAGTTGAAACGGGCATAATCCATGATGGAAGAAGAGGTCGAATTCATCCGGTCGGTGAATGACTTGGAGCGCAGGGAATCGGTGGGGAATGCCCATGATCCCATCATATTGTGGCGTAACCCTAAAGAGTGACCTACTTCGTGACAGGCTACAAAACGCATGGCATCTCCCATCAGTTCATCGGATAACTTGATGCCACGGGCTTCCGGACGTACAGTACCTGTTTGTACGGTGATCCATTCCTGAAGCATATTCAGTACATTGTGCCACCACATGATATCCGCTTCCAGGATTTCCCCTGATCGGGGGTCCAGAATAGACGGTCCCATAGCGTTTGCTTTGGTGGAGGCTGCATAGGTCAGTACGGAGTAATTCACATCATCCATATCTACCGTCATGCTGTCGGTGATTTCTTTGGCGATAATGGCATTCTTGAATCCGGCACGTTCAAATGCCACCTGCCAGTCTTCAATACCTTGTTTGATATACTTACGCCAACGATACGGAGTAGAGTTTTCTATATAAAATACAATCGGTTTAGCCGGTTCCACCAATTCGCCACGCAGATAACGTTCGCGGTCTTCCGGTTTAGGTTCCAGGCGCCAGCGGGTAATGAACTGTTGCTTGCTGACCCGTTGTTGTCCGTCGCTGTAACTGAGCAAAGGATTGGTAAAATACCCTACACGAGCATTATCCAGTCTACCAGTCATAGGTGTTTCCGGCAGTAGCATCAGTGAAGAACTAACTTCAACGGTTACGTAGACGGAAGTCGTTCCTTCGGTCACTTTCGTTGTCAGTTCGGACGTAGCCACTACATTATTCTCGAATGCTTTGATGGAAAGAATACGTGAAAGGTTTTTGATGGAAGACGTTCCCAGATTAATATTGGTAAATACGTTGTTGATACTCGTCTCCGTTCCATCATAAATATCATTCACCTTGATAACCATCGTCGTAGAGTCATTATTGAATGCCTCAATCTTGAAGCCGGCTATCAATGGCGAGATGTAGTTGTCACGTACTGACTGGCTGATTGCGTCTCCGGCAGGAGCGAGGGGGAGAGGGCGGCTTTGACGGATAAGCAACTTATTCGTCGCCTTATCCTGTTCGAAGCGTACCATTTGGTTTTCATAATTCGTACCACGGTTCACTCCGGCCTCGTTCAGTTCGGAAGGAACGCGTTGAAGTTTGTTCACTACCAACATATCCCTACCCAGTAAGTTCACCGGTACCTCAAAATAATAGTCGTTTTTTTTCTGGTACACATTGAACATACCACGGTGAATGATGCTACCGTCTCCGGTCAGTTTCTCGTACTCGTTTTTGGATTTAACACTGTCGTTTGGTTCACTCTTCTTTTTCTTTCGGAACCATCCCATAGAATCGGGTGTAGAATCTACAGCATACGCCATCACAGGTTCACACATCAAGGTGCCTGTAGCCACTGTAGTTAGCAGAATTGTTTTTAGTCTCATCAGTTATATCAATTATCATCAGGTTACCTATTCTACTCATAGAATTAAGTGTCGGCAAAGATAGTAAAACTATACTATGCTACCAGATGAATAGGGTTAGTTTTGACGTTTTTTCTTTTATAACGCAAAGAATCTTTCAATTATAAAAAAACAGTATCGTTTAAAACGGGAAAGAAAGGAAGGAAACGAGTTAACGAGTTGACAAGGGAACAAGGGGCTGCGCAAT
>OGJC01000092.1_pt1 | contig 118512 bp, 120 predicted proteins | sample 1571941 | NCBI WGS metagenome assembly OGJC01 (sample SAMEA2582100, study PRJEB24529) | metagenome | biome: Human gut stool | place: China | collected 2011 | reverse complement strand
ATTGAGCTAGATTTTACCAAAAAGTTCACACCATTTAAATTGTTATTATTTTGTACATTTCTATAGAAATAGAAACCTATATCAAATTTCAACTATCCTATCTAGATTATAAGCATATCAAAAATAAAATAATAAAATGAAAATCGACAGGAGATTTTAGAAATATATTAGTTGATTATAGAAATATTCGGATTTCCTGTTTTAGAAGCTCCAATTATCTTCACTTTTAAAGCTTCATTCAAACTAATTCTATTTTCTAAAATATACGATAATTCTTGTCCATTCATAAATAAAATTTTAGCATCTCTATTAGAAAAATCTTGAATCACTTCATCTCTAAAACCATTTATTGAAATAAATAGTCCACGAGTAGAAGTTAGTTTTGTATCAACTTTTTGCTTTAAAGAAGAAATGTTTAATGAATTTATTGGATCTTTAGTCCATTTTATCTCGACTAAGTAATCAAACCCCTCAAACCTAAAATAGCCATCTAGTTGTTGAGTATTTGAGCTATTTCTGTACGAATCATGATAATCAATATCGTTAATTTTGAATAAATTAGCAATAATTTGTTCTAAATGATATCCTCTTTCTTGAGGATTCTCACTTGAAAATAGCGAATAATACTCCATTTTTAGTTCTTCGATTTTTTGAAGCTGTTGTTGCTTGGTTTGAATTTTTTTCTCTTGTTTTAAACGATGATAGGAATTATTCGATGTTTCATTAGTCTTATCTCGTTGAATATTACCTAGCAATCGCTTTAATTTTCTTAACGCATCTACCCCCCTATTTCTATCTTGCACTTCATCAGGAATATTTTTCATTTTATAAAATTCAGTTGCTATTTGTCTAATTATAAATCTTCCATTTTCTGTTTGATTAAGTTCATTTATAACATTTTTTGCCCAAACAAACTTCGGTTCAGATTTCCATCTTACTATCAAATCATTTGGAACTCCCGAAGCCTGCATAAATGCAGCAACAGTATCTTTATAATGAAAACATAATCCAAAACATTGAATAATTTGTTGTTGGATTTCAAAAGATATCTTAGTCATTTTTCTCCTTTCTTTTAACTATTTTAAATTTCATTAATTAACTGTATAAAGTAACTTGGAAAATCACTCAATTTATCTTTTAGTCTAGCCGTTTGCCGTTTGATTTCATTTCTAATCTGATCCTTACTTTGAGACTTAATCTCTTGACTAATCAATTGAACTACAATTCTATCCAAAAAACCTAATTCATAGATATTGATTTCTTTGTCAAGAGATAAACCATATTTCAATCTCCTTGTCAACTTAGTTATCACATCAATTTTCTCACCAACTAATTCTTCAAGAATATTGTTAATTGAATTTAAAATCATTGATGTTTCGTACCCTAACCCATTATCACAAATAGAGATTATGTCAGATATATCAATTGGTTTTGACTTACCTCTTTTCTCAATACTAATTGATTCTTCAGTACAACTTTCCAATATTTGAAAATAAGAACTGCCCTTAATCCAAAGTTGAGAAATATAATTTAGATTTTCTATACTTAATTTTCTCATCTCCTTGTTATTTGAGAAATCTATTATTATCTCAGTTAAAACACTTAATAGATCTTCTTCCTTCTCGCAAGAAAGGATAGAAGTTTTATTTTCCTGAACCCATTCTTTTAACAACTCAGATTGATATAATCCAATTGAGTTTTTTGCAATTATTTCAGTTTCTACTATACTGGTAAGTATTTTAGATTTTATCAAGACAAATAATTCTTTTATTTTTTCTTGTTCCTCTTCACTACCTAAGAAATATCCAAAAGTATTTTCAGCTAGACTATCAGTCTCTAGTTCAGTAGGATACATAGACGCAATATAATTTTCAATTGCTGTTAGAGTGTTCTCAATTTGAGTTATTTTAGAATTAAAATCCTTTAAATAAGGACTCTTCTGTTTTGTTAATTTTGATAAAATTGTATCTATTTCTTTTCTGTATTCTGGAGTTCTATCAACCCTATCTTTAATCATACTCCAAAAGTCAAAGCTTTTGGGTTCTATTCGGTAATCAGATGAATTTACTGAGTTAAACTGTATAATATTAAGAATATTGCTTTGACAACCCTCTGTATTAATAGGATTTAATAATGCTTCATAGTTTTGTTTTTTCCACTTATTTTTTGGTGATTTATAAATATTTGGCTCTGTTAAAATGATTGTTCCTTCTGTATATTTTCCGGCCCTTCCTGCTCTACCTATCAAATTCTGAAAATCACGAACTTTTATTGCATCTCCTGCTTGATACACACTTGAGATAATCAAGTATTTAATAGGTAAGTTTACACCTTGTGCTAAGGTTGAAGTGCATACTACATTGTTTATTTTACTTTTTGAAAAAGCATACTCTATAGCAATGCGTATCCCCATAGGTATTCCTGAATGATGTGAAAAAACTCCTAGCTGACTACATGTATATTCAACACTGTCATATCCTAAATTTTGACCAATTAAGTTTCCTATTTTTTCAACTTCAGACCTATCCGAATTTTTTAAGAAATTAGTTAGATCATAATTCCTATTATTTAAGTCTTTAAATCTTCGCAAAACAACATTGACCGTATCTTTTCTTCCACAAAAAATTCCAACTCCACCATTATTAATTAGCTTAGTCCCATAATAAATACTTAAATCATTTGCGTTTGTCAGTTCTGGAAATACTTTTTGTTTGCGTTCTTTCCCAATCTGCTCTAATTCACTTACACTAACAGTTCGTGGAACAAAAAATTCTTCTTCAAATGTAATAGGATCTATAAAATATAATTGCTCATTACTACCTTTTAAATCACTAAACGCAACTCTTTTCTCTGTTGTTTTTATCGAATTATTAGAAACGATTACTCCATCCTCGTTAAACCACTGATTTATAGCTTCACTATCTGGTATAACAGCAGAAATTAAAATCTTCTGTATTTCTTTCGGGAAAATTTGTTTAACCGTTGACAACAGTAATTCAAAGTTGGTTCCACGGCTTGGATCATCAAAAAGATGTGCCTCATCAAATATACAAAGTCCTATTTCATTAATAAAACTTTGATGATTTCTCAATAAAAACAACAATTTCTCTGGAGTAAGTATAAAAACTCTTTTTTTACCATCATTAAAAATTGAAAAATCCTGTGGAATCTCAGGTAGATCAAAAATTTCACTTATAAATACCTCTTCGTCATTAACGAAGTGCCCATTAATATCTCGACATATTTCCCTACACAAAGCCCTAAAGGGAGCAATAATCAATGCATTATCAATTCTATTTGAGTAAAATGCTGATCTTAGTATTAGGTTAACAGATGCTGTCTTCCCTGAACTTGTGGGCATCTGAATGATTCCAGATTTACCTGAAAAAATCCCCTGTACTCCTAATTCAATTTGAGAAGGCCAAAGTTCCTTAATGCTTCCCTCTGATTGTATATAATTCTGCCATAAAGAAAATTCTAATCCTGAAAATTCGGGAAGTAATTTTGTTGATGAACTGTTTATTTTTTTACAAACTATTGCTAAGAGACAATTTACAAAAATTATAGAAAAATCACTCCCAATACTATATACGTTATCTTGTAAATTTTTAAAAACCTCTATAGAAATCTCACGTCCCTCTAAAATATAGTTTCTATACTGTTCAACTAAAATATTTGACTCATCTGAATATATGCCTACGATTGACTCATAGTTCACAAAGACTCGATCTGTTAAAATATCTATTAATACCTTAACCAGATTAAAGCTATCCTCTGGAAATCGTGGAGCATCTGATATATAGCTAAGCATGACTCTCGAACTACCATTATAATCTCCTAGATAGTAAGCTGTTGCTCCTAAAATTGCAATATAATCTCGATATTCATTGGCATTTCCCAACTCAGACAAAATCAGTGCATCAAAAAACTCTGCAGCGTGATGTAATTGGTTTTTTAAATGAGGATCAAAATGATTATGATTTATATAATCTTTAAAATACTTTCTAGCAGAATCCGCAACAATTGCTAGTGCTACAAGAAAAGATTTGTGAGAGTCCTCTGAAATCGAAATATGATTTTCTAAAGGTATATCAAATTCAATCATTTTTGCTTTTGAACGAATAAGCTTTGAATAATATAATGACCGTTTTCCAAATTCTATCATACTTCACTCGCTTTCAAGTAAAGTTTATTTATAAAATCCATTAGCTTCTCAGAATGTATCACTATCATCTGAATTTTTTCCGAATCTCTATGTTTCTCTGTAATAACTTGTTTTATTGTCTCCAAATCATAGGAGGCATTCGAGTGAACAGCAATAGCACCATATGTAACTTTAAATGGGTTATCTGAAAAATTTAGAAACCGAGATAATATTTCAGCTTCACCTGGATTTAAACTATACAGTTTTTCATAACTAGCAACAATTGAAGTTGAAAACCTTATAAAATCTTTTTGGGAATTGTCTATAGCTTCTTGAAGCTTTTTTTGGGCTTTTTCATCGCATTTTTCTGAAGCAGATGATTTCACTTCTATAACTATAACCTCATCTTTATCTGGATTATGAGGGTCAAAGCTATATCCCAAAGCATCACTTCCTGGAGTTGGCATATCTTTGTTTATTCTACTATTGAACCGAGTTCTAGGAACAAAATAATTTTTAAAATATTGCAGATAGTCAGATACTAAAATTTCACCAAAATCACCTGATTTTGTTGAAGGTTTGCTTGGTAATTTATTACCACTCAGATATTCCGAAGCACTAAGACCCGTAACTAATGTCATATGTAACAACATATCATCTGAGCAATAATTACGTCTAAATTGTTTTGCCCATTCTTCAAAGATCACCGGATCGTCCTGAATATCTAAATGGAAAACTTCTATCTTTTTACCTTCATCAGTATATATTGGATTTTCTGAAATTAGATAATTCATATATCTATGTGTTGCTTCCATACCTATCCCCCCAGTTCTCTCAACCGTTCCTGTCCCAACTTCAACATGTCTTTTTCCACCTTATTCCATTTTCCAAACAGGCATTCGTATAGAACTTCTGCTGCTGAGGTTTCGTCTACTTGCGAATCATAAACACACGATTGATCTCTTTGATAAATTTGAATTTGATTAAAAATCTTGTCATTTTCTAACTCTCGTAAGTTATCAACTAAATGTTCTACAATTTCATCATGGTGTTCTTTAGGAGTCGCTCTCGCTTGATTAGGATCTATGGCGTAGAGCTCCTCATAACGTATCAAAGTACTGAGATAGGACAATTCTGGCTTGGTCGCAATCAGTGCAAGTGAGACTTGATATCCTCTAGTTGTCAATAATTGTGCAGTTTTTCTAGGGACTTCTGTTGTTCTCAAAGTTCCCTCGATTAACAAATGATAACCTTGTTTACTCAACTCATCTACAAGATATTCAACCATTTGTCCCGCAAATACTTTGGTATAATCCACACTATCTTTGCCATACTTTTTCTGTAGACCAAGGTAGTTCGGATGAAAAGAGCGATAACTATCTCCATCAATGATAATGATATTACCTTGAAATTCCCTTTGTTTAATACGATGAATCGTTGTTTTTCCAGCACCACTCTGCCCACCTAACAAGATAGCCTTGGGCTGAGACGAAGTTATTTTACCACGAGTTAAAGAACGGACAAGCCGTTTGGAGGCTTGTTCAAAATTATCTTGACTAAATTCTTCTAGTTTCATTAAGCCACCACCAAATGAGTAGCTTGTTCTAGCATACGTTCAATACCATCCAAATAGCCATTAAATCGCTCTATATCCTCAAAAGCTGAAACAAGATAAATCCTCGTGTTAATCAAATCAGACAAATCATCGCTCATTAGAACCCAAGGATTCAAAGTATCATCAAATGCAATTCCTTGTTCATCTTGAAAACGATAAAGTTGCGCTAAGATATTCGCCCCTCGTTCTTTAATCACTTCAATTTTCAGAGTTAATTGATAATCTTCTACTGGTGTGAGCATTTTTTCCTCCCCTACGATATCGATATACGAAACATTAAATTTCTTGCAGATACGATCTATTAATTCTGTCGAAACTCGACTTGTCCCATTTTCATAACGACTCAGACTATTTCTAGAAATACCAACAATCTTTGCAAACTCAGGCTGGGTTAATTTATGTGTTTTACGTAACGTTTTTATATTTTCTCCAATCATGTAACTCCTCCTTTTATTTATTTCTATTATAGCACAAAAAACAAAAATGCACCAAAAATGGTGCGTTTTTGTTTACACTAGATTCACAATTGTATAATCTTCGCTTTGCAGTAATTCCAAGACTTTTTTTACAAATTGCATTGACAGCAATCCCTCAATCTTAGATCCATGAGTTTTAAAATTTTCGTCGATTTCTTGAAATTTTAATTCTGTATTACTTTCTGCAATTTTCTCAGAAATGGGGAAATGAAAACTATATTCTCCAATTTCGTAATATAAGAAATATAGATATTTTTTTGTTCCCAGATGATAATCAAAAAACTCGACCTCCATATCTTTATCGTAATCGTAGTAACTATTTTTCCAAAAAATATCATTAGTTTTTTCTTTCAACAATTCCTCATAGTTTTTTTCATAACTATACACTCTTTTTTTCTCTTCGCCAATGAATTGTTTGTGAATCAGAGTCGGGGTAAATACTTTCAAAAATTCTTCTTTTAGTTGATAGCATTTCCCCATTTCCTCCTCCGCTTTTTCAATATTACTCTCCAAATGCTGATGGAACCTTCCATTTTTATATTCTTTAATTTTATCACGATAATTTTTAGCTCGTTTATTCACAGAATATATACATTCTGCAATAATTTCATTTGTCATTTTTTTCTCATTGACCAATTCATTATATAGCTTTGGAGTTTTCATTTCATAATCCCTTTCGAACTATCTCTTACTATCAGATATTTAAAAAAACTAATTCACATGTTTTATTGTAACGTCCAGTTATCTTTTTTTCAATAACTAGATGTTTCAATTTTAATAATAATCTCTTAATTCACCTTTTTTATACTGTTCAACCAATTCCCATAGATTATGAGTAGTTAAATCTGGTACAAACGTATACCATTTATTAGCCACGAATAACTCCACTAACATATCAATTGCATATTTAAAATTTAAAATCTCATCCATTTCTGTAATACTATAATACAGTTTATCACGGCAACAATGATCAATAATCAAATTCAACCTATCATCAATGAAATCAAATTCTAGCTCCTCTCCCTCGCAAAATAAAGTTAGATAAAAATTATATTCATCACGGCAAAAATTAACAGTAACATCAAAATCCGCACCTGTTTCAATTTCGATATTTACAGTCTCTAAAATTTTTTTACATAAATACTCTTTATAAACGTTCATGTTTTTTCTCCTTTTATTGTTTATTAAGTTTAAAAATATAATGAAAGATGACAATGTGTGGGGGGCCAAGTTCATATACTAGGCCTGTAATAAAAAAAAGCATATGCTCATACATATGTAACCTCCTTTTTTCTCTCTATATATAGTTTGCCACAAATTTCAAATTATAAAAATAAAAAATAAAAAAAACTGATAAAGGTATTGTTTACTTCTCAATTTTTTTGTACTTATACCTCTTTCTCTCATCCCTCAGTTTTTTTGCAATTCTAATTTTTCTGTGTGTTTAGCGTTGACAGAAACGTATGTGTAAGTCACGCTAAACACACAGTACTAGGTAAAAGTGAATAACGTAAAAAAATCTTATCCTAATTTTTTTATTTTAAAATTTATGGCATACTAATAATATCTAGATAATTGATTGAGTAGAGACGTAACTAATATAGCTACGTTTTTTATGTTTGAAAGGGGGTAGCTATCGTGGAAACAGTAGGTTTAAGCTGGGTTAGGAAAGAACCAGTTTTGTATTTCATTAACTAAAAAAATAAATGTATAGATAATAAAAGAAATGTCAATGGCATTTTAAAAAAATTTTTTTGATCATAACAAAGTATAAAACGAAAGTAAATAACAAAAGTCTAAAAATCAAATACAAAAACTAGCTTAACTCAGTCGCTAAATTCAGAGCATTTAAACCTGAAAAAGACTAACAAGAAAAAACAACAGATTTTCATCTGCAAGATGGAACTCTACATCTTATTTGAATTGAGTCAACTTGTCATGTTGTAAAATGACTTGGTTATCTTCTTAGCCATCAATTAAGAAGCGCCCTCAGCAAAGGGAAGATACTATATCAGTGAATATAAGCTTAAGTCACTGCACTACTTCAACTTGAATTAAAAAGACCTTAAGATTTTTCTTAAGATCTTCTTTAAAAGTACACAATCTACAATAGAAAGGAAAGAATTATGGCAAAAAAGAAACGTAGTCGTGCTGAACGACGAAAAGCTAAAGAGAAAGCTAAGAAACAACAGATGGATGCTCTAACCACTTTCGAAGGCCGTAAACAATTCGTCCAATCAAAAGGACTAACTAATCTAGTCACGCGCTTTAAAAAAGGGAAAGGTATCAAGCGAAATGAATCCAAAAAAACGGGAGAGGACATTCATTTAATCCATACAGACCGAACCTTACACAATTACGCTGGATCCTGGAGCAGGTTCGCTTCCTTTGTTGCCTCAATAACCACTGCCGAAGATTTAGAAGCTCTTGATGAATCTAATGATATTGAGGGATGGATTGACTTAGTGAATCAATACTTAGAACATTGTAAGAATTCAGGGCTTTCTGCTCCAACCCAGTCAACCTATAAAGCAGCATTAGCTAAAGTCTTAGGTGTATCTTCTACCGCTTTTGTTGCAACAGATATTCGATATCGAGCCGACAAAAAGAATAATCGTTTGAAGTCTAATGACGACAGGATGTCTGCAGAAACAAATAATCGCTGGTTCTCAATCGTATCTGCCACTGGGTTACGTAAAAATGAATTAAAAGCAATTACTGGAGACTCCCTCTACCAACGTGAAGATGGTCGATACTATCTTAAAATCATTGGTAAAAAGCATAAATCAAAAGGAGCACGAGATCGTTGGGTTCCGATTATTACGCGAGACAAAGAAGAATTAGAGAGTCTTGTTGAAGAATTTAAACTAGCTGGTAAAAAGCGTGTGTTTCAAGTTCCAACTGCTTTAAAACCTCATAAATATCGTGCAGAATACGCAAAACGTCTTTATCTTCTTGTCGCGCGAGATCCCAAAGACATCAAAGATAAAAAAGAAAAAATTTATCTACGAGGCGAATTAAAAGGTGTTGTCCTTGATCGAAAGGCTTGTTTAATTGTATCACGTGCTCTCGGACACAATCGACCAGAAGAGTTTCAAAAATCCTATGCATATAAGTTAATCGCACAAGCAAACTAATCAGCACTTCTAAAAAATAATGGTATAGCTCTCGTTGAAATAAAAAAATTTTTTTATTAAATAGGTAAGTACCTACTTTTTTTCTTCAAAACCTTATTACGACGCGTTTTTAAAGCACTCAAAATTGAGTGTTTTTTTATTTTTAAAAATTTTTTTCATTTGTTTTTTAAAAAATGGGCGTTTTCGACAACATTTGTGACATACTAAATAATAGGAGGTGAGTTAAATAAATAGAAGCTTAAAAAATTAACTAACCTTTAGAAAAAGATGTTGATCTTAGCCCAAACAACATACTTTATCAAAATACTATGTGAAAGGAACTTAATAGAATGGCTAGAAGAAAATTAACACTGGAAGAAAAACAAAGGAGTTTAGAAGAAAAAATCAATAATGAAAATAGTATATTAGAGATTTTCTCATCAATGCCTTGTTTTGCTGGAATAGATAAATGTAAATTATCCTTACAGGATTTTTCTGTAGAGCGTGTAGAAATTAAGAATTTAAAGCAGGATAGGTCATGTAATCTAAAAACCTCTATAGATGGGGAGTTACTTAGTTTAGATATTAAATCAGAATTTTTTGGGAAAATCACTATTTCTTTTGATACATCAGATTTTAAAACACCCTACTGTTACATTGAATTAATTCACGGAGGTTTAAATTTCGAAACGGTTGGTATTGCAGGGAGTAAAAATAGATTAGCAAATGCAATCGATTTTATTAAAAATAATTACGGTATTATCATTACATACTCGACTGCCCTTTTTCTCGAAATTGAGCTCGCTTATACTATTGCCTTTGATAAAACTCCCAACCTACAGCTCAGAAGTTTTCTACACAAATGTCTTTCATCAGGATACCCTCCAAATTTTGGAAATGAAAAAAGTAAAAAGAACAACTATGACTATCCAATTTTGAGTTGTAAGATTAGTAATGAAGAATTAACTGTTACTTACGATAAAATTGAAAAAGCAAAAAGAAAAAGACAAATTAGAAGAGAGGGTTCAAAACTAGAAAATCTTAATGTCCAAAGATTTGAGTTAGTATTAAAGAAAAACAAAATTAAAAAAATATTGGGAACCAATTCCTTAGATTTACTGAATGATGCACAATTGATAGAATTTTTGGAATCAAAACTTAATTCAACAATAAATGTGTACATAAGGTTAATTGAAGAATCAAGTATTAAAACAAAAAAAGTGATTCAAGATGTATATAACAAACACGGTCCTAAAAATTATATTAAAGCACTTTTTAATCAAGTAAATAACCATTCTCTTAGAACTTTGTCTCCTTTGGTGTTAGACGAAGAAATTATAGCATTGACGAATATTAGTCCTTTCAAAAATAAAGCTAGAACCAAAAGAACAATAATAGAATCCTTCCAAAATAGCGAAGAAGATTATTCTGAAAAAACGAGACTGGATTAATGATTACTTGGCACGTTCGAGATATATTTAAACTATTTTATGAATCACTAGAAGTTGCTAGAGAAAAAGGGTTAGGATGTCATAAGGATACTACATCAACTCATACATATAAACACGTTTTAAAAGATTATCCATCAGGTTATAGGAATAATATTTTCGAAGAAATTATAAAATCTAATACTCGAAATCAAAAAAATAAAATTAGAAATCATGTTTTAAAAGAATTCCCTGATAAAGATTTAGATATCAATAAAAAATAACGCAAATTTAATAATAACTTTTTTATATTTATGGTTGTAAACCTTGATATAACAGCAAAAATATATTTATATGTAAACGGTTTGAGTTTAATATTTGAGAAAGGAAATAGATATGTGTGAATTTTTTAGAACAAAAAAAGAGCTTGTTTCCAAACTTTGGTCGGTGTCAGAAACAAACTCAAAATATACTAGTAATAATATCTATTACCTACTTCTATTATCGCAATAAAATTTAGAAATTTCAAGAGGATTATTAATTATGAAACAAACAATGAACAAAGAAGATTTAATTAAAATGGGTTACAATCCCTATACTGCCATTTCAATTATTAGACAAGCTAAGCAAATTATGGTACAAAAGGGGTATGCCTTTTATAATAATCGACGTTTAGGGCATGTCCCTATCGTTGCTGTTGAAGAAATTCTGGGTGTTTCACTTCATATGGAGGAATAATGCCACAACATCAACAGAAAACTAAATTTCCAGGAGTCTATACTGACAAAGACGGAAAATTTTTTATTCAAACCGAATTTGGTAAAGATAGAGTTACCGGAAAACGTGTACGAAAGAAATCAAGGGTAGATCAACACGGAAATCCATTTAATTCAGCTGCAGAAGCAAATAAGGAATTAACTCGGCTGAAATATGAATATCAGCAATCTCAAGGTTATTCTAACTATCGGATAAAATATCGACAATTTATGGAAGAACATTATATTCCATATTATAGAACAACAGTTGAGCACAGCACATTTTCAGTTCGAGAGAAAAATCTTTTACAGCTTTGTGATCGTTTTGGTGACACTACACTTCGTTCGATTACACTCGAACAAGTCCAGATGTTTCGAACATGGTTACTGACTAGTCAAGATGAGGGTGGTGCCGGATATTCACAAGGATATGCTAGCCTCATCTTTGGCATGTTTAGGAAATCATTGGACTATGCTTTGCAAATGGGATATGTAGAAAAAAATATTTCTAAGCAATCTAATGCAATTCCTAAAGGGAAAAGTAATATCCCATATTGGACTAAAAGCGAATTTGAAGCTGTTATTTCACAAATTTACATTGAAGATGTATATGAACATTTAAACTTCGTGATGATTTGGGTATATTTCATGACTGGCGTACGTGTAAATGAAGGATGTGCCCTTCAATGGAATGATGTTGACTTTGATAAGCAACGCCTTCGAGTTCATCATATGCTTATTGTTAAAAACAAAAAAGAATGGACTCGAAATTCCTACACAAAAACCAATGATGGAAAAAGGATGATTAGTTTAGATAAAGATACTATTGATGTGTTAAAAAAATGGCGTGAAGCTCAAAAAAAGATTGGACTAGGACACGAGAACGATTTTATCTTTTCATACGACGGCTTACCTATGCTAAAATCTACAATCTCAAGGATTATTAAAAGGTACGCCAAGATTGCTCACGTAAAACCTATCCAAGCAAAGGGGCTCCGACATAGCCATGCATCACTGTTAATTAATGAATTAAATGTTTCTATACTTATTCTATCAAAACGTTTAGGACACTCTTCTCCAGAAATCACCTTGAAACACTACTCACATCTATGGGATGGCGCTGATGAAGTTATCACTAATGAAATGGTAGGAATTATTAATGTTTCTTTCCCATCTTCTAGCTTAGTACATTTCAACGGGAACCAATCAATTTCAAAATAACATTCCCACCAAAAACCCCACCAAAGAATTACTAACTCCTTAAAAAGCCTATTAGATAGAGATTTCCAAGGAGTCTGCAACCGTTGAGTGGGAATAAAAACAAAAAGCCAAACCTCAAGAAATAAGAAGTTTGGCTTTTAAATTTATCAGCTTATTTTCCCCACAAAAATTGAATTAGTATTTTATCTACTTCTGGATTTTCATGTAATTGGCTATGTTGTGCTAATTTACCTATGATTTTCTTTTCTTGATAAGATTTTGCATTATCGGCAACCAAGTATTTCAAGCTGCGAGATGAAGCATTTAAAACGGAACCATCTGAGCCATTTTTGTAATCACCGTAGATATTCAAAACGTCAATTTGATTTTGTGGAAAAACTTCACGTAATGGCAATAATCTTTGGAAAGTTTGTGTGACTTGATTTGGTTTCCCTGTCGTTTTATCTACTTTTACATCAGCTGGTAAGCCCATAGCTTCTAAACCGGCAGCAAAATTCGCAATATTCACTTGTTTTTGCAGCTGTGGCAAGTTCTCATCTTGAGCATGTTCTAAAAGATAATACAAAATCGACATATTCCCTAAAGAATGACCTACCATATTCATTTTTGTAAAGCCATACTTTTCTTGTAACTTACTAACTATAGCCTTTGCATAATTTCCAACGTCAATGGGATTGCGATTATCTTCATAATTCACTTCTACAATTGAATTGATAGCACCTTTTGGAATGTCTCCCCTTAACGTAACTGCACCATTTCTATCAACATTTGCTCGAATAACTGTTTTTGTTACCCCTGCTTTTTTTGCTGCATTCGTCATATGCTGCTCCGCATTGGCACTACTTCCGTAACCATGAAAGAAAAGGGTTGGCGTAGTGGATTGCACATAATTCTTTTTGTCTAATTTACCGTCCGCTCTAACGTTATAAAATAAAAAAGCAGAAATAGCAATCAGAACTGTTAAAACTCCTGTAGTTAGGACCGCTTTTTTCGTCATTTTTATCGCTTCTTTCTGTGAGATATACTTTTAAGTATAACATGTAACGATATAAATGACAATTGATTTGTTTGAAAATCCCTAGTAGGAATAAGCTACTAGGGGTGTGATGTTATTAAAACCAATTCATCACTTTCATGATGTGCATATTCATCTGGACTTGTCGGGAGTAATAATAATTTCCACCATTGATATAGAGTTTAGAGCCATGTAGGAGGGCGATGGGGTGGTAATAAGAATAGGTTTTGCCGGTCACATTTCCTAAACTTGGTGCGACAACATTTTTGGAGTATTTTTTTGCCAAATCAAGGGTATTTTCGCCACCGTGTTTTGCAATGTAGTCAATATAGGAGCGACCAAAGTTATAGGCTTGTACAGCGGTCCAAACATCTACTTTCTTTTTTTGCGCTAGATTTAAATTGGTGGATAAAGTCTGAACTCCTTGTCGAATGCTTTCTTTATTATCTAAAATAGAGTTTTTCTGACCCGTCGCACTTTCACTAGATTGCATGACATCAGAAACTTTTCCCTTTGTTTCAGTATAAATCATAGCAAGGACTAGTTCCTCATTGGCTGCAGTATCTCGCTCGTCTAGCACTTCTCTCACTAAGCTACGGTAGGTCATCACCTGTTTGACATCATGATGAACTTGAACCAACTTGTAAGCAACAAGAATTAAAAGAATGAGAAGGATCAATTTTCTAAGAAATTTAAACATTATTTACTTTGGATATCTTCTATGTTTTTGATGAGAATGGAATAGGTTCCATTCTCGTTTTGTATGAATTCTACGGATTCCGCATCTTGATAGATGTTATTGGGGACAATAAGCTCAATTCCATTTGAAAGAGAGAGCTTTTGGTTTTCAAATTTTTTCTTCTGACGACTACTATCAATTTCATCAAATTTAACAGTTTCTGGAATTGCTTCCTTAACCTGATCAATAAAAGTCAAACGAGCTGTCAGATTGTTATCGAACAAGTCATCTGCTAATTTTTCTGGTGATAATTCATCATTTTCTTCTAAATTTTTGAAAATAGACGATTTAACCTTGGATTGAAATTGAAAATCATCCTGATGAAAGCTCTCTGCAACTTTTTGAGCCGTTTTTTCTAAGGCTTTGATAGATTTTTTAGGAGAAATTTTAGGATTGACTTGTAACAGATTATCAGAAAAATAATTGAGAAAAGCACCATTGTATTTAATCCGTTTTTCAATCAAATGGTATTTACGTGATTGAAGATTGATAACCAAGGCTTCATCGGCACCTGTACCAAATCCCGGCAAATTGTTCTGGGTAATCTTGATAGGATTGTCTACTTCTCCACCCAAGTGAGTGAGTGTTTCTCGAAGAGCAATCCGCAAAAAAGCAAAATGCTCCACGCCTTCCTTATCAAATTGAACAAAAATCAAATCATTGGTTTTCTGATTTTCGCTCACCGAAAACTCCTCTTTCCAGAGATTGGCAATACTGACAGAGGTTTCTAAAAGGTCTTTTGTAATATGTGATAAAAAGACACTATCTTCGGTAAAAATACCTGTTTTGGCCTCATCTGAATAGACACGTTCAATCTTCTTGCGAAGATATTCTTCGATCTTAGGAGTAATATTGAGATATTTATCTGCTAAAAGAAGGTCGGTGTCTGATGGACTAAATTGATGAATAATAGCTTTTTTTACGTAAATGTCCATTTCAGTCCTCATATAGTGGAAAGGCATCGGTCAATTCTTTAACTTCTGCACGGACTTGCTCTAAAACAGCTTCGTTGTTTGCATTCTCTAAAGTCTTGATGATCAATTCTGCTACTTTAGTACTTTCAGCTACCCCAAAGCCACGAGCTGCAATAGCTGCAGTTCCAATACGAATGCCACTTGTTTTAAATGGAGATAAGGTTTCATAAGGGATAGAGTTTTTATTAAGAGTAATATGAACATCATCCAAAAGGTTTTGAGCGACTTTCCCATTTTCAACGACTTTGGTCACATCCACAAGGAAAAGATGATTCTCCGTACCACCTGAAATAACACGGAAATTCCCATATTGTTGGAATACTTGAACCATTGCCTTAGCGTTATCCAAAATCTGCTGAGCATAAACTTTGAAATCTGGATCCAACACTTCTTTAAAAGCAGCTGCTTTAGCCGCCACGACATGCTCTAGCGGTCCTCCTTGAATTCCTGGGAAGATTGCGGAATTGATCTTTTTCGCTAACTCTTCATCATTGGTCAAAATTAAGCCACCACGAGGTCCTCGAAGGGTTTTATGAGTAGTAGTTGTCGTAATATGTGCATACGGTACTGGACTTGGATGCAAACCAGCGGCAACTAAACCGGCAATATGAGCCATGTCTACCATGAGTTTGGCTCCGACAGTATCTGCAATTTCACGGAATTTAGCAAAATCAATAATATGTGAATAGGCAGAAGCACCTGCAACAATCAATTTAGGTTTGACTTCTTTAGCCTGCGCCAAAATAGCATCAAAATCTAAAAGTTCCGTTTCAGGATCGACATTGTAAGGCACAAAGTTATAGGTTTTTCCAGAGAAGCTAACAGCTGCGCCATGTGTCAAATGTCCGCCTGCTGCAAGATCCATTCCCATTACTGTGTCGCCTGGCTCAATTAAGGCCATATAAGCCGCACAATTCGCCTGACTGCCTGAGTGGGGTTGAACATTAGCAAATTTTGCTCCAAAGATTTCTTTAGCACGTTCAATCGCTAAAGTTTCAATCACATCCACAACGTCCGTACCACCATAATAGCGACGGCCTGGATAACCTTCGGCATATTTATTGGTTAAAATAGAACCTTGTGCTGCCATAACAGCTTTTGAAACAACATTTTCTGAAGCAATCAATTCAATATTGTTTTGCTGACGTTTTTCTTCTGCAGCAATGGCTTCCCAAAGCTCAGCGTCATATTCTTTATAGTCTTTATGGTCAAAAATCATAAGAGTCTCCCTTCTCTTAAAGCGGGGCTAAAACCTATTTAGTCAAGGTTTAGAAGTGAATTTCTGGAATTTTAGCGAGAATTTCTTCGCAAGTGACAGCACCTTGGCGTAGAATATATGCTGTTTCACCAGATAAATCCAAAATAGTTGAATCCTGTCCTGTTAGAAAAGCATCATCTTCTATACCAAGAACTTCGTGATTGAAATCGGTCATAATTTGCTGGAAGTTTACTCCGCTACTCTTTCCAGATAAATTTGCGGACGGACCAATGAGAGGTCCAAATTTTCTAATCAAGTCTAATGTTTTGGGATAACTAGGAACACGAAAACCAATGGTTTTCATACCTGAATTTACCCAAACTGGGACTTGTTCATTAGCTTGTAAAATAATGGTCAAAGGACCTGGTAGAAAGGCTTGATAAAGTTTTTTTAAATACTGAGGCTGATGTTTGGAAAATTGATAAATTTCTTCTAAGCTTGAAACATTTAAATTCAAGGCCTTTTCGCGAGGTCTGCCTTTTAAGTCATAGACATGACTGACAGCCTGTTCATCCAGTGCCTTACAAAATAAACCATATACAGTCTCCGTTGGCAGCACGACTGCTCCTCCGCTGCTCAGCATTTCTTCAATTTTATCCATTATCTACCACTACCATTCTATCTTTTCCGAATTGATCTTGCAAGACGCGAATTCTCATTTTTGGAAATGCAGACTGAAATAGTTCTTTTACATGTTCCCCTTGTTTGTAGCCAATTTCGAGATAGATTTTACCTTTTTCTGTCAAATATTTTTGGGCGTTCTCAGCAATTTTTCGATACACAGCATACCCGTCTTCTTCAGCAAAAAGAGCAAGATGAGGTTCTGAAGCAAGGACATTTAGTCCTACTTCTTCTCTGTCCGTTTCTGAAATATAGGGCGGATTGGATACAATAATATCATACTTTCCTGTAATTGCCTGAAAACAATCAGACTGAACAAAATCAATCGCTACATCAATTGCTTCTGCATTTTCTTGCGCCAAATCCAGAGCATCTTGGGAAATGTCGGAAGCCGTGACCTGCCAATTCGCACGCTCGGCAGCCAAAGAGAGAGCAATTACTCCGCTTCCAGTTCCAATATCTAAAACCTTTATATTGGTATTAGGATTTTCAGACAAGATAAGGTTGACCAATTCCTCGGTTTCTGGTCGGGGAATTAGCACTCGTTCATCTACTTTGAACGAGTGTCCATGAAATTCTGCGTTCCCAATAATGTATTGGGCAGGTCTATGAACTAATAATTGAGATTGAATCTTTTTCAGTAATTCTATATCATCTGCTGTTGCTTCTGCTTGCATTTTCAGCACAAATTGGGTGAAGGATAAGTTTCTCAAAGACCGAAAGGTAAAGGAGAGGCTTTCAGCTTCTTCGCCAACTGCTTCAAGCTGTTTTTCCATTTCAGCAAGAATTTGAGCTAATTTCATTATTTATTCAATTCTTCTAGTTTTTGTGTTTGGTCATACAATACCAAGGCGTCTACGATTTCATCTAATTTCCCAGCTAAAATCGTATCTAGCTTTTGCAGCGTTAAACCGATACGGTGATCTGTCACACGATTTTGTGGAAAATTATAGGTACGAATCCGCTCCGAGCGGTCTCCAGTACCAATAGTTGATTTCCGCTCGGCATCTTGCTCGTCTTGCGCAATTTGCGCAAAATGATCCGCTACACGCGCACGGATGATCTTCATAGCTTTGTCACGATTCTTTTGTTGCGTTCGTTCTTCCTGCATTTCAACCTTGATATTTGTCGGCAAGTGAACAATCCGAACGGCTGTTGCGACTTTGTTGACATTCTGACCTCCAGCACCAGAAGCGTGATAAATGTCAATCCGAAGATCTTTTGGATCAATATCATATTCTACTTCTTCAACTTCAGGCATAACTAATACTGTTGCTGTCGAAGTGTGAACCCGTCCTTGGCTTTCTGTCACTGGGACACGCTGTACGCGATGAGCACCTGATTCGTATTTTAATTTGGAATACACGGATTGACCAGAAACCATCGCTACTACTTCTTTGAAGCCACCGACTCCATTCATAGAAGCTTCCATAACCTCGAATTTCCAACCTTGCGATTCAGCGTATTTTTGATACATTGTCAGAAGATCACCGGCAAAGAGCGAGGCTTCATCACCTCCTGCTGCACCACGGATTTCTAAGATGATGTTTTTATCATCATTTGGATCTTTTGGTAAGAGAAGAATTCTCAATTTTTCCTCGTATTCTTCTTTTTCAGCTTTTGCATCTTTGAGCTCTTGCTTTGCCATTTCTTCCAAATCAGCATCGCCAGAAGCGTCTTTGATCATTTCCTCGGCATCTGTGATGTTTTGGAGCACCCTTTTATATTCACGATAAGTTGCTACCGTATCGCGTGTACTTGCTTCTTCTTTGGACAATTCCATAAAACGCTTGGTGTCACTGACAACATCTGGGTCACTCAGAAGTTCCCCCAGCTCTTCGTAACGATCTTCAACGGCTTGTAGTTGTTCATAAATATTCATCGTTTGCTACACTTCTCCTTAACTCTTCATTTCGTCAATTTCTGGCTGAAAATAATGCTTCCGACAGACAGGAATATATGTTTCATTCCCACCGATTTGAATCTGCTCCCCTTCATAGACCGGCTTACCATTCGTTGTTCTTAATACCATGGTTGCTTTTTTGGAGCAAAATTGACAAATCGTTTTAATTTCATCAATCTTATCTGCTAAAAGCAGGAGATATTTCGAGCCTTCAAATAACTCATTGCGAAAATCATTTTTCAAACCAAAAGCCATAACTGGTACGTTTAATTCGTCAACTACTCTTGCCAAATCATAGACATGATGACGAGAAAGAAACTGAGCTTCATCAATCAATACGCAATAAGGCTTTTCAGGCATTTCTTGAATAAAGCGGAAAATATCAGTATCTTCTGCTATTGCAACTGCTTTTCGCTTCATGCCAATACGACTAGAAACAACGCCGAAACCGTCACGTGTATCAAGTGCGCTCGTCATGATAACAACACCTTTGCCCTGTTCTTCATAGTTGTGTGCTACTTTTAAAATTTCGATTGTTTTGCCCGAGTTCATCGTGCCATATTTATAATACAACTGAGCCATTTTCTTTAATTCGTTTCAAATTCTCCAATTTTTAATACTTCTTATTTTACCATATTCTGACACGCTTTAAAACCTAATTTATGATAAAATAAAAATATCAAAGATAAAAAGGAGAAACACTATGCCATTTGTCAGAATTGATTTATTTGAAGGACGCACGTTAGAACAAAAGAAAGCTCTTGCAAAAGAAGTTACTGCCGCTGTCGTAAAAAATACTGGCGCGCCACAATCTGCTGTTCATGTCATCATCAACGACATGCCAGAAGGGACTTATTTCCCACAAGGTGAAATGCGTACAAAATAACAAAAAAAGAATCTTGGATAAAAATCTGAGATTCTTTTTTAATTCAGAATGATAAATGATGTAGATGCAACATTTAAGCTAATTTCTTTTTTTGAATATGATTAAGACGAAGTTGGTATAAAATGCCACTAACAACCAGACTAGAAATTAAACCAATCCAATAAGCGAAGGGGCCTAAATTTGTCGTGTGATCCAATAGTAATCCAACTGGTAGCGACACCCCCCAATAGCCAATCAAGCCTAAATAAAATGGAACTTTTGTATCCTTGTATCCGCGTAAAATCCCTTGAAGTGGTGCTGCGAAAGTATCTGCTAATTGAAAAAATAAACTGTAAGTTAAGAAAACCGATGTCAGACGAATGAATTCTTTGTTCGTTCCATATAATGAAGCGACTTGATAACGGAAAAGATATAAAAATGTCAGCGTGAAAACAGCGAACCCAAGCGCAGTTAATCTTCCCAAAACACAATATTTTCTGACATAGTCTAGACGCTTTGCGCCAATTTCGTAAGAAACGATAATCGCCATAGCATTAGAAATGCTCATAGGAAAAGCATACATAAGATTGGAAAAGCTGATAGCCGACTGGTGACTGGCAATGATTAACGAAGAAAACTTAGCCATGAGCAAACCTACGACTGAAAATATCACAACTTCTGCAAAGACAGTCCCACCAATAGGAAAACCGAGACGAATCCCTTCCTGCAATCCTTCTTTGTCCAAAGGTCGAATTTTCCATAATTGATATTTTTTTATTCTAGGATGTCTTTTGGCAACTACCACCGAAAGGATTAACAGCACCCAGTAAGCCAACGAAGTCCCCAGCCCCGCTCCTGCTCCGCCCATTTCTGGGAAACTAAATGCCCCATAAATTAAAATGTAATTAAAGCTGGCATTCAACGGTAGTAAGAGCAACATAAGGTACATGGATAATCTTGTCAATCCTAATGCGTCTAATAAAGAGCGTACAACACTAAATAAAAGCAAGGGGATAATTCCAAGTGCCAAATACCAGAGATAATGTATAGAGACTTCTGCTACTAGTGGTTCTAAGCCAATATTGGACAAAACAAGCGGTGCACCTAAAAAAACGAGTCCAAACAAGAGAAGAGACAAAACGAGAGATAAATAAATAAACTGATAAAAATCAGAAGCGATTTTTTCTTCTTGTTTTCGTCCCAGATGGTGTCCAATAATCGGAACCAAGGCTGAGACAATACCAGTCAAAAAAGTAAAAAACGGACTCCATAAGCTAGTCGCCATTGACACTCCCGCTAAATGCAAAGTATGGTATTGCCCTGTCATGGTTGTGTCCACAAAAGAGGCCGAAAAATTTGCCAATTGATAAATCAAAATTGGCAAAAAAATCGAGATAAATAGGGTCATTCGTTCTTTTAAATTGCGAGCTTGGTACATAAAATCTCCTAAAATTATTCCTTCTCTCTTAACTATACTATAAGCACTCAGAATAGTCAAAAAAGCTAGGAGGAAATCCTCCCAGCCTCTTTTCAAACTCTATTTCTTCTCACGATTTAAAATAAGATTCAATACAATCGCAATGACACTCGCCATAACAATCCCGTTTGAGAAAAACATTTGCAAGCCAGTTGGTAGGCTGTTAAAAAGATTGCTTCCATTTAGGCCGACTCCTGCGGAAATAGATACAGCGGCAATCAAGAAATGGTGCTCATTGTGTTCAAAATCAACTCGTGCTAGCATTTGCATTCCCTGAACAGAAACAAAACCAAACATGACAAGCATGGCACCACCGAGTACAGGACTTGGAATAATTTGTGCCAAAGCTCCGAATTTTGGTAATAATCCTAACAAGACTAAGAATCCTGCTGCATAATAGATTGGTAGACGTGTTTTAATTCCAGAAAGTTTGACTAAACCAACATTTTGTGAAAATCCTGTATAAGGGAAAGTGTTAAAAATACCGCCAAGAAGCACTGCAAGTCCTTCTGCACGATAACCATTTCGCAGACGAATGCTGTCTAACTTTTCGTTTGTAATATCTGAAAGTGCAAAATAAACACCTGTTGATTCTACCAAAGAAACTGTTGCAATAATACACATCATGATGATGGATGAAAGTTCAAACTTAGGTATTCCAAAATAAAACGGTGTTGGAACATGTACAAGAGGGGCTTGAGTTACTGGCGCAAAATCTACTAAGCCCATAAAGCTAGCAATAATCGTTCCAATAATTAAGCCAATCAGAATGGAAATGGATTTAAGAAAGCCTTTCGCAAAGATATTTACTAACAGTATAATCAAAATCGTGACAGTAGCTAACAGCAAACTTTGTGCAGTGGGCTTTTCACTATTATTTCCCATATTGCCAATCGCAACAGGAATAAGTGTCAAACCAATGGTTGTAATGACTGAGCCCGTCACAATCGGTGGGAAGAAATTAGCAATTTTAGAAAAAATTCCTGCAATCAAAAGAACGTAGATACCGGAAATGATGAGCGCTCCAAACATAGCTCCACTTCCATGTTTTTGACCAATCATAATCAGAGGTGCAACCGATTGAAAAGCAACGCCAAGTACGACTGGCAAGCCAATTCCGAAATATTTATTGAGTTGCAATTGCAAAAATGTTGCCACACCACACATAAAAATATCTGTAGAGATGAGATAGGTTAGCTGTTGGCTCGAATAACCTAGCGCGCCAGCAATCATAATGGGTACAAGGATTGACCCAGAGTACATTGCCAATAAGTGCTGCAAACCTAAGACAGCCGCCTGTGAGTGTTTTTCTTCTTTCAGTTCCATTATGCATCAGCCTCCATAAATACAACTTTTCCATTTTCGAATTTTTGAATACGAGCCAAAGAAACGACTTTTCGCCTATCTTCTTCTAGTAACTTTCTTCCTTCTTGAAATGATTTTTCAATCACAATACCAATCGCTTCCACATGGGCACCTGATTGTTCAATGATATTAACCAGCCCTTTAGCTGCTTGCCCATTTGCTAGAAAATCATCGACAATAAGCACTTTATCATGATGATTTAAAAATTTCCCTGCAATTGAGACCGTACTTGTCACTTGTTTGGTAAAAGAATAGACCTCAGTCGTTAAAATTCCTTCCGTCATAGTGATGTTCTTTGATTTTTTCGCAAAAATCATCGGAACGCCCAATGCTTCTGCTGTATAAATAGCAGGTGCGATGCCAGATGCTTCAATTGTCACAACTTTTGTAATACCAGCTGAGCGAAAATAGGTTGCAAACACTTTACCAATTTCTTTCATCAAGTTGAAATCGACTTGGTGAGTCAGAAATGAATCCACTTTTAAAATATTTTCTCCTAAAACATTTCCATCTTTTAGGATACGTTCTTCTAATAATTTCATAAAATCTCCTTTTAGAAAAAACAAAAGGCTTGCCAAAAGCAAGCCTAAAACAATTGGTTAACCAACTGAATACAAAATTCCTTACTAAAACACAGCAGGAAAGTTGAAGACTTACTTATTGTTAGACATTAGGTGCCTTGTAGAAACATTACGCCAAATTCGTAATATAAATAAGTAAAATTATTTTATTGTTAATGCGCATCACCGTTCCAAATAGAATTTTTCACAATGACGTAATCTACGTGCTTAAGACCAGCTAAGTCTCTTCCGCCAGCATAGGAAATAGCACTTTGCAAATCCTGTTCCATTTCAACCAAAGTGTCAGCTAAATGTCCTTTAACTGGTAAAAGAATTTTCTTTCCTTCCACATTCTTATAAGCACCCTTTTGGTACTCTGAAGCTGAACCATAATACTCTTTAAATTGTTCACCATCTACTTCGACCGTTTGACCTGGGCTTTCGATATGACCTGCAAATAGGGAACCAATCATCACCATAGTAGCACCAAAGCGAATGGATTTGGCAATATCGCCGTGCGTACGAATGCCACCGTCCGCAATAATCGGTTTGCGTGCAGCTTTTGCACACCAACGAAGAGCAGCTAATTGCCAACCTCCTGTACCAAAGCCAGTTTTTACTTTTGTGATACAAACTTTTCCTGGTCCAATGCCAACTTTTGTTGCATCTGCTCCAGCGTTTTCCAGCTCACGAACAGCTTCTGGTGTCCCGACATTTCCTGCAATCACGAAAGTATCAGGGAGTTCTTTTTTGATGTGCTGAATCATATCAATCACACTATCTGAATGTCCATGCGCAATATCAATCGTGATATATTCTGGTGCATCTTCTTTCAACTGGCTAACGAAATTATATTCATAATCTTTCACACCAACCGAAATGGAAGCAATCAGTCCTTGCTCATGCATGCGCTTGATGAAAGGAATACGGTCAGATTCGTCAAAACGGTGCATGATGTAGAAATAGCCACTTTTCGCCAATTTTTCTGCTACATCTTCATCCAGAATTGTTTGCATATTAGCTGGAACAACAGGAAGTTTGAAGGTGTGATTTCCAAAAGTAACTGTCGTATCAGCTTCTGACCGACTTTTGAGGATACATTTATTAGGAATCAATTGAATGTCTTCATAATCAAAAATAGGAAATTCGTTCAGCATGTCACTCTCCTTAAATTGTAAATTGTATGCAAAAATGACCTACCTATGCTTTCACATCGCTACGTCTTTCCTGACGTTTCCTTTAGTATTATAACATAAGGTGCAGAAATTACAATATAATGACGTATAATATTTTTTATCGTTCGGAAATTATGGATTGTTCTTTTAGGTTCTAAAAAAAGAGGTTTCCCTCTTTTACAATAGCAAATCTTTAATGCGTCCAATATCTGATTTTTTCAAGACTACATAAATCATATCTCCTAGATACAGGCGCGTGCTACCATTCACTGTTTGATTTCTTCCGTTGTGATGTTGCATGGTAATTAGAATATCTCTTGGTAGTTCTAATTCGTGCACTTGCTTGCCGGCTATTTTCTCAGAAACAGGAATTTCGATAAGCGTTGTCTCACTATCATCTGCCATGCTATCTGGAAGCAATCGCTCTAGCATAGCCTCATACACAGGTGCTCCACCCAGTAAATCCATTACAACGTATGCCACTAAAGTCACTAAACCAAGAGGCATGAGGTTTCGTATATCACCAACCATCTCAGTCACCAAAATGATGCCAGTTAGCGGAGCCTTTGAAATGGCACCAAAGTAGCCACTCATACCTAAAATAATAAAAATGGGAAATTGCTCTTGAGTTGCAAAGCCTAATCGCACACAAACGACACCAGCAATTGCTCCCAAAAGAGAGCCAAGAGCTAAAATGGGGAGAAAAATACCACCAGGAAGTCCACTGCCATAACTAATCATACTCCAGATAAAGCGAATAACAAAAAACATCACTAATGTTAATAGCAGATAATGTTGACTGGTTAAAGAGAGAACCAGTTGATTGCCACCGCCTAAAAGCTGTGGAAGGAAATATCCTACTGGTAAAATGAAAATAAAGGCTATAATAGGATAATATTGCGGAGAAAGATGCAACATTTCACCAATCATATCATAAATACGAGGCATGGCTAGAACAACTTTTTCATATAAAAATCCTGAAAAACCAAGAAAAATTCCTAACAACAGATAAAGCCAGTATTGCCCTAGCCCCATCAGAGGAATATTATCTGGCATATTTAATACAGGGGTCATTCCAAAAATCATAAGTGAAACAAAATTCGCCGTTAAACTTGCCGCCAAAGACGAGACCCAAAAGAAACGCGAAAAATGATGATAGACTTCCTCAATAACAAACAGCAAACCCGCAATCGGAGCATTAAAAGCTGCTGCCAGCCCTGCTGCCGCTCCGCTAGCAATCAAAGAACGCTCTTCCACAGGGCTTAAATGAAGATGTTTGGTAATTCCCTTTCCACCCATTGCTCCAAGTTGAATACTGGGTCCCTCACGTCCTAGCATCAAGCCGCTTGCAATGGCTAAAATACCTAGAATATATTTTTTCCAGAGAACGCTCCACCACGATAAGCTCATCAGACCTTTCAGCTCTGCTTCTACTTGCGGAATTCCAGAACCTTTAATATCCTTTTCTAAGAGCGTTAACTTTGTACTTATCCAAATCACGCAAGCATAAAATAACAGAATAAAAGCAACCCAAATCATACTATCATGCCCTTGCTGATAGAAATGTTGAATGATATGAAATCCCCTTTCAATTAAAAAACGAAAAGAACCAACAATTGCACCCACGATAATTCCGACTAAAATTCCTCTTGAAACTTGCAGAATAATCGAACTAGATGTAAATGCAAATTCTTTCTTGGTATTTGATATTCCTTTTTCTGTCTGAACAGACATCGTTGCCTCCCAAATATATTCTCTTTCTATTTTAGCATAATTTTTCTTATTGCTTATAGAAATTATTTTAGAAAATGAAGTCTAGAGAAAAAATCAAACCAGCTTCATGCGAAACTGGTTTATGATAATATCCTTATTAAATCTCTACACTGTTTATTTGCTGATCATTAATTGTATAACAATTACGATAAATCTTCGCTTTCTTCTTGTTTTTTACTATAAATGAGATTAAATAAATCTCTTTTTAAGCTGTCTAACTGCTAAGGTATAGAAGACAAAAATATAAGCACCATTGACAACTAAGAAAAGGATAAATTCAGATAAGGTAAAAGGGACTAAAGAACGAGCTCGATCACCAACAGCAATCTGAGCATAAGGGAAAATGCTAAAAAGACCTTGTCCAATAAATAGGGTCATAAGCCCTGCTATAGCCAAAATAGCTGATATAAGAATAGGCACTGCGAAATTTTTTAAGCGAATACTAAGAAAAATTTGAATGGTGACAATAGTAATGGTTGCTATCCAACCTGTGATAGACCAAAGCAAAAAGTCCAGTAGATAATTTGCAAAAGGTACCTTCAAAACCAAAGCGCTAATAATATAAAAGAGAAGAACTATCAGTTGACTAATAGCCATGACTAGTGATAAGCTGGTGATTTTTGATAAAATGATACGATTGGCTTTAACCGGAATACTTAATAAGCGCTGCCAGTTTTTATTACTTTCCTCGAATTGACAACTGATGGAACAGATAATCCCGATCAGAATAGGAGTAAATATCTGCGAGGAATAGAAAACTGTTTGTCCCCAAAGGACGCGAGCTTGTGTACCATCTAGGAGCACCTTTCGATTGAGAGCGTAAATCATTGCTCCCAATAAGGACCCAACAAGGTTAAAGAAGATTAGCGTTATCGGAATAGCACTTTTTTTGATTTTTTTAAATTCAAAAATAATCATAATAGATCCGCCTTTCCAATGAGTTTTTTACTGACAAAGATGCTTAAAAAAATGATAAGCAATAATGTGACTAATTTAAAGGGATAAGCATTATCATATTGAAAAAGATAAGTGTTAGTTCCAGCCACCCGTTTAGCGATTCCCATCATAGAGAAATATTGCCAAGGAATGAAAATACGAATAGGAAATGGTAACGCACCGATACCTACAAATGACAGGAAGGAACCAATTAAGCCTGTTACCACTGTCACACTTGGCTTTGGATAGATAAAAGCTAAGCAAAGATGTAAACAAGACAGAAAGAGACAAACCAAAAAAGTTGTGAACAAAAAGAGACTCAATGAAACAGGTGTCACACTGACCTGCATGCCTTGAATAATAAATTTCAGAAAAAGCGTTTGAATCAAACTGACAACAAAGGCAAAAATAGCCATCACAGTCAATTTAGCCTTAAAAAGTTGCCAAGGACTTTCGTTACTGGTTTGCAAGAGTTTAAAAGTTTTGCCTAGATGTTCCAATTCCAGTAGTCTAGACGCTAAAACTGCAATGAAAAGTGGCAAAATACAATCATTCAAGTAAGTCATGGTATAAATGGCATTATAGGCCTCATGCGTTTTAGGTAATTCATATTTGATAACAACGCCACTCCAAATCAAGCCCACTGCTACAATAGCAATCAAAGATAGCAAGAAAGAACGTCTTTTTAATTTGATAAATTCTAATTGTAAATTTAGCATTACAAAACACTTCCTTCCCGTCCTGTCATATCAAGGAAAACATCTTCCAGCGATCGACGAATCATACGAACTTGATAAATATCAACATCATTTTCAACTAAGAGTCGAATAGCAGTGGCTATATTAACTTTATCGTTATCGTTGACAATCATTTTTTTGTCATCATCCAAATTAAAACCATTGAACATTAGTATTCTTTTAGCAGTTACATCATCACTGGTCTCAAACAGATATTTTTCATCTTCTTTAAGGTCAGATAGGTGACCTTCAAAAAGTAATTGACCATGATTAATAATACCGACAGTCGTAGCCATCTGTTCAATTTCTGAAAGAATATGGCTAGAAACGATGATAGTCATATCGTATTTTTGTGGTAATGACTTGATGAGCTCACGAATTTCTTGAATACCAGCAGGATCTAAACCATTAGTTGGCTCATCCAGAATCAGTAATTTAGGAAATTTAACAATGGCTAGCGCAATTCCTAGACGTTGTTTCATGCCTAGTGAATAGTTTTTAACTAGCTTGTCTTTTTGATCGAAAAGTTTGACAATCTTTAAGACTTCATCAATATTTCTTTTTGGTAATTTAAGTAATTTTTGGATAATTTCAAGATTTTCATAGCCGGTCAAATTAGCATAGTAAGAGGGCTCCTCAATAAGGGAACCTACATTTGAGAGGAGTGATATTTGATTGCTATTAAAGGTTTTGCCAAAGAGCTTAATGGAACCATGGGTTGGTTGCAACAATCCCAAAAGCATTTTCATAGCAGTGCTCTTACCAGCACCATTTGGTCCTAAAAAACCATAAATTTCATTTTTTCTAATATGAATAGAGAGCTGATTAACGGCTACTTCACCTGAAAAATCCTTACTTAATTGGTTGGTTTCAACGATATAATTGTTCATTTGTTTTCTCCTTTAAAAATCTTAGAGTGATGTTATATCCTTTCGCTATTTTTATTATAATGAAACTCCTTTATTTTAACCTATTCATTACCTTAATTCTTCCTTAATTTTTACTTTAAAGTCCTTGACCAAGGAAGCAATGTGTTATACTAGTCTTATTGAGGTAATAGTATGAATTATAAAGAAAAGAAGATCTTAATTTTAGACGATAACCCAGAAATTTTAGAAATGGTGCAAGAATCATTGAACATTGCTGGTTTTAGCAATCTAACAAGTGTACAATCACAAAAAGAAGCTTTGGAGCAATTTGAAGAAAAATCTTTTGATTTAGTTATTTTAGACATTATGCTGCCTGAAGGATCAGGATTTGAAGTTTTAAAAGGTATCCGTAAGACTTCAACGGTTCCTGTTTTGTTTTTGTCGGCAATCTCCGATATAGAAAAACAATATCAGGGCTTTGAGTTAGGGGCAGATGACTATATTATCAAGCCTTTCCGCCCAAGAGATTTGGAGTTGCGTATTCTTTCCATCTTAAAAAGAGCCTATCCCGAAAAGGAAGATACCCTTGTTTTGCCTGCTTGCCAGGTGCATTTTAGCCAAGCCTTGATTACCAAAGGAAAACTAGAGATTCAGCTGACAGCTAAGGAATACAGTATTCTTAAGGTCTTATATGATAATAAGAATCGCATTGTTACTTTTGACCAACTCTTAGAAAAAGTCTGGGGCTTACAATACCAAGGCTATGATAATACCCTAATGGCTCATATTCGTAAGATTCGACAAAAGATCGAAGCCAATCCATCTAAACCAGAAAGCTTAATAACGGTTAAAGGTTTGGGTTACAAACTAAAAGTGAATTAAATGGATACCGTTAAATTTTTTACTAAGTTATTAACCAGGTATGTTCTATTACTCTTGGCTTTAATCATAGGACTTGTTTTTGTTTATGGTTTGGTTTTCTCATCCTATTTTAGTTTCTATGGAAAGGAAAAACCGGAACTACTTTACACTAAAATCGCTCAATCGAGTCAACAGAATAATTTTAATTTTGATAAAAGCAGCAAAATTGAAATGGATAAACAAAATACTTGGGCTATGGTACTGAATCAAGATGGCAATATTGTCCAATCTTATCATTTACCTCAACAGCTCAAAAGACATTATACCAATGCTGATATGGTTAAATTTTCACGTTGGTATTTAGAAGATTACCCTGTTTTCTCCTATGTACGAGGTCAGCAAATTTTAGTTTTGGGCTATCCTAAAAAGCATTCCTTAGCAAAATTTAATTTCTATGCTAATACACAATTTATTAGGAATTTTCTCAGTTTGGGACTTGTTTTCTTGGGTATTATTCTTTTACTTATTTTTATTCTTTTGAGCCGATCAAAGCTACGCATTAAAAAGGAAATGGATCCGATTATTACTGCTGTCACTTCTTTGTCTCAGGGTCAAAATATTGCTCTTAATGAAAAGGGAAATTTCTCAGAAATTAAGACAGCCCTTAATGAAACATCTCATATTTTGGAAGAAAGCAACACGATGAAAGAGCAATGGATTAGAGGGGTCAGTCATGATTTACGCAATCCTCTTATGCTCATATCAGGTTATAACAGTCAGCTAGAGCAGCAATATGGTAAAGGAAAGCAGACGGAGGAAATTGAAAATCAGATTCAAACTATGAAAGAAATGATTTCTAATCTCAATATGAGCTACTTATTGGATAATCAAAAGCATCACTCCGAATTTTCGAGTCTTGATTTGGTTGCAGTCCTACGAACAGTAATTGCCGATATATTGAATAATTATGAAACAATTACACTTCATTTTGATTTGCCTACCGAGGCAGTGTTGGTAAAAGGAGAGGTAACTTTACTAGAAAGAGCTTTTAGAAATCTCTTGCTTAATAGTATCATACACAGCGGTTCTAACCAGATTGATCTGACTTATCAATTATCTGATAATAAAGTGCTCATCATCATTGCGGATCAAGGAGATATTACAGCTCAAAAAATTACTGAGCTAAATCAAAAATCGACTAATTATGAATCACATGGTATGGGAACGGTTATCACTAAACAAATTATTAAATTACATCAAGGTGAAATTGTTTTTTTAGATAATCAGCCAGGCTTAAAAGTCATCATTTCTTTACCTTTAGTAAAGGACTGATGACCTACCTAAGAACAAGCTTACACTCAGAAAACTAACCATTTGGAGCATCGCAACACATTATTTATCTTCTAAATATTTCTAAATGCTATTTTTGGGGCAAAGTATTCTTTCGTCTAATCATCGTAAATTTTTGATAAATAAGTAGCAATACTATTCTATTTATCAAAAATTTTTCTGTTATACGCAAAAAAAGAGTGAACAAATAAAGTTGCACTCTTTTACTGTTAAAATGTTTTGTCAACAACTATATACGAATTACACTAAAAACGCTTTATAAACTCAATATCTTATCCTTATTTTTCAGCTGTTAACGCTGCCATCGTGATGTAATTATAAGGTTTGTTAAAGTGTGGCAGGAAGAAAATATCTGTCAAAGCTAGTTTATCAATGGTCACTTTTTCTTGGATTGCAAGTGAGAAGAGATGAATACCCATTGAAATATCTTCGTGTGAAGCCAGTTGTGCTCCAAGGATGACACGTGTATCTTTATCAAAAACGATACGAATGGCTACTTCATGGTTATCGTGTTTGATAAATTCTGGCTTTTGAAGGTCGTTAAAGCCAGTTTCAACCGCATTGTAGCCAGCAGATTTTGCTTTTTCCAATGTCAAGCCAGTTGAAACCATTTTAAGGTCGTAGATGTTGATACCGTTTGAGCCTTGCACGCCAATGCCTTCTAATTCATGACCGGTTGCATTGTAAGCTCCAACGATACCTGAACGGACAGCGTTTGAAGCAAGTGCAATGTAGCTCATTTTACCAAGGGAATTGTCATAAATCGTTGCACAGTCACCAACCGCGTAAACTCCTGGAATGCTTGTTTCTTGTTTTTTATCAACAAGGAATGCACCATTACGGAAAAGTTCAATCTTGCCAGCGCCAAGGGCAGTGTTTGGTCGGAAGCCAACAGCCATAATGACCATATCTACGTCAAACGTTTCTTTATCTGTTACAATACGTTCAACTTTGCCTTCGCCTTCAACTGCTTGCACAGTTTGACCGTAGGCAAGTTTAATGCCGTGATCTGCTAAGTTTTTACTCATCAAGTCAGATAATTCACGATCGTAGTAACCAGCAAGGCAAGTATCTGCCACATCAATTAAGATTACTTCTTTTCCAAGGCGTTCAAAAGCTTCTGCGAGTTCAACACCAATGTAGCCGGCTCCAACAACAGCAACGCGATTGATTCCTTTATTGTTTTTCAGCTTTTCAATGACTTCTGCGGAATTTTGATACAATTTTACAAACTGAACGTTTTCCAGAGTCGCTTTAAATTCACGATTTCCTTCAACAATTTCAACACCTTTAATCGGCGGAATGATTGGTTGTGAACCAGTCGCAAAAATCAATTTGTCATAAGATTCAAGGTGTTCTTGACCATTTACAAGTGCGGTCACTTCTTTTTTGTCATAATCAACTGACAAAACAGGACTTTCCATGTAAACTTTAGCACCTTTTGCTTCAAGTTTTTCCTTATCTGAATAGAACAATCCTTCTGGACCGTCAATTTGCTTACCAATCCAAAGCGCCATTCCACATCCTAAAAAAGAAATGTTTGAATTTTGGTCAAATACCACAACTTCGTTTTCATTTCCGAAGTTGTCTAACATCGTATTGATACAAGCTGTACCAGCATGGTTGGCACCGATAACAACAATTTTACTCATAGAGCAATTCCTACCTTAATTTTTAATTTACTAAAACATTATAACATTACGTGTTAGCGTTTACAATATATTTGCTCATAAAACTGAAAAATATTACATTTTCTATCAATTTAAGAGAACTTTTCATGAATGCTTTCATTTCTAATCTCAATGTAGTTTTTATCTCATCTTGTAGACAGACAGCTTTGTCGAAATTGTCAGAAAATTATAGAAAAAGTTTGTGAAAACGTTATCTATCTGTTATAATAGGTATGTATTTTTTATTTGTAGAAAGGATGTGATATAGTGGACTTCAGCTCTCGTTCCATTCAATTAATGGGAACGACGATTACGATTTCAATTCTGCATCCGCAAGCAGGTCTGCTACTTGACGAGGTTATTCAACTACTTTTTCTGTATGAGAAACGCTTTAGTGCAAATGATGATGCTTCGGAGTTGATGAAAGTCAACCATCAAGCTGGAAAACAATGGGTTCAGGTGCATCCTGACTTATTTGAGCTGATTGAGCTAGGAAAACAACATAGTTTAGCTCAAAATAGTCACTTAAACATTACTATCGGACCACTTGTACAAACATGGCGAATTGGCTTTTCAGACGCCAAAGTGCCTCAGTCGGAAGAAATCAAATATTGCCTCTCTTTAATAGACCCTACTTTTATTAAACTCGATTCTGCTTCTTCTAGTGTTTTTTTAGCAAAAGAAGGAATGAAAATTGACCTTGGAGCACTTGCAAAAGGTTATATTGCTGATAAAGTGATGGAGTTCTTAAAAAATAAAGGAGTAACTTCTGCTCTCATCAATCTAGGCGGGAATGTATTAACCCTAGGAATCAACCAAGTTTCCAAGCGTCCTTGGCGGATTGGGATTCAGCATCCAAAATTAACACGCGGAAATAACCTCGCCATTCTTCCTATCGTGAATCAATCCGTTGTGACTTCAGGAATTTATGAGCGAACCCTTGAAAAACAAGGACATTCCTATCACCATATTCTTGATAGCAAGACAGGCTATCCTGTGGAGACAAATGTCGCTAGTTTAACGATTGTGTCTAATCGCTCTGTAGATGGTGAAATTTGGACAACACGATTATTTGGTGAAAGCCCATCGTCTATTCTAGAACAAGTTGAAAAAGAAGAACAGATTGAAGCGTTAGGGATTACAAAAGATGGTCAATTATTCTATTCTTCTGGTTTAAAGCCAGAACTGCTATTTTAATATCGGAAAGGAAATAATTATGTTAAAACTCATCGGTTTAGTTGGTACAAATTCAAAACGTTCCACCAATCGCCAACTATTACAATATATGCAAAAACATTTTGCGAATAAAGCAGAAATTGAACTGGTGGAAATCAAAGACATTCCCATTTTCAATAAACCCGCAGACAAAAAACTTCCAGCTATTGTAACAGAAATTGCTGAAAAGATAGAAGCTGCTGACGGGGTTATTATCGGAACGCCTGAATACGACCACTCTATCCCAGCTTCGCTCATGAGTGCTCTGGCTTGGTTATCTTACGGCATTTACCCACTGCTCAATAAACCAGTGATGATTACAGGCGCTTCCTTTGGAACCTTGGGTTCGTCTCGTGCACAGTTACAGCTTCACCAGATTTTGGATGCCCCTGAGTTAAAAGCTTCCGTCATGCCCGGATCTGAGTTTTTGCTGTCGCACTCTCTGCAAGCATTTGATAAAGATGGCAATCTCATTGACCTTGAAACCATTCAGAAATTGGACGCACTCTTTGATGATTTCCGTCTTTTTGTGAAAATTACCGAGAAGCTATCCAGTGCGCAGGAATTATTGCACAAAGAAGCTGAAAACTTCGACTGGGAAAACTTGTAAGTAAAGGAGAATGACGCAATGAAATTTGTAGGAATTGTAGGCTCAAATGCAGAGCAATCGTATAATCGTAAATTACTGGAATTTATCAGAAGACACTTTAAACTAAAATTTGAATTGGAAGTCTTGGAAATCGATGAAGTTCCGATGTTTAATCAAGACGAAAAATGGGACGAATCTTTCCAGCTTCGCCTCCTATACAACAAAATCACCCGTGCAGACGGCGTCATTATCGCAACACCTGAGCACAACCATACCATTACTGCCGCTCTGAAAAGCGTGCTTGAATGGCTGTCATTTGAAGTTCATCCATTTGAAAATAAGCCTGTCATGATTGTGGGCGCTTCTTACTACGATCAAGGAACTTCACGCGCACAGGTCCATTTACGCAAAATTCTTGACGCACCAGGTGTCAATGCTTATACTCTTCCCGGAAATGAATTTCTGCTTGGAAAAGCCAAAGAAGCCTTCGACGATGAGGGCAATATTATCAACGAGGGAACCGTCAAATTCCTTGAAACCTGCTTGGATAATTTTATGAAATATGTAGAGGTCGTTTCAAAATTGAAAAAACCAAAACCAATTGAACCAGAAGATTTAGATGTGACCAAACCTATCGCAACAACGATTCAAGGCATTGACCCAGATGATCCTGAATGGGTTGAAAAGGCCGCTGCTATGGTAGGTGCCGTCTCAGGAGATACCTATGTAAAACTAGACTACGGTATTTTAACGGTAGATCAGATCAATATGTTCTTGAAATCCATGCCCTTTGAACTGACTTACGCCGATGACAACAACCAATTCCTCTACTACAACAATGCACATCAAGACCCTGATACCATGCTGGCAAAACGTGTACCATCTCAGTCAGGAAACCGCTTATCAACGGTTCACAATTCACTTCCGGCTGGCAGAATGAAAAATGTAGAGTGGGTGGTCGGAACCTTGCGTAACGGCAATCAAGAATATGTCCGCACCCTGATTCCAAATCCGCATTCACCAGTTTTAAATACACACAATTATCAGGCCATGTACTATCCAGACGGCTCTTACGCTGGTATAAATGAAATTGTCTTTAATTTCAGACCATGGCTGGAATGGTACTTGGAAACAACTGGTCAGCAGCTAGTTGGCGGAAGCGGTCCATTCGCTCCTGCAGGAGGACAGGCTAAAGCTGATGCTACTTCCGGTGCTTCTGATGCAGGCAGTCACAGCGATAATAGCGCAGGCGAAGCAGATGCCACTTCTGGCGCTTCCAGTCATTGATAAAAGAACTTTGAAAGATTGAGAACTTTATCTTAGTCTTTTTCTATATGAAATAAAAAGTATTTTCAGAAAATCCTCTTGCATATAAACCGTGCACCTGTTATAATGATTGTTGTCTGCAAACGTTTTCTATCATAAGGAGATAATGATGATTGAAGCAAATCAATTATATAAGACATATAGTATTGTCGAGAAAGAATTAGGTCTTAAGGGTTCTATCAAAGCCTTTTTTCACCCCAAGAAAAAACAAATTCACGCTGTACAGAATATTTCATTAACGGTTCAAAAAGGTGAAATTATTGGTTATATTGGTTCGAATGGAAGCGGAAAATCCACGACTATAAAAATGCTGACGGGTGTTCTTTATCCAGATCAAGGCAGTGTTAAAATTAATGGACTTACCCCACAGAAACATCGCACAGCAGTCAATAAGCAAATTGGCGTTTTGTTCGGACAAAAATCACATTTACGTTGGGATATTCCTGTGCTGGAATCTTTTATTTTGCATGCGAAAATCTATGACGTTCCTGATAAAGTTTTTGAGGAACGCTTGGAGCAATTAATTGACCTGTTGCAGCTAGGAGATTTTATTCACCAGCCTGTTCGTAATCTTTCGCTCGGGCAACGAGTTCGCTGCGAATTTGCTGCTATTTTCATTCATCAGCCTGCCGTTGTTTTCTTAGATGAGCCTACAATTGGTCTTGATGCCAGCGTAAAAGAAACAATCCGCTCCTTCATTCGCTTTATGAATAAAGAACACCAGACAACTTTCCTCATTACGTCCCATGATATGCAAGATATTGAATCACTCTGTGGACGAATTTTTATCATTGATAAGGGCAAAAAGGTTTATGATGGAAGTCTGACGAAATTAAGAGAAAAGTTTTCAACAGTTAAAACCATTTCTTTCAAAACGCAAACGCCAATAGAAGAGCTATTCCAAATCAATGGTTTTCGTTTTGAGAAAATTGACTCTTATCATTTCAATATTCATTATCAGACAGATATTTATACTAATGCCCAAGTTATTAATCAGATTTTTGATCATTATTCAATCGAAGACCTAGCTATCAAAGAATTGACAATTGAAAATATCGTCAAACAAATTTATGAGGAGGGGCTTGATGAGTAAATATATTCATATCACACGATTAGCTCTTATTACGCAACTTCAATATAAATCTTTCTTTGTTGCAACCCTGATTCGTACTTTCATACAAGTTCTTGTCTCTATTTTTGTTTGGAAAACCATTTTTTTCACTCAATCTCACGTTAATGGTTATACTTTAGAAACGTTCACTACCTATATTATCTTCGCAAATCTACTAGGAAATCTAAATAGTTTTAGTATTGGACGGGATCTATCTCTGATGATTGTAGATGGGAATATTACTGGCGAGCTACTTTATCCTTACTCTTTAATTACTTCGCTCTTTTTCCAAGACTTTGCTGTCAAAATTGTTGAAATTGTTAAATTCATTCCAATTTTACTGGTGATTCCTTTCATTCAAGGGCAGCTCTATCTTCCAAATTGGCAAACAGGCTTGCTTTTCCTATTTTCCAGTTTGTTAGGAATATTTATTGTCCTCTTGCTAGATTTAGGGTTTAGCTTAACAGCCTTTTTCACGACGAATACATGGGGAATTTTGATTCTCAGAAATGGACTTTTTTCACTCGCTTCTGGAGCGCTTTTGCCGCTAAGTTTTTATCCAGAAAATATCGCAAATATTTTGAAACTGTTACCTTACAGCTTTGCTGTTAATTTTCCGGTCAATATCCTTTTGAGAAGACCTGTTAATACTGAACTCTTCTGGATTCAGTTGGCTTGGATTCCGATGCTTTCAGCTTTTATTGCTCTACTTTGGTACCAAGCTAAACGTCGTTTAGTCATTTTAGGAGGTTGAAGATGAAATACATCAGCATTTATTTTTATAATCTCAAAGCTTACTTGATTGCTAGTATGTCTTATAGGATGGACTTCTTTATTGGACTTATTTCTTCTTTGATTGAACAAATTGTTTATTTAATCTTTTTAAATGTATTATTTGCAAATATCAAGGAAATTGCCGGATTCAACTATGGACAAATGCTATTTATTTATGGAATGGCAACTATCGGACGTTCAGTTCACCTGATTTTCTTTGACAATCTTTGGATGTTTGGAAGCCGCTATATTCGCAAAGGTGAGTTTGAACGCCTTCTTATCATGCCCATCAATCCTCTTTTTCAGCTAATTTGTGAACGCGTGCAGCTACAAGGCTTTGGCACAACACTGATGGGAGCTATTGCAACTTATCAATCCTATCATTTACTCGGACTGCATTGGAACATTTTTCATCTACTTCTCTTTGTCTTTATCTGTATTTGTATTGGTTTACTCTATGCCGCTATTCAATTAGGACCTACTGCTCTTGCTTTTTGGATTGTCGAATCTTTCCCTATCACAATGGGGATTTTCTCCCTCAATCAAATGGCACAATACCCTATCAAAATTTACCCAACCTTTATCCAATTGATACTAATTTTTGTATTTCCTTATGCTTTTACTTCTTTTTTTCCAGCTCTTTATTTTTTAAATCTAAGCTGGATTGGTTTGCTACTTCCTTTAGTCCTACTTGTTATTTTTACTATCAACTACGCTCTATTCAAATACGGCATGAAAAAATTCTCCAGTGTTGGGAATTAAATATTAAAAACCAACTGAAATCTTTCATCAGTTGGTTTTATTTGCCCTTTGGAAAATAGAGACGAATCTCCGTATAAGTATTTTCTTCAGATTTAATTTCCATGTGATAGGATTTACCAAATTGTAATTGCAAACGCTGATTAACATTCTTCAAACCGACACCACCCAAGCGAACGAGTGTAGCATTTGTAGTTTCGCTGGCGACAAAGCCACGACCATTGTCATAAATTGAAACGATGAGCTGCGTGTCATTTTCAGAGACGCTAACTCGAATCCTCCCTTGACGATTCATTTCTTTGATACCATGGTAAATGGCGTTCTCAACCAAAGGCTGCAAAATCAACTTTGGAATTTTGTAGTCATTATATTGCTTCAACTCTTTAATTTCATATTGCAATTTCTCACCATAGCGCTGTTTTTGAATAAAGAGATACTGACGCACGTGGTCAATTTCATCTTTAAGAGAAATTTGTTCATGTCCTTGGTTCAAAGCTAAACGGAAATACTTAGCTAGTGATTTTGTGACTTCTACCACACGCTTGCTGTCATTAAATTCTGCCATCCATACAATTGTATCTAACGTATTGTAAAGAAAATGCGGGTTGATTTGGCTGGAAAGCGCCTGCAATTCATATCTTCTGACATTTTGTTCCTCTTCTTTGACTGCAATCATCAATTGATCAATCCGGTCTAACATAATATTAAATTGTCTTGCCAAATCAACTAATTCAGGAGAGCCGGTTTCATTAGCCCTCAAATCTGAATGCCCGCTTCCAACCTTTAAAATGGTTGCTTGTAAATCTCGCAAAGGCTTAATCCAAAGCCGAAGCACAAACCAAATCCCTATTAGACAAACACCCAAAGCAAACAACCCTGTTCCAATAAAAGACCACAAAATCTGTGTTTGAACTGCATGCAATTGTTCCATTGAAGAAACCCCAATCAATGTCCAACCACTATTTGGAATTTGATATTGAGATACATAAGCTTGTTTTGATTTGACATATCCATTTTTTACAGAAAGATAAGGCGCCATCGCTTTCATTTCAACGTGAGAAGAATAAACTGCTTTTTTAGGATGATAGACAAAGTCATGATTGGCATCGACGATAAAGGTAAATCCTTCTTTTCCTAACTGTAGTTGATCTAAATAAGCTTCCAACGTCTTGTATCCAATATCTAAGCGAACAACCCCCAAATTTTTACCGTCTTTATCTACAACTTCCTGCATGATTGAAATCACCCATTTTTCACCAATTGTATGGCTGACGGTTCTTCGTGCTGGTGTCAAAATCGGCATAGCACCTTTATGGATAGCATCCTGATACCATTTTTCTTTCATCATATCAGCGGATGTCTTCATGGTTAATTCAGGATCTGTTGATATGAGATTTCCGTCTTTTGTTACCAAAATAGCAGATACCAAATCCAAATCTGTTTTTAAAATCGTTGCGAATAATTGCCGAAGTTGTTCAGCGTTTTCTTGGCTTGGTGTTTGTGCGTATGTCTTTATTTTCTCATTTTCAGCCAAACTACTCGTTGTCTGTTTAACTTTTTGTAAATAAGAAGTGATAAACTGACCACTTTGCTGAATGGTCTTGCGTGTATTTTGCTCAGTTGTCTGGCGAATAGCAACCGAACTAGTCTGATAATAAATCCCACCGACAATTCCCAAAAGAGCTAATATCATGATAAAAACATAAATCACTAACTGAATCAGAAGCGAATAACGTTTCATTTCCCTTCTCCTCGTTTAAATTGCCGCGGTGTCACTCCAACGACTTGTTTGAAGCGTTGAGAAAAATAGTTCATATCTTCAAAGCCGACCTGCTCTGCAATTTCATAAACCTTCAAGTCAGTTGTCAAAAGCAGTAATTTTGCTTTCTTCATCCGTTCTTGAATTAAGTAATCCTGAAATGGCAAGCCCAGCTCTTTTTTGATGAGAACACTCAAATAAGACGGACTAAACCCTAACTGAAAAGCAAGTGATTTAAGAGACAATTCTGTATCGGTCAAACGATCATGAATTGCTTGTTCTAAATCAGAAAATTCTGCTTGCTCAACCAGTTCATGAACTTGCTGCTGCTTTCGCTCCTTGTCCAATTTCTCTTTGACTTTCAACAACATCGTTTCCACATCTTCCCGCGAAAACGGCTTTAGTAAATAATCATCAGCACCTAATTTTACTGCTGACAAAGCGTAGTCAAAGTCATCATAACCCGTTAAAAAGATAATATGAACAGAAGGATATTGTTCTTTGACCAATTGAGCTAGTTTAATCCCGCTTATATGTGGCATATTGATATCTGTCAAGACAATATCGGGCTGTGCAAGCTGTATCTTTTCCCAAGCATCCAAGCCATTTTCGGCCTCATCCATGACTTCCATATCAAATGTTTCAAAATCTACTAAAGACGAAATACCTTGCCGAACAAGGTATTCATCTTCTACAATCATAATTGAATACACTAGCGCACCCCTATTATTTATTAAACTCATTATAGCAAATTTCTGTGAAAATTGCTGTTACACATAGTCTAATAAATATCCATAACCTTTACTTTCCATTTGGTCTTTCGGAATGAAACGAATGGCTAAACTGTTAATACAGTAGCGAAGTCCGCCCTTATCTTTTGGTCCGTCCGTAAAGACATGACCCAGATGAGAATTTCCAACGCGACTTCGCACTTCTGTCCGTGTCATATTAAAGCTCTTATCTTCTTTATAAGTCGCTACATCTGGACTGATTGGACGTGTGAAGCTAGGCCAACCACAACCAGACTCAAATTTATCTTTGGAAGAGAAAAGTGGCTCACCTGTTACAACATCTACATAAATACCTGCATCAAACTTATCCCAATAGCGATTAGAAAAAGCACGCTCTGTATCATTTTTTTGTGTTACGGCATATTCTTCATCGGATAGTTTCTTTTTAATCTCTGCATCACTAGGCTTTTTATATTTGGAAGCATCAATAACTGGATAAGAAGCCTGCTTAACATTGATATGGCAATAGCCATTTGGATTTTTCTTTAAATAATCTTGGTGGTACTCTTCAGCCTTAATAAAATGTTTTAATGGTTGTCTTTCAACCGCCAACGGCTCTTTAAATTTTTCTTTCTGCTCGTCAAAGACTTTGTTAATTGTTTCTACATCAGCCTGATCTTTATAATACACACCTGTACGATATTGCACTCCACGATCATTGCCTTGTTTATTTTTGCTGAGCGGATCAATGATTCTAAAATAATGTAGCAAGACTTCTCTTAAAGAGATTTTATTGGCATCATAGGTTACATGAACCGTTTCTGCATGTTTTGTCTGCGAGATTAGTTCGTATTTCGTGGTTTCGCTAGTGCCATTAGCATAACCAGAGACTGCATCAACCACCCCATCTACTCGTGAGAAATATTCTTCTACCCCCCAGAAGCAACCTCCTGCCAAATAGATATGCTTTAAATTTGCATTTTTCAAGTCCGCTTTCTTTTGCTTGACCGGTTCAGCCTGACTAACAGCTGCTTCTTTAATCTGATTAATAGCAGACTGATTTTTAAGGGTTGGTATCATGCGACTTCCCAGCACAAATAAACCTAAAACCAGTAGGACTGCTCCACCCAATAATAACCATTTCATTTTATGATCGATCATCCTCCCCTCCTATTTAATGCTTTTAAGAGTTGATTCAATTTCTGCTTTTTTAATAAGTCCAGGACGAGTTTTTACCAATTTTCCATCACTTCCAATAAATGCAGCTGTCGGATAGGAACGAACACCATATTGCTCCAATAATTTACCACTAGGATCTAGTAAAACAGGTAAATGTTTATAATTTAGTTTCTCATACCATTTTTTAAAGTCTGCTTCAGACTTTTCACCGACATGCCCCGGTGAAACAACCGTCAAAACTACATAATCTTTCCCAGCATTTTTAGCTAACTCATCAGTATCTTTCAATGTAGACAAGCAGATAGAGCACCAAGATGCCCAAAATTTGAGATAAACTTTCTTTCCTTTGAAATCTGACGATTTATAAGTTTTCCCGTCAACCCCTTTTAGTTCAAAATCAGGAGCAGCTTCGCCTTGATTCAACTTTGTAGCTGTCGTTTTATTTGTAAATTGTCCGTGTCCAGATTTAGTTCCACTAGCTGATTTTTGATTTCCACAGGCGACCAACAAAGCAACACAAACAAGACCTGTGATGACTAACATTGTTTTTTTCATGAGATTCCTCCTTTTATCCACCAAATATTGAAGCTAGAACATTAAGATTTCCCAGCATAAGTAAAATTCCCATCAGGATGATAAGTAACCCGCCAATTTTCTTTAGTAGTCCCATATAAGGTTTTATTTTCCCAAAATGGCGTAAAACAATAGAAGAGGCAAGTGCCAAAATGAGAAATGGGATAGCAAGACCAAGGGTATAAACTAACATGAGGAAGCCACCTTGTACTGCTCCATTACCACCAGAAGCTGCAATTGCGAGAACAGAACTCAAAACAGGACCTACACAAGGTGTCCAACCAAAGCTAAAGGTCACACCTAGCAAGAAAGCATTGTAAAAATCATTTCTATTTTTATCTTTTTTTAATTGAACACTTTTCTGTCGTTGTAGTAGCTTAAAATTGATCAGTTCCATTTGATGAACACCGAGAAAAACAACAATTGCTCCTAATACATAGCGGAACCACTCTGTATAGAGAACTTTTCCTAAAAAGCCAGCGCCATATCCAAGAATTAAAAAGACTACTGATAATCCTGCAATGAAAAATAGTGTTTTTACAATTCCATACCAAGCAATCTTCTTTCCAAAAATAATAATTGTTCTTGGTTCATCTGTATCCAATAAAATAGCAACATATACAGGAAGCAATGGCAATATACAAGGCGAGAAAAATGATAAAATTCCCGCTAGAAATACAGAAATCAAAAACACAATAGATATCATTATCTTTTCCTCCTCATTTTCTTTCTAGGAAAAGTATACACTGGTTCACTATCTAAAAATAGAGGATACGATTTGTAAAAACTTGAATTTGATATGGTCATAAAAAAGGGAGTGGGACAGAACTAAAAATTGAAAATTTTTAGTTCGTAGTCCCACCCCCGCAAGGGTGATTAGGTGCTCTTCTGAGCTTGAAAAGCGAATGAAGAGTCCAATCACCTACTGCGTTATTCGTTTATTACTAAATCTAATAGAAACTGAGCACTTTTGTCTCAGCTTCTTTTTTATTATTCCATTTCAAATGTGTCACTCTTTTGTTTATTTGGCAAAAACAAAGACAACACAATCCCGACAATCGTTGGTACCAGCCAAGGAATTGAAGCTTGCGCAAATGGCAAAGCATTGATTAAATTGCTCACACTAGTCAATTTAAATTGCGAGCCAATGATATTCGCAAAGGCAATAATTGTTACAACTGCGATTGTTAGCTGCATTCCAATCTTAGATAAGGCAACAAACTTATTGACAATCACAATCATTACAATCGCAATGGTAATCGGGTACAAAATTTGCAAGACAGGAACTGAATACTGAATGATCGCTCCCAAACCAAGATTTGCAATTGCAAATCCAATCAATGTAAAGACTGTTGCATAAATTTTGTAGCTGATTTTAGGAAAGGTTTTATTGAAAAATTCTGATGTTGAAACAATCAAACCAACCGTAGTCGTAAAGCAAGTCACTGTTACCATGGCTGCAAGGAAAATCTGTGCTGTCGGACCAAAAATAGCTTGTGTAGCTTGAGATAAGACATAAACTCCTTTATTGACATCAGAAGCTATTACATCAGCCGGAATTGGGAAATGATTTCCAAGAAATCCTAATCCAATATAAAGCGCACTAAATCCCAATGCAACAACAATTCCAACAATCCAAATCGTTGAGATATATTCTTTTTTATTAGCAAAGCCGAGTTGGTTCAATGTTTGCACAGCGATAACGCTAAAAGCAACAGAGGCAAGTGCATCAAGCGTATTATACCCTTCAAGAAAGCCAATTCCAAAAGCTGCTTTTGCGTATTCCGTGCTAGCAGCTTGCGGTGCAGCTGCTCCATATTTTATCGCCCCTAAAATGACTAGAATGACAATCAAAATGGCAAACACAGGAGTCAAAATCCGACCAATCCGATCCAAAATTTTGGAAGGATTTAATGAAATCAAGTAAGCAGCCACAAAATACAAGATTGTAAAAATAATGAGTCCCAAACCAGTCATATTACTCGAAAGCAATGGTGCAATCCCAACTTCATAAGAAGTCGTTGCCGTCCGAGGAATAGCAAAAAATGGACCAATCGCTAGATACAGAACCACCAAGTAACTGGTCGCAAACCAAGGAGAAACCTTTTTAGAAATTTCATAAACATAGCCTTTGGGATTTAAAGTACCGATAATCAATGTTAAAATAGCAATTCCAACTCCTGAAAGTACGAATCCTGCAATTGCTGACCAGAAGTGTTCGCCAGACAAAGCTCCTAAAGTTGGCGGAAAGATTAAATTCCCTGCGCCGAAAAATATTCCAAACAAGAGCAATCCTGTCAGTGCTCCTTTTTTAATCATCTTCTCTCCCTTTTCTAAAATTCAGTATGTTCAACCATTATAACAGATTCTTACAATACTTCAAGTGATATAAAGTATAAAGTTAAAATATTACACAAATTCTGAATGTTTGAGCAAAACAAAAGCAGCATAATCAAGTCATGCTGCTATATTCTTATTTAATCCCTAGAGCAATACGAGCGTAGCGACTCATTTTATCCACAGTCCAGGCAGGATACCACACCAATCTCACTTCCACTTTGCTCACTTCAGGTACATCTGACATCGCATCATGAATCTGATCAGTTAATAAGTCAGCCAGTGGACAGCCCATTGTTGTTAAGGTCATATCAATCTGCGTCTCACCATTTTCACCATTGAACCGAATTTCATAAATCAAACCAAGATTTACAATATCAATTCCTAATTCAGGGTCAATAACTTGTTCCAAACTTTCCAAGATACGATTTTTAATATCATCAATTTGTTCATTTGTGTATGCCATGGTGCCTCCTTTTGTCTACTAATCCTCAATAAAGTCACGAAGTGGCTTGCTACGACTTGGATGACGCAATTTGCGTAGGGCTTTGGCCTCAATTTGTCGAATCCGTTCACGAGTTACGTTAAAGACTTTTCCAACATCTTCCAGCGTACGCATTTTCCCATCATCTAGACCGAAACGCAGACGTAGTACATTTTCTTCACGGTCTGTTAATGTGTCAAGAACCTCGTCTAATTGCTCACGCAGAACGATACGTGTTGTATAATCAACTGGATTTTCAATCACTTCATCCTCAATGAAATCGCCAAGATGACTATCATCTTCTTCTCCAATTGGTGTTTCAAGAGAGACCGGCTCTTGAGCAATCTTCAAAATTTCACGAACTTTGTCTGGTGTCATATCCATGCGCTCCGCAATTTGCTCTGGCGTTGGATCTTGCCCCAATTCTTGCAAAAGATTTCGTTGTTCCCGCACTAATTTATTGATTGTCTCAACCATGTGAACCGGAATCCGAATCGTACGAGCTTGGTCAGCAATCGCACGAGTAATTGCTTGACGAATCCACCAAGTAGCATAGGTTGAAAATTTGAAACCTTTGGTATAGTCAAACTTGTCAACGGCTTTCATCAATCCCATATTGCCTTCTTGAATCAAGTCAAGAAACTGCATGCCGCGTCCAACATAGCGCTTAGCAATAGAGACAACCAACCGCAAATTAGCTTCTGCCAAACGTTGTTTCGCTTCTAAGTTGCCTTGCTCCACAAGAACAGCTAATTCTTGCTCTTCTTCATTGGTCAATAACGGAACAACACCAATTTCCTTTAAATACATACGGACAGGGTCGTTCACTTTAGCAGAATTGCTACCAAGCAACTCCTCATCTGTTAATTCAGCTTCTTCTTCCTCTGTATTTAAAACCCGTTCACTTGGGTTGCCCTCTTTATCCGTAATAGCAATCCCTGCGTCCTGAATCCGTTGAAGAAGATTTTCAATGCCATCAGCTTCCAAAGTAAATGGAATGACTAGCTGATCATTGATTTCATCATCGGTTGCTGTACCAGTTTTTTTATGGTTGCGAATAAATTCTGCAACTTGAACATCAAAAGTTGTTACTTCTTTTTGTTTTGTAGCCATTCCTACTCCATTCTCCTTTTTTGAGCAATAAATCGCTCTAGCTCTTCTAATGCCGTATCTGCATCCCCGCTATGAGATGCTTCACGGACTTTTTTACCAATCAATTGATTTTCTTTGCGAAGCAATTCCTTATCTCGCGTTTGCTCCACTTCGACCAGTTCCTGCTCAGAAACTTCCTCTGGTAGATTTTCTTCTAAGACCCGATACCAAGCTTGCTGTACCGAATCATTTTGCTCAGACAAATCTTGTGGCGTTACCTCGCCATTTGTTTTTAAAATATCGTACAAAGTCTGCAATTCTACTGTTGCGAAATGAAAATCTTTCCTCAAACGATAATCATTTAAAATCACAGGATTATCAATCATCCGCTGCAGAAGATGACTCTCTGCCTTAATTAGCCGCGATACTTGCTGCGTTACCGGGATGTCAAGTCTTGACACTTGTTGATGAGATTGCTGTTGTTGCTCTTTTCTATTTACTAAACGATGATTATTAACAGCTTGCTCCACTTGCTGGTAGTCAAAATCAGGTAACAATTCAGCTAACATATAAATATAGGAATTTTGTGCAGTAATTGATTGAACCTGCGCAATCAAAGGAGACATTTGTTCAACAAATTCAATTTGAGCTTGCAAGTTTTCGATATTATCTGGTTTCAAATAGTTCAAAAGAAACTCTATATCACTAATTCGTGTTTTAGTCAGTAAATTTTGTAAATCATCAGCAGAATTCTTTTTGATAAATTCATCTGGATCCATATTATCAGGAATCCTGACAATTTCAACTGATAAATCGTGCAATTCATTCAGAGCTTTTGCTGTCGCTGCTTGTCCTGCTTTGTCACCATCGTACGTTAAAATGACTTTCTTGGCGAATTTACGAAGATGCTCCACATGCTCATGCGTCAAAGCAGTCCCCATAGAGGCCACAGCATTTTCAATTCCAGCACGATAAGCGGCTATAACATCCATAAAGCCTTCCATTAAGTAAATTTCGTGACTTTTCTTAATAGTCGGTTTGGCTTTGTCCAGATGATACAACTCATAACTTTTATTGAAAATCGGTGTACCTCGGCTATTCTTATACTTAGCAACTTTCTGATCTATATCGCTTGCTTGCCAAATACGACCTGAAAAAGCAATGATTTGTCCTTTATCATTTGTCAATGGAAACATAATCCGATTTTGAAAGGCATCATAAACCAGATTGTTATCAGCTAAGTTAAACAAACCAGAATTTATAATGACTTGCTCATCAAACTTTCCACTAACACTTTTATAAAGATAGTTATTTTCATTGGGCGCTAAACCAATTTGAAAATGCTTGATAACCTCATCTGTTAAGCCACGTTCATAAAGATAAGAACGTGCTTCTTCTCCTATCTTTGTTGTCATCAATACTGCATGGTAAAACCTTGCAGCTTCCACATGAATATCATAAAGTGCCTGATGAGGATGTGTATGTGTTGACTGCTCTTTTCTACTATGCTCTATTTCTAATGGAATCCCTGCACGATCTGCAACAATTTGTACAGCGTCCATAAAAGAAACACCGCGATAATCTTCAATAAATTTAAAGACATCGCCTGACTTCCCACAGCCAAAACAGTGATAAAATTGCTTTTCTTCTACCACGTTGAATGACGGAGTTTTTTCACCATGAAAAGGACAAAGCCCTAGGTAATTCCTTCCAGCTTTCGTTAGAGCAACGACTTCTCCTATGATTTCGACGATATTGACGCTATTTTTAATATCAGAAATGATTTCTTTATCAATCAATAGACAACACCCCCAATTTATCATAGAATAACAATTTACATTTTATAATAAATTTATCAAAAAGTAAAATATTCACTATATTTTTTAGACATTTTATTGACTTTCACCTTTTTTTGGATATAATATAGTTTAGTATTTTGAAAGGAAAAAGAAAATGTTAAAGGACCTTAAAGAGTTTTTGCTTCGTGGCAATGTAATTGATTTGGCAGTCGGCGTTATCATTGCCAATGCTTTTGGAGCTATTGTGACTTCGCTTATTGGAGATGTTATTACTCCACTCTTTCTCAATCCAGCTTTAAAAGCTGCTGGTGTAGAACAAATTGCTGGTTTAAAATGGAATGGGATTGCATACGGTAGTTTCTTAAGCGCTGTTATCAATTTCCTCGTCATCGGAACAGTTCTCTTCTTCATCGTCAAGTCTGTTGAAAAAGCACAAAACCTTACTAAAAAAGAAGATACTGTTGAAGAACCTGTAAAACCAACTGAATTAGAAGTTCTTCAAGAAATCAAAGCATTGCTCGAAAGCAAATAATTATGAAAAAAATTCACTGATGAAAATCAGTGTTTTTGTTTACTCTTACGGTTTCTTGATATTCTGTTTGCCTTAACCTGCCCCTCTAGCTGCTACTTCTATTAAACTTGCGGTGGAGTTTTGAGATGACAGATAACGTCCATACGGTAAAACTGCTAAAGCTATTGATTTTTATTGAGTACAAGTTCAATTTTATCTAAATAGAAACAAAAAACAGACCGAAGTCTGTCATTTTGCTCAATTAGAATTTTTTACGTTTACGAGCTGCTTCTGATTTACGTTTCCGTTTTACAGAAGGTTTTTCATAGAATTCACGTTTGCGTGTTTCTTGAAGAGTACCAGCTTTAGTAACCGCACGTTTGAAACGACGAAGAGCATCGTCAAGGGATTCATTTTTACGTACTACTGTTTTTGACATTTTTTTCACTCCCTTCAAGCTTAAAATCTTTTAAATTTTATCATATTAAAATACACTTGTCAAGTCCCAGAAATTAAGGGAATGTGTCTGTTTTTGGGAGAAAATGAAAAATCATCAAGAGAACGACAATCAAGACCGAAACGTTTGGACTTTTTTCCTGTTTCAGTCTTGATTTATTGCTCTTTTGATGTTACAATATTTCTAAACTGATTAACAAGCCCATCTTGTTTAATCGGTGGGCGTTTGAGTGTTGTCGCACTCAGCGCCTTTTCTTCGTGTTTTTCTATAGCTGTATTATACCATATCTTGTAAATAATGCAAGCATTTCATGTTAAAATTGTACGCAAAAACGCTAAATCTTAAGGGATTTAGTTTTTTTATAATCTACTTTTTCCCCGAATAACACCTAATTCTTCGAGGAGGACAAACATCTGGTAAAGTATGATGGGCTTTTCTAAAAGTTGTGAGACGTTCTATTTGTACTCCTTCTAGTTCTTGGATTTTCTCATACTCCGTGCGCCAATCACCAAAGAAAACCTCTCTTAATTCCCCTGTATGATTTAAAAGAATGGTGCGGCTCATTGTGTCTGCACCCTTTTTGCTCCAATACATTCCTCTGTTCTTCATCCGATAGGTGACTTTACGGTGCTGGCTTTCCATAATTCCAACACCACTTGAACTTAATCCCATCTGTTTAGGTGTAATGGTATACTGAAAATTTCTAAGCAGCTGCCTCTTGAAACGACCAAAGGTCTCAAATTTGTTATCCGAATCAATCAAAGATTCTGCAGTATCTAAAACAGTCTTTAGCCTACTCTTATCTCGTTTCTTAATAGCCTTAAAAGCCTCTTCTGTCAATTCTGCTGATAAAGGAGTTAAGTTGATTTTCAAAGCCTGATGCACATGAAAAGCATCCCAAAAATGAAAATGAGCTTTGGGTTTAAAAGCACTTGCTAGGTCTTGAAAAATATGTGGTGAATAACCATGACCGCCATCTGAATTAGTGATAATGATTGTTTCAGGTGTAACCTCAAAATGGTTATAGATTACATCAAGAAGTTTGTCTTTCGCTGTGTAATACCGTGTTGAAATCACTTCCATCTTGTTTTTTAAGACATTCCTTTTACCTTTCTTGCTACCAGTATGGACAACAAAATGGCTTAATTCAACAGATTTAGTTTCAGATTTAGAATGGGACTGTTTCACCCAAACACCATCTCCTTCTATGTATAGAATCTCTGGCTTGATTTTCTTTTTCTTTTCAGGAGCTACCAATACTCGGTACTCATCCCGTTCCTCCAAAAGTTCACCTGCTGTCTCTAGCGCTCGTTGAACGCTGTTTTTTGTGATATAAATATTCTTCAGCAATTCCATCACCGATGCTACTTTACGATACGGCATAAAGTTAGAGAGTGTGGTTAGCTGATAAAGGAGTTCTTGCGAGAACCTAGCACGTGGTTTAAGTCCTAACTTTTCATCAACAGGTATCCTGACAACATCCCCTTTCTTCCACCTACTCCGTGAAAAAGTCATCTCCCCAAAAGAAAAAATAACGGTGCGCTCTTTCTGATTGATTCTCTTGAAGCCTTGGGTTCTCATGATAGGGGCAATATAGCTCTCATATTTTTCAATCATTTTGAGGAATGTCTTGCGGTTATTTTCTTGTAAAGCAACAAAAAAATCTCTCTCGTCTAAGACTGCTAAATCCATCTATTCACCTCTTCTACTAGCATAAAAATTTATTATACCGCAAATCTAGACAAAGAAAAAAGCCTTTCCTTTCGGAAAAGCCACAAACCGTTTATATACAGTAAAGAAAATTTATATAAAGAGTATAGAGTTAATCTTTATCATTAGTTTTCCAAAATTCCCACCAATGTTTCTTTCTTGTATCTTGTTCTATAAGTAAGGTATCTTTGTTATAGATGATTTTATGTAATTGATCTATTTGTATATCCTTTTGAGCTATCTGCCCTTGCAACACTTCACATAACTCTTTGTATAGAAGATTTTCTTTATTGTTGTCTAGATTATTTTCTGTACTTTCTTTACTATTTTCTTTACGTTCTATATCTTCGTTATCTGTATAGAATTGTTCTTTATTTAGTATAGAATTGATAACTAATTGTGTTATACTCACTCCTTTCTCTTTTGCAATCCTACTAATTTCTTCCTTCTGTTCGTCTGTCAATTTGATATTGATCTGTGCCATGGTCTATTCCTTTCCATGTATGATAGATTTATTTTCACTATAAACTTTTTCTTAATAGCTGTCTGGTTCTAATTATCGCTTGACATTATATCTATCACGATACCGCCTAAAGGTGCGCTCGTTAATACCAGTCAATTTTGCAACATCTTTATCTGTATAGCCTTTTCGGTATAGTTCAAAAGCATGTTGCAGACGTTCATCATCTGCTGTATAGAGCGCCTTCCTGCCCTGATACTTGCCTTGTGCCTTGGCAAGTACAATTCCTTGCTTCTGCCGTTCTTTTATCCGCTCACGCTCTGCCTGTGCCTGATACTTGTAAAGCTCCAGAATAAGATTGTTCAGGAGTCGTCTCAGGTTATCATCTTCAATCCCTCGAAGCGTAGGCAAGTTCAGAACTTCTAACGTTGCTCCTTTTCTTTGGATAGTTGCCATAATTTCGGTTAGCTCCTTGTTATTTCTCCCTAACCGTTCTAGCTCTGTCACCACAACTATATCTCCTTCTCGGACATATTCCAGCAGTGCCTGCAGCTGAGGACGTTCTCTAGTTGCTCCACTAATTGCCTCCTGAAAAACCTTATCACAGTCCTTCAGCTGCTCAAACTGTCGCTCTAGATTTTGGTCTTGGGTACTGACTCGTGCATAGCCAATTTTTGTCATTTTCTTACCTCATTTTTGCCGAACTCTATTGTCCGCTTGTTCCAGCCTTTAAAATCAACAACTGACCATTAGGTCAATAGGGCATACCCTACTGACCTGTTTTTTATATTGTCTTGTGTTGATTTTTCTCTTCACTTCTTTCACGCTGTTCCACTCTCTCCTTGATTTCCTTATAGTCTGTATAGTTCTTAATCACTAGGTCAAGATGTTCACGTAGTGCTTCTCTTTCCACCTGAATTTCTTGTAACTCTTTATTCAAGATTTTCGGATTCGTGGTCTTATCAATCTTGAATTGTTCCAGAATTTTCTCAGCGGTAACACCTTCTGGCCTTCTTTCCTGATAAGCTATTAGGGCTGAAATAATTCTGTTCACATTACCAATTCGTTGATCTAAATTATTCAATTCTTCTTGCGTCTCTTTGAGCTGTTGGTCAAATCTGGTTTGAAGTGCTTGGAACTGTTTGCCATTTGTCACATTGTTGGCTGCTAAAAAGTTGAACTCTTTAACAAGCATTTCCATACGAGAAATATTTGGATTTTTGCGCATAATCATCTCGCCACTATCCTTGGATAGCTGTTTAATAACTGTTGAACCTCTCATGAAACGATTATCTTGTGACTGGTCAGGATTGATAAAATAGAAAAAATCTTTTTGCTTCAGGTAAATTTCATAGGAACCATTTTCCAACTTATCTACCTGACGAGCGGGTATTAAGATAGTACCCGTTTGATTCACTCCAAATTCCATTTCAAGGTAAATTCCACGGGACGTTTCTTGTTTTACCTGCCAATCTTCCACTTCCAATTTTACTTCAAAGTCAGATGACCGCTCCCGTTCTTCTTTCTGATAACGATCTTTAATTTCTAATAAATCAAAGGTTACTTGATTCTGATCTAAACGTTTAAGAATATTCTCTAAACTATATTTGCGACGTTTAGACAAAATATCATCACGTGTGTTCCGCTCTTGGAGTTTTCCATCAAGCGGAACGGTTAGACGATATTTAACAAACTTTCCAGAATAATCAACATTAAGATCAAGTGCTTTGGCTTTAACTTTGAAATCCTCCAGACTGGTAGAATGCTTCAGCAAAAATTCCAAACGATTCTTAATCTCCACTTTGAAAGTGTTGGCTTGTTGCCAAGCTGTATATTTCTTGTGTGAATTTTTCATGTTGGACTGGATAATCTTAGCACCGTACAAGTCTGATATTTTATCTGAAATTTCTTTCAAGTTGTTTCGTGTCCTTTTTTGCCAGCGAAATTTCTTTAGAGTCACCTCATTAGTCGTGTTAAAAATAATGTGGTTGTGTAGATGTCCTCTATCCATGTGAGTAGCCACCACAAATTGATAATCACCACCTGTAAATTCTAAAGCTGTCTTACGTCCGATTTCATGAACTTGCTCTGGTGTTAAATTGTCCTCTGGCGAAAACGACTGAATGAGATGATGGGCCAATACTCTTTTTTCATTGTGTAAGTCGGACAATTCCTTATTTTCAGATTGTAACTCTGCCAAGTATTTAGTCATTACAAACTCATCAAAAGCATTTGTCGGTGTTATGATGTTGTGACCTGATACCAATTGCAAACTAACACTTTCTTCTTCTAAGCGAATATCAAACTCTCCAACTGAAGTAGACTTATCAATCATCCTAAGTGTTTTGGTCTCTTGAGTGATATAATCAAGGGCTCTTTTTAGTCGGTCAAGCTTTTTAATTTGTGCGACTTTAATCACAACCATGTTTCTATTTTCTCCTTATCTTTATCCTTATTTTCTTTTTCCAGCCCTTTAATTTCTTTTAGTTTTGAGGATAATAATTGAGTGATCCCTTTCAGTTCAAGTTTAATAGCTTCTAGCTCTTCTAAAGAAATTGTTTCAGTAGTATTAACATACTTAGTAATCTGGTTGATATTCACCCCAATTCGATTGATTTCTTGTTTGATTCCAACTAATTCTGACAAATCAACTTTGACAACTGCTCCAAGCAACATCATTTTTCGAGCATAGGTAGAGAAATTTTTAACGCCTGCGTTTGTCATTTTCCGTTTGATATATTTTTCTTCATCTGCATTTAACCAGACTTTTTTCTGAATCGGTCTGTGTCTATTTACATGTTCAACCATTAACGTATTCCTTCTTGATTAAAATTTGAGTTGTGTACCTACAGATCTCATTTACTTTTCATCTGGCAAGCGTAGCAAGTGGGTACCCACTTGCGATAGTTGACAAAAACTAAACAGCCACTTCCTGCAAGAAACAGCTGTTGTTTTGTGTCAAGTTTTGGGGAAATCCCCAAGCCCCTTTTTGCCGCTTCGCTCTTTGGTTAGAAGATGACTTCCTCTGTTGGTTCCCAACCGAGAATCTCTTCTCTTTCCTGTTCATAAGCTTCATCTGTCAGGTGAGAAAGTTCATCATAGGCTCTTTGATAATCTTCAAAAATATCCAGTTCGAGTTCTTCTATATCTACCATATCTCGGTTAATGACTGCCATCATTTTTTTACGGCTGGCATTTTTAAGCTGGTTATTTTCTTTACAGTTGCTTACCTCAAAACTATCAAAAAGGTAGGTCAGCAAAATTCCCTGTGTTGTTTCCGTCATCATCATTTCCTCCGTATTCTATCTGTCCTAATGCTAGTTTACGAGAACCCCGACTGGACACTAAATCGAGATTCCCTTTGCTTTTTTTGGCTCTTTGTTTTTTTCTTGAATAGATTGTTTTTCTTTGAAACGATTGAGCTTTTCATGAAAAACACTCTCTTTCGTTTTGTCTTTTGTCAAATTTAATGTTTTGATTTTTTCAAGTTTTAAATCCACTTTTTTAATCAGTTGACTGGCTTCTTTTTGGACGATTGAAAGCTGTGCCTCAAGGTCGGTTAAACTCTCTTTGTCTTTAGCCCAATTAGCTAAGTAAGCGAAAGAGTATTCACTGGTATCAATACCGTAATGATTTGAAACGACAAAAGCGACAGACTCAGCTTGAAGCTCTTTCGTGCTTCGTGTGAGTTTCTCACCTGCTTCCGCCACTATCTTATTATTGTGCAATTCAGAATGTGCCATTTCATGAATTATGGTTTTAATCGTCTGTGCTTTTGTCATACCTCGCTTGATAGCAATTTCATTGGTTTCACGGTTATAAAAACCTCTGGCTCCTGAATCAATCTCTTGGAAGTGCATAGCCACTTTGTTATCATCAGAAACACTTTTAAGCGCACGATAAAGTGTTTCATAATCAAAGATTTTACCTTCGTCTGTGAGTTCGTAAACAGCTTGCGGAATCTCCTTTCCTTGGGTTTGACTGACATCAAAGACAGGTACTAATTTAAAACCAATTCCTTTCTCAATCTCCCCATTTTCATTGACCTTGTATTGACCGTTATTATCCCTTAGTTTAAATTCATAAGGGGCAAAAATCCAAAGAGCTTTTTGACCTTTTTTTACACTGCGCTCAAAGTCGGACTGCCACTTTTTAAAAGAAGCAACCATAGAAACTTCTGAATTTTGGCTTAATAACAACATCACATTATTAGCTGAATATGAGGGAAGTTTACTAATTGCTTCCAGATAATTTTTGTATTGATCGGAATTAAAGTAATCTTTAATTCCCTCTTTCATAATTTTAGAAAGTCCTTTAGTATCTTTTGCCTGAATCAACTCAGAAAGAGTTGGCAACTGTGTTAGCTGGTCAGTGGTCAATTCCTTAGAAAGAGGGTTAGGTTTAAGTGGGTTCGTCCCCATCGCAACTTCTTGAGAGTCTGTCAAACCATCTCCATCCGTATCTGAGTTATAGGGATTTGTACCAATTGACTTTTCAAGTTCATCAGTTAGACCATCTCCATCAGAATCTCTAGTACGTTCAAGATTCCTTTCTTCCTGAAGTTTCTCCTGTTTCTTCTGAATTACTTCAGAGGTTTTTTCTCCTGGCATCTTTTTTTCTCCTGCTTTTTCTTTCTGTAAATACTCGTTCCAGTCCATTTTCTTTACTCCATCACTTTTTGGGGCAAGATCGATTTGAAAAGGAATGTTATCTTCTTTCAGTTTTTCAATAAACTTCAGCGCTTCTTTATCATTATCAACCGCTATTGTGATTAAGTCATCTGTAATAAGTTTTGTTGTCTTATTTAAGCTATCTAATGCCTTCAAAATAGACGTATAAGAGTTTGCTTGGGAAAACTTACCATCCGTCAATAAATCTGCTGTATAGCGACTGATTACCCCCTTTTTCAAGCCATCCATAGAAACTAATCGGACATCTTGTAAGGTGTCTTTTTTCAATTCATAATAACTCATCAAATCGATAGGTGCTTCAAAAAATACCAGTCGTTTTGGAGTTCCTACATCGAAAGAAAAACCAGCTAACCCGTCTGAATGGTTCATAATTTGTTTCAGACGGCCACGCTTTGGATATTGAACTTTATTTTCTACAATTCCCTGCAGGCTAGCTCCTTGAATTTTCCCATCTAGTCCACGGTATTTAAAAACGATTATAGGCTCAAAATAGTCCCCTTTCTTCCGAGTGGCTTCTGCTAAGTTTCCACCTGCTAAGAAAGTGTTAATTGTGTCATCTGTTAATCCTCTTTCTTCTTTGAGATAGTTTCTACCGAGTTCAAAATCAGGGTGTTCATAGGGTTGAAGAACATAACTAAATGGTTCTTGTTTGACTGGTTCTATCATTTCATTTTCTACTTGAGAAAATGTTCCTTCCTGAAGGAAACGAACGGCTTCTTTAAAAGATACATCCTTAACAGATTGAACCAGTTGAATAACATCTCCACCAACATCACGACTGAACCAATGGAAACGGTTTGTATTAGCAAGGATTTTCAAAGAATCGTGTTCAGTCCAATAATAGGTGTGACCAGACTGGCGTTTAAGTTCCATTCCCAAAGATTCAGCTACATCAATCATGGAAAGTTGTTTCAATTCATCAATATTTACTGCCATAAGGTTATCCCCCTAGTTAAAGTAAGCCTCTGGTTTTTCCTGCAACAGATGGAAAAGTTCAGGAGTCAGCGCTAAAGATTCTGCTCGAATAGATGGCTTATGACGTCGATAGGCAAATAGATACCCTCTTAGAGATTTAAAATCAGGATAAGTCAGCTCTTTCATCACTTCCACTGCTAACTGAGTTCTAATCTCTGCAGATGAGGTTTCTTCTGTAATGGTTTTAGTAAGTACCAATTTCTTAATAGCATCTGCTAAGACATGAATTGGATAGAGGGCTTCTATCCCCTCAAAACAGCCGATGCCATAAAGATCTGGAGTTAATAAGGTTGTTTCTGTCATCATACTTTTTCTCCTCAATAAGAAAAGCGCTTGTAAATCTTACAAGTGCTTTGATTGTGTATTATCTTTATGTTGGTTTTGATTTTTAGTTGGTTGCGTTTGTGTTTTACGAATATCATAGAGAATGTGATTCCCTCGACGTTCATAAGTTTGGGTGAAGGCTTTAGAGTTATCAAACATCAAGACATTGTCCGCAACCTCAGCAATCACCTTGAGATTCTCTTTTGAGCGGTCATAACGCTTACGAATGAGGTCTTCATCAACGCCGTGACCTCCCTTTTTAACTCTATCTGCCACCCGATCAATAGCTGTTTCTGGACTATCTAAAGTAACATATAAAACAGTGACTTCGTATCCTTTGGCATGTGCCTTATCTATCAAGTTTAAGAAAGGCTTGCCTGTCCCTGCTAGAGTGGTTTCTTGATGAATAGATTCACCTTTTTCAAGAGCCTGTTTCAAATCTTTAAGAACTGCCCTCATTGCTTTCACATTATCTGCAGGGCTACGCCAGTCACCTCCGTTTGCTTTGAGCCATTCGTCCGCATTGATTCGCCTTGTTCCTTCAAAAAGCCAGGGCTGCGAGCTGTAAAGTGTACTTTTGCCAGCGCCGTTGACGCCAGCTACAATAATATAGCGTGGTCTCATACCTATCTCACAAAATCAGGGCGGGCAATCACTTCACGTTGATGAGCTTGCATACTGTAGTCATACATAGCCTTATAGAAGGCTTGTTTTTCTGGGTCCGTCTCCTGGATAAACAACTGATACAAGTCAGCCGTTTCAAGGTCTCTCACCATTTCAAAAAATTGATTCAGTTCATTTGCCATGAAGCAATACCTCACTTTCTTTTAGATAAGTCTATTATACCACATTAAGCCGCATTCTCCTCAATCTGAAGGTCAACAAATTCTGTCTGATCCACATTTTCATACCAATCATCTGTCCCATCCATACGGCGCTCATAGGTGTACCAGTTGTCGTCTTGAGGACTATTCGATAAGAGTTGAGCGTTTTTATGATCTTTAACGTAGAACTTCTTATCTTTCAAAACGTTTTGCTTGGATAGAAACAGTAAGGCTTCATCCACACCAATGCGAGCTACCTCATCAGGGGTCATAAGTTCACGTTGTTGAGTTTGTTCGCTAAAGGAACTGGAGCGATTTCTTCCTCGTGATTCAGAATATTGTTTCTGATTGATCGTCTGTTTTCCTGCACGCGTTGAATAGTAATTCATGGTATCCTTATCATTTGTTCCCAAGAACAGGTGACAAGCACAGTTATTAAAAATAGTTTCCCAATCCTTATTATAAAGCGATTTAAGCTGATTGATTGCTTGAATAATAATTTTGATTGAAATTTCACGGCTACGAACTGACGCCAAAACTTCGTTAAAGTTAGGAATTTTCCCGATATTCGCAAACTCATCAATAATGACTTGCACGTGCAAAAGGTCAGTTGCAGATAAACCTGGACGTTCCCCTTGAAGAATAGCGTCCGCACCGTGGGTCAATTCTTCAAAGATTGTCGCAAATAAAAGGGAAGCCAAGAAGTTAAAGGACTTATTAGTTTCAGGAATGGCAATAAAGACCGCCGTCTTTTCAATATTCCAGCGGTCAATATCCATAGTGTCTTCTGCAATCATTTTAGCCACGTCCGCATGGTCAAAAATAGAATAACGAGTCGCCACCTGAGTAGTGACCCCCATACGTGTCTCTGCTTCAAAGTTAGAGTTAAATAACGCCCATTGCTTGTACGCATAGTTGCCTGGTAAACGCTCCTCTAATTCTTCAAACATTTGTTCAACAGGGCTAGGCTGCTCTTCGTCTGTTCGTCTAATATTTCTCATCATATCCGCTACCATAGACAGATTAGGGGTATAATCATCTAGTTGACTATCAAAATACAGATAACCAATCAAAGCACGAGTCAATAAGAGTTCAGCAGTCAACCAAAAGTTTTCTCCTTGATTATCTGTTTTCTTTGTCCCGTCAACAATGGCTTCAGTCACACGATCAATATCTAACTCCGATTTCATGTAGTTAAAGATGTTAAAGGTATTGGAATTAGCCAAGTGAACTAGGTCAAAAACTTTAATTTTATAACCATTTTTAGCTAACAGACTTCCGACTTCATGAACCAGCAAGCCTTTGGGATCTGTAACAATATAACTACCGTTCATCTGCATAAGATTAGGTTTCACATAATTTTGTGTTTTCCCGTCTCCAGGAAGCCCCACAACCAGCGTATTTTTGTTCAGTTGTTTATCATATGGTAAAAGTTTATTAAATAGGCCAATAAACCCATTCTTTGTAAGAATCATATTGTTCTCAAAGACTTTATCTCTGAATGTAGCAATCTCTTTTACCGTCGCAAACCGAGCTGATCCTCTTTCTTCTCCGTGGCGATACACCCCATTATCACCCACTCGTAGGTAGATGAAAAAAGGAAGTACAAAACCAAGCGCCCCACCAATAAGTGAGAATTGATTAAACTGAAGGTCTAGCCAATTTTTGGTCTCCAGATTATTGATAACCCATGCATATTTAGAAAACGGATTGAGGGGGTCGGTTACTCCTGGAGCTGACTGATAAAGTTTGACCAGCCAATGAAAACCATAAAAGAAGAACAAGCCTAAAATGATATAAGGTAATAAATGCTTTCTTTTCCGTGGCATCTCATTTCACACTTCCTTTCTTTTTACCTTTTCCTTTAAGTGGTGTTCCAATACCTCCATATTTGACGTGTTCTTTAAAGTACGCTATTTTTTCTGCAACTGTCCGAGTAGGAAATTTTTTCCCTAACTTTTCAGCAGCCTTTTGTGGATTTGAAGTCAATTCTTTGATTACTTTGTCTACTGTTCCTTCAACCAAAATCTTATTTTTAACGTCAAATAATAAGGTTGTCGTCCCTTTTTCTGCCCCTGCTTTGGTAGTAAATCCAATGCCCTTTTCATTAAGATATTCTTTCAGTTTTCCTATGTGAATATCTTTATTTTCCAGTATCAGCATATCTTTATTAGTGTTAGTCGCCATGAATTGATTATAGTTCGTCTCACCAATAAAATTCTGATTATTTTTGTTGTAGTCATGTTTTTCATGAGCATATTGAATTATAGACCAAAGGGCTTTTAAAATAGTTTCTCCTGTCACTTTAGAAGCATTAGACAGTTGAAAAACTACTCTGTCCTGTTCCATTTAGTCTCCTTTCCATAAATTAGTCTCATTCATTTAAAAAGCAGCTCTTCTTGTAAATGTTCTGTTACTGTTAGAGAAATTGCTTTTGGCTTTAGCTGATTAAATTCCTTTTCGGTAAGCCCCTTTAAATCTGGCATTTCTACTCCTCCTTTTAAGCCTCATCTGCACCGTTCTTTTTGCGAAGCAGCCAAGCGCCAATCAGAAGAACAAATCCGCTGAAACTGGTCAATAACCCTAACTCATCCCCTGTTGATGGAAGGGTCTTCATTTCCCCTGAAGCAGTCTGAACAGAGATTGTTTTATCTGCATTAACTGTCCCTCCAACTTCTTCTGGACTGACTGTAGCTCTGGAACCGTCCGCATAAGCTACAACTACCTGGCTATTCACGGTTGAGACAATTTGATAACCAGTATTAGTGTAAACTGGAGCAGCTGGAGTCACGTTCTGAACAATTTGACCTGTCACTTGTGAAGTTGTACCAACTTGACTAACCCCTGCATTGACAGCTGTTTGGGCAGATACGTTAGGGTTATTAGTCGGTACATCTACACTTGGGGTTAAGGTTGTTTTTCCGCCATCAACCGTTGGAACAGTCACTGTCTTATTATCTGTAGTTGTTGGGTCCTGCTTATCTGTCGTATCGGTTTGGCTTGGTTGGCTTGGCTGGTCAGATGGTTTTGGTGTGGTATCTTCAGATGGAGATGGTGCTGGGTCTTGCTTATCTGTGCTAGGTTCTACAGTTGAAGAAGAATCCTTTGGTAATACCGCATCATCTTTACTTGGTTCTGTAGTACTTGGAGTTGTTGGGTCTGTACTAGCCGACGTATCAGGTATAGAGGGTGTTGCTGTATTGTCAACGGGTGGGATGGTAGGTGTAGGGTTAGTCTCTGAAGGAGTTGATGAAGGTTGTGTAGGTGTGACAACAACACTGGCTGTTGAATCAACGGGAACTGTACTTTCATCCGCAAAGGCAACTGCCTGACTAAGAACCAAGCTAGATAGTGTAACAAGTGCAATAAATGATGTTTTCTTCATGATAATTTTTCCTTTTCTATTAGTTATTCGGATATTTTTGAGTTTTCGGTTGTGTCGTTATAAGATAACCATAAGGAGCTTTAACAGATTTTTTAAGGGAATAGGTCAAGCGGACATTTGCTCGATTCTCCTTGTTATCTTTAACAACTAACACATAGGTAACGGTATAGCTATTACCTTTTTTAGTGATACCTTCCAGAATCACCGATTGGAGGGTACCCTCTGAAACGTTAATAGTTTCTTTCAAATCTTCTGTAACAAAATCGCTAACAGCTTTTCTAGTATTCGCATAGTAACTAGGTATGAAATAACGGTCAAATACATCAATAGCAGTTTTTTCCTTCTCAAAAGCTTGAAGCATTTTCACCTGCTTAGTTAGAGATTGATTCATCGTCTTTAAGCTAGTTATCTGACTAAAGGACAGACTGGCAAAGATTAAGCTAACAATCGCAACAAGCAAACTCAACAGGACAAGCAGTGACCGTTTTTGTCTTGTTGAACCAGGTGAGGAAGATAGGTGGTGCTGAGAGGGCGATTCTGAGGCATTTTTCAGTGATTTTCCTGAAGTCTTAGTTAATGTACTCAGAGGATTTGTTTTGCTAGGACGCTTGAAACCAAAGTCCTTCAGCAAGTCATCAATTATTCCATCGTATGGTAGGCTAAACTCAAGATTTTCCATCACTGAATCATCACGGTCTAGATGTTCAATCAAATAGCTTTCCGTTTCACCTAATGCTTTACAGCGTTTTTCTCTGATTTCCAATTGATTGAGCAACTCGTCACGATTGGTTACCAATTGGCTATGTAAGGTGTTGACATCTATGATTTTAAAAGTCATCTATCTTCACCTCCTAGTATGAGGAAGAAGGTTCTGAAGACGTTTCAGACGCCTTTTTAAGTGATTTAATTTCATCTGCAAACAGTTCCAAGTCATCCAAATCCAGATCACGTTCCGCAAGAAGTGCCAGAGTACGTTCCGTCTTGAGGTTTTTCACTTCGTCTTTGAGTTTAGCTACTCGCTTGGCATAGAAGTTTTTCTTTTCTTCCGCTTTCTGCAATGCTTCTTCTTTTTCAGCCAAACGGTCTTTAAGGTTTTTTTGTGCCATTTTATAATCTCCTTTATTTTGTTTCTGAATTACTTTCTGATGGAGGTGTTGCATTATCAGAAGTCTTTTGAGTATTGACGCTTGCATAGTCATTACTGTTATTAGCATCCACTAAAATAATACTTTCCATACGGTTTACTAAAAATTTGTTCTTCATTTTAGAAAAACTCAATCGTAAAGTAGCTGTATTGGTAGTGTTTTGAGACTGTGAGTAGTCGTTTTTCTTGGCTAAAAGCGTATTGGTATAAGTCACGCTAACCAGCGCTACATTCTCTTTTGTATCCAAGTAAATCTTAGAGCTTCGATACTCAAAGTCCACCACATAACCCTTATATGTTTGTGTAGTTGGTTCGTTCTCTAGAGAAACTGCCTGATTATACATTGCGTCTGTCATGTATTCTTTGTAACGATTGCGATTTTCTCCCAGATCTTTCTTAGTATAGTAAACCATAAGAAAATCCTCTACATAATTTTGTGTTAATGAACCGTCTTGTGTATTACTATTCTTAGTTGTAGTTGATTTCTTGGTTATAGTCTTTGGAGAACTTTGAGATTGTCCTCTTGCTCCAAAACCAAAACCAATCAAGAAAATCAACACAATTCCCAGAACAGTAGCTAAAATTTTGAAAAATTTTACTTTTTGAATATCTAACATGATTGAAAAGCGGTAGATTTTCGTCTACCGCTGCTCCTTTCCATTTATTTTGGTGTTGCAAAAGTATAGTACGCCTGATTTGATAGAACACGATAATGAACTTTGTCTTGGACTCCTAAATAATTACATTCTGAAATTAAGAAGGTTCCGTCATCATTGACAGCCTCAACAAAAGCGACGTGCCCATAAGCCACTGTGGTAAAGTCAAATCCACCAGCTGTCGAACAAACAGCTCCAGGGGTAGGAGTTGTACTGAATCTCCAGCCTTTAGCAACTAAATTCCTCACCCAATCTTGACCATTGCCGTTATTACTTGAAAGGGCATTGCCAACCGTTCCTGTTTCCACGAGTCGGTTCGCCACATACCAAGTACATTGACCAACTGGGTAGTTATTGCCTGGCTGTGTTGTCATTGAAGTTGTTGAAGGCTTCCCAAAAGCCAATTTACTTTCCCAACCGCTTGGGAAATTCCAAGAAGAGGCCTCTGTTCCACTTCCTTTGATTGTTTGCTTGAAATACGTCAGCATTTGTTTTGCATTATTTTGACGTTCTTTGAGCTTATCGCCTGCATTCCCTTCCCAATGTACCAGAAAGCGCTGCGTCAGGGTCGCGACATTCTCATTACTCGTTAAAATAGATTTTAAAATGTGAATATAATAAGGATTATCTCCTTCTAGCATGAAATCAATCTGCAGTTCCAGGTCATACCACTTCTTTCCTTTTGATTTTGCATAGTTTCTAAGAAGTGTATTCCGAATGGCTCCATCTGAAGTATCCGTCCACATACCCAATCCTAAGCCACGGTGAACGACTAAAGAGCCGATACTTGCCCCTTGAGCAAAGCCCATATTGAGCCAATTTTCATCATCCCAGGAACTTTCTGTCGCCCCAATCGGGGGACTTAAATAATCGCTTTCTGCTCGTTTAGCCTTGATGTTACTTTCTGTCGCAAAATTTCCTAACATTGCCGCAATCCCATTATCCGTCGCATTCGGAATTTTCTTTTTAATGAAATCCCGTACAGCTCTAGAGCGTTGAGCTAAATCTCCAGAAATATCAAGGTCTGTCATGACAGAAGTAGTTTGTGTATAGTTCACCAGTTGGAAGTAAAAACCGACGTTTACATACGTCCATTTAGCTTTTTGCTTTTTCGTCGCCTTTTCTTCTTGTTTCTGGTAATAAACTTCCTGACCAGTGCTGCTCTTAACAGTTCCAATAAACGTACCTTGTTCAACGGTATCTCCTGTCTTGAAACGGATACCTGATACATCTTTGTAAGTGAATTTAGATTCCTTAGTTTCAATCGTGACATCAGTACCTGAAACCTTAACCGTCCCAGACATGACCGCCAAAAGCTGCTGCCCTGTATTAGCCTGAAGAACAGAACCTTGATAAATCTTGCTTTTACTGATATAGCCAAAACGTTTGACAATACGTAAAGGGCTATTATAATGTGCCTCATCTTTATCCGTATAAAATGGATTGTCTAATTCCTGCAGGTAAGTATAATAGCCATCTGTTTGAGCACTTTCCAATAGTTCTTCATAATCTTCACGGTCATCTTTTGGTAAGATAGCCCAAGCAATTTTTGACTTCTTACTATACAAGTCTTTCATTGTTTTAAGATGGTCTGTATCCTGATTCAGACCATTCCAAAGACTGGTTAAGGCATTCTCATAAGTTTTGTTATGGTCTGCTCCAGCTTGATTAGAGTTAATACCATCATCCCATTTTCCTTTCAAATCATAATCACCATAACGATAATTCATATAAGTCATGACTGAATCAATGTCTGACCAATAATCAACTCTAGAATTTGAGTTTTCTCTATCCAGGTGAGAGAAATAAAGCCAAGCTTGGTTGAGTTTAAACTCATCTTGAGAAACCGTAGAGCTTCCACCTAAAACACCGACAAGGGCAACGATGACCGCTGCTAAGAACATGATAATATAACTCTTAGCAGATAAGGGATTATGTAAAACCGTACGAAGAGGCTTAGTTAGTAAGTCAATCCCTCGACCCGCTCCACGTGTCACTTTACCAGTCTTAGAGGCTTTAAATCTGACTGTAAAGTTACGATAACGTTTAGCCAATTTACCTTGCCAGCTTTCCTGAAATGGTGTCCTTGTAAAACCTCGACCTCGGACAAAATTATAGCCTCGATTAGTAAGACCATAGCTTTTCTGTATCGTCCACTTTCCTAAATTTCCACCTGCTTTAACTGACCTTGAGGCACTATCTTTTTGGTAATGAAAGTTACGAATTTTTCGTCTGCCCTCTGCCACTGCTCCTAGGGTTTCATCTTGAGAAGCAGCGTTCTCAAGGTTTGAGCGAACAAGTTGTTTAGACGCCCGATAAGTCCCACGTTGAAACTTTTGTCCTACTGTTCCACCTGATTTTTCCGCTGTTTTGACATAAACCTTTTTAGCAATCCGTTTATCCTGCTTAGCACGCTTCCAAGCTTCCTTATCTTTGGGAGAGACTTTCAAACCGTAATGTTGCTTGCGCTTTTTAACCAACTTATAGAATTTCTTTTCCGCTTTTTGAGTCTCTTTAGCCTCTTTATAGGCGTCCTTCATAGCAAACTTAGCTTCTTTAACATTATAAGTATCTAATGCCTCTTGGGTGGCTTCCTTGACAGCCTGACGACGTTCTCGAAAGCCACGTGTTTTTTTATGTTCCGTCAATCTGCCACCTCACTTTTCTAAGCGTCTGTAGCAATCAAATTGAAAAGTTTTGTTCCTCTTGGAATAGGATTTTCAAATGGTACAACTGTTGACCCAGCCACAATTAAACCTGTCCCCTTAGCCTTTGGTTTAGCTACATAGCGTAAAAGAGCAGGTGTTAAGTGAATGGTTTCAGCCAGAACTTTCAAATCTGTTGGCTTCTGCTTCAGCAGAATAACAAATTCACTATTTGAAAGCAGCTTACGCCCTTCTTCACGTGACATAAGAGTTTCTACATTTTGAGTGATCCCTGTTGGGATTGCTCCATACTTACGGACACGTGAGTATAATTCTGTAAAGAACTGCGCCTGATTATCTGTAGTAAACTGCAGTTGCATTTCATCAAAATAAATATGTGTCGTAAGTTTTCCTTGGTTATTGACTACCTGGTTCCAGATATAGTCTTGGATAACCATGAGGGCAAATGGTTTGAGTTTTCCAGAGAGTTTTTTCAGGTTAAAAATAACAAAGCGACTCTCCATATCAACGTTTGTCTCATACGAGAAGATATCCTGAGATCCCGTTGCATAGGATTCTGATTTAAGCGCAAGATTTTGTGCTTCTTGCTCAGGCTGTTGCTTCAGGATAACATGCCAATCTTTAAGCGTTGGCGTTCTATCTGTAATTTTCTCATAACAAAGATGAGTAACACGGTCAATAATGGAGAACTCCTCGTCTGTAACTTCTGTCAAGATGTTTTCAAACAATCCCATAATCAAGTTAGATTTTTGCCCGATTGGGTCTGTATCATCTGAGGATAAACTATCTTCATCTGGTAAGTCCATGAGGTTCAGGTGAGTGTTTGACCCTACATAAATATCAATGAGTTGGGCGCCAAATTCACGACCAATATCAGAGTATTCATCTTCTGGGTCAACAATAATCACACGGTCTTCAGGATATTTTAAAATAGTTGGAATAATCTCACCTGCTTTAACCGTAACAGACTTACCAGAACCAGAAGATCCCAACACAACGCCTGAGCCTGTATTAAGGTCTCGCTTACGGTCAACTGTTATAATATTATTGGATAGTTGATTTTGACCATAATATATCGCCCTTTTTGATGTAGATTGTAAATCTACATTGGTAAAAGGTACTTGGGTTGCGATATTTGAAGTGGTCATATCACGCATAAGGGACTTTTTCACGTCTAAAAAACAGCGTCCGATAGGTAAGACCGTGTTTAAGGCCTCTTCTTGATGATAGTAAATATCTTCAAAATCTACCACATGTTTGCGGCCAGCTGTTTTGACACGGTTACTATATTCATTCAGTTGTTCTAAACTGTCCGCCTTAAAAAAGACACAAATAACACCTGAAAAGATTTTCTGATCATTATCCTGTACTTCTTTACGCCAACGCTTAGCTGCCTCATTGGTTTCACTGGCAACCCCACCGATAGCAAAATCTTCAGGAATCCCTTCTGAGAAACCTCGGCGCATTGATTTAATCATATCCAGCTTGACATTGCTTTCTGCTGTGTTAATGTCTTTCACTGCTTCACCAATATCATAAGGCTTAGCATTGATAGAGATGGCCAGTTCAATTCCTGTATCTGTTAAAGATTTAACGATTCCATCATTAAGGAATGAGGGATATTGACGGATAAACATAATTTTGGCAAACTTATCATCAATCATCATATAGTTTTCAAAAAATCGAATCCGATTAGGGGCTACAAAAGACTTTGTCTTCAATCCTGAAATGACCAAATCTTGGTAATCCAAGTTGAGATAAGGATTCCCACGAAGTAGGTCAGAAAAGATATTGAGTCGTTCGCTGCCCGTCTGTGCAGTTAGTGTAACCTCAACCCCTTGAAATTGATTGCGTAAGTTAGTCTCCACATCTTTCAGTTGACGTTTAGCCATTTTACGGTCAAAGGCTGACGTTGTGACGGTAATAAATTTTTCTACTGTAAAATTATTTTGGTCATAAGCAAAGCGGTGCTCAATCAAATCATTATATTCTTCTCGGTAATCGTCATAACCATCTCCTTCGGCATCATAGGTAATATTGGTTAATAGGTTACTATCGACTTGACGGTTGATGATAAGAAGTTGATAGCCATTATCTGAGTTGAGACTATTTAAAGCTCCAGCGTAAAAATCAACAATATCAACCTTTTCTTCCTCACCTGCAGTGATGTAATTCACATCACCAAGCCGAAAAGTCTGGGAATATTCACTCCCATCAATATACATAAGCCCATCCTCAAAGAGTAGCTCATAATCAATTGTATTTTGTGTTGAGGGCTTCATTGTTCGTTTGAGACGCTTCCCCCTCTCCTGTTGGGATGGGGTCAAACTCATTGACCCCTTTTTCTTGAGAAATGGTAAATTTACCATAAGGTTCCTCACTTTCAAATTCAGTTTGATAGGCTCTTTCTTGAATAGTTAGCCTAAAAGTCAACATATCTTTCAATCGTTCCTCTTGTTTCAGTCCAAAAATCATAAAGGGAATCAAAATAATAGGGAGGATAATATAATGCAAAATATCAGGTAAGCCTAATAAAATGATTCCTGCTGCTAGAATAGTCGCTAAAACAACACCTGTCAGCATGACTATATGGCGAAAAGTAAATCCGCCAATGATACTCCGTTCATAATTTTTGACTTCTTTCAAAAATTCACTGCCTAATTTATTCATACGGTCTCCTTTATCCAAAATGCAGGGAAATAAAAAAGTCAGAACTCCTGTCCTGACTAATAACTTAACCCATTACGTTTAATAAGCTCCTGGCTTTGCGACTGCTTCCAATCAGAAGAAAAATAAAGACAATCCCTTTGGCAATAGAAGCGAAGGAAGCCACAAAGTTTGCTAAAGCTCCGCTACTACTTACTTTGAATAAATCATCCTGAACCACTAGGGGATAGATGGCACAAAGCACAATCAATACCAATCCTTGTAGCGCCACCGATGCAAAGGTCATAATGACATTTTTTGCAATGCCTCGAAAAGCATCTGACATAAAGAAAGCCACAATGACAGGTGCAATAGCTTTGAGTAGGTACATTTCAACAAAGCGTAACATAATAAGGATATTGACTGTAACTTTTGTAATAAATTCAGTACCCCATCCAACCATTCTAATAACAGTCTTAACAATGATATTTCCTTTAGTTGGTTCAACAAATTCATAGGTAATATTCTTATTCGTTGCGACCAGATGAATAGTTGCGTTTGTCAACCATAGAATCGCATCAAAGATTTGGCTAGAATAGGTGATTAAAACAAAAGCAAAAAGGTATTTAATTCCAACCTCTAACCAGGTTCTTACAGTAATTCCTCCACCTGAAAGGCGTAAATGTTGGTAAAAAGAGAGCATTTCTAGCATAAAAAAGAAGGATAATAAAATATAACCTACAGCTAACAAAGACTGATTGATAGCCATTATCTGAGTATTTAGTGTTGGGTTATATTTACTGAGACTTGAGGTCAATTGATTGATAATATTCGTATCAATCATAAGCGACTCCTTAAAATGCAATGGCGTTAAGAGCTGCCACTATAGCTGTTGTCAGACTGCCTGAAATGATTGCCATAGCACCGCCTGAGATGATAGATTCCAGCCCTTGATCTTGACGGGTAGTGTCACGGCTGCGACGACCGCCAAAGTAATCATAAGCTCCAGTCAAGCCCCATGTGAGACCTAAAACAGTGATAATTGCTCCAACAACAGTAATAATACGTACGATAGTGTCCATAATTTTTTCTCCTTTTGAGTATGAAAAAGACGCCTCTTAATAGCTGGGACGTCTAGTGTAAGTATAATTGTTAATCAGGGTTAATTGTAGCGCCAATAGCGCCAATAACCGCCAGCAGAAGCATGATAGAAACTTCAATCATACCTCCAGGGAAGAGGGTCATCCCCTCAGATGAAATAGTATTTGAGGCTAAATTCATGTTAAAGAACCATTTACCACATAAAGTCATTACATTTGCGATAGGAAGTTCAAGGTTAGGAAATGGAATTGTTATAAGTATGCCTCCAAAACCAACAATCAATAAAATAGCAAATTTACCGACTATCCAAGTGATAAAAACCCCAATAATCATTTTCAACAAGTTAATTGCAAAGAGAACAAGAAAGATAGGGCTGTAAAAAAGAACCTTAAATAACCCAACCAAGAAATCCCAAAAAGATGCACCCGTCCATGGATAAACTCGGTTCTGACGTTTTGCTTTTCTCCGCTGCTTGCGGAACTCTTTCAAATCTTTTCGCTTTTGTTCAGGACTAGTTTCTTGTTCATACTTACGAACTGCAGCATTGTACTGATCAACCAGCTGATCCAATCTATCTTTGGGCTTCTCTTGAGTCGTTGTCAGCGATTCTTTTTGTTCAGTCATCTTCTCACCCCATTCCCTTTTCTTAATTTTATTATACCATGTTTTACCACTTTTTTTGGTATAATAATGATTCGTGTATTATCAACACCCCCTTTTAGTCGTTATTAGGTCTGTGATAGCCTTTACCAGTGAGCTGTAAGATTGTCTCTCTCTTGTGCTTAACTTTTCTAGCGATAAGAATATTTCTTCGTTTCACTGTTCTTATCTGTTTGTAAATTTCTGGGTAGAAAACAATTATTTCAGCTTCGGTTTCTTGACCTGCAACAATTGCCAGGCGTTTTCTTATTGCATACTTTGCTTTCAATTCAATAATCTCGCCTGAATCTAGTCGAGCTGTCACGTCGCCCTGACGTCCTAAATTTTTTAAATCGGACACGGTCACTTCCGTGTCTTTTTGTGTTTTAATTCCATTCATTTTGATTTCTCCTTTGTGATATGGAAGGCTGAACTACGCAGCCATCTTGGGAGGGTATTTCACCTCCGCCGTGTTTTTTTACGCAAGGTTTATAGTCTAGCTCACCTCAAACTCCTTTGGCTTATAGCATCAATTGCTATGCTTTTACGTTCCTGTGGCAGGCACTAGATATGCATTTCTAGCTCCCGTTACACCGCCCCTGCTTCTTCTTTTTATACCAAGCCACGCTAATCGGGACAGTCGTTCTATTCAGTTGTCAAAGAACTTTAAGTAGTTTAATGACTTGCTCAGGTCAAAAATTTAAAATGTATGCAATCAGTGTCATAGACTCCCCTTTTGAATCTACTGCCTTTTTACAAAAGTCACCTTCTTAATATATCTTGGGTTAATCGTAATTGGTTGATCTAATTCAAAACTAAAGCCAGCACCATCACTCATCCCCATAGAAAAATTCCGTTGTAATTCCTGTAAATTATAAGTCACATCAATTCTCTCTGTAGAGCCATCATGATATTCAATAAAAATAGTTAACGGTTCTGCTGGCGTAGGCGTTTCTCGCATTGCAGCCATTCTTTGTGACTCTTTATTATTTCCAAAAAGTGCCATTAGTTTACTCCTTTGTTTTGTTTTCTAATTATGCTGTTATAGCTAGCTAATAAGCCATTATAGACATATTCAGCAATCCTCTCCGAGGAGCTAGCATATTTCATATTGGACAGAGCATACTGATAACGATCTTCAAAATTTAACAATATATAGCTTACTGTGGTCTCTGTAAAGTTATCTTTTAATAACTGTTCATGAACCAGATTCCAAATGTACTCCTTATCATAACGAGTCGCTTTATCCACTTTTCGAGAAAGTAATTCTTGGTTCTTTTCTTCCAAATTTCGAGAAGGAGATTCCTCCTCATCCTCAGAAAGAATTATTTTATTCTTATTCTTTTTAGTCTTACTCTCTTTAATATAAGTTGAGTCCGATTTTGAGACTTCTTGAAGTTCGTTTTTGGTACTTCTTGAAGTTCCATTTTCGAACTTCTGGAAGTTCGATTTTGAGACTTCCGTTGATTTTACTGGGTTTAAGAGGGGTTGTGCTTCTTCAAAAGTCATGTTTAGAATTTGAATATCAGTAATAACATTCTTCACATAGATACGATTAGCCTTGTTTAATCCTTGTCTAACTTCATCAATTAAGCTATATTTGATCAACTCTTTTTTTAGTTTAATAACTTTCGCTCTACCACAACCAAGATCTTCAGCAAGCTCTTCAATGGAGTAATAGATAAAGATATCTCCTGCTTCATCCACAAACCTCAAATCTCCTTTTCGGGTGCTGTCAAGTGAGACACTCAAACGATCTCTACAAAGCATGAATAATAATTTGGCTTCTGCTTTTAGTTTGCTGTAAAACTTAGTACCAATAATTACTTTAGGCAGTTGATAAAAATTATCACTGTTTAGAGCTTGTTCTAAAGAAATTCTTCCGTATGCCATTATTTCACCTCACCTGCTCTCAGCATGATTCCACCTTGTTCAGGAAATTTTATCATTCTAGTAGCTTCAAGATAGCCAAGTGAAGCAATAACACGATCACGTGACCACCCTGTCAATTCCATGAGTTCTACAATCACCATATTCTTTGATTGTCTTTGTTTAGCACGTAATTTTTTCTGATTCATATTCATAACAGAACAGCTCCTAAAATTGGTTTTGAGAAAAACAAAAGAGAGAACGCTTTTTTACGTTCTCTCAATATTATTTATTCAATTCTCCCAATTTGGGACACATACAAATTAAGGGAATGTGTAAACTTTTCTAGAACAAGCATTATTATTAACTTAAAAGGAAGTTGATTTTTAGCAAATTTTTCAAAAAATCTGACAGCTATACTTCATCCTGTAATCTAGACTGCAAATTTATCGAATTTGTTCAAAATGCAAATGGACTGCAATATGATCGCCATAACCATTGCGCTCCAAATCTCGTTGCAAGCGGTAGGAAATATAATGCTCGGCAATGGTGATATAACCAGCACCTAACAGGCGATTTTCTACCATAGATTGGATCATACTGATAGTAGCTCGATCAACACCAGCTTCCTCTAGATCTAACACTACTTTTTTAGTTACAAGCGCTAAATTTTGACGTAGATCATCTGTCAAGACATAAACCGTTTGTGCTGCTTTCAAAATAGCTTGATAAATTTTATCTGGATTAAAATCAGTAATTTCTCCATTACGTTTGATGACTTGCATAGAAAACTCCTTTAGTTTTATTCGTTTCGTTAAGAGAATACAGTTTATTATACTATTTTTGTGCTGATTCTCAAAATGATAGATACTTTAAATATCTATCAGGTAGAAGTTACATTCTATTTAAATTCTATTTTATTATCATTTCTTCACTGTTGATTTTAATTATCTCAATCAAAAAGACAAACACTCGAAAACAGAGTTGTTTGCCTTTGGGAAGAAAGATTAGATTTTTTCTAAAATCTTCAATTATTTAATCTTCGTTATTTCTTTTACGACGGCGAGCACTAGCTAGAGTTCCTAAACCAAGTAGCAATCCTAATGCAGCAACCTGATCTGCTTTAGTACCTGTAGCAGGCAAAACTTTTTGGTCAGTATTTTGTTGTCTAACTAACAATGGTTTTGGTTGGTAAGTTCTGGATAAGTGTAACTTTTGTACTTCTCCATCTGTTTCTTTTTGAGCCTTCTGAGGAAGTTGACTTCTCAATTGCTCATAGTTTTCTTGTAACTTGGTATAAATTGAACGAGAAATCTCTAGTTTTGCTTCTTCATCTTTTAACGTTTTAACCTTAGAGGCATAGTCAGCTTGCGCAGCTTGAAGAGCCTTTTGAGCTGCTTCAAGTGCTTGTGGTGCGTTTTGTAATTTTTCCAAGTTATCTTGTGCTTCTTTTAGCTTGGTTTGACTAGTTTGCAAAGCATCTTTTGCCTTGGCAACATTTAACTCCGCTGTAATTAAAGCTTTCTTTAGTTCTGCTAATTTATTTTTAGCACTATCTAGCACTTTTTGAGCTTTTTCTAAAGCTACTTGTTTTGGTGCTAACTTGGACGCAATAGCTGCAGTAGCGCGCTCCAAAGCTGCTTGTTTTACCGCGATATTTTGCTTTGCTTTTTTCAAAGCTGCTTCTGCTGTAATCACTCCAGCATTCGCAGTAGCAAGGGCTCCTGAACGATTCGCAGCCAATTTTTGAAGGTCTGCTAATTTTGCCTTTTGGATATTTAAAGTAGATACATAGCCTGTTCTTTGAGCTCGCAACATAGCTAATTGATTCTTGGCTACTGTTGCTTGTGCATCTGCAACTTTTGCAGCACCAGCAAAATTACGGATTGCTTGCTCATAAGCATCTGCAGTAAGAAGGGTACCGTTATTAACACGCGCATTAAAATTAGGTTCTCTATGAAATCCAACTTCAGACGTTCCATATACATTACTGTATTGATTTGGAACTTTATCATATGCAGCTGAAATAGTGTTGGCTTGATTATCCATCATTTGGACATAATGCCCGATATTTGCAAAAACAGTAGCGCCAACTTTTTGGTAAATAGCATTAGCATCAATTTTGGTTTCATCAGTTGGAAGACCGTATTGTGCAGCAATTTGCTGATATAGAGCTTTTTCACTATGCCAGAAGTCAACGGCTCCTTTTGGAGTAAAACTAATCGCCACATTTTCATTTCTCAAATATTTACCCATATGCCAATTTGCTCTTTCAAAATAAAGAGTTTGGACTTGGCTAGCTGGATTTTTGTAAGGATCAATCAATAATTCTTTTAATCCAGCTTGTCTACGATAAGCATTGATAGCTCTAACTAACTCAATTGCTTTTAAATTATTTTCTAAAGTTGCTGGGCTTGTTGCGTCAGAACCAACTGTAATACCGTCTTCACGTTTAGCTCTTTCATAAGTTGTTAGAGCTTCAGCAGCTGCATTACGAATCGCTTGGTTGGCTCCATTTGTTTTAGCGTGTTGTAAAAATTCACCGTAGGTTGCTTTGCTTAAATCAACGTTTCTTCTATTGGTAGCTGACTGTTCAGCACGGGCTACTTCACCGGCTTTTTGATCAATAGCCGCTTGATTTTCTGCAACTTTTTGCTCACTTTGCTTGACTTGTTCAGTCGCTGAATGGATTTCTTTAGGAAGATTAGCGATTTCTTCTTTCACTTTAGCAAGATCTTTTTGCTTTTCTGCTAAATCTTTTTCTGCTTGTTTTTCTGAATCTTGTGCTTGGTTGAGCTCTTGCTGCTCATTTGCAACCGGAGCTTTTGCTGTATCTAATTCACGTTGTGCTACATCAACAAGTGATTGTTGCCCTGCAACAACATTTTCTTGATTTTTAACAGCTTCTTTTGCCTTTGTTTCAGACTGTTCTGCTTCTTGAACCTTATTTTCCTCTGTTGTAACCGCCTTCTCTGATGTCGCCACTTCTTCTTTTGCGGTTTCAATAACTTCTGGAGTTGCTTCTTTCTTTTCTGCCTCAGCATTTGCAACAGCTTTTTCGCTATCTGCTACCGCGTCCTTTGAAGTATTTACATCCCCTTTAACTTGCTCTACAACTTTTTGCTGAGCATCTGTCTGAACCTTTGCAGCATCGGCTTGCATCTTTGCTGATTGAACATCTGTTTCTGTAACTGGTTTGGTGATTTTTTCAGATGTCTTTGGCTCAGTAGATTGTGTTTTTACTTCTTCGGCATTTACTTGATGTGATAAACTGCCTGAAATAATAGTGGTTGCAGCTAAACCGGTCGCAACTACCGATTTTTTAATTTTTCTCTCCATTAGACGGCCTCCTAATATACTTGCTACGTTTCATTATAAACCATTTCAGCCTAAATTACAATTCCGCTAATGTATTACTCAGATAACTATTAGATTACAATTCTTTTACATCAATTATTGGTAGGGAGAAATCTATGGGGGAATCCTACACAATACAACTTATCATTTCCTGATTGTAAAAGATTTCAAAATACGTTACAATAGAGAAAAATTCTTCTGTATGGGGACAGTTAAGATGATAAAACCTAAGTATCAATGTATCATAGATCAGATTAGCCAAGATATTAAAAGTGGGAAATTGTCCAAGGGACAAAAGATTCCTTCTGTCCGTCAGCTGGCAGAATACTATCGCTGTAGCAAGGATACAGCTCAAAAGGCGCTAATGGAATTGAAATATCAAAAGTATATCTATGCGGTTCCTAAAAGTGGCTACTATGTGCTGGAAAATAGTCTGGAAGACCAGCAGGACATAGACTTAACCGTCAGAGATGACCACTACCAAATTTATGAAGACTTTCGACTTTGTCTCAATGAAACGTTGATTGGACGTGAGAATTATCTTTTTAACTACTATTCTCAGCAAGAAGGGCTGGAAGACTTGCGACAATCTGTCCAGCAGCTGCTTCTGGATTCAGCTATCTACACCTCTGCTGACAGGCTCGTTCTGACGTCTGGTACCCAGCAAGCTCTTTATATTCTTTCGCAAATTACCTTTCCAAATAAAAAATATGAAATTCTAGTTGAACAGCCGACCTACCATCGGATAAACGATTTGCTAACTGCGCAACAACTTCCTTATCAAACAATTGAGCGAACTCCAGAAGGGATTGATTTAGAAGAATTGGAGCGGATTTTTCAATCTGGTCGTATCAAATTCTTCTATACTATCCCGCGTTTTCATTATCCCTTGGGGCATTCTTACAGTCGAAAGGAGAAGGAAGAAATCATTCGTCTCGCTCGGCTTTATGATGTTTATATCATAGAAGATGATTATTTGGCTGACTTTTACAGCAAACGCGAACTGACCTTTCATTACTTGGACGACAGCCAGCATGTCATCTATATCAAGTCATTTTCTACTAGTCTCTTCCCCGCCCTTCGGATAACAGCTCTGCTATTTCCTCCAGCTATTCAATCTACTTTTATTACCTACAAAAAAGCAGTAGATTACGACAGCAATCTCATCATGCAGAAAGCTCTATCCCTTTATATTGACAATCTCATGTTTGAAAAAAATCGTCTTTCTCTGCTCAATCAACAAGAAAAAGAATTGACGAGAGCTAGAAAACTTTTAAGCCAAAATCAGCTCAAACTTTCCTACTTTCTCAATAGAGATGGTATCTTACTAGATCTACGTGGACTTAAATCTATCAGTTCCCTCAAACATAGCAATCTGCCACTAGATTTTTTTGAAGCAAGCTATATACAGGATTGTCCTTATCAATATGCAAAAATTAAATACGGGGATCTAGAAAAAACCTTAGAACACTTAAATGAATATTTATAAAAAGGAGTCGAAACTCCTTTTTTAAGACTTTACTCTTTTTCCATCATTCCAGCCTGCAACTGATACATTTTATAATAAGTACCCTTAAGCGCTAGAAGCTCTTCATGTGTGCCGGATTCGACAATACGCCCCTGCTCCATGACATAAATGCAGTTAGCGTCCTGAATGGTGGACAGCCGGTGAGCAATGGCAATCGTTGTTCGTCCTTGGCGCATTTTTTTCAGCGAAGTTTGGATAAGTTCTTCGGTCTCTGAGTCGATATTAGCGGTTGCCTCGTCCAAAATCAAGATTTTTGGCTTGGTAGCGATTGTTCTGGCAAAAGCTAGCAATTGCCTTTGTCCACTTGAAAAAGTCGCTCCTCGCTCGGTTACTGGACTGTCATATCCTGTAGGAAGCTGACTAATAAAATCGTGAGCATCCACAAACTTCGCAGCTTCTACAATATCCTCTCGACTCATATTTTCCTGATACATTTGGATATTAGAAGCAATGGTACCGTGATAGAGGAAAGGATCTTGAAGAACTAAACCAATATTCCGGCGCAATTCAGCTTGGCTGTAATTTTTAATATTTTTATCATCAATTAAAATTTCTCCTCTTTCAAATTCATAAAATCGCAGAAAAAGATTGATGATTGAAGACTTGCCTGAGCCAGTCGAACCGACAAAGGCGATTGTTTCCCCCTGCTTGACTGAAAATGAAATATTTTTCAGAACATCACGCTTGCCGTCGTATGAAAAGGAAACATGACGAAATTCAATATTCCCAGCTGTAATTTCCAATGGAAGATTAGCTTGATTGGGCTCATAGTCTCTACGGTCTATGATTGTAAAAACACGGTCTGCAGCCACCATAGATGTCTGCAAAACAGAGTAATTTTGCATCAAATCAATCAAAGGATTGAAAAGTTGATTGACATATTGGATAAAAGCATACATGACCCCTGCTGTCACTCCTGCAACCTGCCAAGTAAAGCCAAAGTAGGCTAAAATAACCGCATAAGCTAAAATTTTCAGCAAAGACATAGCTGGACGCAGAAAAAGGCTATTGATATTGAGATAGCGAACTGTATACTCCAAATGCTCGCCGTTAATCGTTTCAAATTCATTTATCAGACGCTTTTCCTGACCAAACGCCTGAATAATTCGCATCCCCTCAATACTTTCAGAAAGTTTGACATTCAAATCGCTCAGTTTGCTTCGGACGAGTTTGAGGAGACGATTAGATAAGCGTTGATAAAGTAAAATGGAGCCCAGCATGACTGGTAAAAAGAGTACAATAAGTCCTGTCAAGCGCCAATTCAAGGTGCACATCGTCACTACTGTTACAACAAGAATAGAAATGGAACTTATAAAGCTTGAGAAGATGCTACTAAACATATCTGCTACCGCTTGTGTATCATTCGTCAAACGGGAGACAATCGCTCCTGCAGCCGTTTGATCAAAATAAGCCATACGTAGCCGCTCAATATTTTCAAAACTCTCCTGACGCAGATCGCGAACAATGCTATATGCCACACGGGCAAAAGAATACTGTCCTAAGAAAGTAAATAGCACCCTCAACAGAAAAAGAGCATAATAGAGAATCAGAATATAAAATCCCGCCATAATCTGATGACGACTGATAAAATGGTCAATGAAATACCGAGCCAAAAGTGGCAAAGCTGTCGTTACCAAAGTTGTCGCAAAGATAAAAGCAAGTGCCAAAATACTCACCCATTTATAACGCCACATATAAGTCAGAAGGCGATGAAAAGTTGCTTGTTTTTTCATAATCACTCCTCCTTCAGACTTTCTGCCAATTGCTGATTATGATAAGTGCGCGCATACCAACCGTTTTGAGCCAGCAATTCTTGGTGTGTGCCTCGCTCTTTAATGCGCCCATTTTCCATAACTAAGATCAAATCTGCATGAACAACTGCTGACAGTCGGTGAGCAGTAATAATAGTTGTTTTACCATCTCTTTCTCCCTTAAGGTTTTCTAAAATCAAATGCTCTGTTTTAGCATCAACAGCAGACAAAGAATCATCCAAGATTAAAATATCTGGTTTCAGAACGAGTGCACGACTCATCGCTAAACGTTGCTTTTGGCCTCCTGAAAGTGACACTCCACGTTCACCAACAATCGTATGAAAGCCTTCCGGCATGGCAATAATATCCTCATAAAGGCCACAAAGTTTACTAGCTTGAATCACTTCGTCATCTGACAAGTATGGATTTGCAAAACGAATATTGTCCGCAATTGACATCGCAAAAAGAATCTGCTCTTGTGGCACGTAACCAATCAAACTCCGCAAATCATTTAAGCTATAATCTCGAATATCATGATCATTCAGATAAATAGCACCTTCTTGAATATCCTGTTCTCGCATGAGCAGGCGTAATAGTGTTGTTTTGCCAGAACCTGTTTGTCCAACAATTCCTAGTGTCTGCCCTTTTTCTAATGCAAAATGAATATTGGATAAAGTGGTTGCTTTCTCGTAAGAAAAACGCTGAATATCATAAAGCAAACGACCATTTTGTATAGGGGAAACGGGATTGTTGGTCTCTTTGACATCCGACTTTTCTGTCAACAGTCGCTCAATCCGCTCATAAGAAACCATTCCTCTCTGGCTAATATTAAAGAGATAACCCATCGCCTGCAAAGGCCATACCAGCATATCTAGATAAGTAATAAACGTCACCAACTCCCCAACTGTAAATTGCCCTCTAGAGATGAAGATTCCTCCAAAAATCAAAGTTAACACATAAGATAAGCCAATGAAAGTCAGAACCATAGGGTCGAAGAGAGAATTGTATTTAGCAGCGAGAATATTCTTCTCATAGACATCCTGATTTGTTCTAGCAAAAGAGTAACTTTCTGCTTTTTGATAGCCAAAAGACTTCGTCACTTTAATCCCCGAAACGCTTTCCTGTACCTTGTTATTCAAGTCAGAAAAGGCCTCCTGAGCCGCTTTAAAGCTTTCATGATTTTTTCGTCCAATTAAATTGGTTCCCCAAGAAAGAAATGGCAATGGCAAAATAGCAATCAAAGTCAAGCGCCAGTCTAAAACAAAAAACATAGTCAACAGCGTTACCAGAGCTGTGATAGTGGCATCTACCGCCGACATAACGCCTCCACCTGCCACGTTCACAACTGCATTAATATCATTTGTTGCATGCGCCATCAAATCTCCCGTTCGATATTTTTGATAAAAAGACGGTGCCATTTGGGTAAAGTGCTCAAAAAGCTGAGAACGCAAAAGTCGTCCCAAATAATTTGCTGTACCAAAAATATATAGACGCCAAAGATAACGCAGACCATACATAATAAAGGCTGAAGCAACCAAAAGTAAAAGATTTAAAAGCAACTGGTCTGACGTTAGATTTCGGCTAGCAATGCGGTCAATCACCACGCCGATTACTCTAGGAGGAATTAAATTAAAAACACTAACCAAAGACAAGGCTAGAATTCCGATAATATAACGTTTTTTCTCCAGTTTGAAAAACCAGCCCAATTTTCTGATAAGATTCATACTCTCTCCTCTGCTATTATTGATTACCATTATACACTATTTTGTTGCATTATCTGTAAAAATAAAACGCAGCTAACGCAACCTAACTGTGTTCCTCATTTCTTTTGGGTCAATTCAAAGCTCTTGTCCAAAAGAGCAAAAAGTTCTGTATCTGGTAAAGTATCATCCAAGGGCAGACTCAGCCAATATTTTTTGTTCATGTGAAATGCTGGATAAATCCCTGCTTTTTTAAGTAAATCAGCCACTTGATTGTTTTTGACATTAAGCACTTCTATTGGACCTGTTTTGCCCTTTTCAAACTTCGACCAGTCTATCGTCATAAAAATACCATACCATTTTTTAGTATCCTGATGTCGAAAAACACCAGCATGAAGATTGCTATTTTTTGAAGAATTTTCCCAGAGATATTCCAGTCGTCCGTCATAGATTCTTGCTACGTACTCCTGCAAGCGCCCGCTCTGTTCATAAAGAAAACCAATTTCTTCAAAACAATTAGCTCGAATCGTCAAAAAAATCTCCTGACAGGCTTCACGGACTTGACCGACAAACTCACCCGTCATAGTCTCTATTTTGACTTGCACGTATTCATCACCAGTCTCTTGATCAAACACTTGATAGTCCAGCTTCTCACCCTGCAATTTTAGCTGTAACAGAAAATCACCATTCATTATTTCCTGAGAATAAACAAACTCTTCTCCTCTTTTTTCAAAACCAAAAGCTTGTAATTTTTCTGGATTTGCTTGGTATTTCTCAAATAAGTCTAACATGATCTTCACTTTCTAAGATACAATTTTGGTGCCATGAAGTTGATTGACCCCAAGCTTTGCAACAATTTCATCACGATTATCAACCGTAATACCGCCTCCTGGTAAAATATCAATCCGACCAGTTGCATGATTTATCAATTCATATAACCAAGAAAAATGCTCTTGAATCGGCTCTTCTGCCAGTCCACCGTGAGTTAGAATCCGTTTCACGCTATGTTCCATTAGCCAGTCCATTTCACTAAATTGATGTTCTCTTGGAATGGCGTCAAAAGCCATGTGAAAGACGACTTCCAGCCCTTGCGAGGCTTTTAATAATTTTTCCATTTTTGGATAATCAATTTTATTAGCAGTTGTCAAAACACCAAAAACAAGTCCGTGTGTCCCAGCGCTGCGCGCCATTTGAATGTCTTCTAGCATGATTTCCATTTCCAAGTCATTGTATACAAAGTCTCCCCCGCGTGGACGAATCATCGTCATAACGGTCACATTGTAAGGTTTTGCTAGCTCAACAGCTGCTTTTATGACACCGTAACTAGGCGTTGTTCCGCCAACTGCTAGATTATCGCAAAGTTCAATTCGTCGAGCACCAGCCTGCATGGCTTTTTCCAAATTAGTCACATTTTCTGCACAAAATTCATAAATCATTTTTGACCTCTTCTATGTGAAAGTGTTTTCTTGTTTATTATAACATAATCACTATTTATTCTTTAAAATCTTTCGCGACCGCTGGCACCAATCCAACCATTTTTTCCTATAATCCGACTCAGGCAAGATACGATTTTCTAAATCTTTTATCGTTAAAATTCCTTTTTCTTCACAAGTTTGAAGACAATAGTAATAGAAATCCCAATTCAAATCGTCCTCTTCTGCATAAACTGGAATCTCTTCAAAACCAGATTGATAGGCTATAAATGCTCTGCTGTGGCCATCAGTGAAAAAGATTTTACCTTTCAATCGCTTAATTGGTAAAGGATTTAAGGCGTTTATGTCCTTTGTATCGAACCATATCTGTACCTGCTCTAATTTCTTTTCAGAAAGATAAAATTGACTTGGTTGAATAGCTGACAAAGGAAGCATCAAATCCAAAGCATAGCGATGCCCATTTTCAGTCTTTTCCAAAGGATAAAATCCTACTGACTCAAACATCTTCTTAGAAGCTTCATTGTCATCATAGATTTCTTGAACATACAAGCGCTTATAGCCCAACTTGCGTCCACGTTCAACCAATACCTGAACAACTGTCCTTCCGATTCCCTGGCCACGATAAACTGAGTCTCCAATCACAATCGGCATGTTCTCTTGCCAAAAACTCACATCACCAATCGGCTGCCAACCTGCATTTATCAAAACTTCAATAAAATACACTTCTCCATGATGAGTAAGATAGTCATACATTTTCTTGATTCGTTGAAGTGTGTAAGGCTCTCGACTACCATCAATCAAGCGGATTACCTCAGGGTCTTGATACCAAGAAAAGGCAAGATGAGCTTGTCCATCATACTTTCGCAAACGTAAGGAAGAATCAATGAAAATATACTCCGGTTGTTTCTTTACATCTATCATAATATTCTCCTACTACTGACATTCTAACAGAAATTACACAGATTGTTTAGAAATTCTGTCCTATTCTATCAAAATTTTCTCTTGACATTATCTGCAAAAACAGTATACTATACTTATGTATATACAGTTAAAAGGAGGAAATTATGAAACCTAAAACAAAAAATCAATTTATAACTCTTACAGCTCTCTTGACTGCACTAGCTATTGTTATTCCAATGGTTATGCCTGCAAAAATTATTATTCCACCTGCTTCTTATACTTTAGCAAGCCACGTTCCTATTTTCTTAGCCATGTTTATCTCGCCGTTAATGACTTTGATTGTTATTTTAGGTTCTACTTTTGGTTTTTTAGTAGCTGGTTATCCCATTGTTATCGTTCTTCGCGCCCTGTCACACCTATTCTTCGGCTTGGTAGGCGCTCTTTATCTAAAAAAATATCCTAAAACTTTAGATAAGCCAATCCAGACTTGGATTCTTAATATTGTCCTTGCTTTTGTTCATGCGATTGCTGAAGTCCTTGCTTGCCTCATCTTTTACGCCTCAACTTCTTTTCCAGCAAATATGTTTTATCTGCTTTTCATCCTCGTAGGAGTTGGAACTATTATTCATAGTATCGTTGATTTTATCATTGCACAATTTATCTATAAAGCTCTACAAAAAATCCGCTAAATCTTGAATATTTAACAGATTTATTCTACAATGAATTTATGATAAAACAAAGAAGAACAGATTTATTACAGCTTTTAAAAACTGCGGAAACTCCCTTAAATGGACAAATTTTAGCAGAGAAATTCCATGTTACTCGACAAATCATTGTACAAGACATTGCCGTTTTACGAGCAGATGGCGCCCCTATTATTAGTACAAATCGAGGCTATATTTACAAAACGAATGATACTGCTAAATATTATCACCAGCTTTTTAAAGTTAAGCATACGATTAAAGATATTGAAGCGGAATTACTGGCAATTGTAGATAACGGTGGACGAGTTCAAAATATTATGGTAGAGCATCCCGTTTATGGGGAAATTCAAACCTATCTGAAATTAACTTGTCGCAGAGATGTTCAGCATTTCATCCAACAAATTCACGAGACCAATTTCCGCGGTTTATCTGAATTGACAGAGGGTGTCCATTATCATCTAGTAGAAGCTGATTCGCAACAAGATTTAGACTATGTCGAAAAAGCATTAGAAGAAATGGGATTTTTAATATAAAATTCAAACATGCTTTCTATATAGATTTCAAAAAAATAGAGCCTGAATGGCTCCATTTTTATTTCTCATCAATAACAATTCTGACTTTTTTATCTTCGGTCGGGACAGAATAAACAATCGTTCTTATCGCAGAGATCGTGCGACCTTTACGACCGATTACACGTCCAACATCACTAGGGTCAAGATCTAAGTGATATTCCAAAAATTCTGGTGTATCTTCAATCTTGATAGTTAAAGCATCTGGTTGTGAAATCAAAGGTTTCACTATCGCAATAATAAGATTTTCAATCGTATCCATAGTCAACCTGCACTTCTATTATTTAGAGTATTTAGAATCGTGGAATTTCTTCATCACACCAGCTTTTGAAAGAATGTTACGAACAGTATCAGAAGGTTGAGCACCTTTTGACAACCAGTCAAGAATACGATCTTCTTTTAAAGTTACTTGGTTTTCGGCAACAAGTGGATTGTAAGTTCCAACTGTTTCGATAAAACGTCCGTCACGTGGTGAACGTGAGTCTGCTACGTTGATACGGTAGAAAGGTTTTTTCTTAGAACCCATACGAGTTAAACGGATTTTAACTGCCATTTTAAAAATTTCTCTTTTCTCTTTTTTATTTTTAGGGATAGCAGAGCTATTCCCGACATACTCTATCTTATCACAAGAAAGAAAAGGTGTCAAGAAAAAATCTTGACATATTTTGATATTACCATTCTAAGACTTCAAAGACTGTAGCTGTCAGATCTTCAACAAAAGAATCGCTAACTTGACGACTATTTCCAGCTATAAGTTTCAAATTTCCAATATCTTCAATATTGTATCTATCACCACTTGCATTAAAAATTACGAGGTAATAATTATCATCTTTCACTTCAAAAATGACAATTCCACTTCCGGAATGCGCTGAATGTACAAAGGCATGCTGGTAAATGTCATCATAATGCTGGTAAGAAAATTCTTTTGTTGTCGTTTTTAAATGAATCATCTGTTTGATATAGTTGATACTTTCTTGATGATGAGCTAATAAATCCCAGTCTACTTGATTGACAGCGTCGGGAGCGTTATAACTGTTCATAGCACGCTTATGATCTGCCTGAATGGCATTCCCATTTGCTCCAGTTGCCACTAGTTTGCTACGTGAAAATTCCTGTCCCAGCTCCATAAAACTCATACCTTGCAAGAGGAGATTCATCGCAGTCGCTAATTCAATCCGCTTAGTACGAGTCAATTCATCATCATTTGGATGAAGTTCGGCTAACAAATCGTGCAAATTGTAATTATCATGTGCTTCTACATAATTAACGACTTGTTTTGGCTCTAGATAGGTTCCTAACTCACTGCTTCCTAGAATTGCCTTGGCAACAATTGATTCTGTCGCTTGACCACTTACAAAGCCGGCTTTTAAGCCGCCGTAGACTTCTGCTCCTTTGATAGCATCACGTTCAGTATCGTTGAAAAATCCGATATTAGGTAATTCAAAGGCATTGTCTTTTTTTGCTTTGTCAAGCGGAAGCAATCCTGTCCCCATATCCCAACCTTCACCGTATGTGAGAATTCTCGAGTCAATTTCATCTAACGCTTCCCGAATTTGACGCATCGTTTCAATATCATGAATGCCCATTAAATCAAAACGAAAACCATCAATATTATACTCTTTTACCCAATAAAGGATAGAATCAATCATATATTTACGAAACATTTCATGCTCGCTGGCTGTCTCGCTCCCCACACCTGTTCCATTTTGGAAAGAGCCGTCTGGATTCATCCGATAGTAATAATCAGGCACTGCTTGTTGAAACGGTGAATCATGAGTCGAATAAATATGGTTGTATACAACATCTATCACTACGGAAATGCCCGCATCATGATAGGCTTGAATCATCGTTTTTAAATCCCGCATTCCTTGAGACGGGTTTGCTGGATCTGTTGAAAAACTCGTTTCAGGAGCATTGTAATTTTGAGGGTCATAGCCCCAATTATACATTACATTTCCATCTTGGTCATACTCTTTGTGTCGATCAGAGATGGGCTGCAATTGTACGACATTGACACCTAATGATTGAATATAATCAAATCCTGTCGCTTGACCTGTTCTATTTTTTGTTCCTTTTTGACAAGCCCCTAAAAAAGTTCCTCGGTGTTTTCTAGACACGCCAGAACTGTTAGACTTCGTCAAATCTCGTACATGCATCTCATAAATAACAGCTTGACAAGGATTCTCTAGACGCCAAATTGCTTGTTGCCCTTGTTTCACTTGGAAATGTTTTGGATTTCGCTCCGCAGGCGATAAAATGACAGAACGCTTTCCATCTTCCGTTACGGCTTCCGCATACGGATCGCGTGTTACTGTTTTGTGATGTTCAAACTCTAGCTGGTACTGATAGGCTTTATTTGCCAAGTCATCCGAAATCACCCGAGACCAGACTCCGATTGTATTTTTAGCATGATCTTTGGAAAAGTCTTTTCCTCTTTGTAAGTCGTAGACCTTCCAGATTTTCGCTTTGTTAGTGCTATTCTTATAGACTACTAACTGAACTTTTTTTGCAGTCGGTGCCCAGAGTTTGAATTCTGCTTGCTCACCATTATACTGGCATCCCAACCAACCTTGATACCCCCAATGCTGGTCAAAATGTTTGCTGTCCAATGCCATATCAAAGGCGTGAGGATCACACTTTGCGTAATACGGACTAGTCATAGCAGCCTGCCTAGAATAATAAACTTGACTGTCTCCTTCGATAATCCAAACCTCAGTCACTAAATGAGGCGGTAACAACTGAATGGAATAGTCAACCGACTGGTGAGACCAATCAGTTGTTTTTACAATGACATGGACATTACTCAAAGCTTGTTCGCTTGTATAGGACAAGGTTCCTTGAATCCCAAAATCATCATATTGGAAAAAAGCACTCTCTTCTCCCCATTTATTCATTTGCCATTTCCACATATTATAGGCTGCATAATTTCCTAATTGATTATGGTAATGGATTAAGACACGATAGTTTAACATCACATTCTCCTGATTATTCTTTATTCTCCAATGACAAAGCACTATCGCTAATCTCATCAATATTTGCAAAAAATTCTAAATGGTTATGAAGAACTTCCAATTCAACAGGAGTATCTCCACCATATTCGCCATCCAGATTTAACATGAATGGGGCTTTTTTGTCTAAAACTTCTAACTTTAACTTACTTGTTTTTAAATATTCTACATTCACATCTGTCACATGTTGACCACCATTGATTGCTTGAATCATCAACGCCAGCATATCAAACAACCGAGCAGTTTTCACCAAAATCAAGGTAAAATTACCATCATCTAGCACTGTATCTGGCGCTAATTTTTCAAAACCGCCAATTGAATTGGTTAAGGCAGCAAAGATTAAAGAAACCTTGCCTTCAAACACACCGTGGTCGTGTTCAATATGCACCTTACGTAATTTAGATTTTGGCAGCATTTCTGCTCCTTTTGCAACATAAGCAAGGTAACCCAGACGAGATTTAACTTCGCTTGGAACACTATAGGTTAATTCTGTCAAAGTTCCCGCTGCAGCAATGTTAATAAAATATTTTTTCCCATAAGCCTGACCAATATCCATTTTTATGGTTTGATTTTTTTCAATGATACGAGCTGCTGCCACTGGATCCCCCATTGGAATCTTGAGAGCGCGGGCATAATCATTGGTCGTACCAGTTGGAATAAACGCCAACTTTGGACGATTTTCCAACGGTGCTACCCCATTGACCACTTCATTGATTGTCCCATCTCCACCAGCCGCAACAATTAAATCAAATCCTGCTTTGGCCGCTCTCTCTGCTTCATTTTGAGCTGACAAAGGAGCAGGCGTCGTCTGATAGGCACTTGTTTCATAGCCTACATCTTCTAAAACGTCTAAAACTTCTGCGATATTTTTTTTAATAATTTCCTGACCAGAGGTCGGATTATAAATCAATCGTGCTCTTTTTCTAGCTGTTTCCATACAAACCTCTATAAACTCTCAAGCCAAGCTTCATCACGAATGGTTATGCCCAACTCTTGAGCTTTTGTTAATTTACTTCCTGCATCTGCTCCGGCAACGACTAGACTTGTTTTCTTAGAGACCGAGCTCGTCACCTTTGCACCTAAACTTTCTAATTTCTTTTTCGCCTCTGAACGATTGAGACGCTCCAATTTTCCTGTTAAAACAACGGTCAATCCAGAAAGCGCTGCATCTGCTGCCACTTTTTCGCCAAGGTAAGTGAAATTTAACCCCGCTTCTTTTAATTCCGACAATAAAATATGAGTTCCTTCTTGTGCGAAATAGCTAGAAAGACTCTCAGCAATCACCATTCCTAGACTATCCAGCGCAGCAATTTCTTCTTTTTCTGCTTTTGCTAATTGCTCCAAATCATGAAAATGCTCTAGCAAAATCTGACTGGCTTTACTTCCAACATGGCGAATGCCCAAGCCAAATAATAATTTCTCGGCAGAATTTTCCTTAGAAGTCTGAATAGCAGTATACAACTTATTAGCTGATTTTTCCTTAAAATTTTCCAATTGCAGCAAATCTTCAACAGTCAAGCGATAAATGCCAGCCACATCATTTACCAACTGCTGATCAAATAACTTTTCTACAACAGCAGGACCAAGACCAGTGATATTCATGGCATCGCGACTAGCAAAATGAATCAAGCCTTCTTTGATTTGCGCAGGACAACGTGGATTGATACAGCGTAAAGCAACCTCATCTTCAAAGTGAATCAACTCGCTGTTGCAACTTGGACAATTCTTTGGAATCTCCAATTTCTCTTCTGATTGGCGCTTACTTTCAACCACTTGCAAAACAGCTGGAATGATGTCACCTGCTTTGTAAACGATGACCGTATCGCCTTTGCGAATGTCCTTTTCAGCAATGTAATCCACATTGTGCAAAGTAGCTCGGCTGACCGTTGTCCCCGCTAATTGCACAGGCGTCAAGTTGGCGGTTGGCGTAACAACTCCAGTCCGTCCAACTGTCCAGTCAACTGATAAAAGCTGCGCTTCTTTTTCTTCAGCTGGAAATTTGTAAGCAATCGCCCATTTTGGTGCTTTTACAGTAAAACCGAGTTCTTCCTGCATAACCAAATCATTTACCTTGATTACAACACCGTCAATATCATACGGTAACTGGTCGCGTTCTTGAGTGATTTGTCCAATAAACTGCCACACTTCATCCATCGAATGTACCAAAATATGCCGCTCATTCACACTGAAGCCATTTTTAGATAACTGATTTAAAACAGCTTCTTGGCTCGTCGCACTTGTCGGACTGGCTTCTTGATAGAGAAAGGTTGCAAGATTACGTTTGGCTACAATTGCAGTATCTAACTGGCGTAACGTTCCTGCTGCAGCATTTCTCGGATTAGCAAATTCTGGTTCTCCGTTTTCCTGACGTAGCTGATTCACCGCATCAAAAGAGCTACGTGGCATATAACATTCACCACGAACAGTCATATCAACTTCGCTTGGTAACTTTAAAGGAATATCTTTCACTCTTTTCAAATTTTCTGTGATATTTTCCCCGACAGAACCGTCTCCGCGAGTCGCTCCTGCAACTAAAATCCCCTTTTCATACATGAGAGAAATAGAGAGGCCGTCAATTTTTAGTTCACATAGATAGCTAACATCTGGAAAATCTTTCCGAATCCGTGTATCAAATGCATCTAACTCTTCACGTGAAAAAGCATCCTGCAAACTATAGAGCGGATACTGGTGTTGGTATTTTTCAAAACCTTCTAAAACCTTACCTCCCACACGATGAGTTGGGCTATCAGGCTGAACGAACTCTGGATACTGCTTTTCTAAATCTAATAATTCATGATACAGCTTATCATATTCACTGTCCGATACGCTTGGATTATCAGTCGTATAATATTCATGAGCATACTGATTGAGCAACTTCACCAGTTCTAACATTCTGTCTTTCATATTTCTATTTTATCATAATTCATGCGTTTCTACAGCATTCTTACCTATATTCTTTACAAAAAATTAGACAAAAATGTAAAATAGCAGAAAAATAATCTTCATCACATCAAATATGATAAATTTCAAAAATTTAATTGATTAAAATACATAAAAGAAGTAAAATATACTATAAATAAAAAAGCTAGGAGAATTGTTAGTATGAATATTACAATTGCAGGTGTCGGTGCCATGGGTAGCCGCTTTGCTCTGATGTTGCATCGAGCAGGACATAAAGTGACTTTAGTAGATGGCTGGGAAGAACATGTCACAGCTATTCAAAAAGATGGTTTACAAGCGAACTTAAACGGCGAAGAAGTTGTTGCCAAGTTGCCCATCTATTTGCAAAGTCAAGTAGAGCCAAGTTTATCTAATGACTTAATTATTCTATTTACAAAAGCTATGCAGCTAGAAGCGATGTTAGCAGATATTCAACCTTTGATACATGATGATACAGCTGTTCTCTGCCTATTAAATGGGATTGGTCACGAAGAAGTCATTGAAAAATATGTCCCAAGAAATCAAATTATGATTGGAAACACCATGTGGACTGCTGGTATGGAAAAACCTGGACGTGCAAAATTATTCGGAAACGGCTCAATCGCTTTGAAGAATTTAGTCGCAGATCCAAAAGCTGAACAAGTAGCTTATAAAGTCATTGAAACCTTGAATTCTGCTGGATTAAATGCGCAATATACAGAAAATATCTTATATGCCATTTATAAAAAAGCCTGTGTCAACGGAACGATGAATAGTTTGTGTACCCTTTTGCTTGCTAATATGGCAGACTTTGGAGACACTACTCCTGCACATGCTATCGTTGAAAAGATTGTGAGTGAGTTTGCAGCAGTTGCAGAACACGAAAATGTAGACTTGAATGTCACAGAAACCGTGAACTACATTGAAAAGAACTGCTATAATCGCGATACAATTGGCTTGCATTATCCTTCCATGTATCAAGATTTGAACGAGCACAATCGTTTGACAGAAATTGATTATATCAACGGAGCCATTGCACGAAAGGGACAACAATATGGTGTAGACACGCCATACTGTGCCCTTATAACCGAACTCGTTCACTGTAAAGAACAATTACTTGGTGCCAAATAACATCAAACTTGCAATAGATTTTACTATTGATTATGCTTCTTGCTCATTGGAAATGACTCATTTCTGTCATTCATGAAATATAAAAAAACATGCTGAGAAATCCCTTGGCATGTTTTGTTGATATGTTATCTTCCTAAATCAATCCGTTTATTTAGCTTATCCATTAAGATTCCACCAATAATGAGTGAAGCAAACTCTCCTACCGCTGTCGTAAACCAAGTCAAGAAAAACGGTGCTTTAGCGACAAGATACAATTCAGCTGCAATGGTAACCATAGAAAGTGAAAAGAAAATCGCAAAATAAAAGAAAGCTTTATTGATCAGTCCATTAAACAAGTATTCATGCATGTATTTTCTAAAGAAATACACACCTAAGCTCAAAAAGACCAAAGTTGAGCCACCACCGACAAAGACATCGATGATTCCAAAACTAAATAAATTTGCAATCATACACCCCAACGTGACTCCGATGATGTACTTTGGTTTATAAAAAGCCATAAAGTTCATCATTTCAGAAATCCGAAATTGGTAGGCACCGTAGCTAATAGCATTCAGGGGCGGTGTCATTGTCAGAGCAACGTAAATCGCAGCAACAAGAGCAATCTGAGCCATATCACGAACAGTAATTTTTTCCATGTTTTCTCCTTTAGCGGCTAAACCGCGTGTAATATGCTTGACGAAAGGGAACTAAGCGCCAAGGGCTGTATTGACAAAACGAATACAGCTTTTCAAGTATAGCACATTTTTTGCAAATATGATAGACTAAATCTATGAAAAATTATATAAAACGCTTTTTCAATAACGAAATCTTATCCTATTTATTTTTTGGTGTTGCTACAACTGCTGTTGCAGTTCTTACACGTATGCTTTGTTATGCTTTCACGAGTAATGAATTACTTTCTACAGCGATAGGCAATATCGCTGGAATCCTTTTTGCTTTTGCGACAAATGACACGATTGTTTTTAAGCAAGAAAGAAAAGGCTGGGGCGCTCGTTTTGTCAAATTTGCTCTTGCGCGACTTTCCACTTTTCTGCTGGACATGGGGCTCACATTCATTTTTGTCACAACATTTCCTAACATTATCGGTCAATTTGTCCACAATGACATCAAAGCAGTCAATACCATTGAAACTTTATTTGCCCAAATCGTTATTATTGTGCTCAATTATGTTTTTAGTAAAGTCTTTGTATTTAAAAATAAATCAACGAATTAAAAAGACAAACCTACCTCAAATGGTGGTTTGTCCGCAATCTCAAAGAGCTTTAAGGCTCTTTTTTTCTTAAATGTCTACACTTGGATTGTCAATTGTCAGATGAGTAATTTCTCCTTTGACTCCAAAATAATCTTCTACCAAATGTTGCAATTCCTGCATAGCTGCTTGCGCGCGTTTGGCTTGGTCTTCATTGATAGCCTCGATGACTAGTACTGCGTCCGTTGTGCCTTCAGTCAGCATTGTCCGTTGCGCTTCCCGCCAGTTAAAGCAGCGACAAACCGCTCCTTCATTATCATAATAGATAATCTCTTCTGGAAGAGCTGGTGCATCCGTCTCTGCACCAAGTGGAAAGAAAGCTTCGCCTCCTTGCGCTTTTCCAAGATGCAAACCGTCTTGAATCTTAACAATATCTTCACCACCACAAGGAACAGCATAAGACAGCGATACACTATTATAAATATCCACCAATGGATTGATCGGGTTGAACTCACGACCTTGACTTACCCTCTTTAAAAGAGCTTCAATAGAAGAACGCGCACCTTTTTTGGTTTTAAACTTACTAAAAGCACTACGCCATTCTTGAATCACATCATTTTGCGTAAAAGTTTCATCTACGATGAAATCTTCTGCTCGTTTGCTTCCCTTATCTAACAAAGATTTAAAATAAGGGTCTTCGCTTTCGTCAACGCTATTATCCAGTCCTTTAGCGACCATAATGCTAATTTGCGCTTGAGGGAATAATTCCCAAAATTCATTTTCAACTGTGACTTTCATTTTACACCTCTCAATAATTTCTTTTTTGTCCTTTTTTAACCAATTCCCAATCATCAGTAATATTCTGTCGCACCTTTGCTAACATGTCTTCTAACATTTGGGCGTCTTCTTTTGAAAATCCTGTCAAAGCCTGCTGCTCAGAATAAGTGTGCTCTGCTAAGATAAACGGATAAACTTTTTTTCCTGTATCCGTCGCAAAAAGCTCTTTATTTTTTAAATTTCCAGCTGCACTTCTTCTTTCAATCAAACCTTTACTCTCTAATTTTTTGACAGAGCGAGCAACGGTTGACCGATCAACTTTCAGCAAATCCGAAAGTTCTTCTTGAATAATACCGGGATTTTCTACGATACGAACCAAATAAAGATACTGCCCTTTGGCCAAATCAACATGGCGAAATTCAATATTCGCCATTGAATCCAACGCTCGGGCGATGATACCAATCTCTCGCAAAATCGTCATATTGCCTCCTTAAGCAATATTATATCACATTTTATTGCAAATGCAATAAAATAACCACAAAAAAAGAAGTTTCATTTGAACTTCTCTTTATTTTTTATAAGTCTTGTTGTCAGTTGTTTGTGTCTCGTTTCAAATTCTTTTTCGTGACATCCTTGGTAACTTGCATTTAAGATTGCCCCAATAATCATAATTTGGGCAATGAAGGTAAACCAAATCATGACGACGACAACAAAAATGGAACTAAAAAATCGAACATCCATTAAGTGATTTACATAAGTGTCCAAATAAACAGAAAATAAATTTAACAATACCCCAATCGTAAAAACTACAAAAATCGTTCCTGGCAGAACATAGCGGATTTTCCTGATTTTTACATTGGGTAAAAAGTAATAAAGCATCAGTAAAGAAAGAAACAGCAAGGTGTAAATCGTCGGCTGGGTCATTCTTTGCAAACTGGCATATAGTTGACCGTCAAACTCCCAAAAGCTATGAAGCAAGCGAAGCGACATTCTCCCAAACATTGTCAGTAAAAGAGACAAGGCAAAGAGAAATTGCAACCCCAAGCTAATGACTAAACTAAATAATCTATGTGATATCAGACCTCTATCTTTTGCAACACCATAAGCTTTATTAAATGCTTTTTGTAAAAATGACATTGATTGTGAAAATGCCCATAGAGCCGAAAGGATGGAAAAACTCAACAAGCCAGAAGAAGGCTGAGTTAGCAAATTTCGGGTAACCTTTGCAACGACTTCATACAGCGATTCAGGCAGAACATCTTCCATTGCTTCCAAAAATTCTGCTATCGGAATTTGAAAATAAGGCAATATATTCACAACAATCAATAGCAACGGAAAAATCGAAATCAGCAAATAATATGCCACCGCAATGCTTGTCAAATCAATCTCTGATGCTTGATAAAATTTAAAAAAGGATTGTAAAAACGGGTTCTGTCCAATCTTAGAAACAAACTTTTTCATCTCGTCTCCTACTAGAATACAGAGCAAAAAGCCCCTTTCCATTCTTATTTTTAATAGGTTCCTTCTTCTCCTTGGCTGGTTAAGATAACAGGACCATCTTTGGTAATCACAAATTGATGTTCGTATTGACAAGAAAGTCCACCGTCCAGCGTTTTGTGAGCCCAACCCGTCTCAAAATCTGTGTCAATCTCCCAAGTACCTGTTGAAATCATCGGCTCAATTGTCAAAACCATGCCTTCACGAAGACGCAATCCGCGTCCAGCGCGTCCGTAATGAGGCACCATTGGCTCTTCGTGCATAGTTGGTCCAACACCGTGTCCTACCAAGTCACGAACAACACCATAGCCATGACTTTCCGCATACTCTTGAATCGCTGCACCAATGTCACCAATTCGATTGCCAACTTGAGCAGCCTCAATTCCACGATAAAGGCATTCTTTTGTCACGTCCATCAGTTGGTGCACTTCTTCACTCGCTTGACCAACTGCATAAGCCCAGCAAGAATCTGCAACACCTCCACGGAAATTTTCTGTATAGTGTTTCATTTGTTCTACGTTGTTGAAATCGAGTTTAGAAACATCTAACTCAGCTTTATCAACTAAGCCAACGACCATATCTACTTTGATTAAGTCACCTTCAACTAATTTTTGGTGGCGTGGAAAAGCATGTGCCACTTCGTCATTCAATGAGCAGCAAGTGGCATAAGGGTAGTCCATGATGCTCCCTTCTACACCAATTTGAAGCGGAAGAGCATTATCTTCCTGACAACGTCTGCGGACGTATTCTTCAATTTCCCACATGTCAATACCTGGCTTAATCAAATCCCTTAAACCGATATGAATACTGGCGAGAAATGCACCGCTTTTTTCCATTAAATCAATTTCACGTTGTGATTTTAAAGTTATCATTCTTTCTCCTTAATATCTGAGGTATTAATTTATTTTTACTGTAATTGTTGCTTTTGCAACCAGTTGAAGTTTTAGGTAAATATCGTAATCCAAAATAGCAGAATGCCGTGTTTGTCGGACAATTCTTGGTCGAAGCGTCAAAGTTTCATCAATCTGAACAGCTTGCAAGAAATAAATCATCATCTGCTCAATAATAATATTTTTCTTGCCAGATGTCATGTATTGATGTGTTGCTGTCGTTAAAATCTCTGTTAGAATCCCGTTAGATAAAACACCGTTACTTTCTAACATAAAAGGTTCCACAACAAAAGAAAATTCATTGTTGATATGACGAAGTTTTTGAGAGACTTGGTCACTAAAAGTCGGTAGGCTGGAGATTTGTTCCCGACTCATTTTTTCCATGACATCGCGACGCGTAATGACTCCAAGAAGAGTTTGATTGCTCCGAATGACTGGCACCATTTCAAAGTCTTCTGTAATCATGCGCTGGCTAACATTGGCAATGCTGGTGTTTAAAGTAACGGCATAGATATTTTTTGTCATAACTTTGTCCAAAATAGTGTGAGGAGACTTGTCACCAGTATCACGCATAGTCACCACGCCAACGACCATATTATGCTGATTAACAACAGGAAAACGACTGCTACGGTTTTTCCGAACCAAATCCATAAAATCACGAACGGTATCTGTATCTTTTAAGAAACCATACTCATGACTACCACGATAAACCTGTTCCACGGTTAAAATATCTGTTTTGATCTGCATGTTGGACAGAGCACGATTGATAATCGTTGCAACTGTAAAGGTATCATGTTGGGATCTTAGAACAGGAATGCTTAAGCGGTTCGCCAATTTTAAGACATCATGATTCACATCCAAACCACCTGTCACTAAAACAGCATTTTCATGCTTCAAGGCTAATACCTGAATACGGGTGCGGTCTCCAATAATCAAGAGACCTCCTTCCGTTAAGTAGCGTAAGAGATTCTTTTCGGTCATTGCTCCGATTGAGAATTTACTGAATTCCTTTTCAAGTCCGTCTTGACCAGCTAATACTTCTGATCTCGTAATTTCAGCAATTTCTTTAAACGTTAAGTGCTCCAGCTCGACTTTGGGAGATTTCACGCGAATCGTGCCGCTACGAGGACGTGTTTCTACCAATCCACGATTTTCGGCTTCTTTAATCGCACGATAAGCAGTCCCCTCGCTTACTCCTAAATAATTGGAAATACTGCGTACACTAACACGCTTTCCTACTGGTAATTCTTCCAAATAAGCGATAATTTCTTGATGTTTACTCATGAAAGTCTCCTTTTTCATAGCAAAACTCTAAATAATCCCGCATTTTACGTGTATAACGGTCGCTCCCCTTGAACTGCCGCCTACAAGAAAAACCTGTCTTCTCGGCAACCCTTTGGCTAGCTTTGTTTTCCAGATGAGTTACAATATAAAGTCGCTTCAAATCAAACTGTGTAAATGCCAAATAAACAATATTTTTGACGCACTCAGTCATCAGACCATGTCCCCAATAATCATGCCGAAGAAAATAACCAAGCTCTGCTTCACCCTTGATTTCGTCTATCTTTTCAAATTTAACAGAACCAATCATTTGCCCAGAATCTTTATCACAGATCGCCCAAATACCAAGAGGATGTTTCATAAAATAATTAGCCAATACATGTTGGCTTTCTTGTAAATTAGCCTGCACAGGAAAAATGAAGCGTAGATTTTCAGGATTGGAGGCAATTTTATAAAAATCTTCACTATCCATAAAGGAAAATGGACGTAATACTAAATGTTCTGTTTCTATAAAGGCGAATTCCGCCAATTTTGTCCACAAATTCATATCTTACCTCTAAAGATAAGACCCAGTTGGTACGCCAACTGGGCTATTTCACCTCATCATGTCAACGTTGTTTCGAATCTATTCTTCGACAAGCTGAATGTCTGCTCCTAAACTCGTCAACTTTTCAATAATATTTGAATAACCTCGTAAAATAAATTCTACATTTGTAATTTCGGTTTTTCCATGAGCTAGCAAGCCTGCAATTACAAGTGCTGCTCCTGCCCGCAAATCAGTTGCTTTGACCGCTGCACCTTGCAATTGATTAGGGCCTTCATAAGCAATATGATTGGCACTCGTTGAAATCTTTCCTGCCATTTTTGCTAACTCAGGGACATGATTTACTCGCTTTTCATAAATCGTATCAATAATTAAGCCACGTCCTTTAGCAGTTAACAAAAGTGGCGTGATAGGCTGTTGCAAGTCTGTAGCAAAGCCTGGATAAGGAGCCGTCTTAATATTAATTGCTTTCAAATCATGTTGCTTTTCGACATACACACTATCTTCAGAAACGGTCATGCGAACTCCCATTTCTTCTAATTTCGCAATAAAGCCTTCTAAGTGTTCATAAAGGACATTGTTGATTTGCACACCTTCACCAATTGCAGCAGCCATTGAGATATAAGTTCCTGCTTCAATTCGATCTGGAATAACTTGGTGACGAGTTCCATGGAGCTGATCAACACCTTCAATGATAATAATGTCAGTACCGGCTCCTCGAATGTGTGCCCCCATATTATTCAAAAGTGTCGCTACATCAATGATCTCAGGCTCACGAGCCGCATTTTCAATAACGGTGCGCCCTTTTGCTTTTACTGCTGCAAGCATGGTGTTAATGGTCGCTCCGACACTTACTGTATCCATGTAAATACTAGCTCCATGAAGCCGCTCGCCACCTGTCGAAAGGTTCATGGAATTTCCCTCATAGGTCATGGTAGCCCCCATAGCTTCAAAAGCTTTGATATGCAAATCAATCGGTCGAGGTCCCAAATCACAGCCACCAGGCAAGCCAACTGTTGCTTCGCCATAGCGTCCAAGCAAACTGCCATAAAAGTAATAAGAAGCACGCAAGCTATTGATTTTACCATAAGGCATGGGCACATTTTTTATACCACGAGGATCAATTCTCAGCGTATCATCTTGGCGCTCAACAGTAGCTCCCATAGCTTCCATAATGTCAATCAAACTCACAACATCGGAAATATCTGGCACACAGTCCAATGTCACGATTTCATCAGATAAAATTGTCGCCGGAATTAAAGCGACCACGCTATTTTTAGCACCGCTAATAGTCACCTCTCCTTTTAAGGGGCGACCACCATTAATTACAATTTTTTTCATTTTTAGCTCTTTCAAGGAATTTCTAATCAAATATACTGCACTTTATTATAACACAGTTTCTGGGAAAATCCTATCCTTTTAAAGAAATCTCTTTTAACTTGTTATTCTTGTTATATAACGATTACAAAACTCTTTTATTTTGGTGGTATTCTAAAAAGAGCGGGACAAAAATCAATTTTGTCCCGCTCCTCAAAATGATAACTAGATCCGACAATCTAGGGAACTGCTGGAGTTTGCAGATAACACTAATATAATCGGCACAAATAAATACGTTTTAAGTCAGATTGCAACTGCGGCTGATTATAAAATGCCTCATAAAAAATTTATAAACAAGAGACTTGTATCCTAACTTCTTCTTTATTTTGCAACAACTGCTTTCAAAGAATCTACTTTATCAAGTTTTTCCCACGGCAGGTCAATATCTGTACGTCCCATGTGCCCATAGGCAGCAGTCTGACGGTAAATTGGTCGTTTCAAATCAAGCATTTGAATAATACCCGCTGGACGAAGATCAAAGATTTGTCGAACTGCTTCTTGAATCTTGCTTTCTGAAACTGTACCTGTGCCAAAAGTATCAATGCGGACTGATACTGGATGTGCGACTCCGATAGCATAGGCTAGCTGAACTTCTGCTTTCTTAGCTAATCCTGCTGCAACAATATTCTTGGCAATATAACGCGCTGCATAAGAAGCGGAACGATCGACTTTTGTGGCGTCTTTTCCAGAGAAAGCCCCACCTCCGTGGCGTGCATAACCGCCATATGTATCAACGATAATTTTACGTCCTGTTAAACCAGAATCTCCTTGAGGTCCGCCAATAACAAAGCGACCAGTCGGATTGATGAAAAACTTACTTTTTTCATCTAAATACTCTGCTGGAACCACTTCTTTAATGACCCTTTCAATCACATCTTGATGAATCTGCTCATTGCTTACTTCTGGGTCATGTTGAGTGGAAATAACAACAGTATCCACACGTATAGGTTTGTCGTTTTCATCGTATTCAACCGTTACTTGAGATTTTGCATCCGGACGAAGATAGGAAATTTCTCCAGATTTGCGAAGCTCTGCTAAACGACGGACTAATTTGTGACTGAGAGAAATAGGCAACGGCATTAGTTCAGGTGTTTCATCTACAGCAAAACCAAACATCAGCCCCTGATCACCGGCACCAATCAAATCAAGTGGATCTTGTTCAGCATTTCCACGAATTTCAAGGGCTTCATTCACCCCTTGAGCGATATCTGGTGATTGCTCAACAAGCGACGGATGCACCCCCACCGTTTCTGCTGAAAAACCATATTCAGCTTTTGTATAACCAATCTCTGCAATTGTATCGCGAACTATGCGGTTAATATCCACATAAGCATTTGTAGAGATTTCTCCAAAAACATGGACAGAGCCTGTGTAGACAGCTGTCTCAGCAGCCACATGAGCTTCTGGATCCTGCTCCAAGATAGCATCTAAAATAGCATCTGAAATTTGGTCTGCAATCTTATCTGGATGTCCTTCAGATACAGATTCAGACGTGAAAAGTTTACGTTCTGACATATTCATGTCCCCCTTTTAATGAAATATTCCCTCCTAAAAATTCTATTATTGCTAGGAAGTTACTTGAAAATCTGTAAACAGACTTACGTTAAAAAGTTACAAAGCACTAGTCTCTATGGTTAATATTTAACCTTTGACTACCTTTTCGGGACTATTTTAACTTCTCTATTGTATCATTTTTTATCCTAATAAACAGAAAATTTTCTAAAAATTATAAGAAATTTAAAATACAATAAGGTTGAAAAACACTTCCAACCTTATGCTTGTTATGATGATTTGCTTCCATAGACAATTTGCCCATCACAGATCGTATAGTGAACAACACCTTTTAATTTTTCACCGATAAATGGTGAATTAGCTGCTTTTGAGGCGAAATCTTCTGTTATCATGCGTTCGGCATTTGCATCAAAAATCGTGAGATCGGCTGGACCATTCTCAGCAAGATAACCCGCTTCAAAATCATAGAGTTGCGCTGGGTTAATTGTCATTTTTTCCAGCAACTGCATGAGTGTCAAATGACCTGCTTCCACCAAATAAGTCAAACCAAGCGAAAGTGACGTTTCTAGACCTGTCATACCAGACGGTGCTTTGGTGATATCTTTTGCATTCTTTTCATCAGCGTGATGAGGTGCATGGTCTGTCGCAATGACTGAAATAACTCCAGACTTAAGTCCTTCAATGACAGCTAAACGATCTGATTCCAAACGAAGTGGCGGGTTCATTTTGGCATTGCTACCTTTTAACAACAATAGCTCTTCTGTCTTAGAAAAATGCTGGGGCGCTGCTTCTGCTGTTACGTGAGTGCCCAATCGCTGAGCGAATTCCACGACTTTCACACTTTCTGCTTTTGATAAATGCTGGATATGAATATGAGTATTGGTTGCATGAGCAATCATCACGTCACGCGCAATCATACTATATTCAGCGACCCCAGTCGCACCGCAAAATCCAAAATGTTCTTTGGCAATCTGTTCATTAAATCCAAGGATACCATTGAGTTCTGGATCCTCTTCGTGAAGGCAGATAAATGTACCATTTTTGTCAGCTTCTTCCAAAGCTTCACGTACCACTTTTGTACTTTTTAATGGAATTCCGTCATCTGAAAAACCAATAGCTCCCGCTTCCAAAAGCGCTTTGAAATCTGTCAAATGCTGTCCATCAAAATTCTTTGTAATGGTCGCGACAGACTTAATATGAATGTTTTCACGATGGGCAGATTCTATTACTTCTTTCAACGTCTCTACTGTTGAAATCGTTGGAGTGGTATTTGCCATCATGATAACCGTTGTAAATCCACCCGCTGCCGCTGCTAAAGCACCCGTATGAATATCTTCTTTATGCGTCTGACCAGGTTCACGAAAATGAACATGAATATCAATCAGCCCTGGCGCCACCACCAATCCAGTCGCATCAATCACCTGAGCATTTTCTGCCTTCAAATCCTGACCAATTTGAAGAATTTTTTTATCCTGAACTAGGACATCGCAAACCTTATCAAAACCAGATTTTGGATCCATAACGCGACCATTTTTAATTAACAACATGCACTTTTCTCCTTATTCTCCATAAAAATCAACATGACTCTCCACTAATTTATCCCCTTTATAGGAAAATTTAGCCGAGAAGAATGGTTTATCTTCTAAAATCCAAGATAGAAACGTATAATCTCCTTCCCAAGTCGGTTTGGACAAAACTTGTTCATAAGGCACCCATTCTAAAGTACCTTCATCGCAGTCAATCAATTCTCCCTCAAATTCTGTCGCTTTAAATACGTACGTGTACCAATCATTATCAGGTGTAAAATCTGGAAACGTGATAATACCTTTTAATACTGGCTTATTGACTCGCAAGCCTGTTTCTTCTAAGATTTCTCTTACAGCGCACTCCTGCGGCGTTTCACCTTTCTCTAACTTACCCCCAACACCAATCCACTTACCAACATGGACATCATTAGGCTTTTTATTTCGATGTAGCAATAAAAATTCTTTGCCGTTGTCAATGTAGCAAATCGTTGCTAATTTAACCATTTTTCTCCTTTCGAAAGTACCACTATATAAAACTACTCACAATAACCAATTTATCGGTTCTATCCCTTGAGACGTTAGAAAGGCATTTGTTTTAGAAAAAGGTTTGCTACCAAAAAATCCACGATGAGCTGAGAGAGGGCTTGGATGAGGAGATTCTAAAATGAGATGTCTAGGATTAGTTATCAAGGCTTTTTTCTTGCGTGCATAAGAGCCCCAGAGTATAAAGACAACAGGTGTATCTTTTTCATTGACAACCTTAATCACAGCATCCGTAAACGGTTCCCAGATTTGACCGGCATGTCCATTTGCTTGCCCAGCAGGAACAGTCAAACTGGCATTCAGCAGCAAGACTCCTTGCCGTGCCCATGGTGTCAAATCATGAGATTCTTTGATGCCAATGTCATCTGCTAACTCTTTCAAAATATTTTGAAGAGAAGGCGGCGCTGGAATATCATCTGGTACTGAAAAGCTCAGCCCCTGCGCTTGACGCGGACCATGATAAGGGTCTTGTCCCAAAATCACTACTTTTACATCTGCTAAATCCGTCGTTTGTATCGCATTAAATACTTTTTCACGCGGCGGATAGATTGTGCCTGATGAATAAACCTGATTTAAAAAATAATTAATTTTACCAAAATAACCATCAGGTAATTGTTGCTTAATCAAACTATGCCAAGCTGAGTGTTCCATTGTTTCTCCTGTTCTATATCGTTATTTTTCTTCCTCTGGATAAGTCATGCCCCACTCTTTTCGCAAATCCGTCATGATTTTCATGACATCACGACTATAATCCAAATACATCTCATTTTTGTCACCAGCTACTGCTTCTTCCATATCAAGAATTTCATACATTAAAGCATCACTCGTCTTTCCAGCTTCAATGATTTCTTGATGCCCGTCCCCCGTATAGGTAATAACCGCCTTTTGTCCTCGAGGATATTCATATATTTCAATATAGCCTTTATCATAAGCAATTGTTCCACGCTTGGGCTGTTTAGCATGGAGGCTCAAGGTCAAAGTCGCCATTTCTCCTTCGGCATTCGTTAGAAGAATCCCTGCTTGCTCATCGACACCCGTTGGTGCAAATTTTACTTGCGAAAGGACTTGATGAGGGCTAGATGTCATAAACCACCGAACAAATGACAAGGCATACACGCCAATATCTAACAGTGCACCGCCTGCAAGCTGACGATTAAAGAAACGATTGGTCATATCGTATTCTTTGTAGCTACCAAAGTTCATTTGAATCATTTTTAAATCACCCAATTGACCACTGGAAATGATGTTGTTCAATTGTCGATAGATTGGCATGTGGTAAATCGTCATCGCTTCTGCCAAAACGACGTGTCCTTGCTCGGCTAATAAAACCGCTTCTTCCAATTCTTCTGAATTTAACGTAATGGACTTCTCACATAAAACATGTTTTCCGTTTTTTAATGCTTTTCGTAAAAAATCAATATGCGTATTATGTGGCGTGGAAATGTAAATAATATCCACATTTTCGTCCTTAAATACGTCATCAATCTGATCATAAACTTTTTCAATACCGTATTTTTGTGCAAAGTCCAAGCCTTTCTGATGTGTTCGATTAGCAACAGAATAGAGCTTTCCACCTAGCTGCTGCAAAGCCTGTGCCAATTCATTAGCAATCACACCTGTACCTAAAGTTGCCCAATTATAGCGTACCTTATTTTCCATGGTCATTCTCCTAGCTACATAATTATCTTTATCATACCAAATTTTCCTTCATTTAGCTGACTTTTTGTGTAGAAATCAATTGCTTTAGTGAAAGAAAAGTAGTACTTCTTTTCAACGTTTAAACCTACATTCAAAAGAAATCTAACATAACTCTCTACAGACGATATACATTATCTCAAATAATATAAAAAGATTCACCTGTGTTATAATGAAGGCAAAAAGGAAGTTTATTATGTGGTCTTGGTTTATTGTATTTTTACTTTTGATTATTGCTTTATTTTACTTTTCAAATATCATAATAAAAACTATCATCGGATTTGGATTATTTATTTTTGCGATTGCTATCATTTGCCTTATCATTGATTTTCACAACGATCCAAATAAAGACTAAAAATTGGCTTGAATAGGTCATTTTTCTAATGGGATAAATGAGATATAAGATTGGCTTATTCAGGAGTAAATCCTAAAAATGTTATTAAAAAAATCGTCATTTCTAAAAAACACCCCAATACATTTATTGGAGCATTTCTAGTTTAGTTATCTTCAGAGAAAGCTGAATCCAACTCTTTCTCATCTGATTGAACAACTTGTTCTGGAGTTTCAGTGGTAATCGCAGATTCTTGTTGAGGTTGAGTTGGTGTTGTTTCAGGTTCAACTGCTTGTTCTTGAACTGGTTCTTGTGGTTGAGTAAATTGTTGTGCTTGAACAGGTTGTTGCTGAGGTTGTGCTTGTTGCGTTGTAAATTGTCCTTGGTAAACCATAGGTTGTACTTTAGTTGGCATACAAAGTAGGACAATTAGAGCGATAGAACATGGTAACATAGCAACGGCAGCCAAAATATTTAAAATTGGAACCCACATCAAAAGTATAGGACCTGCATATAAAAAGATAAATGCCCAATGATAGCCAGCATCCCGCAAACGACGCACAATAATCGCCAAATTTGGGATTAAAGTTGCTATCCCAAATAAACTCAATAAAACAAAGACGAAAAGTGTAGAACCTAATCCAGCTATAAAGACGCTTGGATCAAAACCACTCCCTCCTTCATAGTAAGCTGCTTGTTGAATAGCACTGAAAATTGCTGTCATAATCGCTCCAAAAGCTATTATCACAAATGGAAGGGTAATTAAAGCATTGCATAAAACAGACCACCAATAGTCAGATCTAGTTGATTTTCCTTCAAAATCAGCATAGTGAGTCCAAAATTTTTTATAAGCGGTAAACATCATAAATCTCCTAATTTTTAAATTTTTAATAGAATACCATACTTTTCCTAATAAATCAACGGAAATTAATTTTTAGAGAACAATTACTTGACCATCTCTAATCGCCAGTTTGTCCACCCTGAAAATTTAACTGCCCCTTGTTCATCTGTCCGATAGACTTTAGCAGGCAATTGTGCAAATCGCTCTATTGTATCTTGACTTGGTTGCTTAGATTGATTATTTTTCCCAACAGAAATGAGCGCAACTGCGGGCTCTATTTGCTGTAAAAACTTTGAATGTGATGAATTTTTGGCTCCATGCTGTCCGACTTTCAAAACATCTGTTTTCAACTTTGGATAATGCTGCATTAACTTTGCTTCGCCCTCTTCTTTCAAGTCGCTCGCAAATAAAAATCTTGTACGGAAAAACTGACCATATAAAACGACCGAATGGTCGTTCTTGCTAGCACCCGAAAGAACTTGCAAATGATGATCAAAAATAGGAAGTTTGTCGCCTTGTTTTACAACATGAATGAATGTGTTTATTTTCCTTAATTTCTCTAGAAAATCTGCATTGCTTAGACTACTTCTAAAAATATAAATTTTCTTTATTGCAAAATTTTTAGCAACTTCTAATACATCTCCTGCATAATCTGGATTAGGATTTGTTAAGACTAAAGTATCAATCATATCTATGCCACGACTTTTTAGGTAAGGAATCAAAGTTTTCTCTGCATTTGAGCTAGTTGCTCGTTTTTGCCAAGCTTCTTTTGTTCTAATTTCCTCACGTCCACCAACATCAATCAATACATTTCGTCCTTTCCAATCTCTCAGAAAAATACTATCTCCCTGTCCGACATCGACCATTGTGATCTCATTTTGCAAAGGAAATTTATTTATGAAAAAGAGTAATGAAAGAAGCAGACTAAGAAATATTACCCATTTTTTATTTTTTCTAATATCATACAAAATAGCCAGTACAAGTAGCATAACAATCAGCAAAAGCGGACTGGGTTGCCCAAAAACGATTGGTCTGCCAAAGACACTTGCTATCCAACGAATGCTATTTTCTAACCCTTCAAATAGAAAATTGACCTGAGTTAGCTTTATCAAAGGCGAAGAAAGAAAAATCAACGTCAAGCCTGGCAGCATCATTGTATCGAAAATCAGTGAAAAAACAAATGTCAACAAAATAGACCAAGGTTGAAATTCACCAAAATAAAAGATTAGAATCGGTAAAACACCAAGCGAAATGACACTGCTCTCTACAACAATCTTTCGCCAAGAAGTCAGACTTTCAAAATCTATCACACTAATAACAAAAGCATAGGCGCAAGAGAGAACTCCTCCTGCCGTTAAAAGAAAGGAAGGCATAATCAAGGACAATATCATCATCGTTAAAGCAAAATTATCTAACTTAGTGATACCATGTTGCGACAGTAATTTCTGAACTAAGCTCCGTACAACGGATACTGAAAATCCAGTCATTCCCGCATAGAAGAAAGAAAATGGATATTGGCATTTATGGACCATTTCCTGTGTAAGACCCAGCCTTAACAGCAACTTACGAAAACCCTCCATAAAAAAACCAACTTGCATGCCAGACAGCGCAAATAAATGAATAATCCCCAAGCTAGAGTAAAGATTGTTCATTTCATCGAAGTCTGTATCCAAGGCACCAAATAAGAGTCCTGTCATGTAATTACTCATCGGATTTGGAAAATGCTTCTTGATAAATACCAGTGCTTTTCTTCGCCAGCTAGAAAGCCACTCAAAAGGGTGCAAGCTGATTCTATCTTGGCTCGATAAAATGGTATCCACTTTTAAAATTCGATAAATCCCTTGCGTTTTTAAATAGGATTGATAATCAAAACCATCAAAATTACGCTTCTTCTCAGGGATTTCAAATTCTCCCTCAACTGTCAATGTAACCAAACTAGAGAGATTTTGAAAAGCCAATTGTTCTTCCTTTGATTTCAATTTGTAGTAAACTTGATAAGTCTGCCCATTTGTTTTACCACGGAAAGAAAGCGAATCTCCATTTACCTTAATCGTGTCAGGTAGAACTGCCACTTGTCTTATAGGAGAAGGTTCTACTTTCGTCTTCTGCTCTGCTATTTCCCTACGAATAAAGAAAAAACCAGCAAAACAAGAGAGGATCATGAAGGTCATGAAACATTCTTTCGGTGAATAAAAGCGAAAAAGACGAATCACCAGAAAGATAAAACCAAGACAAGCTAACCAACTACTTTGGTAGATTGCAAAATATAACCAGACAAGCAAAAAAGCTATGTAAATTGGCTTAATCGGAAATCTTTTAATCCACTGTGACATATTCTTTCAATTTTTCTAGTGTTTTGGCACCAACTCCTGATACATTTTTCAGGTCATCAACTGAATTAAATTTCCCGTTTGCCTCACGATAATCTAAAATATCTTGCGCACGTTTTTGACCGATGCCAGAAATGGTCTGCAACTCAGATAAATCAGCTGTATTTAGATTGACCTTATTCCCTTTTTGCGATGCGACTTCACTAGTTCCTGACGTTGAAGATTGTCCTGTTCCGCTTGCAACACTTGTCGCATTCTCACCTACAGTTGCCACATAAACAACAGCTTCATCTGTTAGTTTTTGCGCCAAATTGATAGACTTGCTGTCAGCATCTGTCGTTAAACCACCCGCTTTTTGAATTGCATCATTGATACGGCTAGTCTTTTTCAGTTGATAAATACCTGGATTTTTGACTGCACCCTTGACATCTACGGTTAAAAATTCTGATTCTTCACTTGAACTCGTTTGAGTCTCTGCTTTTTCTTTCTGTGAGTTTTTCTTTGTTCCAGTTGAAATTTCTTTTGATTCTGCCTCCGAACTCGTAACTGTTTCCTGTGCAAGCTCTGCTACATTTGATTGTCTACTAGATTGACCATTTATCATAAAAAATCCTGCTATTATCAAACCAATCAAACTTAAACCAATCAAAATTTTATACTCTTTCATCTTTTCAATGATTGTCTCTAACATCTTTCCTCCTAAGTTGAATGAAAATTTGCTTTATCTATTTATTCGTAAAACAAATAAAAAAGTTGAAAAAATTTCTCAGCTTTTGCCATGTTAGAAAAGGTTTTTTGTGAAAGATTGACCAATCAACTACCTCGAACTACTAAAAAATCGGAAACAACTTCCGATTTTTATATCTTGTACATTATCTCACATTATAAGCCTTCATCGTCCGAGCAATGTCTCTATTTTGCTCACGACGTTTAATGGATTCGCGCTTGTCATAGTTGTGTTTCCCTTTAGCCAATCCTAAAAGTAACTTAGCATAACCGTCCTTAAGATAAACTTTGAGGGGAACCAAAGTCATTCCAGTTCCTTTCGTTTCCTGTTCTAATTTCTGGATTTGCTTTTTATGCAATAGCAATTTTCTCCTACGTTCAGGATCTTGATTCCAGATATTACCCTCTTCATAGGGAGCGATGTGAACATTACTGAGCCAGACCTCTCCGTTTTTGACTTGAGCAAAGCCGTCTTTCAGGTTAATTCGTGCAGCCCGCACACTTTTGATTTCAGTTCCGGTCAGAACCATGCCCGTTTCAATCGTATCAACAATGGTATAGTCGTGTCGTGCTTTTTTATTTTGCGCTACGACCTTTCCTTCTCCCTTTGCCATTCTTGCTTCCTTTCTTTACCACTTCTTTATAAAAGGGTTTCTTGCCCTTGTTTTTCTTTGATTTCTTATCCCTAGAAACTTTTCCTTTCGGAGACTTGTCTCTTCGTCCTCTGTTATCTTGATGCGACTGTTGACGCCTATCACGATTGGATTGCTTTCTCTTTTCAATCACATCATATTCACTAGGTAGGTATTCAAAGTCAATCTCTCCCGTAGCCTTATCAGCCCGAACTAGCTTAATGTGAATCTGTTGACCGACACGGAAAACAACACCTGACTTTTCGCCCTGCAAAGTTAGATTACGTTCATTGTAGTGAAAAAATTCTGGCAAGTTGGTTACATGAATCAAGCCTTCAACTGTATTGGGGAGTTCAACAAAAAGACCAAATTTAACAACACTAGACACGATACCGTCAAATTCTTCTCCGACAAACTCTTCCATAAACTCAGCTTTTTTCATAGCTTCTACTTCTCGTTCAGCCTCAATAGCTCGCCGCTCCCGACTGGATGACTGACTAGCAATATCTGGGATGACTTGTTCAAAATGCTCTGCTATTTCTTTAGAATGCCCATAATCACGCACCATGCGATGAACCAAAAGGTCTGGATAACGGCGAATCGGACTAGTAAAGTGAGTATAAAACTCGGCTGCCAAACCATAATGACCGTGGTTGTGCTCTGAGTAACGAGCCTGCTGCATGGAGCGCAAAAGCATCATAGACAGCACTTCCTCATAAGGCTGACCGTGGACTGCTTTCATAATATCCTGAAGGGCAGATTGGCTCATAGAATTAGCAGTTCCGTAAACCCGAACGCCAAAAGTAGAAGCATAGTCAATAAACTTTTGTACTTTTTCAGCCTTAGGTTCTTCGTGGATCCGATAAATAAAGGGCAGGTTTAACGTAGCAAAATGCTCCGCCACTGTTTCATTGGCGACTAGCATAAAGGACTCAATCATACGCTCCGCAAGTCCACGCTGGCGCAAAACAATATCTACTGGACGCCCGGTCTTATTGACCAAAATTTTAGCTTCTTTCGTATCAAAATTAAGAGCTCCACGTTTGTATCGCATCCGCTCAAGAATTGTATGAAGTTCCACCATTGCTTCAACACTCGGTAAAATCACTTTAAAAGCTGCTCGTTTTTCCTCATCTCCTACAATCATGTCATTCACATCGCTATAGGTCATACGAAAAGTAGTTTTAATGATTGTTTGAGTAATAGTATGCTTGACAACTTGACCTTTTTGGTCAATCTCCATGATAGCCGATTGCGTCAGCCGATCTACATTAGGATTGAGCGAGCAGATGCCATTGGATAGGCGCTCAGGTAGCATAGGCACCACTCGGTCAATCACATAAACCGATGTCGCTCGATTGAGGGCTTCCTTGTCCAACTCAGATCCTTCTTTGACATAGTAAGAAACATCTGCAATGTGAACTCCTAGTTCAAAATGCCCGTTTTCCAGCTTCTTGATATGAACTGCATCATCCAAATCTTTCGCATCCGCCCCGTCAATGGTAAAGGTAATTTCATTACGCAGATCTAAACGTCCTTCAAAATCTTTTTCAGACAGCGCCTCTGGAATCGTTGATGCTTCCTTCAAAACTCTTTCTGGAAACTCAGACACAATATCCATGGACTCCAAAACTTCCAGAACATCAATTCCTGGATCATCCTTATGACCGACCACATCTAAAACATTAGCTACAAAATAGTCATGCTTTCTAGTTGGATATTTATCAATCTCTACTTTTAAAATCTCTGTTCCATCCAAAACCAAAGCAGGCTTCTTGATATAAATAGGTTGAGATATTTTCTGATTTTTTGATCGAATATAGCCAGCATACTTAGGCTTATCTTCGTCTAAGATAAGCTGACCCACTGCTGTTTTTAAGCTGTGTTCCAAAATATCAATAACCTTCGCTTCAGCAGATGTTCCCTTGCTGCGATCTGCAACCTTAGTAATTGCAACTTCTACCGTATCACCATCAATCGCATAGTTGACATCATTGCGACCAATAAAAAGATCATCCTCTTCTTCATTTAAGGTAACAAAACCAAAGCCATTTTTATGGGCGTGAAAGGTCCCTTTCAAAGTAAGCATTTGCTTTTCTTTGTGAAGCTGGATTTTGCCTGCATTGCTAAAGCTCAACTGACGTTTTCGCTCCATTTCAGAAATCGTTTTAACTAGGTTTCTAAAGTCTTTTGCCTTTTCTTTCCCTAACCCCTGCGCCAGTTCATCTATGCTGGCTTCTTTTTTCTCTCTTAAATAGCTTAAAATTTCTTCTTTCATTCTTTCCTTTTCTCTTATGTTTTCTAAACTTTAAGTTGCCTTTTCTCATCTACTACAGAAAAAATAGGCAAAGACAAAGTCAGAGCCCATTTTATTTACTAGATAAGATTGTCAGCATTAACGCAATCAACAACCAAAAGAAAACCATCACTCCCGTCAAACGCTGCATGACTGCTTCAAAGCCTCTTGCTTTTGGTCGTTCAAACAAATCTCCTGCACTTGCGTCAAATACATTACTTGATTGATTTTTTGTAGGTTGCATAAAAATTGCGATTAAAATAAATACTGATAAAATCAATAAAATGGTTAATAATAAATTATACATATCAAACTCCTTAAAATCTCATCTATTTTATCATAAAATTTATTTTGATTCAAGATGTAGGGTCACTTTTCTCTCTTTAGGGCAATACTTTAAGACTTCAACTTTCTCTGGATGAGTCTTCATATTTTTGCTTGTTAAATAATTCTGACTGCCACAACTTGAACATTTTAAATTAATCTTTACCCGCACTGATTTCTCTCACTCCTAAATACTTTCTAAAACTAAATAATAAAAAGAAAAAATTCAATAATGCTAAGCCTGCTGTACTATAGAAAACCCAATGATAGCCAAAATGTACAGAAATCATTGAGCCCATTAGAGGACCAATAACACCTCCAATATAGAAGAATGTTTGATTGTAACTAAAAATTCTGGAAATACCTTCTTTGGGAGTGATTTTATTTAGCAGAGAGCTAACTCCAGGCAAAAGCGCCCCCGTTCCCAGACCAAACAGGAAACGATAAATTCCCAATTCAAGCGGCGTACCAGCCCTCGCACAGAAAATATAAATTACAAAACTATATAAGAGAGCCAGCAAGAGCAAACGGTGATTTCCCATTTTATCTCCTAGTTTTCCCAGCCAACTAGAAGAAAATATACTTGAAACTCCCATAGCTGAAACGATTGCACCAGATACTAGCAGCAGATTTTCTTTTTGCCCTAAAGAGCGAATATAAAGTGTCAAAATAGGGGAAATGGACTGGCCAATCATCTGAATCACCATGCTAGTAATGAACAAACTAAAAAGGATTGATTTTTGAGGAATTCGTTGAAATAGTTGCCTGGTCGAAACTTCTTTTTCCTTAGAGACAGGATGAAAATCTTCTTTTATCCCAAAAATGGTCCACAAAGTAACAACAAACAAGAAAAATCCAACCAAAAGGAAGACATTTCTCATTCCCAAACTCTGAGCAATCATTCCTCCTAAAAGAGGTCCCATCAGCGTTCCCGCTACGACACCTGTTGACAATGTTCCCAAAGCATATCCAGAGTGCTTTTTAGGCGCTTGACTAGCAATCAATGCCGTGCTATTTGGTACATAACCAGAAAACACCCCATTTAACAGTCTCAATACAATGAGCCAAAATACATTTGGCACAAACGCCAAGCCTCCCATGGTAAAAGTCATTGCAAAAGCAGCTCGAATCATCATGGGCTTGCGGCCATATTTATCAGCTAAACTTCCCCATACAGGAGATAAAAGAGCGGCTGTCAAAGCTGTGCTCGAAACCGCCAAACCTGAATAAAATTCAACCATGGAGCCTCTAGCACCTAATTCTTCCACATACAAAGACATAAAGGGAACAACTAGTGACAGGCTGGCACCTATAAAAAAGTTCCCCAGCCAAGCAATCCATAAATTCCGTTTCCAATTCACTTGATTCTTAATAAAATCATCTTCTTTCTTTGTCTAAAAATGCCTGCACCTGCTTTAAAGTAGCCGAAAGCGCACCATTATTGTCAATCACAATCTCAGCTCTTTGTCTTTTTTCTGCCAAAGAAAGTTGGGCTGCTATGCGTTGTTGAGCCTCTTCTTGACTAAGATTATTTCGAGTCATTAAACGTTCTAATTGAGTATCTTTACTCACATCTACTAGCCAAACTTGGTCAAACCAATCTTCATACTCCTGTTCAAATAAGAGTGGAATATCCATAAAGAAAAGCTCTTCTGTTGCTGCCAATTGCTCACGTTTTAAAGCTAATTCTTCTCGAATAATATTATTTTGTAAGCGACTGGACTTCTCTAGTAAATTGGGACGACTAAAGAGAAGAGCTCCTAGCTTTTTTCGATCCAATTGACCGTCTGCCAATAAAATTTCTGTTCCAAATTCTGACAACAGAACTTGATAAAGTCGACCTCCCGGTTTCTGCAATTCATGGACCACCTGATCCGCATCAATGACCTGATAGCCCTTTTGCCTGAGATAATTTGTGACTGTCGATTTGCCAGAAGCAATACCGCCTGTAATTCCGATTATTTTTGCCATGTCCTACCTCATTTTTTGACAATGTGGACAAAGGTGAGTTCCACGACCAGCTAGTTTGATTTTTTCAATTTCGTGACCGCATCTAGTACAAGGTTGGCCTGTTTTTCCATAGACTTGCAGGAAATCCTGCATGGTTCCGTCTTCTCCCAAAGCATTGCGGTAGGTGCGAATGGTTGAACCGCCTTTTTCAATACCTAACTGCAAGACTGCAATAATCTGCTTGCGTAATTCCTCTGCTTCTCCAGCAGTCAAACTTTGAGCTGCTCTTGCCGGATGAATCTGCGCCCGCCATAATACTTCATCTACATAGATATTGCCAAGACCAGCTACTAAAGTTTGATCCAGCAGGTAAGGTTTAATCGGTTTCTTAGACTTTCTCAGAGCTGTTGCAAATGGTAGTAAATGAAAGTCTAATTCGGTCGGTTCTGGTCCCAGCCTTCGCTCAGTAAAATAGGATGCTAATCTCTCTCTTCTCAACAACTCCATCGTGCCAAATTTCCGAACATCCTGATAAACGAGGCTGCTACCATCTGTAAAATGAAAAATTACATGAGAATGCTTCGTCAACTGGACCTCTTCAGGGTAGAAAAGATACTTTCCTTCCATGCGCAAATGCGAAATCAGCACCCAATTCGTCAAATAAAAAATTAGATACTTACCCCGACGCCCAACAGCATCGATGCTTTGTCCCGGTAAATCCAAGACAAAAGCATCTGCCCCTGTTCCAATCATCTTGGCATAACGAACATCTACCTTTTCAATCTCTCTTCCTTGGACTAGCCGCTCTAAACCACGGCGTACCGTTTCTACTTCTGGTAGTTCGGGCATGAAATCTTTATCCTTTCTTATCCAAATGTAACATATAATGAACAGTTCGACTTATTTCTTCAAATCCCGCACTCTTGTGAAAAGCTTGACTGACTGCATTGTCTATATCACAATCTGAAGCTAGCTGAGATGCTCCTTTTTCTGTCGCCCACGACTGAGCAAAGTCAAGAAGCTGAGTAGCGATACCATGTCTTTGAAAAACAGGTGCTACCGCTATGCCTTCAATATATGCGACAGGAAGTTGCTCTGCTCCTTCCACATACTCCGAACGCATAGATAAGCTGACCCAAGCAACGGCTTCTCCTTCTATGTAGTACAAAAATTCATTAGGAAATTTTCCTTCAGAAAATGCTGCTAGTAATTTCTTTTTCTCTGTTTTCCAAACTAAATGAGCAAAGTAAGCCCAATCAGCTAGATGAGATTTTTCGACCGCTCGAATTTCCCCTACCATTACCTTTTTCAATCTTCTCTTTCTAACAAGCGGCGAGCATAGATTGCCTGACCTGAATGCATAGCAGCATCGTCGATGATCGATACTAAGCGATTCCCACGCTTAACTACTGGGGACCAATTCTCATCAACAACATCGTCCAGACTGTCTTCATTCACCTCTGATAAATAAGCAATTGTTGCCGCAACCGCATCAGACAGATACCCTTTGAGCAACTCAATATCTGCCACCACAACTTTATGCGCTTCTTGAGGAGTATGGTGCCAATCTTCCGTATCATCTGGCAAATCCAAGGCAAATTTTTTCTTCCAACCTTTAGAAAACCAAACTGGCTCGGTCTTTGCTAAATCAGAAATCTGAAAATCCAGTTCCCGCGCCGTATGCCAAGTCAGCCAAGTCACAGACTTAATGGACGGAACTGTATTTGCAACCGGAAAAGCATTTACTTCTTCCACAGATAAATTATCCAGCACCGATAAAAAACGCTCCTCGACTCGTTCCACGTTTTCTACTAAAAGATTTACAAATTCCATTGCTCTACCTCCTTAAAAAATAAATCAAGCACTGATTATGTCAATCTCAACTCAATGTCCCATCGCAAAGTTGTCATCAAAATACTCAGCTAACATCAGGCGATGCTTACTACTCACAGATTCTAATTTCTCAATTTCTTCCTTAGAAAAGAAACGCAGGCGTAGAGTTTCTTCATTGTGAAAATCTGCAATATTCACTGGTGAAACAGCCGTCAGCTCATAGATAAAAACAACCGTCTGCACCGCATCACCATTCGGATAAACTTCCTCGAAATTACTATAAACATTTAGAAAACGAGTAGCTTCTACCTCAATGCCTGTTTCTTCAAAAAACTCACGCTTAGCAGTATCAAGAGTGGACTCACCAAGTTCCATTGCTCCGCCTGGAATAGCCCATGTTTTCTTATCACCGCGTAGTTGTAACAGCACGCGTCCCTCGTCATCTGCTAAAATACCGCCAGCAAAGGTCAGAATAACCTTGTCATGCCCAACCTTTGATCGGATATAGGAAATGTAGTCCATATTTAGAAATCTTTCAATTTATCTGGAAATGATCCGTCTTGAAAAAAGTAACGGAGTAATTGTATATGCGTGTCAATATCACTAAACAACCAAGCATGCCCTTTATTTGGATAATAGGCACAATCACTCAGTCTGTTTTTTCTTGCAAATTCTTTATGAGATTCATGAATAGTCTCAAATTCTTTACCGCCCGAAACAAAGAAAACAGGATTGTCGAAATTTGCAGTAATCCTCAGCAGATTTGCCTGTAACATTGCCCGGCGAAAAGACTTAGCAGAAGCCCTTTGCAAATCCATTATAAAACGACGATAGCTCTCTTCAGTGACCCCATCATCCTGCATCATCTTGGTCATCAAATTAGCAACTATTTTCGTGTTTTTAAACAGCGACATGATGTAAACACCAGCTATGACTTTGCGGTAGCCTTTTATAGGGTGGTGACTAACACCATCAACAATCGCTCTATCAAATAAATCAGCATGTTTTTCCAACAATTTAAGAACGAGACTGCCTCCCAACGATAATCCAACAAGGTGTGGCTTGCCGTGAGCCCTGTTTTTGATGATATCAGCAATCATTTCTGTAACATCATTAAAATTTGTCCACCCAATGTCGCGGCTAGAACCATGTCCAGGCAAATCAACAGCTATATAGTGAAAATCATTTTTTAACTCAGTGATATGATGTGCCCACATCTGACTGCTAGAACCAGATGCATGCAAAAGGACAATACTTTTATCATTTTGCTGTCCTTTTTCTACAACAAATAATGACCTTATCTTCCTCAGCCTCTAATATTCTTTCTCATTATACCCAAAATCTGCCAAGTCTAGCTTTTTATCCCGCCAGTTTTTCTTGACTTTAACCCAAGTTTCAAGAAAGACCTTATCACCTAGCATGAGTTCAATATCCCGCCTAGCCATGGAGCCAATTTTCTTAAGCATAGAGCCGCCTTTGCCAATAATAATACCCTTTTGACTGTCTCTTTCCACCATAATGGTAGCACGGATATGAATCTTGTCAGTCTCCTCATCACGCTTCATACTGTCAATGATCACCGCCACAGAATGCGGAATTTCTTCACGTGTCAGCAATAAAACCTTTTCCCGAATCATCTCAGAAACCAAAAAACACTCAGGGTGGTCAGTAATCTGGTCAGCTGGGAAGTACTGGTAGCCTTCCTCTAAATTTTCACTTAAAATATCAACCAGATGCGAAACATTATTGCCTTGAAGAGCAGAAATCGGCACAACTTCCTTAAAGTCCATCTGCTTGCGGTAATCATCAATCTGACTCAGCAGCTGATTAGGATGCACCTTGTCAATCTTATTGACCACCAAGATGACAGGAACCTTAGCTGCTTTTAAGCGCTCCATGATCATGTCATCTCCCTTACCACGAGCTTCATCAGCAGATATCATAAAGAGGACCGTATCCACTTCACGCAACGTGCTGTAAGCGGATTCCACCATAAAGTCGCCCAAGGCAGTCTTTGGCTTATGAATCCCTGGCGTATCAATAAAGACAATCTGCTCCTGATCTGTCGTGTAAATTCCCATAATCTTGTTACGAGTCGTCTGAGCCTTATCACTCATGATAGCAATCTTTTGCCCCATAACATGATTTAAAAAAGTAGACTTTCCAACATTTGGACGTCCTAAAATAGCAACAAATCCTGATTTAAAGGTCATTTTTCACCTCGTTTATTCCTTATTAGTCTAATATAAGAAAATCGGAAAGGATTCTCCGATTTTCATGTTAAAAAAGTAAATTCCAAATTTTCGGAACGAAAATAATCAATCCTGTTATAACCGCAAAACCCGAAACAACCAAAACAGCTCCTGCTGCCATATCCTTGGCATTTTTAGCTCGCATGGAAAAGTGATAATCACTAGCTAAATCCACCACATTTTCAATAGCAGAGTTCATAATCTCAAAAGAAATGACTAGAAAAATACTCAAAAAGAGAAAGAGCCACTCTATCGCAGATACCCGAAAAAGCAATCCTGCAAGCACGACCGCAACTGCTGAAACAGCATGATTGCGCATATTGCGCTCTTCTTTGATTGCTGTAAAAATCCCTGTAAGAGCAAATTCTAAACTCGAAATCACATCTCGATTTTTCCATTTGCGTTTATTTGTATTATTGTCTTGTAAGTCCATAAGCAGTCAAAATTTCTTCCTGTAATCCAAACATTTCCGCTTCTT